>Ga0247831_1008861_pt1 | contig 10364 bp, 15 predicted proteins | sample LaCruzMarch2015__9_FD_192406 | JGI IMG/M metagenome (GOLD analysis project Ga0247831, IMG submission 192406) | Freshwater microbial communities from meromictic Lake La Cruz, Castile-La Mancha, Spain - LaCruzMarch2015_1m | ecosystem: Environmental > Aquatic > Freshwater > Lake | place: Spain...
GCATATCCTTTTCCTGTAAATGGTCCGCGTACTCCTGCTGCAATGCAACCACCGCGATCTGGGGTAAGCCAATTACCAACAGCAGTACTATCTTTTGATAATTGATGATTGGCAGTTACGTAATAATGACGCGCTTCCCGTGAATGGGCATAAGCAAGTTCAGCAGAATAAGAAGCGATCGCGCAAAAACGAGAAGGGTAACGGCTTATCCAATAAGCAGGAAATAATTTTGATACAAGTAATGATTTACCTGTACGCGGCGGGATCGTAACGATTAAACGATTTAGGGTGCCATCTGCTATTTGCTCACATAAAGCGATCAGCTTATTTGCCCAGGTATGAAATGCATAATCAGGGTAAGCAGTTGCAATAAAATCACGAAATGTCTTTTGTTCGGTTGTTACTTGTTTAAATGCAGGATCAGGAACATCTAATAAACCCCAGTCATCCCAATCGGTTATGGCCCCCATTGGCGCTGCTGGTGCAAACATTAGTGTTTTGCCTCTGGCGCTTTTAATGGAGCACGAAGCATTCCACCAATTTCTGCAATAACGCGGTAAGCACCAACAGCAGCATTATATTGTTTACATTTAGCTGCATTACGAGCAAGTTCATTTAAAGCATAAATCTGCTCTGCTTGATGACGTTTACGATCAGATATTAGATCTGTAACCATACGTTCACGTGCTGCATGCATATATTTACGAACAGTTTCATGGTTAATAATGCCCCACCGTTCTCGGGCATTCTCGAAAACCATAACCATAGGCAAACGTTGTGCAATCCATAGTTGTGCTTCTGCAATGCGCTGTTCAATCTCTCCAACTGTGGCCCTAGGAGTATTTTTTTGGCCTTGTTTTCTACGGGGAGGATTACATGGACCTATTGGCCTTGTTGGATCGGTTGCTTCCGGCCATAAAGGTTGACCATCGTCATCTTGTTTTGGAGCAGCAGCACGTAACTCCTCCAGCGCAGCAAAATCAATCGGCAGCTGAATTGAGGCTGGAAGTGCTGTGGGCTCCTTTTGCTCCAGAAGAATTGATACCGTTCAGTATCAGAAGATAGCGTATTAATATCGCAAATGCAAACAGGTATTTGAACTTCGCACATCCTGCGGCTGTGCGTTATCAGTTCAAACTGTTTGCTACCAGCCGTTTTGGTCATTGCCAAGGCCATTAGTCCCACCCCGTGGGTCTATGCAAAAGGCTAAAGATCAGTACAGCCGGATCAAGGTTGCAGCTACCGGTAGCGGCTTGAGGCTTAGGAAGGCCAGGAATAGCGTGATATGGTGCGATACCGCTGCGCATCAAAAAAGGACCCCGATCAGAAGGCCCTCTTAAGAATGTGATGCGGTCGCTCAAAACCAAAATTACTGTATCAGATGTTGAATTCTTTTAACCCTTCTGGGCAGAAATCACCGTGTCCAATTTGCGGTAGAACAAAGGATGGAGATTGCAGGATTCTCAGTGATGGCAGGGTCTTTTGCCATACGGCTAAGAATGGGATCAAAGGAAAAAAATGTGAATCTAATGAGATTTATATCTATCTAGGCAAGAGCGATGAAGCCCAAGGGGCTGGGATGTGGAAGCTTGACGATGCGATGACAGCCAAGGCCCCCAGGCAATACGGGATTAGGTATTTCGATTATTTTTTTTGGGATGGGGCTGCTGTGCCTGCGCAGCGTTATCGCAAGGATGTGGAAGGCCAGCCAAAGGAGGTGAAATGGGCCAAGGGAGGCCTTGCGGGTAGATCACAGAACGAGGTAGCGCCTTACCTATGGGAGAAGGCCGCAGGCGCTAGGCAGCTGTTTGTTGTTAGGGGCGAGCTAAAGGCTGAGCTGCTAGCTGGCAAAGGATTTACTGCCATTAGCTGCCTGAATCAAAAAGACGAGCGTCTAGCTGCTGAGTTGAGAAAAATGCGGGCCGATGGGGTTGAGATCGTATTGGTGCCCGATTGCGATGAAGCCGATCTCGATAAGTGGTTCAGATATTTATCGAACGAAGTGCCAGGGGTAATGCAGTTATTGGCACCTGGGCTGCCGTGGCCAAAGCCGCCTGCTGATGGAGGATTGGGTATTGAGGATTGGATTTACGCGAAAAGCCCATCAAATGAGCAGATATTGGCAGCCATTAGCAGCATGGGAGATAGCGGTTTAAGCAGTAATGAAAAGAATTTAGTTACGCTTGAAGAAAAGATTCAAACAATTGTAGATAAACATGAAGATCCTTTAACGCGATCTGCATTAGTTAAAAAGGAAGCATCTGAATTAGGTTTTAGCTTAGCTGCTGCTGAAGTGAATAGTTTTATACGCCAGGCCGGATATAAAGAACCAGTTTTATACGGCGAAGATGTAGATATGCCAGATGATTCAGAAGCAGAACTATGGGGTAACTTACTTTTATATGGATCTAGCAATTTAGTTGTTGCAGCCCCAAAAGTTGGTAAGACATCATTAATTACCCATATAATGGGTTGCATCATGAGCCGTAAGTCTCATTGTTTAGATCAGCCAATACACAATCTTTGCGACCATTTCATTATTCTTGGCAGTGACATGGCGAGAAAACAATGGAAGAAGCTAATTTTAAAAGAGGGGCTGGGAACAAAAAAACCTAACGGCAAGATTAATATGCCGAATATCAAACTAGCTACAAAAGGAACTAAGTTAGATCTAAGCCGCGAGGGTCTTAAATATATCGTTGGGCTGTGCGTAGCAAGACCTAATGCGATGTTAGTAGTCGATTGTTTGCGTACCTATTCAGATGGCGATGAAAACACTAGGGATTTTATTGCACCTATTGATCGGCTAATGGTTGCATTGGCAGAAGCGGATTGCAAAACGACTGTTATCTGTATTCACCACGCAAGAAAAAGCGGTGGAGCAACTGCAATTGAAGCAGCATCCGGCCATAGTTCGATTACATCAGCTTTTGATCAAACCTTAAACATGAATTGGTTGAATCCAGCCGATACTGAAATATTGCAGAGAGATAAGCGGATTGTCGTTACCAGTAGCGGCAGAGGAGAGGATCAATCAATAGTTGTTGAGCAGGTAGGCCCGACTGCTAAATGGGTCAACCACGGCAATGCAGAGGATCTAATAAAGGCTGAGGCGATTATTAAGGCCGAAGAGGCTTTAACTAGCCAACAAGTAAAGGTTTACGACCAGGGGCAGACGATCTATGAGAACACTGGCAAAGGACTTAAAGCTAGAGCTGTTATGGAACTGCTGCAGTGTTCCCGCCAAGCGGCCAGGCGATATCTAGCGACTCTTCATCGCAAGGGCCTATTCATAAGAACCGGCCAGAAGGGTGCCGAAGGCTATACGTATTACCCACATTGGGCCGAGCGCACAGAAGAGGGCTCTGCTTCTTCTCTCCCTTCCGCTGATTTAGGGGGGAGGAGCGACCTTAAGGGAGCGATCGATCCCCCCTCCAATCCGCAGGATTTGGATCAATTTTCTTCTCCTAAAAAGGGGTCGATCACTTTGAGCCAAAAAGAGCAACCCTGTCTACCACTAGAAACGGAGTTTTCCACAGGTTTGTGCGGCTCCTCAGATCCATTGGTATCGCTGAATGGAAACCAAAGGAAACCAATGGAACAGGCAAAAACCCGCCTCAGATCCATTGGTATCACTGAATGGAAACATAAGGAAACGGGTTTGAACTCTCTTTCTTCTTCTTCTTCTTTAAAAGAACCTATCCCTATGCCTTTTATGGCTGGTCTAACTTCTAACGAGCGCGCGTTATATGCAAACAATTCTGCAAATGACACTGAAACGCTCAAACCCCAGTTAGAGCAGGCGGTTCAAGTATTCAGAAAGGGCGAATGGGAAAGCGGGTGGACGATCTGTGATTCAAGAAACCCCCATTCGCTGCGCATTCGCACCGAACGGGATGGCAAGGTTTTTCAACTAGCCAATCAACGCTGGGATATTGATCTACGGCCTGAGCCCTTAGAGGCATCTACAAGCCCCAGCAGGGAAGGTGTAGGGGCTGCCGGGCTAAATACATCGTCCGAGGACTTGCAGAGGGCTTCTAATCGCGTGGAGATACCTGCTACCGATGCTGAGCGGGATAGCTTTTTTTGAATTGCATATCGTGCTGTGTTTTACGGCTGAATCACCTAAAAAAACCAGTCAGAGTCTTATTTTTACTAGGGCCTGGGCAGCAAATCATTGGCGCTTATCTCGACGCTCAGGAGCTAGATGCCACAGCAGCAAAGCGGTTATGGGCTGACTGGAAATGGAAGCCCCATAGCCCAAACCAATTGCTGCCAAAGGGGTATTGACAGCCTTGATACGCTTGCTACTAAAGCGTATCAAGGCTGCTTCAGGTAAAAGCAGCTACAAATAATTTGTCTTGATCTCATATCCGCTATGCGTAGTAGATTAAAGAAGCGAGGGGATAGCCCTTATCCAAGTCTTCAAGCCAAATGAAAAGTACAGAGCTGAAAGAAGTGAATCTGCTTAAACCGCTCCCCATTCATTTCGATAAAGCCGCACATAAATACTGCTGGCAACCAACTGGCGAATGGCTGGCCTTCAGTGTTACCGGGATCAAGTCAGCTGGTATGAGCGATCGTCAGCGGTTGGCTTTAAATAAAACCAAACACCTCTGGGAACCCAGGGGCTGCGGAGTACATGCAGCTCTAGAAAGTTTCCTCTTAGCTAGGCCGCAAGCTGATAGCGAATTCAACGAATGGATCCTTCCATTACTCGATCATCCTTTCTGGGATCGCGTAGAACCCATCGCAGTTGAATATCGCCTTTGTGATCTTGCAAACAGTATTGGCGGCTCATGCGATTGCCTATTACGCGATCGCATGACCGGTAAATATCTGCTATGTGATCTAAAAACGCAGGGCAATATCCTTGCCAGCACCTATTCAACTGATGCCCAAATGGGCGGCTATCTATCGATGCTTTTACAACATCACCCAGCCATTACGGTGGCTGAGTGCATAACAATCTGGTCACGGCCTGGCAAGGCATTTATCACCCGCAAGCGATCTAAGGATTGCTTAAAAGCTTGGGATCTGGCCTTGGCTGATTTTAAGTTAAACCATCTCGTTTCTTTTTAAGCCTATTTATAACCTCTGCTTAGCGCTATGCAAATTCAATGGCAACACATTTTTGGCTTTGGAGGAACACTAATCTTGTTCACATTTTTAATTAATGAGAAGCCCTCTTTCCTGGCTGACGCGTATTCTTATTCAGCTGCTATTGATGCGGCCAGATGTTCTAACGCTAACAGTCACCCCTTGGGAATCAGATGATGACTACCTCAGCGAAAACAATGACGCCATCCGCCTCCAGCTCAGAAAAGACTTCCTCGAGCAGCTGCTCAGAAAAAGCTGAGTATTTGATATTTCTAAAAGCCCAAATCAAATCACTGGAGCTGGAAGCCGCAGCAATCACGGCTGAATTAACTGCTATTGCTGATAGCGGCGATTTAGAACTGTATAGCTATGAAACCGGAATCTATGATTTTGAGAAAGTGCGGATGGCTCTTGTTAGCCGTAATGTTTGGAGCTATAGCCCAGCTGTGAAAGAGCTGCAAGAACAAGAAAAAGAGAACGGCAGAGCAACATCAAAAGTATCTTCTTATTATAAGTTCAGCTTAATTTGACATATTTACTAGATGTTTTTATCGAGGGCTTACCTGCACCGCAAGGCTCTAAAAGGTTAATGGGTCACGTGATGCTTGAATCGTCAAAAAAGGTTCAACCCTGGCGTCAAGATATAAAGCATCAGGTATCTAATAAATATGGCGGCCCGGTTATAGACCTGGCTGTTTTTATTGAAATCGAGTTTTTATTTTATCGCCCTAAAAGCCATTACAACACCAAAGGATTATTGAGGCCGTCTGCCCCAGCCCATTTGGTGAGCCGCGGGCATGGCGATTTAGATAAGCTGCTGCGCTCAACATTTGATGCTTTGAGTATAAGTACCGGCGGCACAGTTATTGCAGATGACAGCTTGATTGTGAAGGTTGCAGGTAGCAAAAGATATTGCCTAGCTGGCGAGCGGTGTGGCGCTTTCATACGAGTAGGAGCATATTCATGCTAGTGTACTAAGTGCCTCATACCCATCGGCCTTGCTGATCCCCGATCCACTTCAAGAAAGAAAAGCGTTTGGCAACGTCTTCAAAATCTGGTTCGCCCGTAACAATTGGCCTCAAGACGTGCCGCACAAGTTATCTCAGTTCATCGCCACAGGCGGCCCCTGGAATAGCCAGATAAGCACCTGCATGGCAGCAAAGCTTGATCCAAAAGTTGGCTTCTTCCTTGCCTGCGGAGCGTTTAACGAGGTTGTCGCATCTCAAAAATTCCCAGGTGTAGCTAACGCCCGGCTACTGACGATGCTCAGAAAAGCCTTGCCATTACGTGGAGACGATGGCGAAGTTTTTAACGCCACAAATTTTTTCGATCTTTATACGGGCCGCATCGCAGTCCCGCTCGATTATCAGTTGGCTTTAGTACCTGAGCTGGATGATGAAGGAGCGAAGGAAATCAGCCAACAATTAAGGGATCAGTTTTTCCAAATATCCAAAGCGCAGATGCTCTCCCCGGTTCAAGCCTGGGCTTCCCTTACTAAAACGCTTGTCCTGCCGGAGGATCAGCGCGATCGGTTTAAGGAGATTCTTTGCGGCTGGGGTGATTTCACTGCCCAGGAACTGACAGCGCTGCCAAGCAATGAAGCGCATACTCCCTATTCGGTATCAGCCGCGCTGACAAGCTGGGGTCGATCTTTTCCAGATGAGTCTTGATAGACTTGATACTTATACGGCTAAAAAAATTCTAACGCGTATGACTATCTAGTACACTATGAGCGCCACCACTTAATTCAGTTGAAAGATCTAGCAGCAGCTCTCTGCCAGTTCCAAGCCTCCAACACCTTCGCCCCTACCGATTCCAAGGGCAACTACGGCGCTTATACGTCTCTCGCTTCCGTTCTTTCCATATGCAGTAAGGCCTCCGAATTTGGCTTGTGCCACATCCAAACCATCAAGCCAATCGGCCTGGCTGAAAATTCGCAACACGTTTTAACGACCATTTTGCTTCACAGTTCTGGTGATCGCATTGAATCAGAAATGATGCTCCCAACTAAAGCTGAAAACCAGCGCAATCCCATGCAGGCTCTAGGCTCCGCCCTTACCTATGCCCGCAGATATGCACTGCTAGCAATTTACGGCCTTGCGTCAGATGACGACGACGGGCAAAACTCTGCCCCTGCCTTAGCAACAGCCCAAAGACCAAGACCTTTACCTGCCTCTATGGCTGTTACCGCTGAGCAGCCAACTGAATTTCTTCATCCCCAGAGGAAAGCCTCAATTGTGGAACGCTTAAAAGCATCCGCCAGCAAGGTTCAAATCCTGAAAGATTTCAAATCTGAGTTCAACATCTCAAGCGAGTCAGTTGCCCCCGGTCACATCCTCTTGCCAGCCCATGCTGATTTCATTGAAAGCTGTCTGGCGAATTAAATGTCACCAATGATTTTGGCAACCCAGGCCCTTCAATTAATCGAACAGGCCATCTCCCTCCATGAAAATTACAACCTCTATGCCAACGGCCATTTCGAACGATGGAAAACCCAGGAAATCCGCAAAGAAAAACTTATGCTCTGTGCTCAAATCCTCCGGAGCGACTACCTACCGGAGCAAAGGAAAAGCCCTGTACTGCCTCACTTTGAACGGCAGGTTTTTAAAAGATCACACAGGTCTGCTAGTGACGGATAACTCAGTGTTACTCACCGATAACCCAAGTGAGAGCTTGAGGTTTATCGATCAAGAAGTAGCAATTGCAAGGGCTTCGGCCCTTCAGAAGAACGGCCTAGAAATTGGGGTTAAACTTGAGCTCTTTCCATATCGCTAAGCATCATTATGGAATTTCAGTTACCCAATAGGAAGAAGCGAAACGAGGTTTTCTACAACCGGTTCTTAGTGAAAGCAAAACTAAATGAAGTGGATTATTGCGCTCTCATTCAGTACTGCAAAAAAGAGAATTTAAATATAAATAGATTTATCAAACTTTCAATTCCTTTCTATCTTTTACATCATGGCTGACTTCAATCCTGCATTGCCTATTCAACTCAAATGGTCTGTTAATGAGAATAGGTTTGATGATAATGGCAAAAACCCATTAGCGCTCTCGATATTTGTTCCAGCCGATTCTGCTTTTGCATTTGCGCAATTAATAATGGATTCTGCTGAAGATTCAGCAAAAACTAAAACGGCAAAAGTTTGGGATTACGAAACTCAAACCGAAATGGAAGTCCAAGGCTTTTATATCAATGGCAAGGGCAAGCATGGCCGTGATGGCGATAGAACTTCTTATGGAAGTATCAACCCAGCTAAGCCAGCAAACTCCTCCAGCAATTTAAAAGCTGAGGATATTTTCTAATGGTATGTATTATTCAGTTTCCGCCTTGTTTCTCGGCCTGCGGTGATGGATTTACCAGAACCTCAAATCACAAAGCAACACTTTGGAAATTTAAAGTTACTTGGCCGTACACTGCGGCTCACGTCGAATTAATTAAAGCACTAAATAAAGATCAAGCATTTGGTTTTTTAAAAAGGCGTTATCCAGCAGCTATTTATTTTGCACTAATAGAGGTTTTAAACTAATCATGATTAAAATATGTTGGATTCCACAGCGAGAAGCAGCATTACATCTCGGTATAAGTGAACGTACACTACAACGATGGAGAGCAGCTGGGTTATTAAAAATTGGTATGCATTATCGCCGCAAATTTCCTAATCCAAATAGTCCTTTATTGTATCATTTAGAACTTTGTGAGCAAGCAATGAATGAAGCGTGTTCAAGAAATATTCAAACTCTTGAACTAGCAGACACATATTGAATTGTGGAATTTGCTTTACTAAATGAAGCTTCTGCACCAGTCTCTGTTGCCCATGGATAGCTTCGACAATGCACTTCAATGCTGTGTCCCATCGCCAAGGCCATTGATCCATTATCAATTCCTCTTTGATGACCGCGCACGCTGTAGCTGTGTCTAAATGAATAGCAACTCAAGCGTTCATCCTCTGATTCTATTTGAGCCTTTAGTGACTGCCATCCAGGTCTATTTTTTAGATATTTAGCAATCGAATCTGCAGCACCATTACTGGATTGCAGTGGGGGTAGTTTAATCAATTTTGCCTGCCAGCGGCTTTGTAGGTTCCACTCCACTGCCAGCGGTCCTGATGTTTTTGTGTTTGATTCAGTAAGTGGCAATGGCCATAATCTTCTTGGTTTTGTAATACCCCCACCAGTGCGCTTTTCATAACTACACCACCAATGGGTCTGGTTTGTTATTGGATCTAGTTTAACGCTTAGATAGAGCAATTCAATTGGCCGTAGTCCTAATTCAGCCATTAGCCGAATAACATCAGCCCAGCGTTTACCTGCTTCTGTATTAGGTAGTGATGCGAGCAGGTTAATTATTTGCTGATCTGTTATTGGATGTGATTTGTAGCTAACTGAGCTGGCTGGCTTGCGGCCAATGTGCTCTTTTAGGTCGATTGGTGGGGTCCAAATTGATGGGATTTGTTCCCTGTCAACACAGTGACGAAGAAACTGGCAAAGGTTTCTAGCCCTTTCCTGGCGAGTGCGGCTTCCTGGTTCCCACTGCCTGATGCAGCAGTCAATTAGCTCGGCGGGTGTACTAGGCGGATTGCGACTGGTGAGCAGGGCGACGGCATCGCTGAGTACTGGTTGATATTTCGCATCCCATGTTGAGGGCTTAATTGCCGTGCCGTGCAGGAGCTTCTGATCTTTAAACCTTTTAACTGCTCCAGGCCAGTCCTGCTGCTCGATCAGCTTTGGCGCCTTGCCCTCGGCTACCAATGCGGCCTGCTTAAGGGAGTAATCCCCGGAAGCAACCAGCTTGTAAATATTCCTGATGCGTACGTAAACATCCCCTGCTGAGTCGAAATCTTTTGGCCATGTTTTCTGAAGGGTGACGGACTGCTCCGCTGAATCGGGAAACCGAATTTTGATCCTCACACGGCCCCTGTCTTCTTTAACGCTCCACCCTGCCGCCAAGCCCTTGACTTGACCTCGCAAGGTCTTTTCCCAATCTTCTAAGCGGAGAACTGCAGGCATATCCGCGCCCAAAACGCGCCCAAAACATACTGAATTTGTCTCGACAGGGCAAGACATAGAGGGTCTTTGGACTCTTGCGTAACCACTACCAAACCCATTGCTAGCTCAGGAATCCAGTGATGCCATGCACTCCAGTACAATTCAAAAGGAACGGGGCGTGGCGCAGCTTGGTAGCGCGGGTGCTTTGGGAGCACTAGGTCGCAGGTTCGAATCCTGTCGCCCCGACTGACTTTTAAGGGATTGACCAAGGGACATGT
>Ga0247831_1008863_pt1 | contig 10362 bp, 10 predicted proteins | sample LaCruzMarch2015__9_FD_192406 | JGI IMG/M metagenome (GOLD analysis project Ga0247831, IMG submission 192406) | Freshwater microbial communities from meromictic Lake La Cruz, Castile-La Mancha, Spain - LaCruzMarch2015_1m | ecosystem: Environmental > Aquatic > Freshwater > Lake | place: Spain...
AGGAGCGGGTCCAGGCTGCGCATTTGCAGAGCGCTGCCCGATCGTCATCGCGCGCTGCCGCAGCGAGCCCCCTCGCCTTGTCCTCCAAGCCGACGGAACGCGTGTGCGCTGCCACCGGGCCGGTGACGTGCCGCCTCTCGACACAGTAGTCCGGGCGCGAACAGCCCGTTCCCGCACGGCACCAGCGGAGGCATCGCTTGCGCTCGCCGTCGACGGCCTTTCGATCAGCTACTCTCGGCCTCGGCTGATCGATAAGTTGCTCGGGCGCCAATCATCTGATCCTGCCACTGTCGACGGAGTCACGCTCATCATTCGACGCGGCGAGACCATCGGCCTCGTTGGGGAATCGGGCAGCGGCAAATCGACCATCCTGAAAGCGATCGCCGGCCTCGTCCCGCCACGCGACGGGACGGTCAGCCTCGATGCCATCCCCTTGGCCGCCGATGTCGTCGATCGCAGTTCCGCCGAACTGCGGCGCATCCAGCTCGTGTTCCAGAACCCGGACGCATCGCTCAATCCTCGCCATACGATCGCGGAGATTCTCGCCCAGCCGCTGCGTCTCTACTTCGGAATGGAGGCGGCCGCCGTTCGCCAGCGCAGTTTGGAACTGCTGGAGCGAGTCCGGCTCGGTGCCCACTATCTCGAGCGGTTTCCGAGCCAGCTGTCCGGCGGGGAAAAGCAGCGCGTCGCGATCGCGCGCGCCTTCGCGGCCGAGCCGGACATCGTACTCTGCGACGAAGTCACCTCGGCGCTCGACGTCTCGGTGCAGGCCGCCGTGCTCGATCTGCTGGATGAACTGCGCGCCGAGAACAGCACGACCTATGTTTTCGTTTCCCATGATCTCGCTGTTGTACGGGCGCTCGCTGATCGCGTCATGGTGCTCTACCAGGGCCGCGTCTGCGAGGAGGGACCGGCAAGCGATGTATTTGCATCGCCGTCGCACCCCTACACCGAGATGCTGCTCGGCGCCGTCCTCGAGCCCGACCCCGATCATGTCCCGATCCTGCTCGGCGACGATGTCGTCGAACGCGCCGCACCCGCTCGAGGCTGCCCGTTCCAGCGCCGCTGCCATCGCAAGCTCGGAGCGATCTGCGAAACGGAAGCGCCTCCGGCTCGGTCCGGGCGCGGCGCTCATGTCATCTGCTGCCACATTCCGCCCGACGAGCTAGCCCGGCTGCAGGAAGCAGATCTGGCCGCCCGCCCGGCCATGGCTCGAACGGAGCGAACTGATGGCGGGCACTAGCAAGCTCGTGATGGATGGCGACCGCGTGACGATTGCGCCAGCCTTCGCGACCGACTGCCTCACGCGAATCCTGGTCGCCGCCGACTGCGTAGCGGATACCGCCTCCGCCGTTGCCACGCATCTCGTGGACGCAAGCCTTTGCGGAGTTGAATCGCACGGGATCGTGCGCGTGCGGCAGTACGCCGAGCAGTTTCGCACCGGCTACATGCATGCGGCATCGCGCCCGCATGTCACGGTGACCGGCCGGGGCATCACCGAGGTGGATGGGCGCGGCGGTATCGGCATTCCCGCGATGTTGCTCGCCATCGAGACCGTGACGGATCTCGCCAGACGCGATGGCGTCGCAGTCGTGCCGGTTCGCAACGTGGGACATACCGGCCGGCTCGGTGCTTTTGCCGAAGCAGGGGCCTCGCGCGGCTGCCTTATCCTCATCGTCGGCGGTGGCGGACGTCAGAGCTGGCGCCAGGTCGCGCCCTACGGTGGCCGCAGGGCGGTGCTGCCGACCAACCCCTATTGCCTCGCCATCCCAGGCGGCGCGCGAGGCCCCGTCGTGATCGACTTCGCCACTTCGGTTGTCGCCGGCGGTTGGCTGATCGCCGCCCGCTCGGCCGGGGCAACGTTGCCCGAAGGCGCCATCGTCGACGCCGAAGGGCGTCCTTCGCGCGATCCCGAAGCGTACTTCAATGGCGGCGCGATCCTGCCCAAAGGGGGGCCAATGGGCTACGGCCTCGCGGTGATGGCGGAGCTCATCTGCGAAGCGATGCTTGGCCCTGTTGCCACCGAGGTGAACTGGCTGACGCTCGCCATCGATACGACCCGCCATCGCGAACCTCACATGATGCAGACCGTCGCTGAGGAGATACTCGCGGAGTTGCGCACCTGCCCGCCGGCTGAAGGATTCGATCGTGTCGAGGTGCCTGGGGAGCGGGAGCGCGCACGCCGCGCCGAAGGCTTGATCACTGGCCTTCGAGTGCCCCGGCGTACCTGGGACGAAATTCAGGCGCTCGCTGCGGCGGCGGCTGACGGGAACGACAGAAGGATCATTCCGAACGAGTGACCGGCCGCGTCTCAAGTGCAAGCACAATCATCGTAGACGGTCGCGTGACGCGCTGCCATTTCCGCCCAGACGAAAAGGGTGATCCTTGCGATGCTTACGTCGGTTGTCGACGTGCCCTGCACTTGTTCAACATAAGGCTTGAGCCTCGACACTATGCGTGCTGTGGGTCAACCGCGTCGACGACCGCCGCGCCGGCTAACCACCGAGTCGCCCGCCCTGGAACAAGAGCATGTTGATCGGCGCGAAGTCGCCGCTACGGCAGGGGCATGTGTCGCCGATCCGGACGAGGCACCAGCTTGGGCGGCGCACCCGTGACCGTTCCGGGACAGTTCAGTTCAGACCGGGCAACGGCGGAGGTCATCGAAGCCACTCCGACGGCCGCGTTCGAACCTCGAAATGAGGGCCTGCTCCCGATGCGCGTGGCGCGGCGGCTTCGCCGTCTTCCGTTTTTCTAAAACGAGGCGAGCCCGTCGCGCTGTCCGTTTCGCAAGAGCGAAGCCTGATTCAATGTGGATACAGCGCAAGCCCCACAACGGCGGGGAAGGCCCCGGCTCGGCGAGCTGAGGCGCGCCGTCCCGGGTCGCAGTAGGCGAGGGAAAAGGGGTTCACTTCTCCGAAGGCAGGGAGAGGGAGAGACAAGCGCCCACCTTACTCCAGCCCGAAGCTCGACTCGCGGGCTTTCAGCAAGGCCACGACCATCGAGTTGACCGGGGTCGCGACGCCGACTTTGGAGCCTTCGCGGGGGATCGCGCCGTTGATGTTTTCAACTTCGGCCTTGCGGCGGGCGATGTGGTCGAGTGCCATCGAGGGGCGCGAGTTCGGGATCTTTTGGCCGAAGGTGCGCACATAGGCGACGGGATCGTCGAAGTCGAGCTTGATGCCCTTGGCGCGCGCAACGTTGAAGGCTTCGAGCGCGCAGGCGGAGGCGATCGACCAGCCGTGCGGGTCGTTCTGGATCTGGCCGACGCGTAGCCCGGTGAGCGCGCAGGGGCCTGAGTACGTGCAATTGCAGATCAGCTTCTCCCAGACCATCTTGTGGATGTCGTCGAAGGTCAGCACCTTGAAGCCGCCGGAGCGCCAGGTCTCGGCGACTCTCTCGAGGCGGTCGGTCATGCCGCCGTCCATTTCGCCGAGGCGCAAGAACTCCATGCCGTTGTGGTGGGCATGGCCGGGGCCTTTCATCGAGGCGCCGAAGCCGCCGACGACGCCCATCATGATGCGCTGCGAGCCGACCACCTGGGCGACCTTGTCGGCCGAGCCCAGCCCGTTCTGGATGGTGAGAATAGGCGCGTCGGGCTTGGCGATGGCGAGGGCGGCCGTGGCGGCCGCCGAGGCGCCGTCGTCCTTGGTGGCGATGATGACGAGGTCGGCGTCGCGAACGTCGGCAGCGTTGGTGGTAGCGTTGACCTTCACCGTGCGGTCGCCCGAGGCGCCCTCGACGCGCAGGCCCTTTGTCCGGATCGCGTCGACGTGGTCGCCCCACGTGTCGATGGCCCAGACGTCGTGGCGGCCCTGGTCAGCGAGAAGGGCCGCATAGACCGAGCCCATGGCGCCGACGCCGATGATTGCGATTTTCATGGGGTTCCTCCTGAGCTTCAATTTGGTGCTTTGGCTGCTGTTCTAGCTACTGTCATCGCGCCACAAAATGTGCTGCGGCGCGCATCGGCTGGTTATTACCAGCGATAACCCGATAATCAGCAGAACATTTTTTGCCCGCAATTGGAAAGCAGGGGTGCGTTTCGCGACGAGCTTTGGCGCAGCGCTTGCCATGCCGTCAACTGATAGTTCCCGCGCTGACGAGTCGACGTGCGATCGACTCGGTAAACATGAGAGTACCCTACGTGACCAATAAGATCAGAAGAACCGTATTGGCCAATGTCATCGTGCTGTCCCTCTTCAGCTTGATCGGGACCGCCAACGCCCTAGCCGCCGGCTGCCTGCCCGGCATACTGAAACAACGGCTCGCCCAGATCAGCCAGAAATTCGGGCCAGTGCAGGTGATCTCGTCCCACCGGCCCGGCGCACGGATCGCCGGCAGCGGCCAACCCAGCCTGCACGGCTCCTGCCGCGCCGTCGACTTCAACACCTCGGGCAACTACGGCGCCGTCGTCGCCTGGCTAAAGGCCAACCACAATGGCGGCGTCGGCACGTACAGCTGCGGCATGAACCACATCCATATCGACAACGGTCCCCGCGTCCGTTTCCACAACTGCGTATCGGCGAACGGGGCGCCTCGTAACTCGTCGCGTCATGCCGGACGGCGAAGGAAGGCGGGCAAGGTCTACGCATCGCGAGGCGGGCAGCAGCAGTCTCGCAAGGCACGATACGCCGCGCAGCCGCAACCGACGGAAAGCTGGGCTGCAACGGTCCATCACCGCCGCGGCTGATCCCCGACGCTGACTGAGCAAAGGCTCGAGCCGAGCAGACATCCCAACAGGCGGCTCGAGCAATCGCGACCTGCGACCGCACGCGAACTTGTCGACGCGTTGCGGTCGCAGAGCAATCAATTGAACGCCCGGAACGTGGCGCTGCATCCGGCCGCGACGACCGCGAACACGCTAGAGGAAACGACAAGGACGATACTGCGCAACGCACGCTGCTGGATGGACTGCATGATGTGGCTCCCGCTTTTTTTCTCGAGCCGGTCCCACACCGGCTCATCGCGAGACTGCCACACAACCTTTTTTCGCAGCGCAAAGATCTCGCCTGCGATTTCTCTAAAGTTCGAACATTCGTCGCGACGCACCGAACCGAGGCTCGAACCTCAGCCGAGCGCCGCCGCGACTGCGGCCTTCAGCGCGTCGAGCGGCACCGGCTTGGTCAGCACGCGGACGCGGGCCGGCGGCAACCGTGCGGCGCTGGTGAGGCCGGCCGCAAAGCCCGACATCACGATCGCTTTCAGGTGGGGCGACGACGCAAGCGCCTGCTCCACCATCGCAATGCCATCGAGCACCGGCATCTGCACATCGCTGATCACCAGATCGAAGGCTGCGGGATCGGCACTCACGAGGTCGAGCGCCTCCTGGCCGTCCTGCGCCTCGACCACGTGATGGCCGTCACCCACCAGGGCACGCTTCATGAGATCGCGCGCGGCCGCCTCGTCGTCGGCGAGCAAGATCCTGGCCATGGTCGAAACTCCATCGGCTGGTGTGCCCGGCCCCTCATCGATCGTCGGCTCACCTGTTGACGACGTGGCCGACGAAGGGAAGCTCGCGATAGCGATACGCGAGGTCCATGCCGTAGCCAACCACGAAAACATCCGGACACTCGAAGGCGCGGAAATCGGCGTCGATGGCGATCGCGCGATGACCGGGCTTGTCGAGCAGCACGCAGGTGCGGACCGCCTGAGCGCCGCGCGCCGTCACCAGTTCGCGGGCGAACGCGAGCGTGCGGCCCGATTCCAGGATATCGTCGACGAGCAGCACGTTGCGGCCCGCGACGTCGAGGTCCATATCGCGCACGATCGACACCGTGCCGCGCGACGCCTTCTCCTTGCCGTAGCTGGCGAGCGAAAGGAAATCCACCTCGGGCTCGAGCCCGACGCCGTGCATCGCCCGGATCAGATCGGCGGCGAAAACGAACGAACCCTTGAGGATCGCGACGACGAGCCAATCGTCGACGCCGGTCGCGGCGATGTCGCGGGCCAGCATGCCGATCCGCTGGCCGACCTGCTCGGCGGAAAAGACCACTTCGATGACCGGCGGGTCTGGATCATCCTGCCGGCGCTGCCGCTCTGTCATGAAATGCCCCACTCTGGCCGACGGCTCGCCCGGCCTGCCGCGCCATGGTGGCGGGCGGCGCAGGCCTGCGCAAGCGAAGCGCTGTAGTGCCCGACCTATCGCTCGCTACGCCCACCACCGCTCGGGCGCAATGAACCGGCCCGCCGCATCCTCGATCACCTGAGCGGCCTGGAACAGCGTCGTCTCGTCGAAGGGCTTGCCGATCAGCTGTAGACCGAGAGGCGTGCCCTGCGCCGACAGTCCGGCGGGCACCGAGATGCCCGGCAGGCCTGCCATATTGACGGTTACCGTGAAGATGTCTTCGAGGTACATCGCCAGCGGATCGCCGGATTTCTCCCCTGCAGCGAACGCGGGCGAGGGCGTTGTCGGCGTCAGCACCACGTCGACCTTGTCCCAGGCTTCGTCGAAGTCGCGCTTGATGAGCGTACGCACCTTCTGCGCCTTGAGATAGTAGGCGTCATAGTAGCCGGCTGAGAGCACGTAGGTACCGATCAGGATGCGTCGGCGCACCTCTTTGCCGAAGCCCTCTGCGCGGCTGCGCTCGTAGGTGTCGACGAGGTCTTCGCCCGGCACGCGCAGGCCGTAGCGCACGCCGTCGTAGCGCGCGAGGTTGGACGAAGCTTCGGCCGGTGCCACGATGTAGTAGGCTGGCAGCGCGTACTTGGTATGCGGCAGTGAGATGTCGTGGATGGTGGCGCCGGCCGCCTTCAGCCAGTCGATGCCCTGCTGCCAGAGTGTGTCGATCTCAGCCGCCATGCCGTCGACGCGGTATTCCTTCGGCACGCCGACGCGCAGGCCCTTGACGCCCTTTCCGAGCATCGCCTCGTAGTCAGGCACGGCCATGTCGACGGAGGTCGTGTCCTTGGCGTCGTGGCTCGCCATGTGGCGCAGCATGATCGCTGCGTCGCGCACCGTCTTGGCGATCGGGCCGGCCTGGTCCAGCGAGGACGCGAATGCGACAATGCCCCAGCGCGAGCAGCGCCCGTAGGTCGGCTTGATACCGACCGTGCCGGTCAGCGCGGCTGGCTGGCGGATCGATCCGCCAGTGTCGGTGGCGGTGGCAGCCAGGCAGAGGTCGGCCGAGACGGCCGCCGACGAGCCGCCAGAGGACCCACCGGGCACCAGCTTGTCGTTCGACAGCGCGCCGGACTTGGCCCTGCGCCGCCAAGGGTTCACGACGCCGCCGTAGTAACTGGTCTCGTTCGACGAGCCCATTGCGAACTCGTCCATGTTGAGCTTGCCGAGCATGATGGCGCCAGCGTCCCACAGGTTCTGCGTGACGGTCGATTCATAGCGCGGCTTGAACCCGTCGAGCACGTGACTCGCCGCCTGCGTATGCACGCCCTTGGTGGCGAACAGGTCCTTGATGCCGAGCGGCAGACCTTCGAGCGGACGGCCCTCACCCTTGGCGAGCCGGTTGTCGGAGATCTGCGCCATCGCCAGCGCTTGCTCGGGCGTGGCCACGATGAAGGCGTTGAGCTTCGGGTTCGCGGTCTCGATCGCGGCGATAAACGCACCGGTCAGTTCAGTCGCTGTGAAGGTCTTGGCGCGGAGGCCGTCGCGCGCTTCGGCGAGGGTGAGGCGTGTGAGGTCGGTCATGGTCTCGCGCTCACTCCACCACCTTCGGTACGACGAAGAAGCCGTCTTCGCTCATCGGCGCGTTGGCTGTCACGTCGGCGGCCTTGCCGCCGTCGGTGACGACATCCTCGCGCATCTTCATGGCGATCGGCACGACGCGGGTCATCGGCTCGACGCCTGCGACGTCGACCTCGTTCAATTGCTCGACCCAGTCGAGGATGCCGGACAGCTCGCCTTCGAGGCCCTTGGCCTCTTCGTCCGTGATGCGCAGGCGCGCGAGCCGCGCCACCCGCCGAACGGTCGCCTCGTCGACGTGCATGTTGCCTCGTCTTGTCGGTTTGCATCGATTGAAGTCGCTCGTCTATTACTCGCGGGGGCGGCGGGGTGCAACCGGCGCCACGGCTGTGCCAATCCATGCGGGGAGAACTGCCGAATGAGCGGGCTGGAGCCGGCCGAGCAGCGAGTTGCCGATGCCGCAGCGGCCCTAGGCCTCGCCGTGACAATCCGGAAGATGGCGCAATCCACGCGCACGGCGGATGAGGCGGCAGCGGCGTGCGGCGCGCCGGTCGGCGCCATCGTCAAGTCGCTGGTGTTCCGGGGCAAGGCGAGCGGCCGGCCGCTCCTGCTGCTGGTCTCCGGCGCCAACCGCGTCGACGAGGCGGCGGTCGCGGCCCACATCGGCGAAGCCATCGTGCGGCCCGACGCCCAGTTCGTGCGCGACGTGACCGGCTACGCAATCGGCGGCGTGCCACCACTCGGTCATGCCCAGCCACTGGCTACATATCTCGACGTGGCACTGCTGGAGTTCGCCGAGGTTTTCGCCGCCGCTGGAACGCCGCGCTCGATGTTCGCGGTAGCGCCGCAGGCGCTGGCCGCAGCGACCGGAGCCACGGTCATCGAGGTGACTTAGATGCCGGGGCATTCGCGATGACCCCGGAAGGGTGGCTCGCCTGTCCCAAACCTGCGCCCTCAATCACCTGTCCTTGAACTTCGCCTTCCGCTTTTCGGCGAAGGCCGACATGCCTTCCTTCTGGTCCTCGGTCGCGAACATGGCGTGGAACACGCGGCGCTCGAACTTGATGCCTTCGGTGAGCGTCGTCTCGTAGGAGCGGTTGACGCTCTCTTTCGTCATCATGACGATCGGCATCGACATACCAGCGATCGTCTCGGCCGCCTTCATCGCCTCGGCCATCAGTTCGGCCGCTGGCACCACGCGGCTGACGAGGCCTGCCCGCTCGGCTTCGGCCGCATCCATCATGCGGCCGGTGAGGCACATTTCCATTGCCTTCGACTTGCCGACGAACCGGGTCAACCGCTGCGTGCCGCCGGCGCCCGGCATGACGCCGAGCCTGATCTCCGGCTGGCCGAACTTAGCCGTGTCGGCGGCGATGATGAAATCGCACATCATGGCCAGTTCGCAGCCGCCACCGAGCGCGAAACCGGCGACCGCCGCGATCACCGGCTTGCGCGTCGTGGTGATGCGCTCCCACTTGGAGATGAAGTCGCCGAGGTAGACGTCCATGAACGTCTTCGACTGCATTTCCTTGATGTCGGCGCCGGCCGCGAACGCCTTTTCGGAACCGGTGATGACGATGGCGCGCACCTCGACGCTGGTCTCGAAGCCTTCGAGCGCGCAGTTGAGTTCGGCGATCAGCGTCGAGTTGAGCGCGTTCAGCGCTTGCGGGCGGTTGAGCGTGACGAGGCCGACCGGCCCGCGCGTCTCGACGATGATGGTCTCGTATGCGGGTGCGGCCATGGTGTCGGCTCCTCGGGCTTTCTAACAAGGCGAGCAGCCCGCCGGCCACTCGATGTGGCGGTACCCTGCCAGATGGCCGGTCGAGTAGGCAAGCCGACCAACAGCTCGGCATCGAAGCTTTGAGGATCGGACAGCGCGCCATGGAGAAAGTGCTCGCCATCGTGCTGCCGGTGTTCGCGCTGATCGCGCTCGGCTATGCCGCCGGCCGCTTCAAATGGGTGTCGGAGGCGACGCCCAAAGGGCTCGCCGATTTCACCTTCAATCTCGCGGTTCCGGCGATGCTGTTCCGCACCATGGCGGTGGCGAGCCTGCCGGCGGTCACGCCATGGAAGTTGTGGGCGTCGTACTTCGGCGCTGCGCTGCTGATCTGGGTGCTAGCTACATTGAACGCGCGGCTCGTGTTGCGGCGGCCTGCAGCCGACGGCGCGCCGATAGCTATGGCTTCCGCGTTCGGCAATGTCGTCATGCTCGGTATTCCGCTGTCGCTCGCAGCGCTCGGGCCCGACGCGGCCGGCCCGATCGCCGTAATCGTTTCGCTGCATACGCCAGTACTTTGGTTCCTGGCATCGCTGCACATGAGTGTCGCGAGCGCAGGCCGCAGCGCCGACCGCACGGCGATGCTTACCGCGTTGTTCGCCGACCTCGCGCGCAACCCGATCATCGTGTCGATTGCCGCTGGCACCCTGTGGCGATCGACCGGGCTCGGCATCGATCCGATCGCCGACAAGATTCTGGTGATGTTGGCGCAGGCGAGCGTGCCGGCGGCGCTGGTGGCTCTCGGCCTCAGCCTCCTGAAGTTCGAGATCAAGGGCCAAGCACCGACGCTCGCCAGCATCCTCGCTCTGAAGCTCGCCCTGATGCCGCTGGCCGCCTGGTTGATCGCGACGCAGGTCCTGGCGCTACCGCCGGTCGCGGCCGGTGTGGTCGTGATTTTTGCCGCCATGCCGACCGGGGCGAACGCCTTCCTGTTCGCCGACAAGCATCAAAG
>Ga0247831_1008865_pt1 | contig 10359 bp, 10 predicted proteins | sample LaCruzMarch2015__9_FD_192406 | JGI IMG/M metagenome (GOLD analysis project Ga0247831, IMG submission 192406) | Freshwater microbial communities from meromictic Lake La Cruz, Castile-La Mancha, Spain - LaCruzMarch2015_1m | ecosystem: Environmental > Aquatic > Freshwater > Lake | place: Spain...
ATCTCCGTGGAACTTTCCAAACAAGGACAGTTTGAAGAGTCTTATCGTGTACTCCAAGCAGCACAGGCTGAACGCCCTGAGTGCAACAAGATTGCTTTTAACATGGGATGGTTTGCTCTGCGTGAAGGAAAACTTCAAGAGGGCATGAATCTTATGTCAAGGGGACGATACGAAAACGCTTTTGGAAATCCCAAGCCTGATGTGCCTACCCCGATATGGGACGGCAAGAGCATGGGAACTGTTCTTTATTACCTTGAAGGCGGTTTGGGTGATCAGATTCATTCGTTAAAATATATTTCTGATCTGAATCGCCGTGGCTGTGATGTCATAGTGGCGTGTTCACCAGAACTGTGTCCCATCGTGAAGACTTGCACGGGCGTGAAAATGATTATTGATCATCGTGCCGCAGGATTGGTGTATCACAATTTTTGGATTCCTGCCATGTCTGTTCTCACGCCTTTGGGATACGAGTATTCAGACATTAACGGCAAGGCGTATATTCCACGCACACATACGCCAAATGCTCCTCGTCCTGTGATTGGTGTGCGTTGGCAAGGAAATCCCAAGTTTGAGGACGAGCAGAATCGCAGGTTTCCATTGGAGCCGTTCTTTGAAGCACTACGAGACATAGACGCAGACTTTGTGTGTCTGCAACGGGATGAAGGTGAGGAGGACTGCCCTGATTTTATTCGTAAGGTAGCCTTGAATAATTGGGAACAAACACGGGAAGTCATATCAGGCTGTGATCTTGTAATATCGTCCTGCACAAGTATTGCCCATCTTTCGGGTGCTATGGGTGTGCCTACATGGGTGGTGTTACCTGTGCTGAATTATTATATTTGGAGTCCTGAAGGAGAGTCATCTCCCTTCTACGATTCCGTGCGGTTGTTCCGTCAAGAAAAATTCGGAGATTGGAATACTCCGATAGAAAAGTTAGGTACTGAACTTGTAACTACATACGGAAGGAGACAAGCAAATGAAGAAAATACGAATAGAAAACAACTCTGTGGTTGAGTGCATGAATGCAGACGAGGTTCCTGAAGGAGCCATGAACACAGGCGATTGGCGCGATGCGGTGGAGGTTCAACCTGAACTGGTTGCAGGAAAACAGATTACCGATGGGCATTGGTTTGACTTAACCAAGACTCCTGTAGAGATTCTTTGGAATGTTAAAGACTTGAGTGTGGAAGACCGAAAGCAGCCTCTGCTTTCTGCCGTAGATCAAAAGTATAAACAGCAACTCACAGATGTTGTGAACACCGCAAATGATCCAGCAGAAAGCACACAGGCGTTTCTGCAAGCCATGATGGACAAACAAGCCGATAAAGCGGTTGTGACTGCTCTTACCACCCACCAACAGATTGACGATTACATAGCAAACAATCCTTAATGCGAATAGCGTTCACTATTATTCATAATGGGCTTCATCACCTGAAGCATAACGAGCAAGCAAAGTGCATACTTCGTGACTGTGATTGGTGGGTTGTGGTGGAAGGTGCTGCACGGTCAAACGGCAGTACTCGTTGGTGCAAGGAGTTTCCTTCGCATCTTCACGACAACGGCAGAAGCGTGGACGGAACGCATGATTACCTGTTGGAATTGCAACAGCAACACCCCAACTTGGTGTATGTTCAGTCTGACGGCTTTTGGCATTCCAAAGATGTACAGGTGAATCGTGCAGTAGAAGAAGTTCGTAAACTCACAGACTCGTGCTACCTGTGGCAGATAGACATAGACGAGCAATGGACTGCGGAATCCATGACCGCAGCAGAACAAGAACTCACCACAATTGCAGGATCGTTTCGTGCAGACTGTTATGTGGGAAAACAGTTGCGTGCAATTGGTGAATGGGGTGAGTGCAGGAGTTACGGATATATTCGTCTATGGCGTTGGGGTGGGCAGAATTTCATTTATCACGAACCACCACTACTCGATGGGGCAGGAAATGATGCTATACTATTAAAACCACGTTTCAAACATTTCAATTATTACTTTGAACAGGATGTTGCGTTCAAGGATGCGTGGTATGGTGGACACGATGGAATACTTGAACGGTGGCGACTATTAAACCAATTACCCCAACGAAATTTTCCTTTGCATATTTCAAACCTGATAACAGGTGAGTGGGGTAAGACTAGCAGCGCAATTATTTATGATGAGGTGAATGATGGAAGAAACAGGACAAATACAATTGGGAACTCCATTTGGTGATCACCTGTACAGTCTGTGTGCCAAAAATTCTGCTGTGAAAACCGTAGTGGAGATTGGCACATGGAAGGGATTGGGCAGCACCAAGTGCATCATGCAAGGTTTATCTGATTCAGGTAAAGAAGGTGTATCTTTTTTTAGTCTTGAAGCAGAAAGGGGCATGCACGAAACTGCCTGTCGTGCATGGCAAGACAAACTGCCTCCGTGGGCGCATCTTATTCACGGACGAATAGTTGAGCGAACAGAAATGGATTCTGCTGATTTGGGGACAGGGCATCCTGACGAAGAGCGATGGTTCAAGCAGGATGAATCTGCATTTGAGTCCTGCCCAAATGTACTAAACTTCCTGCCCAACACCATTGATTTTCTGTTTTTAGATGGCGGTGAATTCTCGACTTATTCAGAGTACATTAAACTAAAGAATCGTTCGCAGTTCATTGGAATCGATGACAGTACTCAAAGAAAATGCAGACGCATCCGAGAAGAGATTCTCTCAGATTCGGATCGGTACGAAATATTAATAGACAATCCGTGGTATCGCAACGGAGTACTCATTTGCAGAAACAGAAATCACCAATGAAAAAGGTTCTTGTGATAGGCGATAGTTGCCGTGATGTATTTGTTTATTGTGAAACACAGAGACTGGCACCAGATGTGCCTGTTCCCGTATTGAATGTGGTTCACCAAGTTGAAAATCCTGGAATGGCTGCAAATGTCCACCGAAACATTTCACGCTATGTTCCATGCGATTTACTGACAAACACAAACTGGCACGAAACAACCAAAATGAGATATGTGGACGAGAAAACCAATCATATGTTTCTAAGAGTGGACAGTAATCAGCCCATACCTGTACTTGATACTCAAGACATTAATTTTGATTACGAGATGATTGTTGTTTCGGATTACAACAAGGGATTTATTTCAGAGTCACAAATTGAGTACATCTGCTCTCGTCATCCGTGTGTGTTTGTTGATACCAAGAAACTTATTGGGGCATGGGCAAGGAACGCTGCTGCAATCAAAATCAACGACAAAGAGTATAATCTGTCACGGCATACAATTAGTACAGACATTGCACAGAAAATTATTCACACAATGGGGGATCGTGGTTGTGAATATCGTGAAAAGCATTACCCTGTCAAGAAAGTGGATGTGCGAGATGTTTCTGGTGCAGGAGACAGTTTTATGGCTGCTCTGTGTGTGAAATATATGGAAACTAAAGACATTGCAGCATCCTTGGATTTTGCCAATAGTTGTGCGGCTGAAACCGTGACACATCGTGGTGTTACCACCATCTAAAGGAGATATTGTGATTGTAGTAACAGGAGCGCAAGGTTTCATAGGTAGCACAATGGTGTCCCATCTAAACAATATGGGCGCAGACAGCATTGTTGGAGTTGACGATTCGTCAATAGACACCAACAACTTGCAGGGCTGCAAACTGCACGGATTGCATCCAATATCCGTAAACGAGGCAGACATTCTTCCTAGTGGTGACATTGAGGCAGTATTTCACTTTGGTGCAATCTCAAACACTTTGGAGCGAGATGTAACCAAGATGCACCACTACAACACGCTGTACACTCAGGTGTTAAACAAGGTCTGCAAGCAACGGCGCATTCCGATGATTTTTAGTTCAACGGCAGCAATCTACGGAAATGGAAACGGTACTCTGAATCTCTACGCCCAATCAAAACTTGAAAGTGAAAACGAGATAGCAGATCATGCTGTGTGCCTTCGTTTATTTAATGTGTACGGGCAGAGAGAATTCCATAAGGGCAGAATGGCATCGGTTGCTTTTAAGTGGCTGCAAGAGTTACGGGAGGCAAACACAATCCGTATCTTTGAAAATTCAAACCAATACATGAGAGATTTTGTATTTGTTGGTGATGTATGCAAGACCGCATATGCTCTTCTTTCAATGTACAAGCCAGGTGTGTATGACTTGGGAAGCGGAGTTAGTAGAAGTTTTGAGGAAGTTGCTGACCTCTTGATTGCGTATCATGGTAGCGGGACAAAGAATTATATTCCCATGCCCGAAGACCTGAAGGCGCAGTATCAGACAAGCACTAGGGCAGACATGAGAAAATTACAGTCAATAGGAATAGCAGCACATACAACTTCGATTGAAGACGGTATCAAGACATACGGAGAGATGAAATGAAAAGCAAAAAAGAAAAAGCAACCATTGTTCCCAAGGGTTGGGGGCATGAGGTAATCTTTGTCAATAACGACAAGTACTGCGGCAAGTTGTTGAACTTCACGGCAGGAAAGAAATTTAGTATGCACTACCATACCCTCAAGGACGAAACATGGTATGTGGCAAAAGGAAGTTTTAATCTGTACTGGATTGACACAGAGAAAGGGGAAACCGTTTGTGAGAAATTGACTGTTGGTGACATCATTCGCAACTTTCCTGGTCAACCACACCAACTAGAAGCACTAGAGGATTCCACGGTGTTTGAAGTGTCAACACAGCACTTTGATCACGATAGTCACAGAATAACTTTAGGAGATGTTCTTTAATGAGGTACGCATTTGACATTGACAATACCTTGGTGAAAACCAATGGCAGCGACTACGAGAATTCCGTGCCTATACAGCACAGAATAGATCGGGTTAATCTTTTGTTTGATGAAGGGCATACCATCTACCTGTTCACGGCAAGAGGCATGGCTTCGGGCAGGGACTTATATGAGTTCACGGTAAACCAAATGCGAGAATTTGGAATCAAGCATCACCAACTCATCATGGGAAAACCTGATGTGGATGTATTTGTAGATGACAAGGCTATCTCTGTGAATGATTGGGATCAGAAAGATTTATTTTCAAAATCTCCTGTGATATGGACAAACGGATGTTATGACATTATCCATGTCGGGCATATTTGCCTTTTTGAAAAGTGCCAAGAACTTGCTGCTTCTTGCAATGGTAAATTCGTAATTGGCATAGACTCAGACAAAAGAGTAAAAAAAATGAAAGGTAATTCTCGTCCTTTCAATACAGAAAATGACCGCGCAAGAGTACTTTTGAGTATAAAAGGGGTTGATTCTGTATGGATATATGATAGTGATGAAGAATTGGAAAATTTAGTAAAAACATTTTCACCTGAAGTAATGGTATTGGGGGATGAATACAAAAACAGCCTAGTGATTGGTGCTAGTCATGCAAAAAGTGTAATGTACTTTCCAAAATTGAGTGAGTATTCTACCAGCAAAATTTTGAAGATATATCAAAATGAGCATGAATAGTTTTTGAAATAATAATATTTTGTTTTTGTCGAAATGAGATAACTTTGCCGATATAGTAATTACTATGGCAAAGAAAATATCTAAGAAAACATCTAATAAAAATAATAAAACAGTAGTTTCTGCACCGGCAATTCTTAAAAAGCAGCGTCGTGTAATGATAGCTACTCCAGCATATGATGGTCGCATTGACGCATGGTATAACCACTCAATGCTTCTTACTGAACGTGCTTGTGCACAGCAGAACATTCTCATAGATCCCATTTACGTATGTTATGATGCTCTCGTAGAAAAGGCTCGTAATGATCTTTTTGCATATGGCTATGAAAATGAATATGATGACATATTCTATATTGATTCTGATATATCTTGGGACCCACAGCAGTTTTTGAGAATACTTAATCATCCAGTTGATTTTGTTGCTGGAATATATCCCAAGAAGTCTGAAGTTGAAGACTATCCAGTAAATCTTATGGGTGAAGTTAAGACTGAAAAGGGACTAATTGAAGTAGCTTCTGTTCCAACTGGCTTCCTGCGATTAAGTAAGAATGCTGTTAATATTCTCTGGAAGTCTTGTCCAGCTTATACTATCAGTCAAGACCCGAAAGTTTTTAAGCACGTTTTCCAAACTGGTGTTGTTGGAGGTCGTTATATAAGTGAAGATATATTGACGTGCTTAAAGTGGAGAGAACTTGGTCATAAGGTTTGGCTTGATCCATTCGTAACCTTGGCTCACAGTGGTCATCGTACATGGCGTACAAACTTTATTGATTTCTTAAAGAGAGCTACGGTGCTCAGACAAGATGGTACTGTTGTTCCAGCACTTTCCAATGCAGATGCTTTGCAATCTTAAAAATGCTATTTTATCTCTAGTAGGAAAAATAGCCAATTTGTTTAAAATAAATGGTGTGGAGTACGCATACCATATAATTATCCCCAAAAACAAAGCGCTTAAGGTTAATGATTGTTTCGGTAAATTATGCAAAACTCGCGCTAAACCATTTGTATTACAATTTGCATCTAAGGGCGTCTCCAGGCAAACGCATGTAGGCGCCCTTTCTTTATCAGAAGACGAGTTAAAAATATTTGAGATCATATTAAAGTTAGATGATTCAAGCATATTCTGGTGGAAGGTCGAAAAAGAAACTAATAAGTTAGATGAATGTAATGATGCAGATTGTGTTGTTTACGTTGGTGAAGTACTAGATCCAAAACTGCTCTTTAAGAAAGCTGGATTTATTTTGCTGAGTCAGGAATAATTATAAAAAAATGGCTAAAGCAGGTAGGCCAAAAAAGAGGAATGATTTGCTATTGGATCTTGAAAGCTTAAAGCAAGCTGTCAAGAATGTTGTCATTACTGCAACAGACACTGGACGTGCTCCAAGCATAATTGAGTTTGTAGAATCAGAAAAGTATTTAGGATTGCCTGTTAAAAAACCAACTCCTATTGATCTATATCCTATGCAAAGAATAATGTTAAAAGCATTTTATTCTGGCAGTATAGGCAATGAAGATTTGTATTTAACAGACGAAGAGCTAGAGTTATGTAAGAATAACAATTTTGAAGATGAAGAAGTAAGTGATATCTTCATGAAAAAAGATAATGGAAAAATGAAGAGTGAGCTCGTGCTGGTTTGGGGGCGTCGTTGCTTGTCAGAAGATAACAATATAGTAGACATTAATACAAATAAAATTTATACATTTGGTTCAATGTGGGATTCTGGAAAGAGAACAATAGACTCATGGACTTATAATGAAAAAAGTAAGAGGATGGAATGTGTATCTAACTGCGATATTATATATCAGGGAATAAGAGATGTATATAAAGTTCAAACTTACAATGGTCATTTTATAGAGGCTACATCAAATCATCCTGTACTGACATCAAATGGATGGAAGCAAGTTAAAGATCTTGATATGAATAATGATATGATAGCGATTAGCGAGTCTTTTCCATTTGGTTTAGAAGTAAAAACTGAAATGACGGAAGAACAAGCAAGACTTCTAGGATATATGATAGGTGATGGAAACTGTTCAAAAGCTGCAACATTTTTGACTTGTTCAAATAAGTCTGTATTGAAAGATTTCAAATTATGCTTGAGCGCACTTGGCGATAACATAAAAATTTTCAAAGATCCATGGACTGGAGCAAAAAGCAAAAAATATCAATATAAAGTAACTTCTAAGTATTATGAAAACGAGTCTTTAGGAGTAAAAGATTATAGAAACAGAACTTTAACGCGTAGAAAAAAGAATTTGCTTATGCAGCTTTTGGTAAAGTATGGTGTAAGCGGTAAGACATGTCATCACAAAAGAACTCCAAAAGAAATACTCGAAGCACCTAAAAATATCGTCTCTAATTATTTAAAGGCTTTATTTAGCTGTGATGGATCTATTTATATTAAAAAGAGAAAGAAATATGTCAATCATTGTCAAATAGAATTTTGTACTGTAAATAAACAGCAGGCTTATGATGTTCAGTATTTATTAAGTAAGTTTGGAATATTATCAAGCCTAAGGTTAAAGTCTGGAAAAACTTTTATAGTTGATGAAAAGCATAATAAAAGAACTTATAACTCAAATTCTTATGTTGTGTCTTTTGTACGCAAGAAGTATATAAGTATATTTTTACAAGAAATAGGTTTTATTGGTAAAGATAAAACAGTTAAATTATGCGAGTCTACGTTAAGTAAAATAATTGATAAAGACTCAAACCATGACAGCTCATTGCCGTATTCATGTTTTAATATAAGGTCTATAGAGCATGTCGGTAAAAAAAGAACATTTGATTTGCAGGTGAGTGATCAAAAGCATTTGCAAAATTTTGTAAGTCAGGGATTCATATGTCACAATAGCGGCAAGGACTTCATTGTTTCAATATTGGCATGCTATGAGGCAGCAAAACTTCTTGAGTCTCCTTATGGAGATCCATACAGGCTTTATAACTTGGGATCTGGTGCTCCTTTTACTATTTTAACTGTCGCAAATAGTTCGACACAGGCGCAAGTCTTATTTAACGAAATAAAAGATAAAATCATTAATAGCAATTATTTTGCTGATAAAATTATACCAGAAGGTATTCTTTCTGATCAAATACATCTTCTGACTCCTGCTGATAAGATTAAAAACGCAGAGCTGGAAGCTCGTGGTCTTCCTAAGAATCCAGGGTCTGTTATCATTCGATGCGGTCACAGTAACTCTGATTCATTGGCAGGTATTTCTTGCTATTGTCTTTTGCTGGACGAGATCGGTCTGTATAAGCAGACGGCGGGTAGTAGTGGTGGTGAAAGTATATATAGGACGCTTGCTCCTGCAACGGCTACGTATGTTCGTAAACAAACTTCTATTGATCCATATGGCAACGAAGTGGTAAATGATATTTATGATGGTAAAATTATTTGCATTAGTTCTCCTCGTGGTAAGGAAGGAATTTTTTATGATCTTTATCGTAAGTCTTCATCAGTTTCTCATCGTGTGATGTGTAAGTTGCCAACGTGGATAGTGAATCCAACACAGACTAGAGAATTGCTTCGTGAAAAGTTCTCTAACATGACAGAAGAAGAATTCATGATGGAGTTCGGTGGGGAATTTAGTGGTACTGCTGGTCAAACATTCTTTACAAGAGATATGGTCGAAAAGTGTTTTTATAACAACATGAAGCTGAAAGATCATGGAGAAAGTGGTTTTAGTTATTTCTGTCATCTTGATCCAGCAACTTCATCTCATAATTATGCACTGTGTGTTTGTCACAGAGAAATGTTTTTAAATCCAGAGACACATAAAACGGATTTTAAAGTAGTAGTAGACCACCTTAAGTACTGGCAACCATTAGATGGCAAGCCTATTCTTAATGAAGAAGTTGATAATTATATAATTAATCTGAGTCGCAAATTTAATTTTGAAATGGTTACATTTGACCAGTGGAATTCACAACATAGTATTGATCATTTACGCAAACATAGTATTCCAGCAAAAATGACTCGGTTTACTAAAAGATATAAAATTATTATATATGATAATCTTTACGATTTAGCATCAGCATCACGTATTCAAATACCAAATCATGATCTTTTGCGAGATGAAATGCTTTATTTGCAGCGTCGTTACACCCCCACTGGTTATAGAGTATTTGCTAAGAAAGATGGATTAGTCAAAACTGACGATGTTGTTGACGCCCTTGCAGGTGCAGCGTATGCCTGTATGCATGAAACGTTTGAACGTCTCCCTCAAGGATTATTAGTTAGAATGGGAGTAAATTCAATGACAGACGGAGTCGTATTCCGTGGGATGCAGGGTATTCCACTTGATTCTACTTCGGAACAAAGAAAATGGAGCACAAGATTCTAAAATGTTTAACTTAAATAAGTGGGTCAAATCCTGGTTTTCTGGAAGCGATATTACTAAAACTGCTTCTCATCACAATGTTGGCTTAGAGAATTCCCGTAAGGATCAAGGCACATATGCTGAAGAAGATCCGATGATTGTTGAAAAAAACTTCGAGCGTAAGGATAAAGAAGAGTCAAAAGCTATAATTGAAGCACGTATGAGCAAGGAGAGTAATTCTGATCATCAGATTGCAGAAGCTCGTATGGACAAAGAGCTTGAATATTCTGTGCGCAAAAACGATGATTTCCGCGAGGAAGTTCCTCGTATCTCTGTTGCTACTGAAAAGCATGATCAGGCATATCGTGAAGCATACGCCAAGGCAGAAAAAGAGCTTACAAAGCAACACGACTTGTTTGAAAAATATATGGGTAAAGGCGGCAAAAAAGTGCCCGCCAATGTGCCTGCGTCTGCAAATGGTTTAGTAACAAATCCAGAAAGATTCCAGAATTTTGATGGCGTTCCTGGAGAAGATGTTCAGAAAAATTTAAAAAATATTAGTGAACGCTCTGCAGTA
>Ga0247831_1008866_pt1 | contig 10358 bp, 9 predicted proteins | sample LaCruzMarch2015__9_FD_192406 | JGI IMG/M metagenome (GOLD analysis project Ga0247831, IMG submission 192406) | Freshwater microbial communities from meromictic Lake La Cruz, Castile-La Mancha, Spain - LaCruzMarch2015_1m | ecosystem: Environmental > Aquatic > Freshwater > Lake | place: Spain...
CTGAGCTAACACTGCAAAAAAAAACAACCTCGGAAAAAGAAAAAAAGTATATCCCATCCCACCATCAAGGACTATTTACATCTCGGCACACACCAAAAATACCGAATACGTGAAATCGTTTTTTTTCCATCTCTTTCCCACGATGAATAATATTGATATTGACAGTATGCCACAGTGTCGAAAAAAATAGTGCTCTTCATTTGTGTAACAAAAAACAAAACAAAAAGCAAAAGCAACATTCAATACGGTCGATCCATCCTACCATCTCTTCCATTCCTCCCTTTATCGCCACCACCGCCACGGCCATTACCACCATTAAGAGAGCCTCTCCCTCCTCCTATTGCTGACCTATTATTATTATTATCTTGGTGAGGATGCCACTTGCCACCACCACCACCGCCCTCACTTCCTCTACTTCCTCCACCATTATTCATCGTTGATCCTGGTCCCCAGCTGAGTGGTGGTGGTGGAAGCGGATGTTGTTGTTGTATTATTGGTGGTTGTATTTGATACGGTGGTTGTTGCTGGTGGTGAATCTGAGGGTTGTTGGCGTATGGATCGAAGTAGTGAGGCGGTAATTGCTGTTGTTGTTGCTGTGATGGTGGTGGTGGAAGATATTGCTGTTGCTGCTGCTGTTGTTGTTGTTGTGGCTGTGTGTACGGAATCGTCGATGATACCATCGCTGGTTGTGAATATGGCTGAGCTTGTCCTGAAGGACCAACGGTGACGGTAGTTGTTGGATTCGTGTAGTAATTTGCAGGGTAGTACGCCATTTGCTGAGGATTATTATATGATGGTGTACCACCAACCTGCGGAGGCTGCATATTGGTATACCCATAGTACTGCGCCCACGACGGATGATATTGATTATTACCAGCACCGGCATTGTTATTGCCATTATTCCAATGATTGCCATTGCTGGGGTCGTAGGACCCGCCGCCACCACCCCTCCCCCTTTGTCGCTTTACGTGCACGCCCTTCCTCCCTAGCATCATGATTTTATTCTCCGGAAAAGTACTCACGAACTGATCGACATTTATACACGATTCTTCATCGAGCATGAATACGAATCCATACCCCCGATGTAACTGTTTCTCTCGTCGTTGTAGCGGCTGAGGTGGCAATAGCTTGACATGATTTACATTACCGAACTGACTAAAGAATTCTTCGACCTGTGCGGCAGTGGTGTAAAAATCGATATTGGCGATGAAGTATTGAAATGCATCGTTGAGTGGTGCACGGGCCGGTGTTGTCAGTGCCGCCATTGCCCGTTGCCCAGTGGCTTCTCGGCACCACTAGACTTGATTAGAAGGTAGTAGGGGATTGTAGGGGACACACATGAATATGTGAGGACGTTCCCGCTCAAAGTACTTACCTCTCTACTTCCTTCCCTCTCTACAACATATCGTAACTGTTTTATCCCAAACTGTCAAGAAGATGGTGAAGGTACGTTACAAGGCCTCGACTTGAATGGTGGCGGGCGAATATGTATGTAGGCCAACCACCTTCGTTACTTGACGCAGTAGTGGGGGTTGATGATGCGATAAGTCTGGCCCGGCAAAAGCATGAACGAGGAAACTCTCGTGGTGGCGCCTTGCGCATTCAGGGGCGTGTCTACGCCACAGCAAAGCATATGTGGGGAGCAAGGAGCGCTTGAAAAAGCGTGAAGTTGGCCCCATCTCCCCGTCCGTTTGGTCGACGAAAAAATGATTTGTGTCCATTCTGCTAATCCATACACATATCTCATTCTTCTTCTTCTTTTTATATACACTCCTTTCGGTAACATTCTTATTTTGATACATTCACCGCATTTCAGTCGAAGAATACGTGCGCACATAACAACACCCAGAAGGCACATGCCAATGGTATTAAAAAGAAGAAGAGGACGAAGTATGTCTCCACGCGTGGGATGGATCCTAAATTCTTAAGGAATCAAAAGTTTTGTAAGAAGTATAATGGCTCGAAACGTCCAGCGAGGGATGATGGTGAAGAGTGAACCTATATAATAATATAGACCATAATGATGTTTGGCCAATAAAGAACAATATTAGCCTTGATAATATATATATATATATATATACTACTTTTCTATCCTCTTAAGCATCATAATAGTTTGACTGGGAATTTGTCGCATACTCAAATGTCAAACCGACAAAAACGCGTCCATTTCTTGAGGCAACAAAAACAATTATCGTCGTGATGCGATGGGGGACGGGGCGTAACAATTTCCCACTCATTGGTTGATCATTCCTCTCTAAGTTTTATTTTGGGTTTTTCCTCGGTTTCTTTATCTTGGTGCCTGACGTGGGAAAATCCTTAATCATGTCGAGCCATGCCCTGTCCATTTCTTCTGTGAGAATCAACGGTCTGAATGATTCAGGCAATGGTGTCAGGTTCTTTCCACCCTGTGCTAGTTCTGTGTTGTTACAGTCCACATGAGCCTTGTCTTGACTAATAAAGCAGCCATGCTGATTTGTTTTTTCGATGAATTTATTTATTGAGTCGATCCAAGCGAAAAATAAAAGAATAGTGACGAGAGTGTCACGAAAAAAAGTACTCACTTCAGAAAATAAGTGTGCGTGCTCTGGTAAAGATGCCACCTAGAGAGAGTTGTGACAAGCAAAGATATATAACCATGAGATGAATAAAGATATTGAGGGCATTCTAATGGATATTTGAAAGAAGCACTCGAAAACTCTTCACCATTGGGTTAATAAAGACTTGTATATTCATCCAAATATGTTGACCAACGTAGTACAGCGAATCTTCTCTCATGTCAAGTGTAAGATTCTTCAAACCTTGATCGTTCATGGCTACTTTCCTTGCTTCATTTGTTAAAATTTCTGAGTATACCAATCCAGCAGCCTCCCACCGAACTCTCCACCAATCATCATTGTGTACTTCAACGTGATGCCATCCACCCCAATTTGAGTGCGTAACGAATATCAATGCTGCCTTACGAAATGCAGTGGCATAATTAGGTTGATAATTCCGTCCAACATGTTCCGTGAACTCTACTGCCCATACTGCATCGACCGTCCGGTCCGGCCACCATGGACCGCGTGAAAAGTCGTGTTCTATCACATGCCTTTCCTTCTCTGGTACGATCGACTGAGACACGGCATCGTGACTCCCCTCGACGCACTGGACGAATTCCAGTTTATGAGTAACGAACCACGACGTGGATACCCCTCGTCCACAACCAACATCGAGTACAGATTTTATACCCAAATGTGATACCATATGTTTCCACAATGATGGCGAGACGCCCATACAATCGAAGTCGGTGAACCCGCCCAGGTGTGGCTTGTCGCCCTTGCCACCGTAAAATGATCGTTGGATAAGTTTGTCTTCCTCGTCGGTGATACGTATTGATGGCATTGCCACTGCCTTGCCTTGTGGAATTGTCAAGCTTATGGCAGCGGCGGAGGAGACGGTGCTACTACGGTCTATGGACAGTAGTGGATAGGTTGGATGATCTCCGACTTTGGGCATTGTCATTGTTGCATGCTCATTTATCGCACGCTCGTTTAGATAATATTGATTCTGTAATAGGTTCACAGTAATAAAGAGGATGGCGCATAGGTTGATGACGGCGCTGACGCTGGGTGATGATAGACATCGTGGCAGTGCCATGGTGACTTTGGTGATGGTGTCGCTAATTATTCTACGCGATGATGCTCGTTGGGATGGGTTTGTGGCCCGTCAAAAAAATGGCGGGCCCCACGTTAAGGTGCTGGTTGTGGATAGCATGAAGATTTCCACGAACAATGGAAATGCTATGTTGCCCTCACCATCTCATTCCGCCGAGATGACTTGCAGTACTAATCCGTATGAGGATAACATCCATAAGCGCCTACATCGGGCAGCTGGATCAAAAGACCCTACTATCCTACCTGCATTCCTCCTCAATGAAGCCAATCGTCGCAACCCACCCATACGAGGAGATGACACCTCGTTCGATGGACGCTCCGCACTCCATTTAGCATGCTGGACTGGCTCAATTCACAACGTTAAATTACTATTAGATGAAATGAAATGTAATATTAATGTCATTGCCACTCGAGCACACAATTATGGTAAAAGTCCTATATTCTTTGCTGCCACGCGTGGACGTGAGGATATCATGAATCTATTACTTGATCATGGTGCCAATATATTAATTGTGAATAATAAAGGGCAGAGTGTGTACAGTATTGCCATGTCACATTTTGATCAATCAGGACCATTACTTCGACGAATTAAAGAAGTGGAGGTTCAGCAGCAAGATGCTAACTTGCCACTCTGTGGTTGGGTGGATTATGCCAAGACACATCCAGATGGTAATATCTATGGCGATTTAGACTTGCGATTTCTCAATAGGGAGCTAACGGATAATGATGTGGTGGCAGATGGAGTGGTGAATCCAACAACGCGAGAAACAAGACGGGGTATATTTGCAAAGAATAATCCTATTGAATACACGAGGAAGACGAAGCAGAAGAAGATGAGGGATGTGGATGCAAATACTACGAATTCACTAGAGCCAAACAAGACAATTGTCACAGACGACGAACATGCAAAATTGGACAAACATTGGAATAATGTCCACATAGCACTAATAAACAATAATTCATGGGATATCTTCTCGTCGTTACTTGCAATCGTGGAGATTATGGAAAGTGGGAAAATTCGATCGAATTGGGTCCTTGCGGGCGCTGTCCATCTCGAGCTACTCTGTGATACAACGATGGATACGGATCAAACTAACCGAAGGTCGGCAGATAGTATTGATATGACATTGGAGGATGCCATTATGCTTTGTGGCAGTGGAGATAGACATGCTACATTGGTGAAAAGATTATTGAACAAAGCTAGACGCCGAAATGATAGAATCAAAGAGACACAACAAATATTTTCGACACGACAAGACAAGTTGTTATTGGAGCAGCTTTGGCTAGATGCGAGTGTCGCATTGAAAAATAGAGACGCTAAGGCTGCATTCATCACACTGATGAAATTGATTATTGTTTTAGATAGCGAGAATCTTCCTTGGATGGATGATGCGGTGATAAAGTTCAAGAATGTGATTGGATCAGAAAGTAAAGACAACGATGCTGTAAAAGCTGATATTTTGGAAATGTGCGAGAATAATCACAGTCGTCGCTCCTCGCTCCTAAAGAAGGTCATTACCAAGGCAATCAATGACGACTCTATCAATAATGGCAAAGCTTACCGTGAAGCATCAAGTCGAATTATTGGAGGGTCAATGAGGTCACGTACAATCGCGAAGAAGAAAGAATACGCACTTCCACAGCGTTATCACTCGATGGTCGATTCGCTTCGTTCATCGTTGACGACAGAAGATACGTCATTTTTCCCAGCATTCACAACATTGATGAATACACCAACAACATCCATAACTGATGACAAAGGAACGAATTATTTGACCCTGCCACTCAATTTAATCACTTGGGTGGATTCCATTAGTGAGTTGCAGAATCTTCGAATGCAATTGCACGAAGTGATTGATGAGTCAAACAAGCGTGATGATATTGACAATTGCATATGCCTTGACAGCTTTGTATCATTTGATTCCGAATTCAGAACAGACAATGGCAGAACAGAGCTTGCAACAATCCAATTTAGTGTACTGAAGGCCGGGAAACCCTTTGCTTGGGTGGTGGATCTATACCCCAACCCTACCAATGTGGACTATATGTCAATGTCCATTGATACACTTCGTTGGTTATTTATAGAAAGTGATGTGCACTTACTTGGATTTGCTTACAGACAAGATATTTCCCTACTTTCTTCATTTCTTGGCGAAGACATTCCTTTGAGTTCTCCCAAACTTTGGGATCTTCAGCTACTTGCTGCTCATGTGATGAAGGAAGGCAACGACAGTAAGCAGTTACCTGGATTAAAATCATGCTGTTCCTACTTTTTTGAGGCTGAGGAAGGTAGGAATACACGATGGGAGCTGTCAAAGACGGAGCAGTGCTCTGATTGGACACGACGACCACTAACCATGGATCAATTTGAGTATGCAGGGCTTGATGCTGCCGTCCTCTTGATACTTCTGGCAGAGATTATTGCGATACGATCATAGTTGATAGATTGTCTAATCCAAAAGAGTAAATTGTATGCTTAGTTTGTAAAAATAAGATGTTCAGTTATACATTTGACTAAACCTATTGTGACGTGTAGTTAGAGTCAGACCAATTGTCCAGCAATAAGATAGGTATTATTCCTAATTAAATTAGTTGGATACAAGCGTCAGAGTTGATTACGTCAATGCGAGGTGTTATTCGTAGCAGTATAGTTTGTTTCTGTCATGATTTTTTGCTTCGCTTCTCATCTCGGCACAGGAATTATTGTAAGCTGTCAATGTTGACTTGACTTCACCTCTTCTAACAAAACCCTGTTCAAAAAATAACACCAAGGTAAGGCCGCAATCGTAAAATGCCTTACAGCTCGTTTCATGTTTCCAGCATCAGCCTCCAATTCTTCCAAGGTTACACCGTGAGGGGGTCAGACAAGTTCCAATGTGCCTTACGACAACCAAGATCTGCTGCTCGATTAAAGAGTTTGATTGCCTGTGTGCGATCTTGCTGAAAACCATCAGATCCCAGGTAACAATAATTAGCCACCACAAAAATTGAAGCGGTATCATTTGCCTCTACCCGCTTCAATATTGGTCAACCTGCTCTTCATAATCTGTTTCGCTTGATCGATTAGAATAGCAAAACGGGCACTTCTTATTGTTTCCAGACTTACTGCAGGAGTAACAGCACCCTTTACAAATGCTCTTTCCGCAACATGGATAATATTCTTCCATAGTCTCATCTTCCAACTGCTTATGTGCCTTCGTGACATCGTAAATTGGAACAGAGGATATAGTCGCAGGTGGAAGCGACATACAGTTTAACATTTTTAATATGTGTTTATAAATAACTACGGATGGCAGCATCTCTTGCTTCACTTCTCATCTCCACACAAGAAGCATTGTACGCTGTCAAAGTTGAGATAAGTGCATCTCTACTGACACCTTGACCTTGTTTGAAATTAACTAGCATGTTATACATGGCAGTATGATTCCCAGTTGATGCAGCAATTGTCCAATGCTTAATAGCTCGCCCCAAATTTCCGGACTGTGCCTCAATCGTTCCAAGGTTGCATCTTTCGGCGTCATGTCCAGCCATAGCCGCGGCCGCGGTGTGGAACTTAGCCCTCTTCAAATCGCCCCCTTCATAATACACATTACCTAAGCCATGATGCGCATGCCTGGAACCTAGTTTGGCAGCCTGAGTCCATAATTCCATCGCCTTCTGCTGATTTTGCTGCAAACCGAATATTCCCTCGTAATAATGATTAGCCAGTTGACACATCGCACCAGCATCATTTGCCTCCACACGCTTCATCAGTTCTTCAACTATTTCTTTGTCTGTTACAACCCATCCTGCTTTGCAAAACGGACAATAATCATTATTCCCAGACTTACAGAAGGAGAAAATGCACCCTCCACAAATAGTCTTTCCGCAACAGGTATAATATGTTTCCATGGCCTCATGTGCCACCCCCTCATTAGCAATCGCAAAATCGTAAATTGGAATGGACGTCGTAGTCGCGGGTGGAAGTGAAATACACGATATCAACTTTATTGGCATCGGTAGGAAGCAGATGGGACAGTCTTCCTTGGCCGGTGGGTCCTTGAAGAGAGCCTCATCGCGTAGCTCGGAAGCACGTTGTTTGCATTCTTTTTTATGCGTCGACCAATGATTCTTCTGACAATCGGCGTTGCAATACCTGACGAGCATACACGGCTTGCACACCTTGAGACTAACGCCCCCCTCCTCGCCGCACTCGGCACAGCAGTGGACCGTCGCATCGTTCCGATTGTTCATCGTTTACTCTGTTGTTAGTGACAATTGAAATTGTCGCCTTTGTGCTTGGGCCAATGATTCGTCTGACACTCGGCGTTGCAATACTTGACGAGCATACACGACTTGCACGTCTTGAGACTAGCACCTCCCTCCTCGCCGCACTCGACAGCAGGCGTTGTCTGGTTCATCCGGTATGGGTGTAGGCTTCTCCCTCGCGGACAAAACCGCCGTAAATAAACGCGGGCCTCCCTCCGCTCTCACTCCTCACCAAGGAATTATTCAGCATCATGGCCGACTGCTCCGCGTCCGGAACGGCCATTGATCGTGTCATTCAACTGGCCGTAGCGTCCTCCTCCGCTCAGGGTCATAGTAATGGTGCCGCCGCGATGTCCGCCGCCGCGGGTGGGACGACACGTGCGATTTCCAATTTTATCAACGGAACTTCGTCCTCTGCGTTGACGATGGGACCGTACGAAGCCGACTCCCTCATGATGGGAAGCGGGGCAGGGGGGCAGATTATGCCCATGGCTCCGATTCAGACGCTTGGAGGTGGACATCGGCAACATATGGGGACTGTTGTCAATGGTGCTTCTCCCATGAATCAGCAGCACCGGCAGCCACGAAACGGGATGACGCTATATCAAATGCCCAACCAAGGACAGATGATGATGTCCATGCACCATCACACTGCGCCACAACAGCAGAACATGATGTCAATGCAGAATCAGCAGTATCATCAAATGCAGCAACACCAACACCAGCAGCATCAACAAATGATGATGATGCAACAGATACAACAAAGTCAGATGGCGGCCATGGTGCAATACCAAAACCAACAGCAGCAACAATATCGGCAACGGCAGCATCATCACAACCAACAACAAATGGTGGGTAATAATAATAGTAGTAATCAGCTAAAATCTAATGGAATAAATGCCCCGACCTCAAATCAAATGAATGAACAATCAATGCAACAAGGTCAAGTAGATGATGATGATGTTGCAACCGTAAGCGTCGAGGATGGAGTGTTATCACATCATCATGACGGTATTACCAACGACGCATCGATAGAACGATTAGCACAAGCATGGCGTGATGCCGAGGCGGAATATGCACAAGAATTTGATGATAATGAAGATCATCGGGGGGGATATTATGCGGAAGATTCTGGATATTACAATGCGAGTGATACGAGTGGGGGGAGGTATTCGGTTGGGGGCGCGACATCATCAGAAGATGGCGGAGGTGAAGCAATAATGATGGTAGGAGAACCTCAATATCATTTTTCGGACGCTAGTCGTAATTATGGATGTCAACAAACAATAACGACGGATGTGGCACCACAAAGCTTAACCTATCCACAAAATTTGTACGAACAAGGAATGGCACATTTCGACGAGGGTAACATTTCCGAGGCCATACTCTGTTTCGAGTCGACATTACGTAATATCGATCCCGAACATGCCGACGCGTGGCGTATGTTGGGTAAATGTCATACCGAGAATGATGAAGATCAAAGAGCCATTGTATGTTGGTTGCGCAGTCTGGAACGTGACCCATTCTCACCCGAGACATTATTAGCATTGGGCGTGAGTTATGTGAATGAATTAAATCATGAACGTGCTATTGAAATGTTAAAAGGGTGGGTCGAGAATCATCCACTATATGCTGGAATGATTGATGATAATATTGCTGGTAGTAGTGGTGTTAATAATTTGGCAGAAGGGGAAGACTTGTACAACACCGCCGATGCTCGACTGCAGGGAGGAGGACAACGGAGGATGAAGGCCCAAGCCACAATTGAAATGCGTGACGTAGAACGGTTAATGCTACGTGCCTTGGAGTATGATCGTACTGCCGATGCCGCCGCGGACGTATATGAGGCATTGGGGGTAGTATACAATGTGAGTCGTGATTACGATGCTGCCGCCGACGCTTTTCGGAAAGCAATCGAAGTACGTCCAATGGACTACCAGTTACGAAATAAGCTAGGGGCAACACTTGCCAATAATAACCTCTCAGACATGGCTTTACCGGCATACCGTGCGGCACTAAGGCTTAAACCAAAATATGCACGTGGTTGGTTAAATATGGCCATATCACATAGTAACCTATACAATTATAATGAGGCCACACGGTGCTATTTGCAAACATTAAGTTTAAATCCAGATGCACGACATGTATGGAGTTATTTACGGATTGCATTAACTTGTGATGAGAAGTGGGACTTATTGCCGTTTGCGGCATCACAAAATTTGAGTGCCTTTCGTGATCATTATGACTTTGTAGAGTATTGAATACTGTCTGTTAAATTAAAGAGAGAGAGAGAAGCATCAAAAATGTGTAAATGTTAATTTCTTTGTCTTTAACTTCTGGGTTCTGATTCATCCATCTCTGTTATTTAATATATATGTGTACTATCAATTTTTGTTATACATGTGTTCCTCGCGGTGGCGTCCGTTTCAGTAATTGTCATTAATCACAAAGCCATCA
>Ga0247831_1008868_pt1 | contig 10353 bp, 7 predicted proteins | sample LaCruzMarch2015__9_FD_192406 | JGI IMG/M metagenome (GOLD analysis project Ga0247831, IMG submission 192406) | Freshwater microbial communities from meromictic Lake La Cruz, Castile-La Mancha, Spain - LaCruzMarch2015_1m | ecosystem: Environmental > Aquatic > Freshwater > Lake | place: Spain...
GCGCGCCTGACAGCAAGCAACTCAAGGTCAGGTCCGTCCCAGACGCGTGTGCGCACCCCAAATGACGGGGGCGATACCGCACGCTTTGACGTGTGAAAGACGACTAAACCATGACTACTTTTGCCGAATTCGGCTTTGCTGAGCCTATTTTGAACGCCATCGCAGGCGAAGGCTATGAGCACCCTACCCCTATCCAAATGCAGGCGATCCCGCCTGCCATGCAATCCCTCGACATTTTGGGCCTCGCCCAAACCGGTACCGGCAAGACCGCAGCCTTCGCGCTGCCCTTGCTGCACCATTTGAGCGAACGCCGCATTCATGCTGGCGCACGCGCTTGCCGCGCGCTGATCCTGTGCCCAACCCGCGAATTGGCTGGCCAGATCGCCGACAGCTTGCGCACCTATGGCAAGTTCGTCGGCTTGTCCGGCGCTTTGGTCTATGGCGGCGCTAATATCCGCAAGCAGATCCGCTCGATGGAGCGTGGCGTCGATATCCTAATCGCCACCCCCGGCCGCTTGATCGACTTGATGAAGCAGCGCGCCATCCGCCTCGACATGGTCGAGCATCTGATCCTAGACGAAGCCGACCAAATGCTGGACATGGGCTTTATCAAGCCAATCCGCCTGATCGTCGGTGAAATCCCTAAGGCGCGTCAAACGAGCTTGTTCTCGGCCACCATGCCGAAGGAAATCGCCCACCTGGCCGAAGAATTGCTGACCGACCCAAAGCGCATCCAAGTCGCGCCTTTGTCGTCGGCCGCAGAGCGGGTCGACCAGCGCTTGATCATGTCCAGCCAAGTGAACAAGCAGCAATTGCTTGAATCCATTTGTCATGAGCCTGAAGTTAAGCGCGCTATGATCTTTGTTCGCACCAAGCATGGCGCGGAAAAAGTTCTCGACAAGCTAGAGCAACAAGGCATGTCGGTTGATGCCGTGCATGGCAACAAGAGCCAGAATGCGCGTGAGCATGCGCTGGAGCGCTTCCGCAAGGGCCACACACGTCTGTTGGTGTGTACCGATGTGGCAGCACGGGGCATCGACGTCGATGGCGTCACCCATGTGTTCAACTTTGACTTGCCAGACGTGCCAGAAGCCTATGTCCACCGGATTGGCCGGACTGCGCGTGCCGGTGCTGAAGGGATCTCGATCTCCTTCTGCGCGCCCCACGAGCGGGACAATTTGCGCCAGATTGAGCGCTTGATTAAAAAGTCCATTACCAAGATGGACCCAGCCAATTTGATGAAGGCACCACGTCCTGCGGCCCCTAAGCCTGCTGAGGTTCAGTATGACGAAGATGGCGAAACCATCTTTGTGGAAACCGTTGGTGAAGCCTCCAACACCTTGAGCGCGCCAACCAATGCGCATGGCGATGTGATTGGCGTACTGCGTCGCACGGGGCCTAAGGAAGCGCTGTATGAGCCACGCAACGATCCACGCCGCGATGGCAAGTTCGGTGCGCGTGATGGTGGCCGTGAAGGTGGTCGTGGTGGTCGTCCAGGGCCTCGCGGTGGTCAATATTCCAACCGTGACCGCAGCGATGACGGCGACCGTCGTCCACGCGCTGGCAATTTCGCGACAGGCTCTGTCTTCAATGAAGGCCGTCCACAACAGCGCGAAGAAAACCGCTTTGGTGCGCGTGCACCTGAAGCGGCTGAACGTCCAGCCTATGTGCGCCCTGTAGCCGATACGGGCCGCGAAGAGCGTCCACGCTTTGACAAGCCGTTCCATTCAAAGCCACGCGAAGAGCGCAGCTTCCAAGATCGTCCACGTAACGATCGCCCCCGTGATGATCGTCCTCGTGATGATCGTTCCTTTGCTGACCGTCCTCGTGATGATCGTCCTCGTGATGACCGTCCACGCGACGACCGTCCCCGGGGCGACCGCCCGCAAGGGGATCGTCCACGCGCCTATGAAGCGCGCAGCGAAGCATTTGGCCATCGCAACGGCCAAGGCCAGCGCGATTACACCCCACGCAAGGGCCCTGCCCCACGCGGAGAAGCCCGCATTGAAGGCCGAACCGATGACCGCAAGTCCGCGAAGCCAGTAGCAGGCAAGAAAACCTTCGGCGGCAAGCCAGTCAGCCTCGGTCGCTCTGGCGCACGTGGTGGCGCTAATGTCGGTCGCGGTGGTGACAGCACCTTCGTGCCCCGTCGCGGCCGTTCGTAAGATACCCGCTTACACCCGCTCAGGCTCTCTTGGCTTGAGCGGGTGAAGCAAATTAGGCTTGATCGCCTTCGCGGGCCCAAAAGCGCGCCAAGGCCCCCTCTATCGCTTCTGCACGCGGCCTAGCCACTTCAGCAATGTCGTTACCATGGGTGAAGAGGAAGAATTCTTCCGCCTCTATGCCGCGCAAGATACGCTCTGCCGCGACTGAGGCTGGTAGACCCGCTCGGTTCTCGCGCCCAAACGCCGCATCTAACTGACGCGGGCCACCAAATTTCTCATGCCGATTTCGAAACCCGTTCCAGATTTCTGAGACTACCAACCCCGGGCATAGCACCGATACGGCCAAAGGCGTGTCGACATAGTCGCGCGCCATCGCCTCAGCGAGGCCCACCAAGGCGTGTTTTGACGCGGTATAGGGTGTCGCTTGCCCACCGCGCCCCGGCAGACCCAAACCATGCTCTGAAGCCGTTATGACCAGACGTGACGGGATGTCCTGCTCTAAGAGACGGGGAGCAAAGGCGCGCACGCCGTCGATGGTTCCCATCACATTGACCTCAAAGGTCCAAGCAATGTTGGCGCGCGAGGCTTTGTGGATCGCCCCGCCAGCGCCAATGCCGGCATTTAAAAACACCAAAGTCACCCGGCCAAAGCGCTCAAACGCAAAGTCTGCCAAGGCTTGATTGGATGCTGGGTCTGCCACATCGACAAAACAGCCAAGTGCTGCCCCACCCTGATCGCGGGTCGCTTAGGCTGCGGCTTCGGCCTTCGGCCCTTCAATATCGGCCAGCACAACGGCCGCGCCTTTTGCAGCAAGTGCTTGGCCTAAAGCTAAGCCAATACCAGAGGCCCCACCCGTGATTACCGCAACATCTGCTGGCCCTATGTTTTGTGACATGGCTTTACCTCCGTGGACGCATGGTGCATCAGGTATTCACCCTCATCGTCGCCCGACTGGACTTAATTGGCAAACCTTGCTGCAAGTTAATTCGACAACGTGACAGGTACTGTCAAAAAGGACAGGCTGACTTAGATGAGTTTTCAAGATCAATGCGGGGGCATACCAATGAACAGACGTGGGTTTCTTTTTTCCAGTGCAGGCGGCATGGGTGTCGCAATCGCCATGCAGGCAGGCCTCTCAGACTCTGTTTGGGCTGCCGCCACTAAGCCAAAGATCGGAACCTTCGGCTTTGACATGGCTGGTCGGGATTTGAGCGTTAAGCCGGGTGATGATTTCTGGAACTATGGCGGCGGCACATTTATGAAGAACAACCCCATTCCCGAAGACCGGGTCCGCTGGGGTGCCTTTGATCAGTTAGCTGCAAAAGCTGAAGCCGATGTTCGCGCGATCATCGATGAACTCGCCGCCAAAAAGAGTGCGTCAGGTTCTATCGAACAAAAGATTGGCGACTTCTACCGCTCCATGATGGATACAGACGCTATTGAAGCAGCAGGCCTCGCCCCCATTCAGCCTGAAATTGAGCTGATCAACTCAGCCAAAACCCATGAAGATATTGCGGCCCTTTTTGGCAAGATCGACCTCCCCACGCCGTCCCCTATCGGCTGGGGTATTGGACCAGATGCCGGCAATCCAGACCGCTACCTTGTCTCAATCGGCCAAGGCGGCTTGGGTATGCCAGAGCGGGATTATTATTTGAAAGACGACGCGCGTTTCAAAACGCTGCGCGAGAAATATCCAGTTCATATCGCCAAGATGCTGAGCCTGGCCGGGCAAAAGGATGGCGAGGCCAAAGCAGCTTCTATCATGGCTTTGGAAACCGAAATTGCCAAACTTCATTGGAATATTACCGATCGCCGGGACCGTACCAAAACCTATAATTTGAAGACCCGTGCGCAATTGGACGAAATTGCGCCAGACTTCCCATGGGCCGTTGGCCTAGGTGCCGCGCAACTCAATGACATCCAAGAGTGCGTCGTCCGCGAAGTGTCCGCAATTGGCCCCTTGGCGAAACTGTTCAGAGCGACACCGGTTGAGACTTGGCAGGCTTATTTGACCTATCATTTGCTCTCCTCGAGCGCGAGCGTGTTGCCAAAGGCGATTGATGATGAGCGGTTTGAGTTTTTCGGAAAGACGTTGAATGGGCAACCCGTGCAGCGCGAGCGTTGGAAGCGCGCAACCCAAGCCATCAATGGGGCCTTGGGCGAAGGCGTTGGTCAGGTCTATGTGGCGCGCCACTTTAGCCCATCGGCCAAAGCCAAGATGCTGGTGTTGGTCGAGAATTTACGCAAGGCGTTTAAGGTCCGCATCGAAGGCCTGACTTGGATGTCGCCGGAAACCAAGGTGAAAGCGCAACGGAAACTGGCAACCTTCAATCCCAAGATCGGCTATCCAGATAAATGGCGCGATTATAGTGCCTTAGAAATCAAAGCTGGCGATCCCCTTGGCAATGAGCGTCGCGTGCAAGCGTTTGAAATCAAAAATGACCTCGAGGACCTAAAGAAAAAGACCGACAAAACGCGTTGGTTCATGACGCCCCAGACGGTGAATGCCTATTACAATCCCAGCTACAACGAGATTGTGTTCCCAGCCGCTATTCTGCAACCGCCCTTCTTTGATGAGTTTGCAGACCCTGCGATCAATTACGGTGGCATTGGCGGCGTCATCGGGCACGAAATGGGCCATGGATTTGATGATCAGGGTGCCAAATATGATGAGAATGGCGTCTTGCGCGATTGGTGGACGCCAGCCGATGTCGCAGCCTTTAAGGCGCTTGGGGCAAAAATGGTGGCCCAATATAGCGCCTTTGAACCTTTGCCCGGCCTGAAGCTCAATGGCCAGCTCGGCCTTGGTGAGAATATTGGCGACCATTGCGGCGTGATCGTAGGTCATCAGGCCTATAAGCTGTCGCTGAATGGTAAGAAAGCGCCTGTCTTAGACGGTGTTACGGGCGATCAACGCTTCTTCTTGGCGTGGAGCCAAGTTTGGCGGGCCCTGCAACGCGAAGAAGCCCTGCGCAACCAAGTCCAAACCGGGCCGCATTCACCGGCCCAGTTCCGCGTCAATGGGGCGGTCCAGAACTCCGATGTTTGGTATCAGGCGTTCAATGTGAAGCCAGGCGACAAACTCTATGTCGCACTGGAGAACCGCGTCCGAATCTGGTAGCCATTTAGCCCCTCCTTCGACTGGGGGAGGGGCAAATCGTTCATTGTGCGGCCAAGATTGAAACACGGACCTCGGCCAAAATGCCGATCTTGCCCGATGAAAGCTAGCTTGCGCCTCGCGCCGAAGCATACGGATCGGTTAGGGCTGGCCGTGCCCCTTTTGTCGATGGACTTCTTGAAAATACTGAACCGAGACAGGCAGCTAAACCCGCGGCTGGCCAATACAAGTCTGTTCTGAGGCTGCGAGACTCTTTAAGATGGACGGGCTCCGGTTCTCTAGAAACCTCCACTTTCCTTGGCTCGAAAGGCTCAAACCAAGCCGTCCACAGAGCGAAGTGCCGGCAAGTTGCGCCTTGTGTGAGGGCTAATGCCATGATCTCTGGTTCGGGAACGCTGATGCCTTTTGTTGGAACAGCTTTCCAACAGGGATGGTGTGATGACACAGGAACCCATTACAAACTGGCTGGGACGACAGGAAACGCTTGAAGAAATACTTGCCCCCGGCCCGGCACAAGGGCTGGCGGCAACCTTAAACTTGGACCCGGCAAGCTTTGCGACAGAAGGGGCCATCCTACCGCCTGTGTGGAATTGGCTCTATTTCCTGCCTAGGGCTCCCAGCAGTCAAATCGGGCCGGACGGTCATCCAAAGCGAGGTGGATTTTTGCCGCCGATCACCTTGGCGCGGCGCATGTGGGCTGGCAGTCGCTGCACCTTTCACCATGATCTGCATATTGGCGATCACGCGACAAAGACCTCGACCATTTTAAAGATCAACGAGAAACAGGGGCGCGCAGGCACCATGTTCTTTGTTACGGTCCGTCATGAAATTTGGGTAGACGCGAGCCTTGCTTATGAAGAAGAGCAAGACATCGTCTATATGGATATCCCCAAGGTCTTCACCCCGCCAGAGCCGGTGCCATTGCCAGCCTGTACTTGGCGCCATGATGTCCCGCTGGACCCCGTTCTTCTGTTTCGCTTCTCGGCGCTAACATTCAATGGCCACCGCATCCATTATGACCGCGATTATGCGATGGGGGTTGAGAATTACCCCGGCCTTGTCGTCCATGGACCTTTGCAGGCTATTCTCGGCTTTCATTTTGCCTGCTTGGAACAAGCTGACCGGAGGCCTCAGGCTTTCCGGTTCAAGGGCGTCCGCCCCTTGTTCGATTTTGACGCGCTAAGTTTAAACGGCGCGCAGTCTGAGCCCGCGAACACCAATATCTACGCCGCCAATGGCGACCAAGCTGTCACCATGGAGGCCCAGATGACCTGGGCCTGAAGGCGACCACACCACAAACAATAGAAAGCCGACCCAAACCAAAAGCCTAAGATGGTCGGCGGGGGAAACACGATGAATAGAATATTGGACGGTATGCGTGTGGTTGAAGGGTCAGCTTTTGTTGCCGCCCCCCTAGCTGGCATGACTTTAGCGCAAATGGGTGCCGATGTGATCCGCTTTGACCGCTTGCAAGGCGGCCTTGATGCCGAGCGTTGGCCGATTACCAAATCTGGGAAAAGCTTGTTCTGGGCAGGCCTCAATAAGGGCAAGCGCAGTTTGGCCGTGGATATGACCACGCCGCAGGGCCGCGAAATCCTCACCCGATTGATCTGTCGTCCCGGCGAAGACGCAGGCATCTTTCTCACCAATCTGCGTCTGCGCGGCTGGATGTCGTACGAGGGCCTTAAGCAACATCGTGAGGATTTGATCATGATGGCGGTGTTGGGCGACCGTCACGGTGGCCCGCAAGTAGACTATACGGTCAACCCCGCGGTCGGCTTCCCGACTGCAACGGGGCCTGAAGGCTCCACCGAGCCTGTGGGTCATGCCCTGCCAGCTTGGGACTGCATCACCGGGCAGCAGGCCGCTATGGCGATTATCGCAGCAGACCGCCATCGCCGGAAAACGGGCAAGGGTCAGTTGATCGAATTGGCTCTTAAGGACACCGCACTCGCCATGCTGGGCAATCTTGGGATTATCGGGGAAGCCAGTATCAATGGCAGCGACCGACCTAAAATGGGCAATTCGCTGTTTGGAGCCTATGCGCAGGATTTTGTCTGCCAAGATGGTCAGCGGGTTATGGTCGTTGCCCTCACCGACCGGCAATGGCGCAATCTAAAGGACGCCACGGGCACAGAAGCAGAAATGGCAGACTTGAGCCAGCGCCTCAATGCCGACTTAGACCAAGAAGGCGAACGCTTCATCCATCGTCACGCCATTACAGCGCTGCTTACGCCCTTCTTTGAAGCCCGCACATTGTCCGATGTGGCAATCCGCCTCGCGGGCTCTGACGTGACGTGGAGCCAGTATCGGACGTTCAAGCAAGCGGTCGAAGAAGACCCCGATTGCAGCCTCGACAATCCCATGTTTGCGATGCTGAACCAGCCAGGCATCGGCAGCTATCTGATGCCCGGCAGCCCGATCCACTTCATGGGAGTGGACCGCCTAGCCCCCGCTCCTGCGCCAATCTTGGGCGAGCATACGTTGGAAATCCTCACCGAGATTGGCTTTTCCAACACAGAAATTGCCACGCTGCACGATATCAAAATAGTCGCCAGCCCCAAATGAAAAGGGGCCTGAGACGTCTGCCTCAAGCCCCCCAAACTCATGTTTTTGATCGGATCAATCAGCCTTAGGCTTACGCTTGCGGAAGGCTGGATTGAGTTCCATTTTGCGGATGCGGATCGATTTAGGGGTGATTTCTACCAATTCATCGTCGTCGATCCACGCAATCGCTTGCTCCAACGTCATCCGACGTGGTGGGGTGAGGCGCATGGCCTCATCCTTGCCCGACGAACGCACGTTTGACAGCTTCTTTTCCTTCAGCGGATTGACGTCCATATCTTCGGGCTTGGCGTTCTCGCCAATGATCATGCCCTGATAGACGTCTTCGCCACCATCGATGAACAACACACCGCGCTCTTCAAGATACCAAAGCGCATAAACCACCGACTTACCGCTGTCATTGGCAATCAACGCGCCATTGTGGCGGCCATTGATATTGCCTTTCCAAGGCGTCCAACTGTGGAAGATGCGGTTCATAATGCCAGAGCCGCGCGTGTCGGTCAGGAATTCTGAGTGATAGCCAATCAGACCACGTGCAGGTGCCAAGAAGGTAACGCGGGTCTTGCCGCCGCCCGATGGGCGCATGTCTTGCAACTCGCCCTTGCGGAGCGACATTTTCTCAACCACGACGCCGGCATATTCATCATCCACGTCGATGACGACTTCTTCTAGCGGCTCCATCTTCTGGCCCGTATCTTCGTCCAGCTTGGTCAAAACGCGTGGGCGCGAGATCGACATCTCAAAGCCTTCACGGCGCATGCCTTCCAAAAGCACGCCGATTTGCAATTCGCCACGGCCTTGCAGCTCATAAGCGTCCTTATCGGCGGTCTCGGTAACTTTGATCGCCACGTCGGTTTCAGCTTGCTTCAACAAGCGGTCGCGGATCACGCGGCTTTGCACTTTATCGCCATCGCGACCGGCCAGTGGGCTCGAATTCACCATGACGGTGACCGAGAGAGTTGGCGGATCGATTGGCGTGGCGTGAATGGCCTCCACAACGTCCATGTCGCCAATCGTGTCCGCCACAGTGGTGGTGGAAAGACCGGCGATGGAGACGATGTCGCCTGCTTCTGCCTCTTCAATCGGCTGACGGCGCAGACCACGGAAGGCCAACACTTTGGAAATGCGCGACCGTTCGATGGTCTTGCCATCAATGCTGAGGCCTTTCACGACTGTACCAGCCGTCAAACGACCGCTTTCAACACGGCCCGTCAGGATACGGCCCAAGAAGGGATCGGAATCCAGCATGGTCACCAGCATCTTGAAAGGCTCGTCCCGGCGCAGGGCCGCATCAGGAGCAGGCACATGCTCGATAATGGTCTCAAACAGCGGGTTCAGATTTTCGCGCGCGCCGTCGAGCATGAGCGAGGCCCAGCCATCGCGGCCAGAGGCATAAACCGATGGGAAGTCCAATTGCTCATTGGTGGCATTGAGCGCCATGAACAGCTCAAACACTTCATCGAGGACTTCGTCAGGACGTGCCGTTGGGCGATCAACTTTGTTCAGCACCACGATCGGGCGTAGGCCGAGCGCCAAAGCCTTGGTCAGAACGAACTTCGTCTGAGGCATTGGGCCTTCGGTCGCGTCAACCAGAAGCAAACAGCCGTCCACCATCGACAAAACGCGCTCAACTTCGCCACCAAAGTCAGCGTGACCTGGGGTGTCGACGATATTGATGCGGACTTCGTCAGCGCCTTGGCCATACACAATGCTGGTGCACTTGGCCAAAATCGTGATGCCACGCTCTTTTTCTTGTGGGTTGGAATCCATCGCGCGTTCGGCGCGGGCTTCATTTTCGCGGTAAGCACCGCCTTGAGCCAACAATTGATCGGTTAGGGTGGTCTTGCCATGATCAACGTGGGCGATGATCGCAATATTGCGTAGCGCAGCCGATGAAACTGGCGCGTCAGAAAGGGTGGTCACGGGTCATGCTCCGGGAGGAAATCTGCAGTGGAGGCCCCATCTACCCATGATCGAAATCAGGTGGCGGAGGCCTTAGTGTGCCGGGCCTATAGCAGCAAGGTGGGGGGTGCGGCAAATCGACCGCTGCGTTAAGCTGATTGGGTGTCCCAAACGCTCGACAAACAAGGTCCTATCGGACTATGCCGATGTCGAATTGTAGGGGAAAACCATGTCCAATGATGTGATCGTCGTGTTTGGTGGCTCAGGCTTTGTCGGCCGCTATATTGTGCGCGCGCTAGCAAAAGCGGGCAAACGCGTGCGCGTGGCGATGCGACGCCCCCATTTGGGCCAAGATTTGCGGGTTATGGGCGATGTTGGGCAGATCCAACTGGTTCAAGCCAATGTCCGCAACCCCGAAAGTGTAGCCCGCGCCTTGGAAGGCGCCACTGGCGTCATCAATCTGGTTGGCATTTTGTTTGAGACGGGCAAGCAATCCTTTCAGGCCACCCAGTTGGAAGGCGCACGCATCGTCGCCGCCGAATCAGCCAAGGCCGGCATTACCCGCTATGTTCACATGTCTGCACTGGGCGCTGATCCTGCATC
>Ga0247831_1008869_pt1 | contig 10352 bp, 8 predicted proteins | sample LaCruzMarch2015__9_FD_192406 | JGI IMG/M metagenome (GOLD analysis project Ga0247831, IMG submission 192406) | Freshwater microbial communities from meromictic Lake La Cruz, Castile-La Mancha, Spain - LaCruzMarch2015_1m | ecosystem: Environmental > Aquatic > Freshwater > Lake | place: Spain...
CGGTGACGGCTCAGGACTTCTCCGGCAGCTACATTTATTACGGGATCCGCGAGCATGCGATGGCGGCGGCCATGAACGGCATGGCGCTGTACGGCGGCATCATCCCCTACGGCGGCACGTTCCTGGTGTTCGCCGATTACTGCCGGCCGTCGATCCGTCTGTCGGCGCTGATGGGCCAGCGCGTGATCTACGTGATGACGCACGACAGCATCGGCCTCGGCGAGGACGGCCCGACGCACCAGCCGGTGGAGCACATGGCGGCGCTGCGTGCGATCCCGAACCTCAACGTGTTCCGCCCGGCCTGCGGCGTCGAGACGGCGGAATGCTGGGAGATCGCGGTGACCTCGCCCGACCGGCCGAGCGTACTGGCGCTGACGCGGCAGGCTGTGCCGAATCTGCGCGGCGCGGCCACGCTGGCTGAGAACCTGTCGGCGAAGGGCGGCTACGTGCTACGCGAGGCTGACGGCGGCGAGCGCGATGTGACGCTGCTCGCGACGGGCTCCGAGGTCGGCCTCGCGGTCGAGGCGGCGGACCTGTTGGCCAAGCAGGGCGTCACGGCAGCGGTTGTTTCGATGCCGTCGTTCGAGCTGTTCCGCGCGCAGCCGGTAGCCTATCGCAGCGCTGTTCTCGGCACCGCCCCGCGCGTCGCGGTGGAAGCCGGCATAGCTCAGGGCTGGCACGAGTGGCTCGGCGACAATGGTGCCTTCGTCGGCATGACCGGCTTCGGCGCTTCGGCGCCGGCGGCCGAACTCTACAGGCATTTCGGCATCACGGCCGAGGCCGTGGCGGCGAGGGCGAAAGCGCTCATCGGCTGACGGGCGGGGACGGGCGCGAGGCCGGGCTATCGGGCCTCGGCGACTTCTCGGCCTCGGCTACTTCTCAGCATCGGTAAGTCCGCGTACGAACGCGCGCCGCATCAGCACGACCACGAGAGCCGGCGGCAGCAGCGCGAGCACCGTCGTCGCCATGATGATGTGCCAGGTTGGCACCGCATCGGCGACCGCGATCATGCGCTGGATCGCCATGACGATGGTGTAGTAGCGCTGGTCGGTCGTCACCAGCAGTGGCCACAAATACTGGTTCCAGCCGTAGACGAACAGGATCACGAACAGCGCCGCGACCGTGGTCCGCGAGATCGGCAGCAGGATATACCAGAGGAACTGCAGCGGGCCGGCGCCGTCGAGGCGCGCGGCATCAGCCAGATCGCGCGACACCGTCAGGAAGAACTGGCGGAACAGGAACGTCGCCGTCGCGCTCGCCATCAGCGGCACGGTGAGACCCCAGTAGCTGTTGACCAGGCCGAGCGACGCGATGACTTCGTAGGTCGGCATGATACGCACTTCGACCGGCAGCATCAGCGTGACGAAGATCAGCCAGAAGGCGAGCAGGCGCCCCGGAAAATCGAAGAATACGATCGCGTAGGCCGACAGCAGCGAGATCGTGATTTTGCCGACGGCGATGGCGAGCGCCATCACCAGGCTGTTCGTCAGCATCAGCCAGAGCGGTGGCAGCCCGGAGTGGGCGAGGCCTTCGCCGAACACCTCGGAATAGGTCTTGAAGCCATGGTCGCCCGGGATCAGCGGCAAGGTGCGCGAGAGGATGTCGGCTGGATCGAGTGTCGAGGCGACGAAGGCGATCCACAGCGGGCCGGCGACCAGCAGCGTGCCGGCGATCAGCACCGCGTGTGCGAGAAGCCGGGCGATGGGCTGCTGGCCGACCATCAGTAGTTCACCCGTCGCTCGACGTAGCGGAACTGCAGGATGGTCAGCACGATCACGATCGACATCAGGATGACCGACTGGGCCGACGAGCCACCGAGATCGAGGCCGATGAAGCCGTCGCGGTAGACCTTGTAGATCAGCGTGGTCGTGGCCTGGCCGGGGCCGCCCTGCGTGGTCGCATGGATGACGCCGAAGGTGTCGAAGATCGCATAGAGCAGGTTGACGACCATCAGAAAGAACGTGGTCGGCGAGATCAGCGGCCAGACCACGCGCCAGAAGCGGGTCCACGGGCCGGCGCCGTCGATGGCGGCCGCCTCGATCAGCGCGCGCGGGATCGCCTGCAGGCCGGCGAGGAAGAACAGGAAGTTATAGGAGACCTGCTTCCAAATCGAGGCGACGACGACGAGGGCCAGCGCGTCGTGGCCGTTGATTTGATAGTTCCAAGGATAGCCCAACGCCTTGATGCCACCGGCGGCAATGCCCAGCGAGGGGTGCAGCAGGAAGAACCAGAGCACGCCGGCGGCTGCCGGTGCGACGGCGTAGGGCAGCACCAGCACGATTTCGTAGAAGCGCGCGCCCTTGAGCAGCGCATCGGCCGCGACCGCCAGCGCGAGACCAATGGCGAGCGCGCTCGCCATCACGGCCAGCGAGAAGATGATCGTCACGAACATGGCGTCGAGGTAGCCGGGTTCGGCGAGCACGCGCTGGAAATTGGCGAGGCCGACGAACTGGGTCTTGAGGCCGAACGGGTCCTCGCGCAGCACGGACTGGCGCAGCGCCTGGGCTGCCGGCCACAGGAAGAATACGAAAGTGATCACGAGCTGCGGGGCGAGCAGCACGTAGGGCAGGATCTTGTGCGGGAACGGCGCGTCGTGCCGTGGCGGCATGGGACGACCTGTGTGCTCGTTTGGGCGAAGGCGGGCCGTCGTGTGCGACGGCCCGCCTTCACGTCAGAGATGCGCGAACGAAGCTCGACGCTCCGCCTGCGAGAGGTTCAACCGTTCTGGGCGACGAACTGCTTGATCAGTTCGTTGCCGCGCTTGACGATGGCGTCGAGCGCCTCCTTGGCCGACTTCTTGCCGCCCCACACGTTCTCGAGTTCCTCGTCCATGACGGTGCGGATCTGGACGAAGTTGCCGATGCGCAGGCCCTTGGAATTCTCGGTCGGCGGGTTGAGCGTCATCTGCTTTGCCGGCAGGTCGGTGCCGGGGTTGTTCTTGTAGAAGCCGGCCTTGTCGGTGAACTCGGCGGCGGCGAGCGTGATCGGCAAGTAGCCGGTGGACGAGTGCCACTGCGACTGCACGTCTGCTTTCGAGAGGTAGGCGAAGAACTTCGCGACGCCCTTGTACTCGGCGGCCGGACGGCCGGTGAGCACCCACAGCGTTGCGCCGCCGATGATCGAGTTCTGCGGCGCGCCTGTGACGTCGCCATAGACCGGCAGCATGCCGACGCCGACCTTGAAGGTCTTGGCGTTCGCGTCGACGCCGGCGCGCGCCGCCGACGAGTTCATGTACATCGCGCACTCGCCCGAATAGAACAGCGGCGCGGAAGCCGACTCACGACCGCCGTACTTGAACACGCCCTCCTTGGCCCAGTTCGCCATGTTCGAGATGTGGCGGACATGCAGGTCCGAGTTGAGCTTCAGCTCGATGTCCATGCCGGCGAAGCCGTTGGCCTTGGTGGTCAGCGGCACGTTGTGTAGCGCCGAGAAGTTCTCGAGCTGCACCCAGCTCTGCCAGCCGGTGGTGAACCCGCACTTGGCCGCGCCCGACGCGATGATCTTCTTCGAGAACGCCTCGACGTCCTGCCAGGTCTTCGGCGCCTGCTCGGGGTCGAGCCCGGCCTTCTGGAAGGCGTCCTTGTTGTAGTAGAGGATCGGCGTCGACGAGTTGAACGGCATCGACAGCATGTTGCCGGCGGTGTCCGTGTAATAGCCGACGACGGCCGGCAGGTAGTCCTTCGGATTGAACGGTTCGCCAGCGTCCGCCATCAGCGTGTGGACCGGATAGACGGCGCCCTTGGCGGCCATCATGTTGGCGGTGCCGACCTCGAACACCTGCACGATGTGCGGTGCCTGCTTGGCGCGGAACGCGGCGATCGCGCCGGTCATCGTCTCGGTGTAGTTGCCCTTGTAGACCGGCACCACCTTGAATTCGGACTGGCTCTTGTTGAAGCCCTCGGCGACGGCTGCGGTCTTGTTGCCGAGCTCGCCGCCCATGGCGTGCCAGAATTGGATCTCCGTCTGCGCCAGCGCGGCGGTGGCCTGCACGCCGACCACGAGGGCTGCGGCCGTGGCGAGAAGTCGTGAACGCATGGATCGATCTCCGGTTTGCGAGTGCACGCGCCCTGTTAGGCCTCCTGCATGACAGGTTGTTGAAGGGCAGGTCCGGACGCGTGCCGGCGGGGTGGGGAGAGCGAGCGCTACTAGGCTGGAGCAGGGCGGACGCGCGCCTGAAGTCGAATGGCGCTAACTGGCCGCTCCGGCTATCTGGATTGGCATGCTCCTGCGCTGGCTGAGATCTCGTAGTGACCTGACGGCCGGCTCCTATCGAGCCGGCACGCCCACGCTGCCTGCGACCAACCCGCCCCGCCTGGGCATCACTGCGACCCCTTCGGAGAGCCCGGCCATGAGCGCCTTTCCCTTCATCGACCGGCTGATCGCCGATGCCGCCAGACTCGGCGGCGCCCGAGTCGCCGTCGCCTACCCGTTGACCGCCAATTCTCTCGAACCGGCAGCGCGGGCGCAGAGCCTAGGCTTGATCGAGGCCGTCCTCGTCGGTCCGCGCTCTGGCATCGAGCGGCTCGCCGCTGAAAAGGGCATCTCACTCGCCGGCATGGCGTTCGCCGACACGCCCGACAACCCCAACGCCGCCGCAGCCCACGCGGTCGAACTGGTCCGTGACGGCAAGGCCGCTGCCATCATGAAGGGCAGCCTGCACACCGACGAGTTGCTCGCCGCCGTCGTCAACAAGGATAAGGGCCTGCGTACCGGCCGTCGTACCAGCCACGCCTTCGTGTTCGACGTGCCGGGCCAGCCGCGCGCCTTGATGATGGCCGACTGCGTGGTCAACATTCAGCCCGACCTGATGGCCAAGCGCGACATCGTCCAGAACGCCGTCGAACTCGCCCACGCGCTCGGCACTGCTCGGCCGAACGTTGCGATCCTCTCCGCCGTCGAGACGATCAACCCGGCGATCCCCGGCACGCTCGAAGCGGCAGCGCTGTCCAAGATGGCCGACCGCGGCCAGATCACCGGTTGCGTCGTCGATGGCCCGCTCGCCTTCGACAACGCCATCTCGGCGGAAGCAGCCCGCATCAAGGGCATCACGTCGCCGGTCGCCGGCCAGCCCGACATCCTGATCGTGCCGAACCTCGAAGCCGGCAACATGCTCTATAAGCAACTCGTCTACCTCGGTAAGGCGGAGTGCGCCGGTCTCATCCTCGGCACCCGCGCGCCGATCATCCTGACCAGCCGCGCCGACAGCGAACTCTGCCGCGTCGCCTCCGCTGCCCTCGCCGTCATCTACGCCCGCGCCACGCGCCGCACCGCCTGAATCTGACGAGGTCGCGCCGCGTAGACGCTCGTGGCGGCGTCTCGTCCGGTCGGCGCGATCAGTCGCCGGCGAAGACTACGTCGCGGCGTCGATTGATCATCGGCAGAAGTGCGACGATCAGCACGACCACGGCCAGTATCAGCAGTGATGCCGACAGCGGACGCTCCATGAAGGGGAGCAGGCTGCCACGTGAGATCGCGAGCGCCTGGCGCAGCTTCTCCTCCATAAGCTTGCCGAGCACGAACCCGAGCAGCAATGGCGCAGGCTCGTATCCGAGCTTGATCAGGCCGTATCCGAACAGGCCGAAGACGACGACCATGACGACATCGAACGGCTGGTTGTTGATCGAGTAGATGCCAATGCAGCAGAACAGGATGATGGCCGGGAACATCAGCCGGTAGGGCACCGTCAGCAACCGCACCCAGAGCCCGATCAGCGGCAGATTGATGATCAGCAGCATCAGATTGCCGATCCACATGGAGGCGATCATGCCCCAGAACAGCTGTGGCTGCTTGGTGATGATCTGCGGGCCCGGCACGATGCCATGGATGGTCATCGCCCCGACCATCAGCGCCATCACCGCGTTCGGTGGGATGCCGAGCGTGAGCAAGGGAATGAACGAGGTCTGGGCGCCGGCATTGTTGGCAGCTTCCGGGCCGGCGACCCCCTCGATCGCGCCTCTCCCGAAGCGGCTCGGGTCTTTCGCCGCCTTCTTCTCGAGGCTGTAGGAGGCGAACGGTCCGAGCACCGCGCCGTTGCCCGGCAGGATGCCGAGCGTGCCGCCGATGAACGTGCCGCGCACGATCGGCATCGCCGATTGTTTCAACTCCGCCCAGCTTGGCAGCAGGCGACCAATCTTGCCCTTGACGACATCTCTCTGCTCGCGCGCTTCGAGATTGCGCAGGATTTCGGCGAAGCCGAACATGCCCATCGCAATAGTGGTGAACTCGATGCCGTCGGAGAGATTCGCGATGCCGAAAACGAGGCGCTCCTCGCCCGTTTCGAGGTCGGTGCCGATCGTGGACATCAGCACCCCGAGCACGATCATGATCAGTGCCTTGAGTATCGACCCACGAGCCAGCACGATGGCGAACATCAAGCCGAGCACCATCAGCGCGAAATAGTCGGCGGGGCCGAACAACAGCGCGAGTTTGGTGAGCGGCGCGCCGAGCGCTGCGATCATGATCGTCGCAACGGTGCCGGCGAAGAACGAACCGATGGCCGCGATGCCCAGTGCGGTGCCGGCGCGACCCTGGCGCGCCATCTGGTGGCCGTCGAGCGTGGTGACGACGGAGGTCGCTTCGCCCGGAATGTTGATCAGAATGGCCGTCGTCGAGCCGCCGTACTGCGCACCGTAGTAGATGCCGGCCAGCATGATCAGTGCGCCGACGGGATCGACGCCGTAGGTCAATGGCAGCAGCATAGCGATGGTGGCGATCGGGCCGACGCCCGGCAGCACGCCGATCAGCGTGCCGATCAGGCAACCGATGAAGGCGAGGCCGAGGTTCTTCCAGGTGAGGGCCACAGAAAAGCCGAGCCCAAGATTCGAGAGCATGTCCTCCATGATGGTGGCCTCAGAACCGGATCGTCGGCAGGAATGGGACAGCGGGCGTTGCCGTTGGCCAGACCGGGATCGGCAGGTTGAGCCCCCAGCTGAACAGCACGATCGACACCGCCGTCATGACAATCGCGAACGGTATGATCTCGCGCAGCCGGCTGTCGGCGTCGGCAAAGGACGAGAAGATGATCGCGACCGGGCCGGCGACCACGAGCCCCATCGGGCGGATCAGCCAGGCGAACAGCAGCGCGGCACCGAGGATGAACACGACCCCGCGGAGCGCCCCGCGTTCGATGACGTCCGATCGCGCAAGCAGACTGTTGACCACCAGTAGCGCTCCGAGTGCTGCCAGCAACAGCGCCGTCGTTCGCGGCATCATGCCCGGGCCGATGCCAGCCGGCGTCCTGAAGGCGAGTTCCAGAGTTCCCCAGAGCCCGAGGGTAGCTACGGCGATGGCGAACAACCCCGCCACGAGATCGCGCGGCACTTTGCCCTCTGCCGAGCCCCTGTCTGGAGATCCCCTGTCGGCACCTATCGGCTCGTTCGATTCCATGCGCGCCAGCTCCCCTTGCTGCAGACCGCTTCTGCCGACGCCACCAGCTTCTGGAGCGGCCGTCGATGTCGATCTGTCGCGAGCAACGTAGTTTATGGCGTCGGCGAGCGCTACTCCGACCTACACGATGACGACACTCGATGACAACGCTCGATGACGATACTGGCGCTCGATCCGGCAGCGGGTATAGTCGCACGTTCTACGCCTTCAAAAAAGTTAAGGGAGACGTTCATGCCTCTGTCACGTCCAGCGATGCGCCTCGCCTCGTCGCATCGGAAATCGCTCAGCCGGCGCGCGCTGACACTTGCCGCCATTATGGCCGGCGCCGCACTTGGTCTCACCGGCCCGGCGAGCGCTCAGGACGCCTATCCTTCTAAAGCGATCACGGCGATCGTGCCCTTTGCGGCCGGTGGGCCGACGGACGTCGTGACACGCGTCGTCGCCGAGCACATGTCGCGCACGCTCGGCCAGCAGATCGTCGTCGAGAACGTCGGCGGTGCTGGCGGTACCACGGGCATGACGCGCGTCGCGAAGGCCGAGCCGGACGGTTACACGATCGGTGTCGGCAACATGGGCACGCAGTCGGCAGCACCCGCGCTCTACCCGAAGCTCGGCTATGATCCGGCCGCGAGCTATACGCAGATCAGCGTGCTGAACTACACGCCACAGGCGATCGTCGCCAAGAAGGACTTCGCGCCCAAAGACCTCAAGGAGATGATCGCCTACCTCAAAGAGAATAGCACGAAGCTCAATTACGGGCACGCTGGTGTCGGGTCGATCTCGTACGTGTCGGGTCTCGTGTTCAATTCGAGCGTCGGCGCCAAGCCCGCGCTCGTCGCCTACCGCGGCACGGCGCCCGCGCTGAACGATCTGGTCGGTGGCCAGATCGACTACATGGTCGACCAGTCGCTCAACGTCATCCCGCAGATCAAAGCCGGCACGATCAAGGCTTACGCGATTGCGGCCAACGAGCGTCTCGCCAGTCTGCCCGACGTGCCGACGGCGAAGGAGGCGGGCTTCGACTTCGTGTTCAGCGCCTGGAACGCGATGGTGGCCCCCAAGGGACTGCCGCCGGCCATCCAGCAGAAGCTGGTCGACGCCGTCGACAAGGCGCTGAACGACCCGACGATCATCGCCCGGTTCGAGGAACTGGGATCGACGGCACCGAAGGGCGCCGAGCGCGGCCCGGCCGGCCTCCAGAAACTGGTCGAGAGCGAGGTGGCGCGGATCACGCCGGTCATCAAGGCATCGCAGCCGCAATGACGTCTTCGGCGTGCGACTGACCTCGGCCGGGTGGAGCTTGATGTGAAACTGACTGAAGAAGAACGGGCGATGCTGGCGGGCGCCATGGGCAGTGCCCGCCAGTGGGCCATCCGCCACCAGATCGGCGTCGGAGACTTCTTCGACGCCGAAGATTCGGTGCCGGTTGCCCAGGCTCACATCATGGCCGACACCGAAAGCCTCGGCGAAGCAGGCGTCGTCTGGCTCGAAGGGCTCGCGGCGCTGCCGGAGCGCGAGCGGCGGGTCAAGGTCCCGACCATCACCGACCCGCGCGGCCTGGATCTCGAGAGCTACAAGCGCCTGCGCCAGACCGATGCGATGGCCGATCTCGAGACGCGCGCGGTGACGGCGTTCGAGGCGCTCGGCGTGCTGATGACGAATACCTGCATCAACTATCAGACCGTGCTGCCGCCGGTGCGTGGCGAGCATCTGGCGATGGGCGACACCGGTGTCGTGATCTACTCCAACGGCGTCATGGGCGCGCGCTCCAACTTCGAGGGCGGCCCCTCGGCGCTGGCGGCCGGGCTCACGGGCCGGACGCCGCGGTATGGCTATCACCTCGATCGCCACCGCGTCGGAACGCGTCTGTTCGAGGTCCGCCATCAACCGCGCGATCTGGCCGACTGGGGGGCACTCGGCGGGATCGTCGGCCGTGCCGTCAACAGCTACTGGGGCGTCCCGGTGATCACCGGCATCGAGGCCGCACCGACCTCCGACCAGCTCAAGCATTTCGGCGCCGCGCTGGCGAGTTTCGGCTCGGTCGCCATGTTCCACATGCCGGGCGTGACACCGGAAGCGGCGAGCCTCGCGGACGCATTCGGCGGACGTCAGCACCCCGCCGCCGAGCCTGTCGCCGCTGCGGATTTCGAGCGCTTTTACGCCGCCTACGCAGCGAGCGGCGACAAGGTCGACGTCGTCGTGTTCGCCGCGCCGCAGCTCTCGCTGTTCGAGATCCAGCAGGTCGCAGCGCTCATCGACGGGCGGCGGATCAACCCCGCGACCGCCCTCATCGTGACGACGTCGCCCGAGGTGAAATTCGCCGCCGACCGCATGGGGTTGACGGCCACGATCGAAGGCGCAGGCGGCGTCGTCGCGTCCGGCATCTGCTTCTATCAGAGCTATGCGCGCGAGATGGCCGAAGCCAATGGATGGCATCGCCTGCTGACCAACTCGGCCAAGCTCGTCAACATCATCGCCGGCTACGGCTACGCGCCGAGCCTTGCCTCCATGGAGCGCTGCATCGACAGCGCCGTCGCCGGGCGGATCGTGTGATGGCCATCGTATTGACCTGTCACAAGGGCATCGGTCCGACGGTGCGCGGCAAAGCGCTCGTCGCCGACGACAACTTCTCGGCGCGCTACGATCTCGATCGGCTGGCGGGCGTCTTCTCGCGCCCGCAGCACAAGCTGTTCGGCCAGAGCTACGTCGACGTCGTGCTGGTGCTGGTCACCGCGAAGGGTGGCGTCGCATCGGCGTGGATGCTGCACGAGATGAAGGCGCGCGGCCTTGCGCCGAAGGCCATCCTGTTCGACCGCACGAACACGATTCTGGCGCAGGGTGCGGCCTTCGCCGACATGGCCCTGGTCGACCGCTTCGACGGCGGGCCGCCGACCACGCTGATCCGTACCGGCGAGGAGCTTCTGGTGGAGCCCTCCGAAGGCCGCGTCACGATCCTCGATCGGGAC
>Ga0247831_1008873_pt1 | contig 10350 bp, 1 predicted proteins | sample LaCruzMarch2015__9_FD_192406 | JGI IMG/M metagenome (GOLD analysis project Ga0247831, IMG submission 192406) | Freshwater microbial communities from meromictic Lake La Cruz, Castile-La Mancha, Spain - LaCruzMarch2015_1m | ecosystem: Environmental > Aquatic > Freshwater > Lake | place: Spain...
GACTATTGGCAACTATTTGAGCCTTAAAACCACCTGTAAAGATTTGCTCTACATAGTGGGTTACCATATTTTTTGCCTTATCTCTTATGGTTTCAATGGCTTCTAAATAAGCATCACGACTACCAAAACCTAAAATCTGTAAGCGTTCTGTTAGTTGATAATCACTAAATACATCTTCAAACTTTTTATCCATTCCTTTCTTATCAGGAATTTCGGCATTGTGAGTAAAGCCTTCATATACTATTTCTAAAGTAACACCATCATCAATTGCCTGACGCATTGTGTACTTATCAATGTAGTCTTTGTATTTCTTTTCTGTTTTGCCTGTTGGTGTACCTGTAAAGCCTATTGAAGTTGCATTGGGTAATGCCTTATCTAAATTAGCTGCAAGCAAAGAGTATTGAGAACGATGGGCTTCATCGGTCATTACTAAGATGTTGGTATTGGGGTTTAATTCGGGGAAAATTTGCAAGCCTTCTAAATCTCCATTTTCTTGAAACTTATGGATCATTGCCATCACCATATCTGAATTATCGTTGCTTAATAATTCTTTCAAACTCTTTCCGTCTGGTGTGGCTTTCGGATTAATGAAGTTTGCATTTTTTATAGTAAACCCTATGCTGTGTCCTGTTTCTGATAGTTGTTCCTCCAGTTGTGTACGGTCGGTAATAAATACAATTTTCCAAGATTGCAAAGCTGGTTTTAATCGCATTTCACGAACCATAAACATCATTGTTAATGATTTGCCCGAACCTTGTGTGTGCCAAATAATACCGCCACGTTCCAAAGGATTTTTGCCTTCAATTAACCGCTTTGTTGCTATTTTAACTGCTCTAAATTGTTGGTATCTGCCAACTACTTTTATTTTCTTGCCTTTGTCGTCTATTTGAAAAACAGTGAATACCTGAATGATGTCTAACAGGTTTCTTAAATCTAACATACCTGCAACCATACGTTGCTGGTCGTTGGGACTACTTGCACCGTGTTCTAAATCATTTAATGATTTTGGATAAGGGTCTGTCCAACGGTAAAAGTGTTTTTCAATACCTGTGGTTATTGTACCAAACTTAGCTTCAGTTCGGCAAGTGGTAATAATAAATTGATTGTAAAAGAATAACTCTTTGTTGCCTTCGCCTGTATCTCCTCTTTGTTCGGAATATCGCATTAATTGGTCTATGGCTTCTGCAATGGGTTCTTTTACTTTTGATGATTTGGCTTCTACTACAACAATTGGTAAACCGTTTACAAACAATACCAGGTCTGGAATAATGTGGTGGTCTGTGCCTGTTACTTTAACTTTGAATTGCGAAATGGCTGTAAAAACATTGTTCTCTAAATTTTCAAAATCAATGAAACGAACAGTTGGGCTTAATTCGCCTGTTTGCTCATTGGTGGAAACCGTTGTATTTTCTAACAAGCAGGTTAATACCTGCTGATTGTTTTCTATTAAGCTGTTTTTTTGAAAGGTGGTTATTTTCCGTACTACTTCATCTACCTGCCCATCGGTTAAAAATGGATTGATTGAAATTAATGCTTGGCGAAGTTTAGGCTGCAATACCACTTCTGAAAACGAAGTACGATAACTCTGTTCGGGAGTTTGTTGCATTTCAAGCTCCAACACTTGGTTCTTGCCAGTGTTCCAGCCTAAGCCTTTTAATTGCTCAATAAAAGGTTTTTCTACGTGGCTGTATTCATCCAGTTTAAGAGATGAACCAATATTGCCCCTGTATTTATTATCGTTACTTAATATCATTGCTGTTTATTATAATTTTCTTAGTTGAATATCTATTGCATTTGAATTGGCTTTTATGAAATATTTCTTTTCTAATTGACCAAAAACATTAACCGTATCGTGACCTGTGATGTAGCTGTTGTCATAAATAAATGTGTTACTGTCGAATAATATTTTTTCAAAATCAGATGCTTTGTTTATAAATGGATTACCAAAGTTTGAATGATAAGTACTCTTAATTTTATTAATAAAAGGATTGTCTTGGATTTCAAAGAATGGATGCAATATTATCAGATAATCTTTGGCACGACTAATGGCTACATTGTAGATATACTCTTTAGAAAGCAAACATTTAGAATGTCCTGTATATCTATAATTATTAGGGTTTGAAATAAAAAATACAATATCACATTCATCACCTTGAAAACCGTGAACTGTATCTGCATATATTTTTAGTTTGTCAGAAATACCAAAAGATGCAATTAGCTTGTTCATCATAACAGCTTGTGCTTTGTATGGTGCAATTAAACCAATTGACCAATTATCCCCCTCTGTAAGAGTAGAATCAAAATATTTGATTATTTCACTTACAAGGATTGCACTGTAAATATGATATGAGCTATAAAACAATTGCCTGATTTTGTAAATTGAATCTTCATTATTTAACGGAATATCAATAAACATTACATTGCTACTTATTAATTTTTGAAAAGCAAGAGGCAATGGCTTGGGATTACTTTTGGTTATATCTCTATGATGCTCTAATAACTTACCATAAGAAAGCTCACTAAATAGTTGGCCTATCTTTTTTATACTTCGGTACTGAACCTTTAAGTTCTCAATTGTATCATTATCCCTAAGCAACTGTTCATTTTCATTGAAGCTCTTAATATTCATCATTGAATAAATATTCTCATCTTGAATATCTAACTCCTCTAATTCTTTATCATTTACATCTACCACTGGTGGGATTTGTTTAGGGTCACCTGCTACGATAAACTTAACATTTGGATTAAATTTTGAAATTGAAAGAATTGAAAAGACTATGTAAGGGAGATTAATCATTGAGGCTTCATCAAATACAACATAGTCCCAGTGGTTTTCAAGTTTGAAGAGTTTTATTTCGGTATCATCATTCGTGTCAAATGCTTTGGTATATGGTATCCTATGTATTGTCATTGCAATTACATTTGCCGCATTTAACAAGTCATCGTTTACAGAATCCTGATAAATATCTAACTCTAATGATTCAATTTCGGGATCGGTAGGTTTACCAATTCGATAAACAGCTAAGTAATTATTATCTTGTTTTAGTTTATCAATTTTTGAGGCTATTATATCATTTGCTGAATTGGATTGTATCAAAAGTTTTTTGCACAAAACATCAGCTGCCTTATTTGTTGGTGTTAAGAAAAGATATTTAGCATTAGGATTTTGGGCTACTTCATCCAATATTTTACAACATAAAGTAGTTGTCTTTCCAGTACCTGGAGGACCATAAATAAAATGTAGCTTGGGTAAAACAGAACTTATCTCATTCCAAGTGTCAATATTATTTCTATTAGCTAAGGCATTTTTAAGTTCTTTCAACAAATCAATTCGTGGAGTAAATGTGATTTCTAATTGAAAAATTGCATCGAAATTTTGGGCTATTTCTTTATTGATGCCTTTGGGAGAAAAAATCAAAAGGTCTTGACCTTGTTTTTGAGCACCTTCACAAGCTATATCGAAGCGTTTATTATTCTTCAACAAAACGGATAACGAAAAATCACTAACTTCTTCAATAGAATCACTGATATATGAACTTGCACCACAAAGCAAAAAATACTTATTGGAAAGCAAATTATTAACGACTTGTCTTTTAATAGTATGAAAGCGAATTGTTTTTTGCTTATTATTATCTGTTGTATTTTTTGAGAAAGTTAAGAGGTATTCTAAATAGGAAATAAACCAAGTGTAAGAGTACTTAGTATTATCTTTTATATTGCTTATTAAATCTTGCCTTTCCTGTTTTAGGTTTTCTTCTCTAAAGGCTTCCTGCAATGCTTGCAAGTGTTCGCTGCTAACATCGTCTTTGCTTGCAGAATTGTAGGCATTGTAAATACTTGCCAACATTGAATCTCGTTTGGTAATAAGCTCTTCAATTTCTTGACTGTATTCGTTTTCGCTTTCTTTAAATACATTTGATAATCCATCTAAGTGAATTGACCTTAAATAATGGATATGCAAACACTCCTCACTATCAAAGTACTGATAGTGCTGACCTTCACATATTGCACCTATGTATTGCTTTTCGCCTTCATAAACTTCGTAAATCTTGAATTTTAATTCATCCTCTTTTCTAAGAATTATATTGTGTTGCTTACTCCAATTATGATAAAATGGTTCATCGTGCAATTCGGAATTTGATGATATTTCAAACTCTTTTTCAAAAATCAATTCATCAGTTATTGCCTTGATTTTTTCATTTAGAAGCAGTGTATCTTTAATTATATAATAATCTGAATAAACTAAATTTAGACAATTTGCTTTATCCTGTTTTAATTTGGAATGAACGGTGTCATCTACTCTACAGAAAGAAATTTCACCTTGCTTTACTAACTTAAAAGAATCGGTATTACAGTACACAAGTAATGGACATTCAGTATTATTTTCGATTAGGTGATTAATAATTTTCTCAATTTCCAGTATTTGAGAAAAATGTTGAAGCCCTGAATAAATAAATGGCAAAGTATTTAAAGTTGTAAAATCGCCAGCTAACCCATTTAACGTATTTAACAGAAGTGTATCACTAAATTTTAGTACATCTATTTCACTTGGATAGCTATTCTTTTCTGCTAAAAGGAATAATCTAACCGATTCTATATAACTGTCATCTACGTTAACTCCAATTGCTTTTAAAAATACTTGCTTTGATTTATCTTTTTGTAACCAACTTGTAAGTTCGACTGGCAATACTTCATCCTCTGTATGTATACCACCCAAAACATATTGATTGGGGTTAAAGCCAAAAATGGGTTCCCATTCTTCATTCCTCTTGAAATCCCTAAGCGTACTTGGAAGGCTTTTCCATCCACCAAATAAATAATCTAATTGATTAAGAAACTCCCCAGAATTAACAAGGACAGCAGGACTTAGACCTTTAACAAATAGGTATTTGGAAGCTATAATATCATCTTCATTTTCTCCATAATTGAAAACTTCTAAGTCTGAAAGTTGGAATAACTCTTGAATGTTGTTGTAGCTTTCATTAATTAAGTAAGCAGGGGATATATTTTTTAAATTTTCACCTGAATATATAATCAGAGTGCCTTTTATACTATACCATTTAGAATCTTGAGAAAGCAGGCTATATTCTGATATACTTTCTTTACCAAATTTACCTGATAGTAAAAGAAATGCTAACTGATGGCTGTTTTCTATTTGCTTATCCGTCAAACTCTCTATGAATTTATTTTTTAACTCTTCAGATAAACCAACCTTTGAAATCTTAAATAAATTATCTGCCTTTACCGGGTTAATCAAATTTCTACTTAATGCTGTATCGTGAAAACCTTGAATGAGTTTAATAGTATCGGCATTTTCTAAGTTTAATATTTGCGATTGTGAAAGATAAATGGCTTTATCACTTCTTTGTACCTCAATAGTATCTTGAGCACTATCAACTGTGCCAATTACTATTTCAATATCATTCTCATAAATCAGTATTTTATCCTGTATGGTTGATAATTCTTCGGTTGTCAAAGTATCGTTTACTACATCATTTATTATTTTCAGATAAAGTTCGTTTTGCTTTACTTCTACCCAAGTGGTATCTAATCTTAAATAAGTTAATTTGTTTAATAAGGCTTTCTTATCATCATACCTTTCATTTAAAACAATTTCTATTAAATCTAACTCCTGCTCAATAGATTCTTCAATAAATAATTCTATCAAGTGGACAACCAATGCAGAATCGGTTAATTTTATTTTACCCGTTTCAATGTTTATTCCATCAGGAATTAAAACAAACTGATTTGGGTAGTGTTTTGAGATATAACTTATTATACTTGACTTTGAAGTATTAATTTGCTTTAAGCCTGAAGTGCTATCAATTGTATATTTATTGTCATTGAAAACAATACAGTTAGCCTCAAAAAAATCTAAATTACAATTCGTTGAAAAAAGGATAATGTCATTCAATTCATCAATTGATACTTCTGTATTTTCAATAACCGCATTTATATTGCTACTTGAATAAGACAATGGCAATTCATCCAAATAGTTTATTAGAAATTTATCAGGAATATAAAGCCCAAAAAACTTAAAACTAATTTCCTGCACTCTTCTGAAATCTACATCTGACAAAGTGCATAATGACTTACTAAAAAATATATCCTCCGACTTTAGAACTTCTGATTTGTAAACTATTAAATCTTGATTAGATAATAAATATTGTTGTTTACCAACCCAGCTACTATCATTGAATAAGGAAGCTATGTCTGAAAAAACCTCTTTCGCTTTGCTGCTGTTTCTCGAAATATAATCCAATGTATCTTCCCAAAATAGGTACACTATATTTTGATAAAACTCTTTTCTATCATCCAATAAAAATGTTTTTAGTTGGTCGTCAGCCTCTTTAGATGATATACTGAAGATGTTTAACCAACCATTGGTTTGAGAAGCTAATAGTGACTTGAAAGCCACAGGCTTGCCTAAATTGTTATTGAACAATTTAAGTTCTTTTATTCTTTCAGTTACGCTTTCAGAATTTAATGTTCTAAAAGCATTGAAAAGCTTTATTTTTTCTGTTTTAGAAAGTTTTGCCAGATTTTCATTCTTTACACAAAGACTAAATAATTGCGTAAGTTCAGTATATCCTTTATGTTTTGAAGCCTGTAATAAATATGTTCTGAAAATGTCTACGAATTTATATTCGTTCAAATCAATTAAGGTAGTAATTAAACCAGCTTTGATTAAAATGTCGTTTACTTCACCAAGTGTATTATGTAATAAAAAATAACCTTCTTTTTCCTTTTCCAAAAATTCAGACAATGAAAGTATATCACCGTTTGAAAATTTGAAGAGTTGTAGTTTTAAAAGCTGGGGTTTTATTTGGTTTACCAACGATACATTACCTTCAAAAGAAGACAATTCCTGTAAGACTAATTTAATCTTATCATCTTCTTTATTGAGCCAATTATTAATATGGGTGTCAATTCCTTCATTTTTTAATAGGTCGAAAATTGTATATTCTTCTATTTCAAGTTTCTCTACTGCCTTCGTTAAAATTGCTTCATTTTCTATGTTCCAATAAAACCAATTTACATTAGGTAAGCCCCAGGTGCTTGTGTCAATTCCAATGTTAGTTTTTTTAATAAAAACTTTACTACTGTCAGGTTCAATTGAATAATCTTTGTTTTGTATTGAAGTACTTACTGGAATATACTTTTTTAATAGTTTATTAATTGGATTTATAAAAGGCGGCTCTATCCAAAGTCTATCTTGATTTGTACTCTTTCCTGAAGTTAATAGTGCTGCATAGAAATGAAGAAATATAGATTTTTCGGATTGGATTTGTGATCCTGCCAAAGCTTCAAGTTTTTCCTCAATTTTGGTTACAATTACTTTTAATAGGCGTTCATTAATGCCCTCTTCTTTATTATTACCCTTGTGTAAAAATGTTCTTGAACTACCCTTATAAAAAGCATTGGAATGAAGTATGTAATTAAAGTTGTGTACTTCTTCTGACAAAGGGAAATACAAATAAAAGTTTGGTGCTCCTTTAAAAAACTCTCCTATTTCGTGGTGCTTTCTAAACCCAAAAAGAGCTTCAATATTTGCTTCTTCAGTTATTCTTCTTTTTTGTTCAATGGTTAGTTCTTCAAAACTATCAACACCAAAACGAATATGAGCATAGGTGTCTTTTTCATCTTCTTTATTTACACTTAGCTTTATGTATTCTAAATCAGGATAGGTAATTGGTTCGTCATTATTTAGCTGCACCGTTTGTAGTAACTTAGCTTCTTTCTCTTCATCAGGAGCAGTTTCTTTTAAAATAGCAATAGCAAATTTTACACCCTCTTTTAAATTTACTTCTGCCAGTTCCTCCTCTTTTCCAGAACCCAATTTGATAAAAAATAAAGCCCCTTCGTTGTAGGTATCTTTATTCAATATTTTTTGATTGTTTTTAACCCATCGGGATAGCACTTCGTATTCTGCTTGGCCAAATGGATTAACAGTTGCCTGTAATCCGTTTGCCATTTTGGGTAATTCTACAACAGAATCGTTTTGAGGCAAACAAGGAAAGCAAGTAATTAATATTTTGAAAAGCCAGGGATAATCGTCTTTTACTTCGTAATTGCCGTTTTCTTTTGGCTCATATTGAAGTGTTTGTGGTTCAATATTTTCAGACTTTGCTAAATGCTCTATTTCATAATTTTTCCAACTGAACAAAATAGGACCAGAGTTCTCGTTAATTAGCTCTTGTAAGCCATTATCCTTACCTACTAAACGGTGGGCTAATTTGAAGCCAATACCAAATTTACCTATGGTTTGACTGTCATTTGTTTTTGTTGAAGAGCCTACATTAAGGATGGAACGAACACTGTCTAAATTAAACATCTTACCATTGTTAGCAACCAATAAATAATGATTGCCATCAACTTCATCTTTCCCCCAAACCATTGAATAGTGAGTACTCCCTGCATCTACAGCGTTTTGTAAGAACTCATATACAGCTTGCCCGTCTTTAGCCATATCCAAAAAACTTTGTAAAAAGTTTTCTATACCGGCTTCAGCTTTTCCATATCCTTCTTTATCTCCGTGATAAATTTCAAACCAACCAAATTTTTTCTTTCCTGTTTCTTTTTCTACCAAAAAATTGCCAATAAAGTTCTCATCCCGAGTAGGTAAGTCTCGGATTTCGTTTTTGTAAAAACTACGATATTCTTGAATGTTCTTTATTTTCATCAGGCAACTATCTTTTAAATTTGGCTTTAATGATTTCATCTATCTCTTTTACAGAGATTGCACCCCGAACACTTCCATCTTCCATTTCAAAGGCTTTATCTTCGGTAACTATTAAAGTACCATTTACACCGCCACTTTCGAGAATATCGTTTTCTTTATACCATTGGTATTTCTCTTCCCAACGCTGTTTGTATTCATCGTCAAACAACATTCCGCAATGTTCCCAATAATATACTTCGCCTGACTCTTCATTTTCAATGGTAAAATCGGGTAACTTTTCTACTTCCTTGATGGTTAGTTTCTTTTCGTACAAAGGATTTAGGTTGTTATCAATTAGGCGTTGATAAATCAATAATTCACTTTTTGAACGAAGCATTTTGCCATCGCTGGCTTGATGAATTAAATTTTTCTCTAAGTACTGACCTTCAACTTCTACCAGTTCGGGTTTTACAAACAAATTGGTAATGCGTTTAAGTGCATCCGATTTTAAAGGTGACGCCAATGCTTTTATATCAAAGGCATTGCCTTGATACAAGAGTATTACTTTATCTTTTTGACGAGTAAGAGAAGTGTACAGCATTTCCCTTGACAACAGAAAGCAAGGGTTTGGAATAACTAAAAACACTTTTCCAAATTCACTGCCTTGTGCTTTATGTACTGTTAAGGCATAAGCCAATTCCAAAGGGTTATTGTTTTCTTCGGCAAACTCCCAAGACTTGAAAGAGTATTTAAACCCCTTTTGAGAAGTAAATTCAATTTCGGTGTTTTTTGGTTTACCCTTGAAAGTCATTTTAGCAGTCTTAAACTGCCCAATAACAACTCCAATTTCTCCATTAGCTACATAGTTTAATGCATTAGTATCAGGCCATACATCTTTGGGATTTCTCTTCGAATTAAAAAGATTAATGACTTTATCACCGTACACTATTTCCTCTAAGCCAATGGGTGATGGGATTTTGCCATATCTATCTCTTGCATACTTTACTTTGTCTTCTCTAAACAGTTTGTGTATTTTCCGATTGATAGCCCTTACACCAAATATTTTTTCACGAATAGGCGAAAGTATTTGCCAAGCCTCTGCCTTGTTAGCAGCTTCTTTAAAATTAAAATATCTGCCATCACTCGAACCAAGCGATTGGTTGAATGTTTGCACATCTTCAATAGAACTCATACCCAATTCGTCCACCAGTACCTTTTCAAATGTTTTATCAAAGTCGGCTTCATTTTCCCAACTTTCCATTCTTAGGTATTGCGAATTTGGTTTGGTTAATATTTGATTGATAATACTGTCTGCACCAGGTTCTAAAGTTTCGCCACTAAACCATTCTGCTAATTGCATATCTTCCCGTTTTGAGCCTCCTTGTCTGCGTTTGATGGTTAGCTCTGCATAACCTTTGTTTACTCTTGGAAATGCGGTTTCTATACCCTCTGGCTTTAAGAAATTGATAATATCTACAAATGGTCTGCCTGCTCCAATAGGTGGTAACTGTCTGTGGTCGCCTACTAAAATAAAACGCTTTACACCTTTTAAACAGTCCATTGTAGTAGCCAACATTTCTTCGGTTAGCATTGAGGCTTCATCTAAGATTACTGTTTCGTATTGCCCTTCACAATATCTGTCTGAAAAAACATACTGCTGAATATCACCATTGTACCTATCAAAACCT
>Ga0247831_1008875_pt1 | contig 10348 bp, 7 predicted proteins | sample LaCruzMarch2015__9_FD_192406 | JGI IMG/M metagenome (GOLD analysis project Ga0247831, IMG submission 192406) | Freshwater microbial communities from meromictic Lake La Cruz, Castile-La Mancha, Spain - LaCruzMarch2015_1m | ecosystem: Environmental > Aquatic > Freshwater > Lake | place: Spain...
CGACCCCGCCGCGATTGTCGTGGACGTTTGAAACTGCAGCGCCGTTCACACTGCGCGGCGTGAAACTTGATCGCGATCTGTACTACCGCCCAGTACTGCATGACGCCAACAATCAGTTCACTATCAACGGCGATTATCTCTCTGGACCTGGATTTGCAACCAACTACGAAGAACCGGCTCGCCTCAGTAATCGCGACTACGTGATGCTTGGCGACAATTCATCGGCAAGCCGCGACGCCCGCTTGTGGGGTCGGGCACACGCGCTGACTTTGGAAACGTTCGGTGACGCACAGCCTGGCGTGGTGCCGCGCGAAATGATCGTTGGCAAAGCTTGGGCGGTGTATTTCCCAGCACCAGTCGTGGCGCCGCCACTGCCATTCGTCCCGGACTTTGGGCGTATTCGCTTCATTCGATAGTGTTGTAGCGGCCTGACGCCGCGCCACACTGGTGCGCGTTACGGCTGCCTTCCAGCCGCTTTCACCGTATCAAACGCAGCGGAGTAATCGCTTCCCGCCAGCGCGATCAGTGCGTTCACGTCAATGAATTGCACGCCGCGCACGGGGTCAGCGCGCTTGAAACGAGCCTTCTGTTCATCCAGTGGCAGGTCGAACGGCACTTCGAAGTTCATGTCAGTCAGCGCGGAGCCGCTGCTATCGGCATGCTGTGTCTTGGCTGCGGTCACAGCGGCAGTGATCTTCTCAATGGCGCTTGCTGAATAGAGGTCGGTCAGCCGAATCAGCGCTGCGTCGCGCTGGTCGGGCATTTGGTCACCGTTGAGTACGGATGCAAATGCAACACGTGCAAAGACCGCACCGGGCCCGCGCTGCTTGAGAATCTGCACGCGCGCAGCGATCGCCTCGTTGGCAGAAGCGTCTCGGCGCGGCATCCCCGCGGTGACAATGTCCTTGGCGTCATCTTCCATACCCTTGCGGAAACCGAACGGATCCCCGGTTGGCATGAACACCAGTGCGCGTTCCATTTCATCAATACCCGTCTTAGAAATCGGCCCCATCTTCGCAGCCTCCTGCACCGCCGCGCTGGTTTCACGCCAAATACTGTGCGCGAGCGCCGAACGTGGCAAGGACGGATCCATGGCAAGCAGGGCACCAACGCGATATGCGGTGACCGCAGCGGCGACGATGGCCTCGGGCTGTTTGTACTCGCGCGCCCTGCGCAATCCATCAGCGAGCGCCATCCGCGTAGCCCCGCGAATTCCACCAAGCAGCATGATGTCAAGTGTTGGCGCGCGGTGACGAAGCGCCGTGAAATCACAGCGCTTGCAACTGATCGCCTCAGCCAGTGGCTTCAAGACATTGCGATCGGCGCGCGTGAGAATGTCCATGGCGCGCTCCGTGCGCGGGGCATCAAGCGCAGCGGGTGCAACGCGTAGCAATTCAAGCGACTCCTGCACTTCGTCTGGCACACTCCGCGCACCGGCACTCGCGCGCGAAAGAAACAACGCGGCGTTCATGACGTCCTCGCGCTTCTCCTTGCCATCAGCAATCACTTGTAAGCGCGCAAACAGCAGAGCAAGGTCTTGGTCAGCCGAAAGTTTCCGCTGATAGATGCTGGCAAACTCTGGGAGCACCAACTTTGCAAGCGGTCCGAATCTCCCGCCCTCTGCATATTGTGAAAGACGCCGCAACGCGTCGATCGCTGCATTTGGATCGGGGCTTGAGAATGCCAACGCGGCGCGGTCGTAGACAGTGCGTAATGACTCCGCGGAACTTCGCGCATTTTCAAGGGTGATTTCCGAGCCCTTCCCGCCGCCGTCCACCGCGGTGATCATCGCCTGGATGTCTTTGTCAGACTTGGCGCCGCGCACGCTGTTGTTCAGTAACTCCCACTCTCCCTTGATGGCATCGCCATATCGAAACGGATCCGAGCCCTTGAGTGGTCCAAGTGCCTCAAGCAATTGTTGCGCGGCCTTCTGATCAACCGCACCGGCATCAATGGCCTCATTGGTTGTGTCCGCCAGCATGGAGCCAAGCGATGAACCAACCATGGAACTAATGGCAATTCGATCCTGCCCAGACTGCGCGCCCATGATTCCAAGCGCAGCCAGACTCACCAACGCGTCGGCAGAATTGCTGTCATCAAGCTCCGCAATCACTTGCACGCGCATCAGTCGCGCTGCGCTGCGCATGTTGGGAAGGTGCTCAAGTGTGAGTGCAAAGCCTTTGGTTCGGTCAAGGTCCCAATCGGAACGCTTCACTCGCGCGGCAGCATCAAACTGTTGGCGCACAGCGGCGGTTCGTTGCAGCAATACATCAAGCTGCGCACGCTCTTCTTGGGTCACCGGATAGTGGAGATTTCCAAGGAAGGCTTCTTCGTCGACACTGATGACTGGGGCATTCGTGCCGTAACCAGCGGCCTCGAATGCTGCGCGCCATAGAGGTGCAGCGTTGTCCTGAGCGTGCGCCGCAACGGTGCTGAAGGCGGCGATCAGCGCAAGGATTGCCATCACTGTTTGGCGTCGGCAACCAGTGCGAGCGTTGGTCGTCAGGGCCATGGTGTCAGGGTATCGGTGTTGGTGGAATCCGCGTTCTGGCGATTGGCGCTTCTAGAAACACGAAATGTGTCAGGTTCGCGGACCTTGGACGGAAACCGAAGCGAGTGCAGCTTGGGTGGCAGCCGTTTGGGGCTATGTTTAATACCTAGATGCTGCACGCTCCATACATCGCCCTGTCATGTGTCCGTTCCACTGTTGGCGCGATCGTCACACTCACCGTGTGTGCCACTTTGGGGTTGTCTGGAGGCGCCCATGCTCAGCAGTTTGTTCAGCAGACGAGCACGCGATTCCCCGTGCAGGCGGAGTACACCAACCAAAGCACCGTGGTGGACATAGATAACGATGGCGACCTCGACATCGTGTGGGCGAATGGGCAGGGCTATTCAACGCAAGGCGCGGCACTTGCGGTGCGCGTCTACGTGAACAACGGTGCTGGCGTGTTTGCCGATGAAACATCGACTCGTGCCACCGGGATCACTGGTTGGTATCGCGGCGTTGAGGCTGGTGATGTTGATCGTGATGGCGATTGGGATTTGATCCTGGCGAATGACTTCAACAAGCGCCCGCAGATTCTGATCAACAATGGGTCTGGCGTATTCGCCGACCAAACATCCACTCGTTTGCCAGTTACCACCATGTCGAGCGCGCGTGCGCAGTTTGGTGATGTCGACAACGACGGCGATCTTGACTTGGTCTTCTGCAACAACGGGACCACGCGATTTGGATCTGGGCAGCCACAGCTTTATCTGAATAACGGAGCCGGCGTGTTCACAGCAACGTCGGGCTATTTGCCAGTCGGCAATGTTGGCGAACAGATGGACATCTTGTTCCTTGATGTCGACAACGACCTTGACCTTGACATCATGCTTGGAACGCGGGCAAGCGCACCAAACCAGAGCCGATTGTGGAAGAATGATGGCACGGGGCGCTACACCAATATTGCCACATTTCCATCGGATTTTTCGTCATACAGTTATGACGCCGGTGACATCGATGGCGATGGCGACCTTGATCTGATCGGCATCAATGCCGGCTCATCAAGCACGGAGCTACTCTTGCGGAACAACGGCACGGGCACGGCGTGGACCAACATCTCTACCAGCATTACGCCCAATCCAGCAATCGATGATAACGACAGTCGCTTCTTTGATATTGACATGGACGGTGACCTCGATATGGTGATTGGAAGTCTGGGCGCGCGCGACCGTATCTATCTGAATAGCGGCCTTGGGGTGTTCACGGAAAGCACCACGCTGATGGCTGCGGTCAGTGATGCGACCATTGATGTCAAAGTTGCAGACTTTGACAACGACAAGCGCTTTGACATCATTACTGCCCAGGGCGAAAGCGGCGCGTTCCAGAACAAGATTTACATGAACACCACGGGTCCAATTGACAATCGTGCACCGCGCGTGGTGGCGATGGACCAAGTGGCGCCCGCTACTCCGGCAGCAGCACAATCAGTGCGCGCAAACATCGCAGATGACATGACCAGCGACCGCGGCTTCCACGACAAGGGCGTGACGCTCAACTACACCGTGAATGGCGGTGCAACACAGACAGCGCCAATGCCGTGGAGCGGCAACAACCAGTGGCGCGGCGTGGTGCCGGTACAGGCGGTTGGTGCAGTGGTGGTGTATTGGGTCACCGCTACGGATTGGTCGGGAAATCTTGGCACTGGCACCAGTAAGACCTACACCGTCCCAACGCCGATTGACCCTGCAGATCTCGATCGAAACGGCGTCGTCAACGGCGCAGATCTCGGGCTCTTGCTCGGCGCGTGGGGCCCTGGAAGCGGCCCAGCCGACCTTGACCGCAACGGCGACGTCAACGGCGCCGACCTTGGTCTGATGCTCGGCTCGTGGAGTGTGTGAGTTGTGGGCTGTCGCTACATTTCCCGCATGCGCCCGGAAGACCTTGCAGCAGTAAACGCCCGCGTCCGCGCGGTTGCCGATCGCATTCAGCCCTTGCTAGCGCCACACGAGGGCCTCGCCAAGCGCAACGCCCACGCCCATGTGTGGCTCGGCCTCAAAGTCATCTTCGGCGACGACTGGCGCGAGCGCACAACTCCGGAGAGCGTGCAAGCCTTCCTCCAGTGGATGGACGCCAATCCAAACGCAGACTATGAGGAGTATGCCGGCCCGCGCGAGGAACTCACGGCAGAGGGGCGGGGGGAGTTGTTCTGAGGGCTGTTCACCCCGCCCGCGACGGATCATGCTCGGCGCGGTGGCCGCGGTTTGCGCGATACCACTCGATGGTGCGCTTCATGCCGTCTTCGAACCCCACCTGCGCGCGCCAGCCGAGCAGCTTGGCGGCGCGTTCGGTGTCGAGGCAGCGGCGTGGCTGGCCGTCTGGTTTGCTGGAATCCCAGCGAATTTCACCCTTGAACCCGCTGAGGCGGGCCACCAGAATCACAAGGTCACGGATGGTGATTTCCATACCAGTGCCGAGGTTGATCGGCACCGGGTCGTCCATGGTTTCGGTGGCGCGCACCAAGCCCTCGGCGGCGTCTTCCACATAGAGGAACTCACGGCTTGCGCTGCCTGTTCCCCAGCACGTCATGTGATCGGCGCCGGACTCTTGCGCCTCCACACACTTACGAATGAGCGCCGGAATCACATGTGAAGTGGAAAGATCAAAGTTGTCCCACGGTCCGTAGAGATTCACGGGCAGCAGGTACGAAGACGCCAGGCCGTATTGACGGCGATAGCCATCCAGCATGACCATGGCGGCCTTCTTAGCCACACCGTACGGCGCGTTGGTTTCCTCGGGGTAACCGTTCCAGAGGTTGTCCTCATGAAACGGAACGGGCGTGAATTTTGGATACGCGCAGATAGTGCCAGCCTGCACAAACTTCTTGATGCCAGCAATTCGACCGCGCTCAATGAGATGAAGAGCCATCGCCATGTTGGCAAAGAAGTAACGACCGGGGTTCGCCTGATTTGCTCCGATGCCGCCAACTTCCGCGGCAAGGTGAATCACCACGTCGGGACGCGCGTCGCGGTACACGCGCTCAACATCGGCCTCGTGGGTCAAGTCATAGTCACGCCGGCGAGGGATAAAGATGTCGGTAACCCCGCGCGCACGGAGGCGTTCAACCACAGCGCGACCAAGAAAGCCGGCCCCGCCGGTGAGGAGGATGCGGGAGGTGGGGAGGTTCATTCTCATTTCATTGTCTCACGAATCGGGATTCCTGTGCGAGCACATGCCTGCAACTAGGATGGCACTCGCATGAAAAAGGCACTCATTACAGGAATTACGGGTCAAGACGGCAGTTACCTCGCGGAACTGCTCTTAGGCAAAGGCTACGAAGTCCACGGCATCGTCCGACGTAGTTCCAGCTTCAACACCGCGCGCATCGACCACATCTATCAGGATCCGCACCAGGCCGGCAGTCGCCTCAAGCTTCACTACGGTGATCTGAACGACGCGAACAATTTGTCGAACATCATCCGTATGGTCGAGCCAAACGAGGTCTACAACCTTGCCGCGCAAAGTCACGTGCGAGTGAGTTTCGACATGCCGATCTACACAGCCGACACCGACGGCGTTGGCGCACTGAAGTTGCTTGAAGCAGTCCGCGTGTACGAAGTGCAGAGCGGCAAGCGCGTGCGCTACTACCAAGCCTCAAGCAGTGAAATGTATGGGAAGGTGCAAGAAGTCCCGCAACGCGAAACCACGCCGTTCTACCCGCGTTCGCCCTACGGATGCGCCAAGGTCTTCGCTCATTGGATCACCGTGAATTTTCGCGAGAGTTACGGAATGCACGCCTCGTGCGGCATCCTCTTCAACCACGAGAGCCCACGCCGCGGTGAGACATTCGTCACCCGCAAGATCACCCGTGCAGTCGGCCGCATCAAGCTTGGTATGCAGAAGAAGTTGTACCTCGGCAACATCGACGCATTGCGCGACTGGGGCTTTGCCGGCGACTATGTAGATGCCATGTGGCGCATGCTGCAGCAGGATCGTTCCGATGATTATGTGATTTCCACTGGCAAGATGATCAGCGTGCGAGAGTTCTGCGAGCTTTCGTTCGGCCACCTCGGCATGGACTACAAAGATTTCATCGAGATCGATCCGCGCTACTACCGCCCAGCGGAAGTTGAGCAACTACTCGGCGACAACACCAAGGCGCAGAAAGCTTTGGGGTGGAAACCCACGGTTGATGTAAAGACGCTAGCCATCATGATGGTGGAAAGCGACCTGGAGCTCGCGCGCCGGGAGAAGACTCTTCGCGATGCGGGGCATGATGTTCCGGATGCTTCGGGGCATGATCAGTGACGGCAGCGGACCACGCGCAACACTAACTCCACGCGCCGAGCAGCAAGCCGAGATCCGCGCCATTCACGATGCCATCGTGATTGATATCGCCTACGCCCGGCCCATTGAAGTTTCCGAGCAGCAAACCAAGATCTGCTCCGTCAACTCTCCCGTTGCCGTCGAGGTCAGCGGGCCCAATTGGTGGGCAACTGTCAAGCAGTCCATTGTTGTCTGCATCGAGCTTCGGATTGACAGCAATCTGCAACTGATCAGGCACGCCGTTCGCATCGCAGTCGGTGGTAACACGCCACACCACGATGGCACTGCGTGTTGCGAAACCTGCGTCCGGACCAGCGAGCGAATCGACCCACGTCCCATCAGGGGCGTCTGTGCCTCCAAGGCAAATCGCAGAATCAAGCATGATCGCTTGCGCCGGCCGACTTGGCGCCCAAGCAAACGGTGCGAATGCCGCGTTGCTCGTCCACTGCCAACCGTTTCCCGCAAATTGATATCCACCAATCCACGGTCCTGCGCAATCAAAGGCACCGCTGCCGGTGGCAATACTCATCGCGAACATTAAAGAGTTGGTGTCGGGCGTTGTTGCAAGGTCCGCTCCAATTTCCGTAGCCACCGCGCGAGCTTCCCGCCACGACCATGGTTCGCTTGCTATCACAATGGCGTAGGTACGCCCGTCGGCACCAGGACCAGCCGTCCAAGGATGCACGCGGAAATCAACCACAGTGCTTGCATTGGCAACAGCGCTAGCAAGCAGAACGCCCGCGACAACTGAAAGATGGAACGCGCAGCACCTCATTCATGTTCCACAGTAACAGAAACCAAGGTATTTGCACAGTTTTCTTTGCGAAGTTTGCAAATGGGCTTAGACTCAAATGATGATCGGACGCAGGGCATTTCTCCGGAGGTCAGGCGGCACGCTTGCAGTCGGTGCCGCAGGTGCCGCGCTTGGCATGGGGTGGACACGGTCCGCGTCTGCTGATTGCACTGGCGCAACCATTACTGATGGTGTGCTTTCACGGTTTCGTTCACGTATCCAGGGATCAGTCATTTTGCCGGTTGACACCCAGTATGCGACCGCACGCCTTGGTTTCAATCGTCGGTTTGATCCCTATCCCGTAGTCATTGTCCGCGCCGCTGGCACCGCAGACGTAGCACGAACAATTGAATTCGCACGAACGAACGGCATCACATTGGCCATTCGGTCCGGTGGCCACTCATACATTGGCGCATCGGGTGGAAGTGGAATCGTCCTCGATCTATCCGCGATGAACAGCATCGCTTCCCTCGGCAACGGCCACTTTCACATCGGTGCCGGGGCACAATTGCAGCAGGTTTACGGTGCACTTCGTTGCCAAGAGAACATGACGATCCCGTGTGGATCGTGCGATACCGTTGGATTTGGAGGCATCGCCCAAGGTGGCGGATTTGGATACCTCCAGCAAGCTCATGGAATCACCCTCGACCGGGTGCGTTCCGCGCGGGTCGTGATTGCCGATGGAACCGTGGTCGACGCTTCGCCAGAAGCAGATGCGGATCTCTTCTGGGCGATTCGCGGCGCGGGTGGCGGCAGCCTCGGTGTCGTCACGGACTTCACTGTAGAAGCGGTGCCCTACAAGACAATTCATGTCATTGGCTGGTATTGGCCGCTTGCGAGCGCCGGCGAAGCGCTTGATCGGTTTGCCTCGCTGCAAGAATCCGGCGCAGTTCCGCGATCTGCGACGGTCGCGTTGGTATTCAACAACAGCGCAGCGTCGCTCGCCCCCGCGCAGTGCGTGTGCGTGCTGTTCTCTACCGGAACACTGGCGGAAGCGGAAGCAACGAAACAACTCTTTGTTGGACCCGGTGGAATTCGCGCAACGCCCGGCCTTGGATTTCAATACGACGCGGATTCGCCCGCGTGTGATCCACACGCCGTTGCGCAACGTGACTATTACCGTGCAAAGTCAGCCATTGTTTATGGTCAGCCCGCTGCAGACACAGGCCATTACCTGCGTTACTGGCTTGAGCGGCGCATTGCTGATCCAATGTTCTCGCCATCGGATTCAGCGACCGTCAACTTCCTAACTTTCGGTGGCGCGGTCTCCGATGTCGGGCCAAGTGACACAGCCTTCCCGCATCGCGATGCACTGCTTGAGGTGCAGTTTCTTGGTTACTTGCAGAATCCAACGGCGCAATCGATCCGCAAAAATCAAGCGTGGATCCAAGGCCTGTATGCCGATGTGTTCCCGCGCCTATCAGTGCATGGCGAGGGTTGCTACGTCAATTACTGTGACGACGATCTGACGGAAGCGCAGTGGACCTCACGTTATTGGGGCGCCAACTATCCGCGCCTCCAATCCACCAAGCGTCGTGTTGATCCAGCGGACTTCTTCCACGGTAAGCAGACAATTCGGTTGTAAATGCTGCTTACTTCAGCGTTCCCAAATACTCCACCACATCCCGCACCTCGCGCGGGGTGAGCACGGTTCCCATGGCCGGCATGGCGCTGATCGGTCCGAACCCCTGCGCCACCTGAACGTTTGGATCGACCAAGCTGTTGAGCAGCCCCTTGCGGTCATACCGGTTAGCAACACCCGCAAGGCTCGGGGCCGCGTGACCGCCGGTGCCTTCCACCATGTGGCAACGGAGACATGCCGCGGCACTGTTGAAATTCACCACTTGTCGGCCGCGCTCGACATCACCACCTTCAAGCGTTAACAGCCATGTGCCGAGCTTGTCATTGGTGGTCAGATTAGCCACCCATGCCGCAACTTGATCTTTGAGCTGCTGCCTCGTCGCCACCGCATCAATCACGTCAATAGCAAGTGACGGAGGCAATGTGCCAGATGTCATTGAAGCCACCAACTGAGCAAGCGCCGCGTCGGCCGCAGTCCCTTCAGTAGCGCCAATAGCCGCAATAGCAGCTTGTTTCTCAAGCGTCGTGCCGCCAGAGATTGCCGCATCCAGCATCTCCTGGCCACGCGCTGGATCATTACGAACAACAATGGTGCGCGCCTGCGCACGCAAGCGGGGCTCGTCAGAAATTAACGCAGCATCCAACGCCTGACCAAGCTTGGCATCACGGTCTTGCGCTAGCTGCATCAAGCAGGCCACTCGTTCTTGCACGGGCTTGGTGCGGTCGAGTACAGCGGCAAGCGCAGCGCCGCTATCCATCGGCACGCCGTACTTTGCAGCCAGTTCGCGCGCGATCGTTCGAACCGCACTCGGGCCATTGGCAGCCAAACTTGGAATACGCTGCTTCAGCACCGCCACATATGCATCCTTTGAGCGCGCATTCGCATCCACCGGACGCCAATGCCCATTAACGCGGTCGCGCGGACTCGGCGCCAGGAAGTCTGCGAGCGCATCCATGGCTTCGACCCGCGCAGCAGGCGCGATGGCTGGATTTGCAGCGATAGCAGCAATGGCCGCTGCATTGGCTGGCGTGCCCTCGCGCACATTCTCATTGATCACGCGGCGCAACAGCGGCATGGAGCTGGTGTCGCCCATGAACGAACCAATCGGTTGCTCCTTCTTGCCGTCTGGATGCACAACGCCAACGGCCAAATGATTACCGCC
>Ga0247831_1008881_pt1 | contig 10345 bp, 5 predicted proteins | sample LaCruzMarch2015__9_FD_192406 | JGI IMG/M metagenome (GOLD analysis project Ga0247831, IMG submission 192406) | Freshwater microbial communities from meromictic Lake La Cruz, Castile-La Mancha, Spain - LaCruzMarch2015_1m | ecosystem: Environmental > Aquatic > Freshwater > Lake | place: Spain...
TATTTTAACAGCTGTTAAAATACCGTGTGTATAGATTAAAAGTTACTTTGGGTCATGTGTGATATTTTAACAGCTGTTTTTATGCGGTGTGACAGACTACCAGATATCCTGGCACAAGTGCGATACTTAACATGGAAATATACCTGAGTGATATTATACCTGGTCAATTACTCCAGTGTGTACAAAATAAAAGTTACTTTGGATAATGTGTGATATTTTAACAGCTGTTATAAGACAGTGTGATATTTTACAAGCCATCCCTTTTAACAGACCACCACACTGGTGTAATATTTTACCAGGTCAATAACTCAGGTGTGTATAAAATAAAAGTGGGAACAAAAATTTAGCGATCGAGTGTGTATAAAAGGAAAGTGGTAGCTGCAAAATCACCCCCAGGTGTGAGAGATTAGATACAACAAAAAGGTGAGAGATTTGGAATGAGGATTGTTCAGGTGTGACATATTAAAAGGGGAAAACTCAAGATGAGTAGATTTTACCTATTTTCTCGAAAAAATGTGTGCTTAACCCTTTGTCTACCGGACGTACTTTACGTAGATAATTTAGCTGTTTTTTCCCGCTAAATTTCGGGCGATGGACTTTGACCATGAATATCGCCCCTACTACAATGAGTTAGGTCCTGGGTAGAAATGCAATTAGGAAGCTCGGATAGTCGTCTATCCATAGATATTAAGAGTTTAATATATGACGGCCGTTTTTTATGACCATTATCTATCCTCGATATCGGCCCTATTTAAGATTCTTGAAGGGCGACTAGTTCCTACGTAGGCTCGGTACTGAAAAAAACTTGCCAAAAACTTGCCACGGTAGACAAAGGGTTTAACCAGGCCCGTAGAATCTTACGTATCTCATTCCCGCAACATCAGTGGGGGCGGAGGGAAAAATGGTCATTTTCGCCGCGTAGCGGCGAATTCGCAGCTACGGGGGAAGGGAGAAAAAGAGCGCCGAAGGCGAGTTTCTCCCCCTTTTCGACGAAAAGCCCCACTTTGCCTCCCCTTTCAACGAAAAGGCCCTCATTCGACGAAAGGGGGCTTTTTCGACAAGAGGGGGGCACGCTGAACTTTTCAATCAATTTTGATAGGGCGTTTCTCTCTTCCCCTCTTTCGTCGAATTATGGAACAATCCATCTCAATTATCAAGCGGCAATTCGACTTGATTCGACTCGGGACTAACAACAGAGAAGATTATTTTATCTTCTTCTTTAGCCGACACACCCGATTATTAGTCTAGCGTCGCGAGACCCGGCACATTGTAAAGAGACGACCATAACAACGCTAGCATCGACAAACAACAATTTAACATGTCAATGTCAGTACCCCTCGGCGGGTCAGCGAGCACGATGATGGGCGATGCGGCTGCATTTAATTTGTGGACGGCGTACCGCACTTATTATCAGTGTCCCATTGAAGTTACACCCTATCAACTGAAAGAAACTGGTGCTGAGAGCCTCATCGAGGAATTATGCCAATGGGCTTCGTCACGAGCAATCCCATATTACTTTGACTCAAATCTACAACGCCCACCGAACAGCACATCCAATCGAGTACTCACATCAGTTACCCTTGTGAAATATATCGGCAAGATAATCAAATATTTTCGGACGGTTGACCCAAACCACCCGACTTGGAAGAACCTTCCAAAAAGGCAAGAAGCTGTTCCCAAGTGGTGGTCAGATATGATACCTCGTTTTAAGTTGGACGCTACGAAATTTGCAAATCAATATCAGGGGGAGGAAGTATTTGGTGTGAATGATATTAAGCCATTGTACCCAGACCTGGGCATGGATGATAATAATGGTCGCGAGCCACTCCGTAAATGTGATCAGAAGACTGTGTTTATTCACCTTATCAAAAATGCCAATGGACGCAATAATAATCTTCAGATATTATCAGCAATGCATGCCACTGCTGAAGCAATTGGGAGGGGTGGAGAGTCTGCATCTCAAACCTACAGAGAGTGGGAATTTGATTACTTGTATAATGTAGTCAACACTAGGTGGAAGGAGCAAAAATGTACGAATGCATATGCCATGCCTCGGGTTGCCGATATAGATTGGAATCGAGACTGGTACTTGAGCATGGCTATGTATATCATGATTGAGAAGGGTCTCTATCGTACTCCCCAACAGATTAAGCATGGTCTCAAGCTTACGGTGTATCCAATGTTTCAGGGTAAGCACGCAGGATACTGCACAGACAACATCACGCGTGCTATACGATCTGCACTACCACCTGCAGTGCGGGATATGTTCTCCGCCAAGTCTCTCCGTCAAGCAGGGATTAATAAATGTTCCATGAATCCGCACATGACCCAATATTATCTAAGTGCTCTCAGTGGTCATTCTAACGGTACAGCCAATTCTTACATTGATTTCGATGATGTGGGGAGACCAATTCCTGCTCTGAATGCTCTTCATGACAAGAAGAACTTGCACACCCCTTCAGTCGTCCCAAGTCTTGATGCCCTTGGTTGCGATAAAGATTCTGCGTTGGAATTAATGAAGGAAATCTTCCAAGGCAACATTGATAAATTTGACGAACGTAATGAGCTCTACGTATTGAAGGAGATATTTCTTGCATCGTTGATAATGCATCATACCCAGCTGCGCAAAGATTGTGGGATGGTCAATATAGTCAGTAGTACGTTATTGGAAAAGGCAGTAGATGTTCGTGTAACTTGCGCAGAATCACCCAACCTTCCAGCTCCTATGATAGTAAAGAGGTGGTCGGGCGCTATTCGGAAAGATTTTGAGCATAAGTTGAACGTGGCACGTGTATCTGTTATGGATGCACCAGGGAAAGAGGTGTATTCAGTGGTGACATCGTTGGTAGAAAGAATGGAAGCTGAATCCAAGTCTTACGCACAATCCTTGGCGGTTGTAATTGAGTCCAATCAAACACTCTACACTGCTCTTGATAATCTGACTTGCAAGTTTAATAGCCTGGCTGATAAGTTTGAAGGCATGGTGCAACAACACGCCGAGGACCAGTCACTAATCTGTCAACTGTCCTCTCGAGATAAAGAATTTCGACAGCAACTTGGTGTCCATTCTGCACATCTCCTATTAAGCCCCGAACGTGGAACGAATCATCGTAGTAAACGGAAGAGGACACGTAATGATTCTGGATTGGATGATGACGCTATGGATGATCGTTCAGAAACATCTGAACCCTCTGCTGGTGTGACCTCTTCTTCTACTCGCTCAGTGCCTGTGCCTACGAATTCGGTTGATCCAATTGGTGCTCAAGCTCCTTTACACCTCAATGTACCTGTGGCGGCACAACTTCGATCTGCTACTGCTACTCATACCGCTGCTGCTGTTGCTGCTGCTCTAGCTCCTACTTCTATTAGTAAGCCTCCCCGTCCTCTAAAATACGGATATGCTGCTGATCAGGTAGCAACTGGTGCGTCCCAATCAATGAAAAATATAAAGTTTGCAGACGTTCTTGTCCAATTGGCACAGCGTGGGCAATTTCGAATATCAGCATTACTTGCACGTGCTTCTACGAAAACGTATCCAGAGCAACACTTTGTGGTGTCATGCTTGGAGCTTGCAGATTTTGAGGGTATCGAGAATGAAAAAGTTAGAAATGATATAGCTCTTCTACGACAAGCAAAAAGAGATACAGATAAGGTTGAGCTCGACAATATAGCTCATAGTATAGTAACAGCGTGTCAATTGCAGTTGATTCTAATGGTACCAAAAAATACGACACGGAAATTAGAACCAACCATTACCGGTATGGGCAAACGTGTGAAAGATTATAAAAAACGTATCAGAGCTGCACAGAAATCAAAGTTAAAACTATCTGAGATAAAGATAATTTCACTGGAGAAGCTAGAAAGACTAGAGAAAGCGTAAAAGTAGTAGGATTAATTTATTAGTAGTAGGATTAATTTCATTAACATTCCTCGGCGATACTAATGTTTGTCTCTAGTGGATTGTAAATTGTAAATTACTCCTCACGTTGCCTCCCTTCTATACTCGGTGATTCCCTCTCGCTGTATTCCCATTGTCGACGTTGCCTGCGACGATCGACGCAAATGACACACAAAGACACGATGCAAGGTATGACGGTTGGGTATGAGGGTGTGCCTCTCTCGGTATTTACAGCCTGATGGCTACAACAACACCGAAGGACGACCTATGCATGCACCTCCGCCGACTCCATGACGACCACAACGGCACTGTATTCAGCCGGCGTCACCGATACTGACAGTGATACACACGCCCCAGCTGCGATCAGAACGGAGGTGCTCATCCTCGTCCCCCCGCCTCGATCCTTGTCGCATACTCGTTGTTTGTTGTTGTATAACAAATGCTTTCGATAAAGACAGTGATCGTCTGTGTCATTGCGTATGCGCACTCTCTCCATACGTTTTCCCATATTATGATGGCGCAAAGTCCATCGCCGACATCGCCGCACAATATCCTCCTCCTACCGATACTCGTCGTGGTGTGGCAACTCCAGCTGCGAGTGCTACCAATACTCGAGGTCCACGCGACGATTCCTCCTCGAAGACGACAATATTATCGACGACGACGCTTGAGGATTCGTACAGATCATTGATTCTTCGTCGATCAATTTCGCCAATCGGGCGATAGACCGCCGGCCACGGCATGAATTACCGACCCATTCATGCATGATATGATATGATGAGGGGAAAAGAATGAGTACGGAATACTTCGCCATAGGACGATGTAAAACGTTCGAGCTTCTCTCTTGGCCTCTTTTACTTTGGAGCCGGCGAATTCGCAGCAGCGTACTTTACGCCCTATTTACTCCTCACGAACTTGAGCTCGTCTCTCTGGAAAAATTTGAATGGGAACCTGCAAGGGTGACACAGACGACCAGAGCCTGCTTCGTATTAGTCTGACGGCAGGCTTCACTTCGCTTTTTAAGAAGAAACACCCCGAGGTGGTCCTGAACTATGCAGAGAAGAGAAACTGGAGTGATCACAATGCGATCAAATGCGCGACCATCGCCTCTCATCAGAATTCCTTGGGCAGAGTCGTTGGCGACGAGAGCAGCAAATGTAGGATTTCACTGCTCGCCTCCTCTGACAACGACGTCAAGACGTTGGCGCTTATAGACGCGGCACAATGTGCTGCAGCCAATGCTATAAACTCACGGTCTTCATGTTCCATCTCGGATCCGAAGTCGATCGCGGCCCTCTCCGCAGTCACGATCCAGATGCTGCACGGACGGGGGGTGATGGTAAACGTCATCGATCCAACGATGACCGTGACAACAGGCCGGATGGTCGAAGGCTGCACGTTGACGGTCGACACGCCTTCCCACCATTCGCCAGGAAAGGCGGGAGTGGGATTGCTTGGGGTCCTAGGAGGGGGCGAGAGTAACGCTTGCGCTGAATTTGTGGACAAAACCAACTGGGGTGACTGCAATTACTCTGTGAACGATGCTGACGACATATGCCTGCCTAGGGATCTTTATGGCAGGCTGTCATCAACCTTTACGGCGCGCCACGGCTCCGTCCTACGAGACCTGTCATACTTACATCCCCGCACGTCTGTAAGGAGTAAGCTGCCTCCACTACCTGTGTTGCTCGCCTCGACAATGCGACCATCGATGGACCCCGCCGACTGGCATCTTGGCCCTTACTGCCATGTGTACGTTGCGGCGGTAGGGGGGATTGAGCATTACCGGTCACGGGTGAGGCCTGCTCTTCGTGCGTTTGTGAATCAGATCGAGGGGAGCGGAACGACCGTTGCGTCGGCGTCAAATACAAAAATTGAAGGTGGCGACACCAATTCTGGCCATTCGCCACCCACCGCTACTGGCGCCTCCTCCATTCCCGGGGGAGAAGTTAGTTCATCTTCCCCTGCCAAAGGAAACAAATTGTCTGCGAATGAGAAGTTATTGACGCGTGCAGGCCTGGTGGTGGGAAAATCCATTGCGGCAGGGAAATTCGGGAGCCGCTACGTTATCGTTATCGTTCCAATCGGCTGTGCCGCATCATCTGCGAGGGCAGGAAGTGGAGGCGGAAAGAATTGCAGTGCTGCCAATGCAGGAGGAGGATTTGGTGGATTCCGCGCTGGCAGAAGGGGAAAGGCGGATGTACTCATGGTTTCCTCGCCACAGCCGGGAAGAGACGACACCTCCGGTGTGAGCAATAATCAATTGACGGCAACCAGCGTCACATCATTGTTGACACACAACTCTGGCGGTTACAATCAAGATATAAAAAAAAATATTGACAGTAATGATGTTGCATTGGCAGTGCCGCCCCTGGAGGCTGCCGTCCATCCTTCGAGGGAAGCGAGGGAGCTGTACCAGAAGTTTCTGAAAGACTTCCCAAATGGACGGTCTGTCATCATGGAAACACTCTCCAACGACAGTGCATCGCTGGGCACTGCATCATCTGTAAACCTTCTTATGGATCAGGAGTGGAAAGTGTTTCTTCACTGCTTAGGAGGCGCTGTGATGGATGGATTCCAAGATCGGGTAGGCTGGTACACTGAGGAGCTTCGGCGCATGGATTCTGACAGGACTGTGGTTGTGAGTAAGTTGTTGAGGGACGAGCGATCTGATTTTTGGAAATTGGCTACATATTGGGCTGGTGATCCTCACAACAGAACCGATTTCAACCTAAGTCACTACTTTCTGGTGAAGGAGAGTTTGGCATTTACCTATGAGCAGATGCAGTTATTTGAGGAGGCAAAGTTGCAGTATAAGGAATTGAACGCATTATTGCCTGAACATGCTTGGCAGCTTCAACAAAATTCTAGAGAATATAAAAACAGATGTAGAGGTACAGAAAATTTGAAAAATACTTCGCTTCCGTCATCATTGGATCTTGCAATGGCCGGCGACTCTGACAGGTTCCGGCATCACATAAGAATATCCGGGAAGGATCTATGCAGCATTTTACAGTATCTTCCTTATTACATGTACAGCCGTGAATCTCGATTATTATTCCAAATGGGAGTGCCATCAGCTGTAAAAGTTTTACTTCTTTCTAAGAATTTTGTTGTTCACTCATATCGCAACCAACTCTTAAATTTTGAGACAAATTTTCGTCGGTGGTGGCTAGAGGCAATAGAAACTGCGTCTATTGACAGCTTGTCACAAGACATTTTGGAAAATCTGATTAAGTTGAGAAGCAAGACTGTAAGAGCAGCAGTAAATGCAGAAACTAGGATTGCGTCGTCATGCTGGGATATAAATATTGCTTCAGCAAATTACTTTCCTTTTGCAAAAATCTCAGAAATCATGACTAAACATCAGGGGAAAGGAAAACATCAATTTCAGATATTTGTTGAACAAAACAACATTGCCATGGCTGATCAATCCTCAATAGAAGAAATTGAGTCAGCCCAGTGTCTTGCGGAATTGATTGAGTTTGTAATATTTCAATTAATACGACTAGGAGATTTAGTGTTAATTGATCAGGGAGAAATGAGAGATAAGTGCTTTGAAGTATGCGTCAATTCTATTCGTCAGGCAATGTCTGAACGCCCAATAGACACACTAAATCCTTGGGGACCGTGGCAGGAGGAATTCAGAGCTAGTCCACGGAAGAAAAAGGATTTCTTTGGAGATTGTGTTGATCAATGGCCATCAATTGTGTCCAAAACTGGCACTCATTCATGGCTTCGCGATGCCATGCGTAATGCCTCTATCAATGAGGTGATATATTTAGAGTTATCTCATGTTGCCATTATCTTAAACGCTCGTGCAGGACGGCATAGAGTTGCCTCTAGATTCAGAGATCACAGTGCAGAGATCCTCAATGTCCAAGTTGAATATACTCTTGGTGCCCAAGTCTTTTCCAGCATCATTGGTGCAAGTGTCAGAGACAAATGGGCTCAACTGCACTGTTGGCGCATATTTCGCCTGGCTTGCAGTCAAAGAATGTCAGGCGTAATACTTGCATACTTTAAAACTCTAACTCAGAGTTTCAATCCCATGTTGTTATCCATGACGCCAGAGAAATCAAAATTGGTGTTTCAGAGTGATTTAGAGGCCATGATTTCTGATGTTATGGTGGTTGGAACAAGGTGGAGTGCATTTTCATTTCTTGAGATGGAACTGTCTATTGAATCTGAAGGTGCTTCTTTATTGCCTTCACAGCCGATGCCATATCTAAAGCAAAGGTTAGCAAAACATCTTTGTTTCATAGGTGAAAAATTGAGGTTCCCCTTCAGCATCAACAGTCATTTGCCTCAACCTATTCCAGTCAATGATGTGCGGCTCTACCTAGTCTCTCTTGAGAAGTATCAATTCATTTATAGAAGAAATGGTATAATTACAGAACAAGATGCTTTTCAGATACTCACAGTTAATGCCCCTGCGTCCATTTTGCCTGGGAGAAATAAGTTCTTTTTCGAATGGCAACCCATATCTGTTGATTTGTATGTTCTTGCCACTGTTGAAATTCAATGCAAGGAGGCATCTTTTTTCTATGACAGTGCTCTGCAATGCAAACCAATGATTGGACTTGAGGTCTATCCAAGTGAGCCAACACAAACAATAGAGCTTAATCCACTATTTCTCATTCCTGGACATGTCCAAAACATTAGACTGATGTTTAATTCTGGGTCAGATGCTATAATAGATGGTGAAGTCAGACTAGTTTGTTCAAGGGGACTCCTAGTTGTTCCCCCGAAAACAGATCCTTCAAAGCTTGATGATGCATGGACAGATGAGTGTGTCATTACTCTTGACGCATGTGGACCAGGTGATAAAATAATTTTTACAACTCTGGTGAAGAGTTCATTGCTGAAATTTGAACATGATGTGGATATGTTTCAGACGCTATGGGCTAAAGTTGAGACCCGCTATCACAAGGCATCATACATTTCTGCATCACATAATGGAGGCAATTCAGAGGCAGACCCAATGAAATCCTTACTGGAAGCTACAGTTACAACCCTTGACAGACCAGCTCTTGCTATACAGGATGCTGCGTCATTTGCTTTTGGAGACAATCATGTGATGGTTAATATATTATTGCTATTTCACTCACCAATTTCTTTTTTCATCAAGGAATGGCACTTGGGTTTTCCTCCACCACTTGCTGTGAACATTGATAATTACCTAAATATGGGTTTATTCCATCATGCAGTTCCGGAAGGTGAAGTATTGTTGCTTGGATTTAAGTGTTTTCAAATGAATTCATCAGTGATTGAGGAATCATGTGAAAAACCATTATTAAGAGTAGTGCTACAGGATGACTTTGGAAAAACTTTTCAACAAGTATTGCCGTTGAATCTTGAACACATATACATCAAGCTTCTAAAAAAAGACACTGTGTCCGCTGTGCTGACATCCTCATCTGAAAAAGGATGTGTTGGTTTTCCTGTGCACTTTGTGTACCACCTGAATATACAATCATTGAAAAAATCTCAGCAAACTGCAATGGCATTTGTTGGAAATTCTTCATTACTGAAGATACTGTACTCAATTGTTTCAGATGATTCAGAATGGGTTGTTAGTGGAAAGGTGCAGGGTATAATTGTGCCAGAGGCAGAGACAATTTTACTTCATTTCCAAGGTATTCCAACACAGTCAGGCTTGATTCGTAATTTTCCTTTGCTGCAACTTGAATACCTGCCAGGACCAAAAATTGAATCCTTTCAAACACCATTGCATGTTATTGTTCTATGCAAAAATCCCCATTGCTTTCAATCTTTTTCTCACACTTCATCTCTATCACTGGCCATTCCATCCATGGGTATTGAAGGCTGAGCAAATTAAAATAGACACTTTTTTTATGACCAGTTTGAAATAAATACCTGTACAAATACAAGTGGAGCCATCATATTGCTTCCTGACACATAGCACTGACAAGAATATTGTTTGAGGCAGCAAAATCCATCAAATATTATAGTTTGGGTTTTGTGCTGTCATTTATTTCTCCTCTGTGTCATCGTGCGTGCATGCAACAAGAGCCTGATGTGGAACCGTTACTCAATGGTGCTGCACAGTCTACCTAATCATTCATCGCCTGCTACTGTAATCAGTAGAAAATTTCAACGCCCTGTTGGCTGTACCACACGATTCCCAGTTACAGCGGATTGCTGCAGAGGTTAGAAGAAATGGTGTTGTTCATGGAACAACAGGAAACCATGGAGCGAAATGCCATTCCAATTAAGCCTAAGGAGACTAAGCCAAAACATGACAACAAACGCAAGAGCTCTAATCATGGTGGAGGAAGTGCCAAGAAGGCTAAGAATAAGAACACTCTGTGAACTCTGTGCTAAGAATAAGGGGCCTGTGAATACCCACAACACTGACAATAGGGGGTCCACCCCCAGGCTCCCGCAAAAAGATCTTTTTTTTTTGCGGGACGCCCACAGAAA
>Ga0247831_1008883_pt1 | contig 10341 bp, 11 predicted proteins | sample LaCruzMarch2015__9_FD_192406 | JGI IMG/M metagenome (GOLD analysis project Ga0247831, IMG submission 192406) | Freshwater microbial communities from meromictic Lake La Cruz, Castile-La Mancha, Spain - LaCruzMarch2015_1m | ecosystem: Environmental > Aquatic > Freshwater > Lake | place: Spain...
ACGGCTTCAAGCCATGAGGCCTGCTTTTGCGTGGAGCGCTTTGGCTTTATGGGCGGGCATGGCCCAGGCCCAGTGGCTGGGCGAGTCCAACTGGCAAGAAGCTGAAGTCCTGGCGCCGCCGGCGTTCAGCCTGGAGGGGCTGATCCGTTTTGAGGTCAACCCCAACTCGCCCATGGTGTATGCGATTGACCCGCGCAGCATCCGCATTTCACCCAGCGACCGCGTGGTGAGCTACGTGGTGGTGGTGAGCAGCCCCACCGGTGCGCGCAATGTGTTTTATGAAGGCATTCGCTGCCCCACGGCCGAGGTCAAAACCTATGCCCGACACAACGGCAGTGCTTGGGTGGCTTTGTCCGAGCCCCTGTGGAGCCCCATGGCCAGCCGGCCATCGCGCCACACCGCGCAGCTGGCGCGCCAAGGTGCTTGCGACGGCGCGGGCACCCCTTCGAAGGCCGAGGATGTGGTGCGTGCTTTGCAGCAGAACCTCAGGGTCAACGTCCGCTAAATAAGCTGCCACGCCGCAGAGCGGCTGGGGCAGTTCAACACTTGGGCTCAGCGCGACAGGACCAAATTGGTTCTGTGCACCATTTCAGGCTCACCCGTGTAGCCCAAGAGTTTTTCAAAGTCGCTGGAGGCCTTGCGGCAAATCAGCCGCGCTTCGGCGCTGGAGTAGTTGGCCAGCCCCCTGGCGATTTCCAGCCCCTGGGTGTCGCGCACCGCAATCACATCGCCACGCGCAAACTCGCCGTGCACGCCTGTCATGCCCACAGGCAACAGGCTTTTGCCTTCATCGCGCACTTTGGCGGCAGCACCCGCGTCCACCTCGACGGCACCGCGCAGCTGCAGGTGGTCGGCCATCCATTGCTTGCGGGCTTGGTTTTTGGCGGTTTGCGCCAGCAGCGCTGTGCCTATGCGCTCTCCGGCGGCCAACCTGAGCAAGGCGTCGGGCTCGCGGCCCCAGGCAATCACGGTGCTGGCGCCCGAGCCGGCGGCCCGTTTGGCGGCCAAAATTTTGGTGATCATGCCGCCCCGGCCAATGCTGGAACCTGCGCCGCCGGCCATGGCTTCAAGCGCCGGGTCGCCCGCTTGGGCCTCGTGCACAAAAGTGGCCGTCGGGTCTTTGCGGGGATCGGCCGTGTACAGGCCTTGTTGGTCGGTGAGGATGATGAGCAAGTCGGCGTCCACCAAATTGGCCACCAGCGCGCCCAGGGTGTCGTTGTCCCCAAACTTGATCTCGTCGGTCACCACGGTGTCGTTCTCATTGATCACCGGCACCACGCCCAGTTGCAGCAAGGTCAGCAAGGTGGAGCGGGCATTGAGGTAGCGCTCGCGGTCGGCCAAGTCGGCATGGGTCAGCAGCACCTGGGCACTGCCCACACCCAGCTCGCGCAGCCGGCTTTCATAGACTTGCACCAGGCCCATTTGGCCTACGGCCGCCGCTGCCTGCAGTTCGTGGATGGCGCTGGGTCGGCTGCTCCAGCCCAGTCGCTTCATGCCCTCGGCAATGGCGCCGCTGCTGACCATGATGAGCTCGTGCCCGCTCTCCTTGAGTGCGGCCATTTGGCGACACCATTGGCCTATGGCTTGGGCGTCCAGGCCTCTGCCTTCGTCGGTCACCAGGCTGGAGCCCACCTTCACCACGATGCGCCTGGCCTGGCTCAGCACCTCGAAAACCGTCTTGCTCTGCATGTTTTTTTGTAAGGTGAGAAAGGAAGCTTCCAGGTCCCGGGCCATCAGGCGGCAGGGTCTGTGGGGGCTGGTGCAAAGCGCGGGTCCACCTCTTCAGGCGGAAGCGCTGCGGCGCGCACGCCTTGAATGAATTGAAAGGCCGCGCGTATCAGTGGCTCGCAGCCCTCGCGCGTCAAGGCCGAGATTTCAAACACCGGCCCTTTGAACTTGGAACGTTTGACAAAGTCCTTGACCGTTTTGGCCCGCAGATCGCCTTCGAGCATGTCCAGTTTGTTGAGCACCAACCAGCGCGGCTTGTTGTAGAGGTCCAAGTCGTATTTTTTGAGTTCGCCCACGATGGCTTTGGCCTGCGCGACCGGGTCCACGCTGTCGTCAAAAGGGGCCAGGTCCACCACATGCAGCAACAAGCGTGTGCGCTGCAGGTGGCGCAAAAACAAATGGCCCAGGCCTGCGCCTTCAGAGGCGCCCTCGATCAAGCCGGGCAGGTCGGCCACCACAAAGCTTTGTTCGGGGCCCACGCGCACCACGCCCAAGTTGGGGTGCAAGGTGGTGAAGGGGTAGTCGGCAATGCGCGGCCTGGCGTTGGAGACTGCCGTGATGAGGGTGGACTTGCCCGCATTGGGCATGCCCAGCAAGCCCACATCGGCCAGCACCTTGAGCTCGAGCTTGAGGCTTTTGTGCTCGCCCGGCCAGCCCGGTGTTTTGGTGCGCGGCGCACGGTTGGTGGAGCTTTTAAAGCGCAGGTTGCCAAAGCCGCCGTCGCCGCCCTTGGCGATCATGACTTCTTCACCAGGGGTGAGCATCTCGTAGAGCACCTCGCCCGACTCGGCGTCGGTCAAGATGGTGCCCACAGGCATTTTCAGCATGACGTCATCGCCCTTGGCGCCAAACATGTCCGAGCCTTTGCCATGCTCGCCGTTGCGGGCGTCGTGCCTGCGCGAGTAGCGAAAGTCCACCAAGGTGTTGAGGTTGGGGTCTGCCACCGCGTACACATGGCCGCCCCGGCCGCCGTCACCACCGTTGGGTCCGCCAAATTCTTTGTATTTTTCGTGCCGGAACGAGACGCAGCCACTGCCGCCATCGCCTGCGGCGATGTCAATAAAAGCTTCGTCAACAAATTTCATGGGGAATGGGGCCAGATGGGCCGGTCGCTAGTTTACAAAAACAGTGTGCTGAGCAGCCTGCGTGTGCTGAGCAAACAGGGCTCACGTGAAGGCCTGTGCATCAGCTGGGCTGGCGCGGCTGCAAGCATCAACAAAAAAGCCCCGCTGGCGGGGCTTTTTTGGCTCAAAGTGAGTCGGCTCAGGCCGGTGTAACATTGATCATGTGCTTGTTCAAGGCGCCTTTGAAAGAAAAGGAGACTTGCCCATCCACCAGCGCAAACAAGGTGTGGTCTTTGCCCATGCCGACATTGGTGCCGGCGTGAAACTTGGTGCCACGCTGGCGCACGATGATGCTGCCTGCGTTGATCACCTGACCACCGAACGCTTTGACACCCAGCATTTTTGGCTTGGAATCGCGCCCGTTTCGCGTAGAGCCGCCGCCTTTTTTCTGTGCCATTTTCTAGACTCCTGATAAGGCGGCTCAGCCGGCGATGACGCCAATCTGCAGCTCGGTGAAGTTTTGGCGGTGCCCTTGGCGCTTTTGGTAGTGCTTGCGACGACGCATCTTGAAGATGCGAACCTTATCGTGCCTGCCGTGAGCCAACACCGTGACTGTGACAGTTGCGCCGGACACCAAGGGCGTGCCAACCTTGATCTCGCTGCCGTTGCCGACAGCCAAAACTTGGTCAATCACGATCTCTTGGCCTACGTCCGCAGCAATCTGTTCTACTTTAATTTTTTCACCGGAAGCAACTTTGTATTGCTTGCCACCGGTTTTTATGACCGCGTACATGTAAGACCTCTCGAATGAGTCTTCCGCAAACCCAATTTCACGGAAGCTTTCCAGTATAGCTCAGTGGGCTTTGGGCTGTCCAGCCCCCAGGCCTGCCCTTGGCAAGCCGCCCAAGTGAAGTCCCGCATTTCCTTATAATTATTTGCTACTTACCAACGGAAATCTTTTGTCACATCCACCCTCCAGCACAGCAGACGCCATGGACCTGGTTGCCCAGGACATTCGAGGCATGGATGTGGTGATCGAACAGCGCTTAAAGTCCGATGTGCCCCTGGTGGGGCAAATATCGCGCTACATCGTTGCCGCAGGCGGCAAACGGCTGCGTCCGGTCTTGCTGCTGCTCATGTGCGGTGCCTTGGGGTGCCGCAGTGAGCAGCGTCTGAATTTGGCTGCGGTGGTGGAATTCATTCACACCGCCACGCTGCTGCACGACGACGTGGTCGACGAGTCCACCCTGCGCCGGGGCCGCGCCACTGCCAACGAAGCCTTTGGCAACCCCGCCAGCGTGTTGGTGGGCGATTTCTTGTATTCCCGGGCTTTTCAAATGATGCTCGAAGCCAAAGACATGCGCGTCATGGAGGTGCTTGCCGAGGCCACCAACGTGATTGCCGAGGGCGAGGTGCAGCAGCTCGTGAACATGCATGACGCTTCATTGACTGAAGAGATCTACCTCAGCGTCATCCGCTCCAAAACCGCCAAGTTGTTTGAGGCCAGTGCCCGCTTGGCCGCCTTGCTGGCCAAGTCTGACGCGGCGCTCGAGGCGGCCTGCGCCAACTATGGCCAAGCCCTGGGCACGGCTTTTCAGGTCATTGACGACGTGCTCGACTACGATGGCGAAGTCGCTGAGATGGGCAAAAACCTGGGCGACGATTTGCGCGAGGGCAAGGTCACCTTGCCGCTGATTGTGGCCATGCAAAAGGCCAGCCCAGCGCAGCGCGCCCTGATTCAAAACGCCATTGAGGGCGGTGGCTTTGAGCGCATGGACGAGATCATTGCCATCGTCCATGACACGGGTGCGCTGGCTGTCACGCGCACACGCGCTGCCCAAGAGGCCCAGCGCGCCATTGACGCCTTGTCCATCTTGCCCCCTAGCCCTTACAAAGAGGCATTGCATGGTTTGGCGGCGCAGTTGCTGGAGCGCCGGGCCTGAAAACGTTCCAGCGCCTGGGCGCAATGGTGGTGTTCCAGCAGGGAGAGCCATCTGTCTTTTGGAACAGGCCTCCATCAGGCCTGTTGTTTCTTGTTCTTCAGATACTTTTTGAGACTTGTCCAGCACCATCCATGACAAGTGTCACGGGTGCATTGCTGATAAGTTCGGTTTATTGAACGATCTACTCGGGGCATCGCTTGGTCTGAAATAGCGCATTCGGAACGCAGAGACCGAAGGATCGAACCCTCTCAACTTGGCCGAATACCTTAATTGTGGCGGCTGACTCAGCCTCAGTGGCTTTACCGCTTAACCGCAAAACTTTCGCCTGTTGTCGGCGCGCCCGACGCCCCAGCGCTGAAAAAAACCAGTTGCCTTGCATGGCGTTGGTGCCCTGGTCGAGCCGGCCCATGACCATCACCATGTCTTGCTTGCTGCTGCCGCTGAGTACAAGGTTCCCGTTGGGGTTGTTCACCTGTCCGGCCAACACCAGCACCGCAAAACCCACCACATAGACTGTGCCGCCCATGTGGTCGTCGGGCTGCAAGTTCAAGGTCTCGGGGCCTGACAACACGCCCGACAACTGGCCTGCGTCATAGCCTGAGGTGCGGAGCAACTGCGGACCCACCCCATTCATGGCCAAGGTCGATGGGGGCGGAGCAGCGGTGGGCGGCGCGCAGTTAGACCCCTTCACCAAAGCCACGGCAAGCTGCTCGACGACCATGGGCATCGCCGCCCCGGCTGGCGCCAAGGGCGTGGCCGGATGGACGCCTGGGTATTCGCCTGTGACGAGCCCGACGTGGCCTGCACCAGCGCAGGCTTGTGGCGAATTTGCGGCACGATGCGGTTGTGTTTGTCAGGCAAACTGGCCGCCTGTAGCTTGCCTTTAGGCGTTTTGGAGTAGCCCCCGCCCTGGCCCAGCCGAAGTGGCCCAAGCCGAGGTCCATTTGGATGGCCTGTCCCTCGGCTCTGGCCACTTGAACCTAAACCCATCAGTTGGCCGCTTGCCTCCGCTGGAAAAACTATATGAATCAAACACTTGCGCCCACGACGATGTTCACCTCATGGGTGAAAGCGCTGCACGGCCGCAGGTCTGCCGCTTCAGGCCTCTGGCGTTGTTGCTCGCACCCCCCGGACAGGCAGTCCGGGGGGGCACTCGCGCCTAGCCTTAAGACCTGCTTCGTCAGCCCCTAGTCCGCGCCCAACTGCCGGATTTAGGTTGAATGCCCGAGCGCACATCGGCCAGCAGCAAAGTGTTTTCGGCCTCTTTGAGCTTCAGCCCGCTCGCCAAACCGCCCAGCGCGCCCAGCGGTCCGCCCATGCGGCCCAACAAGCCCGTACTGCCGCCCCAATGCCGCCCGTGCTATCTGAAAACTGCAAGCTGGGGTCAATACAAAGTCGCCCGCCTGCAACTGACCGCCCCCTTCGTTGGCGCTTTGCTGCAGCAAGCCCCCGGCCGCCAGTGCCCGCTCTTGCTGAATGTTTTGCATGCCCACGCCCCGCTCTACCACCGTAAAGCCAGCCGACTCTTGGGCAATCGCGCGCAGCATGGTTAAGGGCGAACCCAATTTGTACTGGCCCAAACTGACCAAATATGGCTTTGCGGCTCAGCCACTGCCAAGGTGCCCAAACTGCGCTCGCATTTTTCAATGCTGCCGTCTTTGCCGCCGGAGCCGGTTTGGGCGAGGGCGGGCAGGGTGGTGGACAAGAGGCCAAGCAGCAGCGTTGGCATGGCAAGGGTGAGCGCTGAAGCAGCCGAAGGTATGAGCTTGTGAATACAAGTCGATTTAAATCTGAATGAGTTCAAATTAAAAAATAGATATTTAATTTCATGAAATAGTAACTTTAATTAATATAAACAGTTAAAAATCTCTTTAATGCTTGCGGAACTGGCTGCTAAGCCTGTCAAACTTAAAGTGGGTTCAAATAATTTCTAATCCTGTGAAGCCCATCATGGCTCAGCCACGCTGCGGCATCAGCGAGGCTGTCAGGCCCTGTCAGTGGCGGCAGCGGGCCGTTCATTGAGGGCATCTGCAGGGGGGCTGAAATTTTTTTGTTGGTCAGCTGTACACCACGGTTCAGGCGACAAGCTATTTTTGAGACAGAGAATATTTGTGTGCCGATTCCCCAGAGCGCAGGTTTGGGAATGTTTTTTTAATGGGCTTGGGAAGCCGGCATCAGAAAAATTTTATAGTCAAAAAGACTTTTAACCTTAAAAATCTAAGTTCAGTCTTCTGCCCAGGTCCTGGGCCACGTGACAGGATGCCCTATGTTAACGCTCGTTTTTGGTTTGTGGGGCCGCTGGGTCTCTTATTGAGATCGTTATTTTCCGGATCAGTCACGCACCGGTCAAATGAATTTGGGTCCTCAAAGGGAAAATTTAATGCTAAGCCAAAAATTAATCAAGCCCCAAAAATTCAGCTATACTTGATTTTTTCCACAAAATAGGTGACTCATGGCTACTTTAAAAGATCTTCTCTCGCAAATCGAATTTCTGCAAAGCCAGGTGTCAGAGGTGCGCCAAACTGAAGTTGCTGAGGCGATTGCCAAGGTTCGCAGCATTATTGATGAGTATCAATTGACGGCCAACGACATCTTCCCCAGCAGCCGTGGCGCCAAGTCATCGGCCAAAAAAGCCGGTGGCAAGGTGGCAGCCAAATACCGAGATCCATTGAGCGGCAAAACTTGGAGCGGCCGTGGTCTGGCGCCCAAGTGGTTGGCTGGCAAAAACAAAGAAGACTATTTGATCCAGGCCTGATCGGCACTTTTGGCCTGTGCTTGTGGCCTGCAAAGGCCTGATGTCTTAACGTCATCCAATAAAACCAAGCAAGAACGTGAAAAAGCCCGCTTTTGCGGGCTTTTTCACTTTTTGTGTTTATTTGCGTATCAAAGTCGCCGCCATTTAAATTTTTTGTGAACCCCATTGATGTGTGGCCCAGGAGTTTTTAGACTGTCCCTTGTTTTACTCCGCCAAGGAAGGCCGACATGTCTGAGCGCGCCATGCCTTTGCAGCCCCGTTCGCCTGTGGCGGGTCTGCAGTTGTGGCGGGCCATGCCCGGCACCTCAGACGATGGCCAGGTGGTGCGCTACCTGGACCAATTGCTGGTGCATGCGCACCGGGTGGGCGCCTCGGACCTTCATTTTGAACCTTACGAGCACCTTTACCGCATACGCATGCGCATTGACGGCCAATTGAGCGAGTTGGATGCGCCGCCGTTGGCGGTGAAAGATCGCATTTCCTCTCGCATCAAGGTCCTGGCCAAACTCGACATATCTGAAAAGCGCCTGCCGCAAGACGGGCGCATGCGGCATTCGGTGGGCGGCCAGCGCGTCATTGACTTTCGGGTCAGCACATTGCCCACAGTGTTTGGAGAAAAGGTGGTCCTGCGCCTGCTCAATGCTGGGCCTGCCCTGCTTGACCTCGATAGCCTGGGTTATGAAGAAGCCCAAAAGGAGGTGCTGCTCCAAGCCATTGGCCGGCCCTGGGGCATGGTGCTGGTGACAGGGCCCACAGGCTCGGGCAAAACCTTGTCGCTTTACAGCGCCTTGAGCCTGTTAAACAAGGCGGGCCTGAATATCTCCACGGCCGAAGACCCAACCGAGATCAATTTACCCGGCATCAATCAGGTCAATATCAATGAAAAAGCGGGCCTGGACTTTGCTCTGGCCTTGCGGGCTTTTTTGCGGCAAGACCCCGATGTGATCATGGTGGGTGAAATTCGCGACCTGGAAACGGCCGACATGGCGCTCAAGGCAGCGCAAACCGGGCACATGGTGTTGTCCACGCTGCACACCAATGATGCACCGTCCAGCCTGACCCGGTTGTGCCAAATGGGCGTGGCGCCCCACAACATCACGGCCAGCTTGGCGCTCGTGACGGCCCAGCGACTGTTGCGCAAGCTTTGCGTGCATTGCCGCCAAGTCCGCACGCTGCCCCAAGCAGCCCTGTTGCAAGCCGGTTTTGCACAGCAAGAGCTGGACGGCTCTTGGCCACTGTTTGCCGCCACCGGCTGTGCCAAGTGCCACCAAGGCTACAAAGGCCGCTTGGGCGTGTTCCAAGTCATGCCGGTGAGCGAGGAAATGCAGGGCCTGATTTTGCAAGGCGGCAGCTCGCTGGAATTCGCCCGCCAAGCCTCGGCTGAGGGCGTGCTCAGCCTGCGTGAGGCCGGACTGCGCAAAGTTAAACTTGGTTTGACTTCGCTGGAAGAAGTTTTGAACCACACCAATGACCAAGCCTTTTTTGCCGATGCCCGCCATGCGCTGGGCTGACCTTGCGACCTGGGGCTTGGCGCGCAGCCCCCCAGGGCCACGCCCCTACGATTGGACGGCAAGGCGGGCTGACGGCAGCTTGGTGCACGGACAAACCCATGCCGGTGGCGACAACCAGGTGCGGGCCTTGTTGCGCCGCCAAGGGCTCAAGCCTTTGGATGTGCGCCCGGCGATCGTGCAGCGCCGCGCGGTTCGGTCCAAAGACTTGGCGCCTTTCACCCGACAGCTGGCCACCTTGCTGGGCGCGGGCATGGCGCTGCTGCAGTGCCTCAAGGTCATGCGCCAGTCGAGCTCGCACGAAGGCTTGCGGGCCTTGATAGACCAGTTGTTGACCGATTTAGAAGCCGGCCTGTCCTTGAGTGCGGCCTTGCGCAAACAGCCGCGCGTTTTCTCGCCGCTGTACGCCCACATGGTGGAGGCGGGGGAGGCCTCGGGCCAACTTGATGTGCTGTTGGACAGGCTGGCCCGCGACCTGGAAAAAACCCAAGCCCTGCAGTCCAAGGTGCGCTCGGCCTTGATGTACCCCGCTGTGGTGCTGGGCGTGGCGGTGCTGGTGGTGGCCATGGTCATGGTGGCGGTGGTGCCTTCTTTTGAAAGCGTGTTTGCCTCCTTTGGCGCCGAGCTGCCTTGGCCCACGCAGTGGGTGATGGCTTTGAGCCGAGGTTTGGTCTCGCACGGTGCGTGGTGGTTGCTGGCCGGCTTGGCCTTGGGGGCAGGGGTGCTGCACCAATGGCGGCGCAGCGAGCTACTGCGCCGGCGTGCCCAAGCGCTGCTGTTTTGCGTTCCTGTGTGGGGCCCGCTCATGCACCAAGCGGCCGTGGCGCGCTGGAGCCGCACACTGTCTGGCCTACTGGCAGCCGGGCTTCCCTTGGTCGACGCCATGGCCTCGGTCAAAGGGGCGGCGGGGTTTTATGTCTACGCCGATGCCTGCGTGCGGCTGCGCGACGAGCTGGCGCGCGGCAGCAGCTTGCAAGCGGCCCTGCTGGCGGCCCAGCTTTTTTCGCCCGTTGTGCTGCAAATGTGCGCCGTGGGCGAAGAGTCAGGCGCCTTGGACCAGATGCTGGCCAAGGTGGCCGAAACCCATGAGCGCGAGGTCGACGACCGCGTGGCCGGGCTGTCCAGCCTGATGGAGCCTGTCATCATCGTCTTTTTGGGCGTGGTGATAGGCGCGCTGGTGTTGGCGCTGTACTTGCCTATTTTTCAAATGGGGCAGATCACTTGATGGATGCGTCCATGCTGTGGACGGGCGCTTGGCTGGGTGCCGGATTGGGTGCCTTGGTGGGCCTGATGGTGGGCAGTTTTTTGAACGTGCTCATTCACCGCCTGCCGCGCATGATGGA
>Ga0247831_1008887_pt1 | contig 10336 bp, 9 predicted proteins | sample LaCruzMarch2015__9_FD_192406 | JGI IMG/M metagenome (GOLD analysis project Ga0247831, IMG submission 192406) | Freshwater microbial communities from meromictic Lake La Cruz, Castile-La Mancha, Spain - LaCruzMarch2015_1m | ecosystem: Environmental > Aquatic > Freshwater > Lake | place: Spain...
TTCAAAGTGAACACATGCTGCGTACCTGCTTTGAATGCAATTTTGCTAACCCATCCAAAATTGGCACCTGAACACACCACCACCGCTGGCTCGGCGTTGCCAATGAAATATTCAATTTCAGAACTTTGATAGGCGGTGTTGAGCGGCAGGAAAACATAACCCGCTCGAAGTGTTGCCAAGTAGAGTATGCCCGCCTCTACCGACTTCTCAACCTGCACCGCAATGCGACTGCCCTTTGGCAAGTTCAAGCCAGTCAACAGATTGGCCATCATGGCACTGGCTCGATCTAAATCGCGCCATGTGTAATTCAAGCCATGGTCTGTTTCAATCGCAATCAAATCTAAGTTTGCGGGGAATGCAGCGCGCAAGGCTGCAAACAAATTTTCTTGTGCCATCTTCAGTCCAGCTTTGCGCCAGAGGCTTTCACCACCTGGCTCCATTTACGCAATTCAGTTTTAATGAAGGCATCAAATTGTGCACCCGTTAAATTAGGGAATTCTGCACCTTGCGCTGCCCAAATCGCTTTGGCTTCATCTGTTTGTATGGCTTTGCGCACCTCTTCCACCATGCGCGCTTGAACATCAGCAGGCGTGGCTTTGGGCGCCCACATGCCATACCAAGTGCTCACGGTGTAGTCGGGCAAACCCAATTCTGAGGAGCAAGGCACATCTGGGAAAGCAGGGCTGCGCTTAGCGCCAGACACCATGAGCGCCTTGATACGTCCGCCCTTGATGTGTGCTGCTGAAGAACCCAGTCCATCAAACATCATGTCCACATTGCCAGCGATCAAGTCTTGCAATGCTGGGCCTGCACCGCGGTAAGGTATATGGGTAATGAAGGTCTGAGTTTGAAGCTTGAACAACTCACCCGCCAGGTGGTGCGAAGTGCCACCGCCCGCTGAACCATAATTTAACTTACCAGGGTTCTTTTTGACAAAATCTAAGAACTCTTTAAGGTTGTTGGCTGTTACTTTTTTGGGATTGACCACCAAAACTTGTGGCACCGCCGCAACCAAAATAATGGGCGCCAAGTCACGCTCTAAATCGTAATCCAGTTTGGGGTACATGCTAGGCGCAATGGTGTGATGAACGGCACCCATGAAAAAGTTATAGCCATCTGGCGCAGCCTTGGCAGCGATGCCTGCGCCAACTGTACCGCCAGCACCGCCCCTGTTGTCAATGATCAGTTGCTTGCCCGTGAGTTTAGAAAAAATGGCCGACAAGGGACGGGCAAATGCATCTGTGCCTCCGCCCGCAGGGAAGGGAACAATAAGATTGACAGGTTTTGAAGGCCATGTGGCTTGAGCCCAAGCAGGCAAAGTGGCCGCCAGTGAAGTGCCCGCCGCCCATTGCAAGAGGTTTCTGCGGTGAATTTGAGTTTCAGAATTTTGCATTTTCGTCTCCTTTGATTAACTTTTTGATTGAATCACTGTCTCATTTTATAGATGCTAAGTGCCGTCAAAGCTTGCTCGGCTTGTTGACCGCAAAATACAAAAATATGCCAGCCAAAATCATGGGCACGCACAACCACTGCCCCATGCTAAGCCCGAAGGACAACAGTCCTAAATGTGCATCGGGTTCGCGAAAGAATTCAGCTACAAACCTAAAGAAACCATAGCCTATTAAGAACACCGCAGACACTTGGCCGATGGGGCGGTCTTTGCGGGCAAAAAACCAAAGTACTGCAAAAAGCAGCAGGCCTTCCAACAAAAACTGGTAAAGCTGAGAGGGGTGACGCGGAAAATCTCCGGCTCCTCTGAAAATCATGCCCCAAGGCAACTCTGGATCGGCTTGGCGTCCCCAAAGTTCGCCATTGATGAAGTTACCAATTCGGCCCGCGGCCAAGCCTGTAGGCACGCAAGGCGCCACGAAATCCATGACTTGGAAAAAGGGTCGGTGGCGGGTTTTGGCAAACCAAACCATCGATGCCATCACCCCCAGCAAGCCGCCATGAAAACTCATTCCCCCTTGCCACACATAGGCTATTTCTAGGGGGTGAGCCATGTAATAAGCGGGCTGGTAAAACAAACAATAGCCAATGCGGCCCCCTAAAACCACGCCCAGGACGCCAGCAAACAAAATGTCTTCTACGTCCCTGACCTGCCAGTGACTTAGTCGAGCGTATGGGAGGTGCTTGAGTCTTTGGGTGGCCAGAAAGTAAAAAAGTCCAAAGGCGGCCAAATAGGTCAAACCGTACCAGTGAACTGCGATAGGTCCGAGTTGCAATGCAACGGGGTCAATTTGAGGGTGAATCAACATGGGTTCCGATTGTGCACCCATCGATGCCCAAATGCACAGAGTGCTAGCCCTTAGTTTCGCCGGTGTTTTGTTTGGGGATTCCTGAATGGGGTGGGTTCATGGGCGTGTTGTCCGGGAAGGGTGAGGGGTATGGGGGGCTCCTCATGCTGGGGTACCAGAAATCGTCACCCCCCATACCCCTCACCCTTCCCAGACAACGGCCCATGAACTTTCTAATGGAGGGTCTATTAGAATAGGCACAAAATTCAATACGCCCTTCATAAAGTGACAACATGACTGACAAAATCATCCCTATTCACCCTGCCACTCCTAGCAACCGCCGCAGTGCCAATATCACTCAAGGCAAGTCCCGGGCGCCTAACCGCTCTATGTACTACGCCATGGGGTATGAAGAAGGTGATTTTGTGAAACCCATGGTGGGTGTGGCCAATGGTCACAGCACCATCACGCCTTGCAACAGTGGCCTGCAAAAACTGGCCGATGCTGCGGTTGAGGGCATTGAAGAGGCTGGTGGCAATGCTCAAATTTTTGGTACGCCTACAATTTCTGATGGCATGGCCATGGGTACCGAAGGAATGAAATATTCGCTTGTGAGTCGTGAAGTGATTTCTGACTGCATTGAAACTTGCGTTCAAGGTCAGTGGATGGACGGTGTGTTGGTAGTGGGCGGATGCGACAAAAACATGCCTGGCGGCATGATGGGCATCTTGCGTGCCAATGTGCCTGCCATTTATGTGTATGGCGGCACCATTTTGCCTGGCCGATACCAAGGCAAAGACTTGAACATTGTCAGTGTGTTTGAAGCAGTGGGCCAAAACTCTGCGGGCAATTTGAGCGACTTCGATTTGAATGAAATTGAAAAGCGCGCTATTCCTGGTACAGGTTCATGCGGCGGTATGTACACAGCCAACACCATGTCCTCCTCGTTCGAAGCGCTGGGTATGTCGCTGCCCTACTCTTCCACCATGGCCAACCCCCACGATGAAACTAAGAACTCGGCCAAAGCATCGGCCAAGGTCTTGCTGGAAGCCATTAAGAATGATTTGAAGCCACGCGACATCGTGACCAAAAAGTCCATTGAAAACGCCGTGGCCGTCATCATGGCCACCGGCGGCTCGACCAATGCTGTGTTGCACTTCTTGGCCATTGCGCACACCGCTGAAGTTGAATGGACCATTGACGACTTCGAACGCATGCGCAAGAAGATTCCTGTGATTTGCGACTTGAAGCCCAGCGGCAAATATTTGGCTGTTGATCTGCATCAGGCAGGCGGTATTCCGCAGGTCATGAAGGTTTTGCTGAAGGCTGGTTTGTTGCATGGCGATTGCATGACCATCACCGGCAAAACTGTGGCAGAAAACTTAAAGGACATTCCAGACGCACCTCGCGCCGACCAAGATGTCATTCGCCCCATCGACAAGCCCATGTATGCAGAGGGCCACTTGGCCATTTTGAAAGGCAACTTGTCACCCGAAGGTGCTGTGGCCAAAATTACAGGCTTGAAGAACCCCGTCATTACAGGCCCCGCTCGCGTATTCGACGACGAGCAATCGGCTTTGCAAGCTATTTTGGATGGCAAGATCAAAGCCGGTGATGTCATGGTCTTGCGTTACCTTGGCCCTAAAGGCGGCCCTGGCATGCCAGAAATGCTGGCACCTACTGGTGCACTCATTGGTGCTGGTTTGGGCGAAAGCGTGGGCCTCATTACCGATGGCCGCTTCTCTGGCGGCACATGGGGCATGGTGGTTGGACACGTGGCGCCTGAAGCTGCTGCTGGCGGCACCATTGCGTTTGTGCACGAAGGCGACTCGATCACCATCGATGCGCACAAACTTGTTTTGGCATTGAATGTGCCTGAGGAAGAAATTGCCAAGCGCCGTGCCAAATGGACAGCGCCTGCGCCTCGCTACACACGTGGCGTTCAAGCTAAGTTTGCTTTCAACGCCTCCAGCGCCAGCAAAGGTGCTGTGCTGGATTTGTACTGAAAAAAAACGCTTAAAAGCTCGTTAGCGTTATTTAGCGCTTTTCAAAATCAGAGGCCAATGGCGGCAATGCCTGCCTTGGCAATCTGTGCGTCTTCGGTGGATTTCACACCACTCACGCCCACTGCGCCAATGCATGCGCCATCTTTCAAGATTGGCACGCCACCTTCAAGCATGCCCTCAATGGTCGGCGCTGACAAGAATGAAAAGCGGCCTGCATTGATGATGTCTTCGTAAATTTTGCTTTCGCGTTGGCCCAAAGCAGCTGTTTTGGCTTTGGCGGGGGCAATGTGGGAAGAAATGGGGGCAGCGCCGTCTAAGCGCTGGAAATGCAACAAATGACCGCCTGCATCCACAATGGCAATGCTCACGGCCCACTTATTTTTCTGCGCTTCTGCTTGCGCAGCTGCGGCAATGGCTTGAACATCGGACAATTCGAGGGTAGATTGAGTTTTCATAGGGCTTTGTGGGTAAAAAATTGAACAATAAGCATACCGCAGCCTGAACTTGGCATTGACTTCGTGAAAGTCACAAGACAAAAGACCCTGAAATCTTTGGTAAATAGGGCATTTCAGGTTACAAGCCCTACAATTTGCTCACCCGATACAGGGTGGATTATTAGGAGTTCATACATGAGCGATCTTCAAAACATTGAACAACCCAGCTGGGGAAGCGTCGGCACTACGCCTGCCGAGCGAAATAAAGTCATGCGCAACACTTACATGTTGCTGGCCGTTAGCCTCTTGCCCACTGTGTTGGGTGCATGGCTTGGTGTGGCGACAGGCATCACCCAATCACTAGGCGGCGGTTTAGGCCTCATCCTGTTTTTAGGTGGCGCCATTGGCTTCATGTATGCCATCGAGAAAACCAAACACTCGTCTACAGGCGTTTTTGTCTTGTTGGCTTTCACATTTTTCATGGGCCTCATGCTGTCTCGCATGATTGCCATGGTCTTGGGCTTCAAAAACGGACCTGACCTCGTCATGACGGCCTTCGCCGGCACCGCAGGTGTCTTTGCAGTCATGTCCGTCTTGGCCAGCGTCATCAAGCGCGATTTGTCTGGCATGGGCAAGTGGTTGTTTGTGGGCGCCTTGGTTCTGATGGTGGGCGGCATCGTCAACATCTTTGTAGGTTCCACGGCCGGCATGATGGCCTTGTCTGTGGCTGCCATCGGTATTTTCAGCGCCTACATGTTGTATGACCTGAAGCAAATCTTGGACGGCGGTGAAACCAATTACATCAGCGCCACGCTCATGTTGTACATGGACTTGTTCAATGTCTTCCAAAGCCTTTTGGCCTTGTTGGGCCTCTGGGGTGGCGAGCGCGACTAATCGACTGAATTTAAAAACAGTTCAAAGCACCTGAGTTCGAAAGAACTCAGGTGCTTTTTTATTCAGCGTCTTTCAAAGACCGCCATGCTTTCGACATGCGCTGTGTGCGCAAACATATTGACCACGCCGGCGCTTAGACAACGGTACCCTGCCCTGTGAACAAACAAGCCAGCATCTCGCGCCAAGGTGGCTGGGTTGCAACTGACATAGACAATTCGTTTGGGAAACTGCCAGTCACCTCGAAGTGCGTCGTTCTCTTCTAACTCAGCAAGTGCCTTTGCCAAGGCAAAAGCACCCTCTCTGGGCGGATCAATGAGCCACTTGTCGGCAACACCATCTGCCATGAGCATTTCAGGCGTCATTTCAAACAAGTTACGTGCAATGAACGATGTGGGCGCCAAGCGTTTTCCGTCTTCACGAAGCGTTTGGTTGTGTTCGTAATTTTCACGCGAGCGCGCCACCAAAGTTTCTGCACCTTCGATACCCACCACCTCTTTGGCCGTTGTGGCAATAGGCAATGTGAAATTACCCAAACCACAAAACCAATCGATGACTCGCTCGTGTGCTTCAGGCTTGAGGAGGCGCAAAGCCCGCGTGACCAAGACACGATTGATGTGCGGATTGACCTGCGTGAAATCGGTAGGCTTGAAGGGCATGTGCACGCCAAAATCAGGCAAGTCATATGAGAGTTCGATGCCGCCTTCGTCCATGAGCTTGACGGTTTCAGGGCCTTTAATTTGCAGCCACCACTGCACATCATGCAGGGAAGCAAATGTACGCAAGCGTTCTTCATCGGCAGTGCTTAGGGGTTCTAAATGCCGCAACACCAAAGCCGTGACGGTGTCGCCCTGCGCCAATTCAATTTGAGGCACCGTTTCACGGGCGTCCATGCCAAAAATAAGTTCGCGCAGTGGCAGCAAAAGTGCACTGATTTTGGGGGGCAAAACTCTGCAAGTTTTGATGTCGGCCACATAACGGCTTTTGCGTTCATGAAAACCAATGAGCACTTCACCTTTTTTATGAACATAGCGCACTGACATGCGGGCGCGGTAACGATAGCCCCATGCAGGCCCTTCCATAGGTCGCAGCAAGTTCTCGGGTTTGACTTTGCCTAAGTGCCACAAATTGTCTTCTAGGACACGTTGCTTCACAGCCACTTGCGCACTGGCTTCTAAGTGCTGCATCTTGCAACCACCACAAGCGCCTGGATGCAAGCCAAAGTGCGGGCAACCAGGTCTTACACGTTGAGAAGACTCTCGGTGGATGGCGGTGACAACCCCTGCTTCCCAATTGTTCTTTTTGCGGTGGACATTGACAGTCACCATTTCAAACGGCAAAGCTCCTTCTACAAAAACAACTTTGCCATCAGGCCTTCGAGCAATGCCTTGGGCCTCCATGTCGAGCGCATCAATGTGCAACCACCCTGCGGGTAAGTCAGAACGTCCTAAGATAATTTCTTGAGTCTGCTCTTCTCGTGTGGTGTCGTTCTGTTTGCTCATGGACGGGCTGGCAATAACTTGGCAGGGTCAACAGGTTTGCCTTGCTTGCGAATTTCAAAATGCAACTTGACGCGATCTGAGTCTGAACTGCCCATGTCAGCGATGCGTTGGCCTTTGGTCACGTTTTGGTCTTCTTTGACCAACAGTGTTTGGTTGTGCGCGTAGGCGGTTAAGTAGGTGTTGTTGTGCTTCAAAATGACCAGGTTGCCATAACCCCTAAGACCTGAGCCTGCATAGACCACTTTGCCGTCGCCAGCTGCCAGCACGGGGTCGCCCGCTTTGCCTGCAAAGTCGAGACCTTTGTTCTTGGCTTCGTCAAAACCCGCCAAAACGGGTCCTGGATGAGGCCATGCGAAGGCCATGCCGTCGTCACTTGCATTGGCTGGAGGAGATGCGCTTGGCGTAGCGTTTGGCGTGTTGGAAGTTGACGCGCTAGTAGCCATCGGGGTGGGCGTATTGTTTGTTGCACTGCTTGGCGGTACTTGATTCTGAGCCATGACAGGCTTGCTTTGCCTGTTGGCAGCGGCTTCCATGAGAGGCGGTGCCACACGCAACACCTGATCGACTTCAATCATGTTGGGGTTTTCTAGGCCATTCCATTTGGCAATATCGCGCCATGCTTGTCCATGGTCCAAGGCAATTTTGGTGAGCGTGTCTCCGGGACGCACGCTGTAATACCCGGGCTTGCCCGCATTTTCCGAGCCCGCCATTGCGGGCCCCATGGAAATGGGCGAACTGGTGGCCACAGGGGCAGTTGTTCTTGCACTGTCACTTGCAGCTTGCGGCTGTACTCTTTGGACAGGGCGTGAAGTACTTTGTCCTGCCACTCGATCTTCTACTGGTATAGGTCCGCGTGGGCGTGACGTACATGCAGCCAGCAAGCAAACAGACAACACACTGATCACCATCCAACTTTGACGGCTACTCAACAATTTCATTCCATATCCTTCAGGAGATACCCGATTTTAAAGGGACAAAATGTACGGCCTCTAAAACACTTTGCTTGAAGCCCTGGTTTGTTTTGTCCACCACCAAGAGCGCTTGTTGGCCATTGGCCGTGACGGTTGGAGCGACCAGCCTGCCACCCACAGCCAATTGATCTAACCAAGCTTGCGGCAAAGTCTCGCCCCCTGCGGCAGAAATGATGGCCGCATAAGGTGCACCTTTGGCATACCCCAGCATGCCGTCGCCAAACAGCAAGTGAACATTGGCCAACCGAAAATAGCGCAAATTGGAACGTGCTTTTTCGTGCAAACCCTTGAGTCGCTCTATGCTGTAAACCTCGGTGGCAACGTGACTTAGCACCGCAGCTTGGTAGCCACATCCTGTGCCTATTTCTAGAACGCGACCTAATTTGCCGCTTGTACCCTCTAGCAACAACTCCACCATTCGGGCCACCACATTGGGCTTGGAAATAGTTTGTCCTAAACCAATGGGCAAACTGGTGTCTTCATATGCCTGATTGACCAAGCCACTTTCTACAAAACGATGTCGCTCGACTGCACCCATGGCTTCCAAAACCAAAGGGTCTTTCAAGCCTTGAGCAGCCAGCTTTTGCACCATGCGTTGTCTGACTGCACTGGAATCTAAGCCAAGACCCTGCGGGTTTGTAGGCGCGGCTTTTTTAGCGGGTGCTTTGGCCGGCGCCGCCTTCTCTTGAGTGCTTAACTTGATGGGAAAACCGGGGCGCTGCGCCATCAACCCTCCCAAACTTTGAGCTTGGACAAGTTTTGAGACCAGAAGCCCGCATTGTCGTGGTCTGTGAGGTCGACCTGCAAGGGTGTGATGGTGACGTGACCATTTTTTGCGGCATAAAAATCGGTGCCTTCGCCATCGTCCATGGCCTCGCCGGCGTTGCCAATCCAGTACATGGTTTCACCACGAGGGCTCAGCTGAGTAATGACGGGTTCTGCAGCATGACGGCGACCCAACCGACACAAGGTAGCTGCTTTGTACTCTGCCGTCTTGTTTGGAATGTTGACATTCAACAACCAAGGTGACTTGCCAATGAGTTGCGCTTGTTCAAATTGCGCCACCATATTTTTGGCAAATTCTGCGGCGATGTCGAGATGCGCCCAGCCTTTTTCTGTTTGAGAAAATGCCAATGCCGGGATGCCAAACAAATAACCCTCCATGGCAGCACCTACCGTGCCTGAGTAAAGGGTGTCATCGCCCATGTTGGCGCCATTGTTAATGCCAGACACCACCAAATCGGGGCGATAGCCCAAAAGGCCTGTAAGGGCAATGTGAACGCAATCGGCAGGTGTGCCATTGACGTACCGAAAACCATTTTCGCCTTGCCTGACGTAAAGGGGGGAATGCAGCGTGAGCGCATTGGACTTGGCGCTGTTATTGTGCTCGGGTGCCACCACCTCTACATCGGCCACTTGCTTCAGGGCGTGGTAAAGCGCCACAATGCCATCTGCACGGTAGCCATCGTCGTTGGAGATCAGTATTTTCATGGGCGTTTCCTAGGCTCCAATTGTAGGTCGCTACCGAGACAAGCCAATGGCTTGTTTGCCCTTTATATTCAAGCCATTGAATGATTTTTGAGGAGAATTTCTGTGCACGCTTGGCTCTGTGAAAACCCTGTAGGTGTCGAGGCTTTAAATTGGAAGGAAATTCCAACGCCCGCACCCCAAGCTGGTCAAGTCTTAATACGCATTGAGGCGGCCAGTTTGAACTTCCCCGACCTGCTCATTGTTCAAAACAAATACCAAATGAAACCTGACCTGCCTTTTGTGCCAGGTTCAGAGTATGCGGGAGTGATTGAAGCGGTAGGTGAAGGCGTGACGCACCTGAAGGTGGGGCAATCTGTTGCCTGTTTGTCGGGTACCGGTGGCTTTGGCACACACACCCTCGCCCCCGCCAAGTTGTGCATGCCTTTGCCCGCTGGCTTTCCTGCCGTAGATGCTGCTGCCTTCATCATGATCTATGCCACATCGCACCATGCACTCATTGACCGCGCAGCTTTGAAAGCTGGCGAAACGGTGCTGGTTTTGGGCGCCGCTGGCGGCGTTGGAACTGCCGCCATTCAAATTGCCAAGGCTGCGGGCGCCCGGGTCATTGCGGCTGCATCAACCGACGAAAAATGCGCACTCTGCAAATCACTGGGCGCCGATGAAACCATCAACTACACCACCCAAAATATTCGGGAAGCTTTAAAAACAATCACTGAAGGCAAAGGTCCTGATGTGATTTATGACCCAGTAGGCGGCGACTTTGCAGAGCCCGCCTTCCGGTCCATCGCATGGCGCGGGCGCTAC
>Ga0247831_1008888_pt1 | contig 10336 bp, 8 predicted proteins | sample LaCruzMarch2015__9_FD_192406 | JGI IMG/M metagenome (GOLD analysis project Ga0247831, IMG submission 192406) | Freshwater microbial communities from meromictic Lake La Cruz, Castile-La Mancha, Spain - LaCruzMarch2015_1m | ecosystem: Environmental > Aquatic > Freshwater > Lake | place: Spain...
GGAGGGGGTGAGACCAGGTGCTGTTCGTCGGGACACATGAGCGACAGCTCGATGACAAGGGACGCCTGGCGCTGCCGGCCCCCTTCCGTGCGTACCTGGGTGAGCACTGCTACCTGGTCTTCGGCGACAGCAAGTGCATCAACGTCGTGCCCGCCGACGTCTTCGAGACCATGGCCGAGCAGCTCATGGCACGTGTCGAGCGCGGTGAGCTCACCATGCAGCGCCAGCGCGCCGTGTCGTCGAGTGCCTCGCTCGTGACGGTCGACAAGCAGGGCCGCGTGAGCATCGACGACAAGCTCCGCGACTACGCCGGGCTCACCACCGAGTCACGCGTCGTGGTCACCGGCAACTTCAAGTTGATCGAGATCTGGTCGCCGGAGCGCTTCGAGCGCATCCGCGACGAAGGCACCAGCGACCTTGCTGGTGACGACCGATGAAAGGGGAACGAGGAACCTTCGCACCGACGGCTTCGGCCCGACGATGACGACGACCACCGCACACCACCGAGCCCGTGGCGCATCTGCAGTCCGCCGGCCGGCAAGATGGACAGCCCCACTCCGCCCGCTTGCCGTCTCGTCGACCGGGGAGACATCCCGGCGACACCCGCCGTCCGGCGGGCTGCAGATGCACCACGGTTCCCCCGGGGACCGCAGATGAGTGAACGCTTCGAACACAGCCCCGTCATGGTGACGACGATCGTCGAGATCTTCGCCAGCGTGCCACCCGGCTGGGTGCTCGACGCGACGCTCGGCGGTGCGGGACACGCCACGGCACTGCTCGAGGCGCACCCGCACATCAGCATCCTCGGCCTCGACCGCGACGGCGATGCACTCGCCGTGGCACGTGAGCGACTGGCCGTCTTCGGAGATCGGGTCCGCACGGCCCACACACGGTTCGACCACCTCGACGACGTCATGGAAGCACTCGCGATCCCTGCCCTCTCCGGTGCACTGTTCGACCTCGGGGTCAGCTCACCCCAGCTCGACCGGGCCGAACGCGGCTTCTCGTACCGCAACGAGGCGCCGCTCGACATGCGCATGGACCAGCGCGAGGAGTGGACCGCGAACGACATCGTGAACGGATACGACGAGCCTCGCCTCGCCCGCGTCATCCGCGTGCACGGCGACGAGCGTTTCGCCAACCGGATCGCCCGCGCCATCGTCGCGGCACGCCCGATCGAGACCACGACCAGGCTCGCCGAGGTCGTCGTCACTGCCATCCCTGCTGCGGCCCGGCGCACGGGTGGCCACCCCGCGAAGCGGACCTTCCAGGCGCTGCGCATCGAACTCAACGCCGAACTCGCGGTGCTGCCCATCGCGCTCGACGCCGCCATCGTGCACACCGTGCCGGGTGGGCGGATCGCGGTGCTGTCGTACCACTCGGGCGAGGACCGGATCGTGAAGGAGCGCATGCGCGAGGCCGAGACCGGGGGCTGTGCGTGCCCACCCGAGCTGCCCTGCGTGTGCGATGCCGTGCAGACCGTACGGATCGTGCGTGGCGTGCCGAAGGCACCCGCTGCCGACGAGCGCGAGTCGAACCCGCGTGCGCGCAGCGCTCGGCTGCGCATCGTCGAAAAGATGATCGGTGCCCGCCGAGGCGGGGATCGGGGCTGACCATGGCTGCCGCAGCACACGTACATGCACATCCCGAGCCGGCCGGCCGCCGCGGCTCCACACCCCTCCAGCGGCGCACGCCCGCCGTGTCCACCCGTCGCCACAACGTCGCGGGCCCCCGCGCGATGATGCGCGCGACGGTGGGCATCGAGGCGTCGCGGCCGTCGCTGGTGCTCGTCCCGCGACAGCGCCGCGCCACGCACCTCGCCGTGCTGGTCAGCATGACGGTGGGGCTCGCGATGCTGGGTGCTGCTGCGTTCCAGACGCAGCTCGCCCAGCGCCAACTCCTGCTCGATCAGCTCGACGACGGCATCGCTCTGTCGCACAAGCAGTACGAGTCCCTGCGGCTCGAGCGGTCACAGCTGCGCTCGCCCGAGCGCCTCGCCGGTATCGCCGCGGCGAACGGGATGCAGCCGTCGACCGACACGGGGTTCCGCATCGTGTCGCCGGAGGTCGAGATGGCCGTTCGGCAGAGCACCGGCATGATCGTCAGACGTGAGGTCCCGTACGGTGAAGCCCTGCTCGACGAGTACCGCGTCGTCAAGGGCCTCGGCGAGGACGTCCCGTGAGTCGCCGTCCACCCGTCGACCCGCGTTCGCGGTCCCGCAGCCATGGGCCGGTACGCGGGCGTTCGTCAGCTTCGTCGGGCACGGGCACCGCTGCGGCGGGTCACACGCCGACCGGTCGGCACCGCGCCGTATCGCGCCACCAGCCCGTCACTCGTCCTCGACCGGCGACGCGCGACGATGCCCGACGTTCTGCCTCGCGTGTCCAGTCCCGGCCGATGCAGAAGCGGCCCTCGCGCCAGCCGCGCGTGGCGCGCCACCTCTTCAAGGCCGGTCAGACCCGACGCCGCCTCCTGGCCATGTTCATCGCTGCCGCGGTCGTCTTCGGTGTCGTGATCGGGCGGGTCGTCATGCTGCAGACCACCGACGCCGACACGTTGCGCGCCGCCGGTCGCGAGCAGCGCACCAGCGAGACCGTCCTCAAGGCCGGTCGTGGCGTCATCTTCGACCGCAACGGCGACGAGCTCGCGCTGTCGGAGCCGGCGACCACCGTCTATGCGAACCCCCGTCTCGTGAACGACCCGGCGGCCACCGTCACGGCGCTCACCGACCTGCTCGGGCTCTCGCCCGAGCGGCAGCAGCAGCTCGTCACGGCGTTCACCGCCAAGGACAAGGGCTTCGTGTACGTCGCCCGCCAGGTGACCGCCGACCAGGCGGACGCTGTCGAGGCACTCTCGTTGAACGGGGTGCAGACGATGGACGAGGACCGCCGGGCCATGCCCGCCGGCTCGGTGGGCAAGAGCGTCATCGGGCGCACCGACATCGACGGCACCGGCATCGCCGGCCTCGAGCTGCAGTACGACGCGTGGCTCACGGGCACCGACGGCGAGCAGGTGCGCGAGCACGACCGCAACGGGCGCTCGCTGCCGGGCAGCGCCGCAACCACGTCGAGGCCCGTGCCCGGCGGTGACGTGGTGCTCACGATCGATCGCTCGGTCCAGTACTCCGTCGAGCAGGCAATGCTGGCGCAGATCGCCCTGCTCGGCGCCAAGGGCGGCAGCGCGATCGTGCTCGACACCGACACCGGTGAGGTGCTCGCCATGGTGGGTGTCCAGCGCGATGCGACCACCGGCCAGGTGTCGGTGACGTCCGGCAACATCGCCGCCGTCGAATCCGCCGAGCCCGGCTCCGTCGTGAAGGCGATCACCGTCGCCGCGGCACTCAACGAGGGGACTGTCACTCCCGACACGACCTTCGTGGTGCCGTACAAGAAGCAGTACAGCGACACCGAACTCCACGACGCCGAACAACACCCGACCGAAGCGTGGTCGGTGTCGAGGATCCTCATCAAGTCGTCCAACATCGGCACGATCGAGACGATGTTGACGCTCGCACCGACGCTGCGCGCCACCAAAGAGAAGCTCGGCGCCTACTTCACCGCCGTCGGTCTCGGGCAGAAGAGCGCCCTGGCGTTCCCCAACGAGTCGCGTGGCCTCGGCGCCGACTGGACGAAATGGGAGGGCGCCGAGCAGTACACCGTTTCCTACGGTCAGGGGATCGCCTCGACCACCGTCCAACTGGCTGCCGCCATCAACACCATCGCCAACGGCGGCGTGTACGTGGCGCCGAAGCTCGTGAAGGCGATGATCGACCCGCGGGGCGTGCTCACCGAGACGGAGCCCTCCGCCACCCGCGAGGTCTTCCGTCCGGAGGTCACCGCGCAGGTCAACACGATGATGAGCGAGGTCGTGTGCCAGGGCACCGCGAAGCTCGCCCAGGTGCCCGGCATCTCGGTGGCCGGCAAGACCGGCACGGGCCTCAAGGCCCAGGACGGGGGTGGCTACACCGACGCCGACGGCAACCGGAGGTACTACTCGTCGTTCGCCGGGTACTTCCCGGCTGAGGACCCTCAGGTGACGGTGCTGATCTCGATCGACGAGCCGCCGGGCGCCGACGGACAGGGGACCCGCTTCGGCGGCACCGCTGCAGCGCCGGTGTTCGCCGTCATCGCCCCGACGATCATGCACGAGATGGACATCGTGCCGCCCGTATCGGGTGGCGGCTGCTCCGATGGCTGAGCGGACGATCTCACAGGTCCTCGCGGATCTCCGTGGCGGCCCGGCCTGCATCCTCGAGGGCGCCGACGTGGTCGTCACCGACATCACGGTTGACTCGCGCGAGGTGAGCCCCGGCTCGATCTTCGCGTGCGTGCGTGGCGAGCACCACGACGGTCACGACTTCGCGTCGGACGCCGTCGCCGCCGGCGCCTCGGCACTGCTCGTCGATCACCCGTTGCCGCTCGCGGTGGCGCAGATTCTCACGACGGACGTGCGGGCCGCCACCGGCTGGGTGTCTGCCTCGGTGTTCGGCCATCCCTGCGACCAGCTGCTCACGTTCGGCGTGACGGGCACGAACGGGAAGACCACCACGTCGCAGTTGATCGGTTCGGTGCTGCGGGGGAGCGGTCGCACCTCCGAGGTGTTCGGCACCCTGTCGGGCAAGCACACGACGCCCGAGGCCCCGGTGCTGCACCGCTCGCTCGCGCGGTGCCGTGACGAGGGCGTCGACGCCGTCGCGATGGAGGTGTCGTCGCACGCGCTCGCCCTCGATCGTGTCGTCGGAGCCCACTTCGACGTCGCCGTGTTCACCAACCTCGGTCGCGACCACCTCGACCTGCACGGCACGATCGAGCGCTACTTCGCCGCGAAGGCGAGGCTGTTCGAGCCTCAGCTCGCAGGCATCGGCGTCGTGAACGTCGACGACGTCCGCGGGCGCCTGCTGCTCGACACGATGGAGATCGAGGCGGTGCCGTTCTCGCTGTCCGACGCGACCGACGTCGTGGTCGGACCGACTCGTCACGGCTACACCTGGCGCGGCGTGCGCGTCGAGGTCGGCATCGGTGGTGCGTTCAACGTGATGAACAGCCTTGCCGCGGCGACAGCGTGCGCCGCGGCCGGCATCGACGTCGAGGCCATCGCTCGGAGCCTCGCGGTAGCAGCACCGGTGCCCGGCCGCTTCGAGCCGATCGTCGCGGGCCAACAGTTCTCAGTGGTCGTCGACTACGCCCACACGCCCGACGGCCTGCGTGAGGCGCTGCTCGCCGCACGGGCGGCGGTGCCGACCGGCCGTGTCATCGTGGTGTTCGGCTGCGGCGGTGATCGCGATCGCGAGAAGCGCCCGGAGATGGGCGCTGTGGCGGCCGAACTCGCCGACCGAATCGTGGTCACCTCGGACAACCCCCGCTCGGAGGACCCGTCGGCGATCATCGATGCCACGGTCGAGGGGGTCCCCCACGACTACCGTACGCACGTTGTGATCGAACCGGACCGGAAGAACGCCATCGCCGTCGCGCTGCAGATGGCCGCACCCGGCGACGTGGTGCTCATCGCCGGCAAAGGCCATGAGGCGACGCAGACCATCGGTGACCGGGTGCTCCCGTTCGACGACCGCGCGGTGGCGCGTGCGCTCCTGGAGGCTGTGACGTGATTGCCGTCATGATCGCCGGAGCGACCGCCATGGTCGTCTCGCTGTTCGGGACCCGCTTCCTGATCACTTTCTTCCGCAACCGCGGCAAGGGCCAGCCGATCCTCGGCAAGGAGGACCACGGCCCCGAGCACCACCTGAACAAGCAGGGCACGCCCACGATGGGCGGCCTGGCCATCATCTCGGCGGCGTTCATCGGCTGGATCGTTGCCCACATCCGCGACGGCCTCGTCTTTTCGACCCAGGCGATGATCATGTGGTGCGGCATCCTCGTGATGGCCTTCATGGGGTTCCTCGACGACTACATCAAGGTGACGAAGGCGCACAACCGGGGCATCTTCTGGAAGCGGAAGAGTTGGATCACGCTGGCGCTCGCAATCGGCACGGCATGGTGGCTCTCGGCGGGCACCGGCATCAGCGAGACGCTGTCGTTCACGCGCTCGACCTCACCCGGGTGGACGCTCCACACGTTCGTGTGGATCATCTGGGCGGGCATCATCATCTGGGCGACCACCAACGCAGTGAACGTCACCGACGGCCTCGACGGGTTGGCGGGCGGCTCGGCGCTGATGGGGTTCCTGGCCTTCACGATCATCGCCTACTGGGCCTTCCGCAACCCCGAGATCTACTCCGGGGTGGTGAACCCGCTCGACCTCGCCGTCGTCGCTGCGGGTTTCGCCGGCGCGTGCGGCGGGTTCCTGTGGTTCAACGCCGCGCCGGCGCGCATCTTCATGGGCGACGTCGGCGCGCTCGGCGTCGGCTCGGCGCTCGCCCTGTTGGCGCTCGGCACGAACACTCAGATCCTGCTCGTCCTCATCTGCGGCATCAACGTCATGGAAGCGGGCTCGGTGGCCATCCAGATGGGCGTGTTCAAGGCGTCGGGCCGCAAGAAGCGCCTGTTCCGCATGTCGCCCGTGCACCACCACTTCGAGCTGCTCGGTTGGCCCGAGACCACGGTGATCATCCGCTTCTGGATCATCCAGGGCATCTGCGTCGCCACAGCGCTCGCGATCTTCATCGGCGACTTCACCCGGCTGGAGGGCCTGCGTTGACGACCCGTCCCTCCGGCGACACGGTCCTGCTCTACGGGGTGGCCATCGCCGGCGCAGCCCTCGGGCGCGCCCTTGCCGAGCGTGGCTACCGGCTCGTCGTCGCGGACGACCAGCCGGACGACCGCAAGCGCGCACTTGCCGCCGATTTCGGCGCCGACCTGATCGAGGCCCCCGATGCCGACGCGATCGCACGTCTGGTCGCTGCGTCGTCGATGGTCGCGCCGGCACCCGGCGTACCCGAGACACACCCTGTCGTGCTCGCCGCCCTGGCCGCCGACGTCCCGTTGCGCACCGAGATCGACCTGGCCTACGAGTGGGAGCAGCAGCGGCCCGGCGGACCGCGGCCGATGATCGCCATCACGGGCACCGACGGCAAGACGACCACGACGATGATGGTCGCATCGATGCTCGAGGCCGCCGGCCTGCGAGCCGCTGCGGTGGGCAACACCGAGATCCCGATGGTGGCGGCGCTCGCCGAGCCGGTCGATGCCTTCGCCGTCGAGTGCAGCAGTTTTCGCCTGTCGTGGATCAGGGCGTTCCGCGCCGAGGCGGCGATCTGGCTGAACCTGGCTCCCGACCACCAGAACTGGCACACGTCGATGGCATCGTACGAGGAGGCCAAGGCGAGCATCTGGAAGCACCAGTTGCCGACCGATGTGGCCGTCGGGTGGGCCGGAGACGAGATCGTGATGCGTCGGCTGGCCTCGTCGCCCGGCCGCCACGTCACCTTCGGTCCGGCCGGTTCCGACTACCACCTCGACGCCGACGGCATGTTCGCCGGCCCGCGTGGTGCGTTCGCCACGCCGTCGTCGCTGTCGCGGCGATTCCCTCACGATCTCAGCAACGCCCTCGCAGCCGCTGCTGCGTGCATCGAGTCGGGCCTCGTGCCCGCCGACCGCATCGACGACGGCCTCCGTGCCTTCCGGTTCCCACCGCACCGCATCGAGCCGCTCGGCAACCACGGCGGCATCGAGTGGTACAACGACTCGAAGGCCACCTCGCCCCATGCGGCGCGCACCGCCATCCGTTCGTTCGACTCGATCGTCCTCATCGCCGGCGGGCGCAACAAGGGCCTCGACCTCTCATCCCTCGCCGACGACATCGACCGCATCGCTGCCGTCGTCGCCATCGGCGAGTCCGCTGCCGACGTCGAAGCGGTGTTCGCTGGGCGGCGACCCGTTGCGGTCGCTCATTCGATGCCTGACGCCGTGACCGCGGCGGCCAGCCTCGCCTCGCCCGGTGACGTCGTCCTGCTGTCGCCGGCCTGCGCCAGTTTCGACTGGTACCCGCAGGGCGGCTATCCCGCCCGCGGCGACGACTTCCGCCGGCTCGTCGACGAGCTGCCGAACACCCGCAACGGAGGGAACTCGTGAGTTCGAGCAGCATCCTCATCGGCGACCGTCGCCGCCAGGCCGCCGAGCGTGCCGCGGCGCTGCGACGGCACCCGACCACCCGCCGCGGCGGTTCGCCGGCGCGCCAGCTCGGCCCGCCGCCCACCACGTTCTACGTGATCGCCCTCGTGGTCACCGTCTTCACCGTGCTCGGGCTGGTCATGGTGCTGTCGGCGTCATCGGTGCGGCTGTTCCACGCCGGCCAGTCGCCCTGGCGCATCTTCACCCGTCAGCTCGGTTGGGCGGTACTCGGCGCGATCGCTCTCTGGATCTGCGCCCGGGTCCCGTACGGCACCTGGCGGCGATTCGTCACGCCGATCCTCCTCACCGCGACGGCCGGCATGCTGTTGCCGTTCGTGCCCGGTCTCGGCCTCGAGGTGAACGGCGCCCGTGCCTGGGTGTCGCTCGGCTCGATGAGCATCCAGCCGTCTGAGTTCATGAAGCTCGCCGTCCTGCTCTACTGCGCAGCGCTGCTGACCTCGCGCGAGACCGAGATGCACGACCTGCGTCGGACCCTGTACCCGGTGCTCGCGATCGCCGGGTTGGGGGCGGGCCTCTGTGTGCTGCAGGGTGACCTCGGTTCGGCCGTCGTGCTCGGCGGCATCGTGCTCGCCGTGGGGTTCGTCGGTGGCGCACCGCTCGTGCCGATCAGCATCGCCGGTGTGCTCGGAGCCGGCAGCGCTGTGCTGTTCGCGATGTCGAGCCAGCGCCGTTACAACCGCTTCACTGCGTTCCTCGACATCACCGGCAACCGCGACCACCTCAGCTATCAGCAGTACCAGGCCATGATCGCGATCGCTCAGGGCGGCACCACGGGTGCAGGGCCGGGCCGGGGGCTCAGCAAGCTCGGCGACTTCCTGCCGCTCGCGCACAGTGACTTCATCTTCGCCGTCGTGGCCGAGGAACTCGGGCTGTTCGGGGTGGTCGCCGTCATCGGCGGCTTCATCGTCCTCACCTTCTGTGGCGTGCAGGTGGCGCTCGCCGCCAGTGACCGCTTCGGCAGCCTGCTGGCAGGCGGCATCGTCGGGTGGCTCGTGGTGCAGACGATCATCAACGTCGGGGGCGTGACGGGCCTCATGCCCGTCACCGGCCTCACCCTGCCGTTTTTCTCGGCGGGTGGTAGCTCGTTGTTCGTGTGTATGGCGGCAGCGGGCCTGCTGCTGAACGTCGCCCGCCACGCCCGGTGAACGGCACGGGATCCGGTGGCGGCTGCGACGCCGTCGTCACCGGCGGGGGCACGTCGGGTCACGCCCTGCCCGCCATCGCGATCATGGATCGCCTGGTAGCCGCCGGCCATGCACCGGGGTCGTTGCACTACGTGGGCACCGAACGCGGCATCGAGGCGCGGTTGCTGCCGCCGACGGGCTACGCATACACGCTGCTCGACGTCGTGGGCCTGCAACGGTCGTTGTCGCTCCGGAACCTCGCATTCGTGCCGAAACTCGTCCGCGCGACATGGCGGGCCCGCCGCCTCCTGCGCGACCTGCGCCCGGCGGTGGTCGTGAACGTCGGGGGCTACGCAAGCATGCCGGCCACGTTCGCCGCCCGCCTGTGCCGCATCCCGGTGGTGGTCGTCAGCTACGACCTGCGTCCTGGTCTCGCCTCGAAGCTCAGCGCCCGCTTCGCCGCCGCCTGCGCCGCGGCGTTCCCCGACTCGATGTTGCCCCGGGCGCGCACCACGGGTGCACCCATCCGGCCCGAGATCATCGCGATCGACCGCACCCGCGATCGCGCTGCAGCGCGGGAGTCGCTCGACATCCCTGCCGACCGGTTCGTGGTGACGGTGTTCGGCGGTTCGCTCGGTGCCAAGGCCATCAACGATGCAGTGCTCGGTGCGGTGGAGGTGCGATCCGACCGGACCGACCTCTCCGTCCACCACGTGGTGGGTGACCGGTGGCTCGCCGGGATGCCACCGTCGCGCACCGATCCAGCGGCCATCATGTATCGCGTGATCGGGTATGAAGACCGCATGCCGCAGCTCTACGCAGCGTCCGACCTGATGGTCACGCGCGCCGGCGCGAGCACGATCGCCGAACTGGCCGCCACCGGCACGCCTGCCATCGTGGTGCCGTGGCCCGATGCCGCCGAGAACCACCAGCTCGGCAATGCCCGCACCCTGGCCGACGTCGGTGGCGCCGTGTTGCTCGAGCAGCACTACCTCACGGCCGAATCGCTGGGCCGGCTGATCGACGACCTCGCTGCCGACCCGGCGCGCCTGGCCGACATCGGCCGACGCGCCTGGGCGGAGGGTGAACGCCACCGTGGCGCCTCGCTGATCGAGCTGATCGACG
>Ga0247831_1008891_pt1 | contig 10334 bp, 8 predicted proteins | sample LaCruzMarch2015__9_FD_192406 | JGI IMG/M metagenome (GOLD analysis project Ga0247831, IMG submission 192406) | Freshwater microbial communities from meromictic Lake La Cruz, Castile-La Mancha, Spain - LaCruzMarch2015_1m | ecosystem: Environmental > Aquatic > Freshwater > Lake | place: Spain...
AATGGCCGGGGCAGTGGGCTACGCTCCCGTCGCTCAACTCCAGCCGCAGCCCGTCTATCAACCCCAACCTGTGAAGACCGGCGCGCAATCACTGGCCGTTATCACCATCCGAATAGGAAAGACAAGCCAAGCACAGACGCCCTCTGCCGAAGCGGGGGCTTACACGTCCGAAACGATTCTGCGCGAGGCTCAAGAGAGACTAACGCGAGCGCTTGAAGATGACAAGTCAAAGAGCAGCACTTCAGGCACTTCACACTGCCTCTCCCCCGTACGCCGCATGGAGCTGGTCGAGAACCGGCTGGCTGTGGTGCTCAATCAAGACAGCGAGCAGGCGCGGAAGTTTGTGGAGCCCGCCAATCATCGGTTAACGCGCTTGAAGTCGCACGATGTTGGCGTGCCCGTGCCGAAGTCCAAGGCAGAGCTGGACAAGCAGCAAGCGCGCATGGTGCAGTCTAGGCGCGTTGGCGTGCGCAGCAACGGGCGCGCTCTGGCACGGTGCCAGGTGACTACGACGGCGCGGATGGTCTGCCGGGCAGGTTCTTCCGTGGCAACGGTAAGCCTGACCAGGTGGCGAAGGAACTGCACAGCATGGGCATCATCAAAGGGGATGGCATGGAAGACCTATGGGCAGCGATGGGCAAGATGCTGAACGAGTTACCAACGAACAAAGCCGATACGCAGAAGTATCGCGAGCAACTGCGCGAGGCTAGACAGAATGCGAGTATCTGTCAGCCGCCATGCACCCGGATGTCACCCCGCAGCTAGGCCTCGTCTAGGTGGTAGTGTCGTGACTGGAAGCGTTGCCTCCCGCTGGCTGGAGCGCTTTCCGCCAGTGGCCCCACCACCGAATCAGTTGTATTCCCCGGCGTGGCGTGCTCTCATCCGCCTCCTTTTTTGCGTCCCTAACCTCTGATCCCCCCTCACGCCCATGTCACTGCTCATCGCCGGCACCGTCGCTATCGACAACGTCATCACCCCCACGGAAAAGCAGGAGGGATTGCTCGGCGGGTCGGCGGCGTATGCAGCGCTGGCGGCGAGCATTTTCTCCCAGCCGGTGCACTTGGTCGGGATCATCGGGCATGACTTTCCGAAGCCGCACCTGGACCTGCTGACCAGCCGGGGCATCAGCCTGGACAACGTGGAGCGCAGCACGGGCGAGAGCTTCACCTGGACCGGCGAATACTTCGCCGACATGAACACGCGCACCACGCACAAGGTCGGCATCAATGTGCTGGAAACCTGGTTGCCGAAGCTGACGGACGCGACGGCGAGCGAGATCAAGATCGCGGTGCTGGCGAACATGAGCCCAGACAACCAACTGCAAACCCTGGAACTGTGCTCGAAGGCCGACTTCGTGATCGCGGACACGATGGACCTGTGGATCAGCATCGCCAACGAGCGCCTGCATGAGGTGCTGAAGAAGATCGACCTGCTGGTGATCAATGACGGCGAGGCCAAGGAGTTTGCCGCCACGACGAACCTGATCGAGGCCGGTCGCAAGCTGCAAGCCAAGGGGCCGAAGTTCGTCATCGTGAAGCGCGGTGAGCACGGCAGCTACCTCTTCGGCGAAGGCGCGCAGGACTTCTTTGCCTGCTCGGCCTATCCGCTGCCTTCCGTCTTCGACCCTACGGGCGCGGGCGATTCCTTCCTCGGTGGTCTCGCCGGTTGGTTGGCCGCGAATGGCAAGACGAAGCCGACCTTTGAAGATTTGAAGACCGCCGTGGTGCACGGCAGCGTGGTGGCCAGCTACACCTGCGAGGCCTTCAGCACCCGCCGCCTGCAAGACGTGTCCGCCGTCGATGTGGCTGGGCGCTTGGCCGAGTTGCGCGGTTACACGGCGTTTGTGTGAGGTGGGGTGGAGATAGCACAATCTCCGCGCTTGAGCACGGTTCGTGTTGGGTGCGTCGCATTTCTCATGTTGGCGGCGTTTGAGCGCCGAAGGTGCGGCCTATCTCAGCCTGGGGCGTCGCCCCAGGTAAGGGGTGTGTTTGCCAGAGCCCTGTAGGGGAGAGCGATCATTGCCGCACAAGATGGGGCGCGCTTTCAGCGCTTCGCCCATGCTTGGCACGTTGACCTGGCACGTTGACCTGGCACGTTGACCTGGCACGTTGACCTGGGGCGTTGCCCCAGGCTGGGATGGATCAGGCCTTTGGCCCATTGTGGCGAAGGGCACACTGAGGGAAGCAAGGTCATGGCATCTTCGCCCCTCACCCCTTCCCCTCTCCCGCAAGCAGGAGAGGGCGAACACGCTGGGAAACGTCAATAGCCAAAGACGAAACGAAGCACTGCTCCTGGGATTGAACTTGTTTCAACATCGGGCTGCGACTCATCCCGTCGTGTTCGCCCTCGCCCATGAAATGGGAGAGGAGAAGGGGTGAGGGCAGTGCTCCGAATATCCTTGCCGCTCTACACCGATAACTCCAAGCGCGCGGCATACGCGCCGTCCAGGCCATCGCGATGCGGCAGGGACTGCTTGGTTTCGGCGAGCTTCAGCCGTGGTTCGGCGGCGAGCGCCTTCTGCACGACTTGCTCGTTCTCTTCGGCGTCGATGCTGCATGTGCTGTAAACGATGGCACCGCCGGGCTTGAGCACGCCGACACTGTTCATGAGCAACTGGAACTGCACGGCGGCGAGTTCAGCGAAGTCGCTCTCGCGCAAGCGCCAGCGGACATCGACACGACGACGGATGACACCGGTGTTCGAGCACGGCACATCGAGCAGGATGCGGTCAAACTTCTTGTTCTCGACAGGGCCACCGGGCTTCTCGATCCAGTCATGCGTGATGCTGGTGACGTTGTTCACGCCGAGGCGCGACAGATTGCCCATCATGCGCTCCAGGCGCTTGCCCGAGGAGTCGGTGGCAGTGATCCGGCCATCGTTGCGCATCATCTGCGCCATCAGCGCGGTCTTGCCGCCTGGGGCGGCGCAGACATCCAGCACGGAGTCGCTAGGGGTCGGATTCAGCAACTCCGGGGCCATGGCGGTGCTGGGGTCCTGCACGTAGCAGGCACCGGCGGCAATGGCTTCGCGTGGGGGCGACTCGACGCTGAAGAAGTCATCGCCGTGGTCATCCAGGAAGGAGAATACCGGGCGCTTCGGCATCAGTCGATTGATGCGCACGTAGATCGGCGCAGGCTGTTGATTCCAGTGGCAGAGCGCGGCTGCTTCCGTCTCGCCGAATTGCTTTACCCAGCGGCGCACCAGCCAGTCTGGCTGAGAGAAGCGGATGTGCAAAGGCGCGGTCTCGCGCACGGCGTAGAGCGCGTCCTTCTCGCGCAGCGCACGGCGCAGCACGGCATTGACCAGGGCACCGGCGCGGCCGGCGTGCTCCACGGTTTCATTGACGGCCGCGTGCGGCGCCATGTCGAGAACGAGGAGTTGCACCAGGCCCAGGCGAAGCGCGGCGAGCGTCTCGCGATCCAGTTCTTTCTTGTCGGTGAGCAGCTCGGCCCAGCGGTCCAGCAAATTGCGATGACGCAGGACGCCATAGACGAGGGTTTGCAGCAGCGCGGTGTCGCGCGACGATAGCTCGCAGTCGTGGCTGGCCTCGTCGATGAGGGCAGCGGCGTAGTCTTCGCCTTTGCTCCACTCAAAGAGGACGTCGAGCGCCAGCTTGCGCATGGGGCGTTGTTTAAAGGACGGCGGTGGGCGGCGGTAGGGGCGGTAGGGGCGGTAGGGGCGCATGATGTTTTACTCGGTGCGCTCGGCGACGATACCACGTCCGATGCCCCGATACTGGAAGCCAAAGTTAGCAGCGGCGACGGGGTCGAGCAGATTCCGCCCGTCGAAGATGAGCGGAGTGCGCATGACGCCTCGCAGTTCATTGAGATCAATGGCGGCGAACTCCGGCCACTCGGTGGCGATGATCAGCGCCTCGGCGTCCTTGGCCGCAGCCATCGCGCTCTCGGCGAACTCGATCTTGTCGGCAAAGGGCAGTTCCTTGGCTTTCTCCATGGCCTTGGGGTCAAAGGCCACGATGTTTGCGCCCTCGGCGACCATCTTCTCGACGAGGCTGATCGCGACGGAGCTGCGCACGTCATCGGTGTTGGGCTTGAAGGCGAGGCCCCAGACAGCGAGCTTCTTGTCCTTGAGCACCCAGAGTGCCTCGCGGATGCTGTCCAGGAAGCGCTCGAGCTGGCGCTTGTTGATGTTCTCGACCTCCTTCAGCAGGCTGAAGGGCGTGCCCAGTTGCTCGGCGATGGCGATGAAGGCCGCGATGTCTTTGGGGAAGCAGGAGCCGCCGTAGCCGAGGCCAGCATTCAGGAAGCTGCGGCCAATGCGCTTGTCGGTGCCGATGCCGTCCGCCACCTTCAGCACGTCAGCGCCGGAGGCTTCGCAGATTTCGGATAGCGCATTGATGTAGCTGATCTTCAGCGCCAGGAAGCTATTCGCGGCGTGCTTAATGAGTTCAGCACTGGCGATGTCGGTGACGAGCACGGGCGCGACGAAGGGCTCATACACCTTTTGCATGGTGGCCAGGGCGCGGTCGCTATTGCCACCGATGACGATGCGGTCCGGCTTCATCAAATCCTCCACCGCACTGCCTTCACGCAGGAACTCGGGGTTGCTCACCACGTCGAACTCGACGCCTGGCTTCGCATACCGGCGGATGGTCTGGGCCACGCGCTCGCCGGTCTTGACCGGGACGGTGCTCTTGTCCACGATCACGCGATAGGAGTCGAGATACTGCGAGATCTCCCGCGCAACCTTTTCGACAAAGCTGAGGTCCACACTGCCGTCGGCCTGTGGTGGGGTCGGGACGGCGATGAAGATGACCTCGCCATGCTCCACGCCTTCTTCCGTGCTGGTGGTGAAGCTCAGGCGATTCGACGCCACGTTCTTACGCACCATCGGCTCCAGCCCAGGTTCATAGATCGGAATGCGACCTTCGCGCAAGGTTTTCACTTTCTGCTCGTTATTATCGACGCAGAGCACCTGATGGCCGACTTCGGCGAAGCAAGCACCGGTGGTAAGCCCGACGTATCCAGAGCCAATGATGGTAAGTTTCATAGGAGGGTGTTTTTGAAGGTTGGGGGTGAACGCGACCATACCCGCCCCGGCAGCCAGGGCAAGCTGTGTGACGAAATCATGCAACCTCCGCTCCCTAGTCGAGCAGGCCCTGACTCTTCAACCACTCGCCCAGGCGGGTGTGCCACTCATTCACCGGGTCGCCATTGCGCTTCATGCCATAGCCGTGACCGCCCTTGCCATAAATATGCAACTCGGCGGGGATGCCTAGTTTCTTGTATTCCAGATAAAGCAGCGCGCTGGCCGAGGCACTGATGCGGTCATCGTTGGCATGGATGAGGAACACGGGGGGAGCGTCCTTGGTCACTGCGATCTCGGGCTTCAGAACAAAGTTATCTTTGTCGTCCACGAGATACGCGGGGTAGACCGGGACCACGAAGTTCGGCTTCGCATCCACATCCACCGCCGGGTCCGCCTTGAACGTCCGCTCGTTCGGGTGCAGCGCTGTCATCACGCAAAGATTGCCGCCCGCGCTGAAGCCGAGAATGCCAATGCGGTCCGGCTTAATGCCCCATTCCGCGGCGTGCTTCCGCGTTAGGCTCATCGCACGTTGGGCATCTTGCAAAGGCGCGGCGCTGGGGTTCTCCTTGTCGCGGCGAGGCACGCGATACTTCAGCAGCACGCCGGTCACGCCCAGCGTGTTCAACCACTCACAGACCTGCGAGCCTTCGTGCTCATACGCCAAGATGTTGTAACCACCGCCAGGGCAGACGACGACCGCGGTGCCATTCGGCTTCTCCGCTTTGAAAACAGTCAGCATCGGATCGCTGACATTGCTGATGCGCAAGACGCCATCCTTCTCGCCCTTCACCGCTGTCTCGGCCTCGATGGTCACCTTTTCTGGCACGCCTTCCGGCCAGAGTTTGAGCGTGGTCTGTTCTGCCGCCTGAGCAGCGACCAACGAGAGAATCAGCAAGGAAGAAGCAAGAGAGCGCATGAGCAGCACCTAACGCAGACGACGTTCTGGTTTTGTCAGGCAAGTCTATCTGGGCGGAAACGGCGGAGCCTCAAACGGATTCGGGGGCGGACCGCTTCTCATGCCACCGGGAGGGCCACCACCGGGGCGACGACCTCGGTCTTGCTGACCACCGCCCGGAGGTCCACGGCGGCCACCAGGGGGGCCGCCGCCCCCTTTCTCAAAGCTTGCATCAGGCGTGCCCTTCCACTGGCGCGAGAGCTGGGGGAACTCGGCGGTGATGCAATAAAAGAAGGTGCCTTCGGGATACTCGGGCGTCACGCCCATGCGGCCATTGCACTCGTCCAGATCGCCACTGCCGGCGACGTATTCATAGTCGGCGGTGAAGGTGCCATCGTGCTTGCCTTGCGGACCATTAGGGCGGTTGCCAGCTTTCACTTGGTAACTGCTGCGCATGACCTTCAGCGGACTGCTGGCATTTATCGGATCGCTATGCGCGTAGCTGGTATAGATGGGGAAGCCATCTGCCGCATAGCCAACGAGGCGCATCACCTTGCCGTCGCCGCCGAGGCTGACGATCAGTCCCGTGGGCAGTCCGTGATAGTGATAGGCTCCGGTGGGCTGCACATGCGCATGGCTGTCATCCAGCCCGAGATTGATCTTGCCCGACATGGCTTCATAGACCCAGCCCGTGCTCGGATCATAGTTCCAAAACTCCGCTGTTCCGGGCTCAAAAGGCACGCCATTCACGGCCACGCCGAAAAACGCCCGTCGGCTGCCCGTCGGCTGCGCGGCAATTTCTGGCTTCGCGGGGACGCGAAAGGTGTAGCTCTGTGCGCTGATCGTGTTGGGGTTGTTGCGATTGGGGAAGCGCCCAGGGTTGTGATTGGGAATGCCGTTCGAGGCAATGACACGCTGGTCTTGATCAACCGTGATGCTGATTTGTGGCACATCGCGTGCGAGCACGAAAAGAGGAAGGCCGGTGAGAAAAATGAGTCGCTTCATCAAAACATCCTGACATGAGAGTGTTAAGGAAAGATGAGCGCGAATCAAAAATCGCGATGAAAGTGAGTTCGTGCAGGACATTTGCTTCACCAGAAATCTTTTGCCCGATCCGCATCGTATGCGAAATGACGCCTTCTCATGGCGTTCCATCCGCCCTCAAACCCAGCCACACGACCTATTCACGATGAGCATTCCGCATCTTCCCGCCCTTCGCCGAGGCAACCCCTATGAATCTCTCGACAAAGTTCAGGTCAAAGACCATCTGACCGGCGAGTTGATGGCGGAGGTATCCCAAGTCGGTGCGGGTGTGTTGCGCAAGGACTTGGCTCGCATCGGCGAGGCTCGCGAGGCCTTGAAGAAATTCACCGTCGAGCAACTGATCGCCATCAGCAGCAAGGCGGGTGATCTGTTCATGAACGGCACCTTGCCCGTGGGCGACAAAGGGCACACACAGACCCCAGACCAATACGTCGCCACCCTTTCCCGCACCAGCGGCCTGCCGCATGTGATGGTGCAGCGCAACATGGTCAAAATCACCTTCGCACTACAGAATATGCGGATGATCCTGAATGGCCTCACCCGTGGGCTGGACCTCAGCGTCATTGATCGCGGTTTTGGTGAGCAGGCAGGCTGCCCCGTGGCCTACTTGGCCACGACGAAGGGCCTCGGTCTGGTCATGCCAAGCAATTCGCCCGCCGTGAACTCGCTCTGGCTGCCGTCCATTGCGCTGAAGATTCCAGTCATCATTAAGCCCGGTCGTGAGGAACCCTGGACTCCCTATCGTCTGGTGCAGGCCTTCATCGCTGCGGGCGCTCCGGCAGAAGCCTTTGGCTTCTATCCCACCGATCACGAAGGCAGCGGCGAGGTGGTCAAGCTCTGCGGTCGCAACCTCGTCTTTGGCGATGTGGCCATGGCCAAGATGTATGAAGGCAATCCGCGTGTGCAGGTGCACGGCCCGGGCTGGAGCAAGATCATCATCGGTGAAGACAAGATCGAAAACTGGCGCGAATACATTGATGTGATCGTGGAAAGCATCAGCGCCAATGGCGGTCGCTCCTGCATCAATGCCAGCGCCGTGCTGGTGCCAAAGTATGGCAAGGAGATCGCCGATGCCATCGCTGCCAAGGTTGGCGCTTATGAGCCCTCCGCTCCCGAAGATGTTGACGCCAAGCTCTCTGGCTTCGCCAATCCAAAGATGGCTGACTACATCGATGGCGCTATCGACAGTGACTTGAAGACACCCGGTGCTGAGGACATGACCGCGAAATATCGGAGTGGTCCACGCAAAGTCATCCACAACGGCGGCACTTACCTGCGCCCAACGATCATTCATTGCAGCAGCCCCGACCACCCGCTTTACAATCGTGAGTTCCTCTGCCCCTACGCCAGCGTGGTCGAGGTGCCGCAGAAAGAGATGCTGTCCAAGATCGGCTACAGCCTCGTCGTCACCGCCATCACGGCTGACAACGCGTTCATGGACGAGCTGATGGAATGCGAATTGATCGATCGCCTCAATATTGGTCCGATCAGCACCATGAAGATCAGCTGGGACCAACCGCATGAAGGCAACATGTTTGAATTCCTGTATAAGCGGCGGTCGATTGACTGCGCGTAGTGGACAAACTGGCGGCTTCACGCCAATAAGGTTGGCTTGAACCCAGTCCCAGAGATCAAGATCGCTATCAAAAGCCATCTCATACCAACTGCATTGGATGAGATGGCTTTTTTCCGTAATGGTCAAACGTGCCGCTGTCTGGCCCAAGAGTCTTTTCGCTTGGCGGTCAGCAGTCCCAGGACAACAGCGGCGTAGATTTGGATACCGGGTATCTGAAGAGGGAAATCCACGGCGGCATGAAGGAGCAGCCCTGCCAGAGACATCGACAAACCTACGTAGAGTGGGTTTGAACGGCTTTCATGAACCTCTCCCCATCGAAGGCGGCGGCTCAGGCATCGCCAGGCATTGCGCACCCCCTCAAAGAAAAGCAACCCCCAGGTCAGCAGGCCAATGACACCCCATTCAATGACCGTCTGAAGGTAGTCATTGTGTGCAAACTTCCAGCGGATGCCGTTGAGCCAGCCCGCTTCGGCAGCATGGTGCTGGAACACGGCATCAAAGGTGCCAGGGCCAAAGCCGAATAGCCCTGCCTTTTGCACAAGAGGCATACACAGCACCGCTACCTCAGCCCTGGAGTCCATCTTGTCGCGGGCAAGGTAGGAAGCCCATCGGGCCAGAGATTCATCCCAGTCCAGCCAAGCCACTGCAGCGCCCAGGGCAGAAATCAGCAACACACTCCACAGCAAGGGTCGGCGCCAGCCTTGCGTGCGCACCGTGCCTGGCAATCCGCAGACCGCCATGGCGGCATAGCTCGTCAACAGCAAGGCCAACATGAAGTGGCCAGCTTTTGATACGTTGAGCAAGAGACCCAGCATTGTCACAGCGGCAAAGGCAATCCAGACCGCACGCAACAGATGGTTGCCGTTCTGCCTGAAATTGGCATGAGCAAGACCTACCATGATCGGCCACACCATATTCAAAAACGCAGCGGCATTGCCGTGATACCAGAAGGTCGAGAACGCATTCACCGGAGGAGGCCAACTGGGCCATATCCGCCATGGATCACCTGAGATCTTCTGATACACGCCGAAAAGGGCAAACCCTGCTCCGGCGACACAGATGGTCATCATCAGCGCTCGTGCCCAAGTTCGATGCCTGGCGACATCACAAGTCAACAAAAACATCCCGATGAGCGCTGTGACCCTCATCATCATGTGCTGCGACGCGCCCACGTCCACACTGCCAGGAAGCCAGGAAACAAGGGGTTCGAGTGGCACAAACTCCCAGTAGTCAGTGTCATGCATCGAGTGGGCGTTGAACCAGACGAGCCAGCCCATCAGCAAGAGCGCTGCCGCCGCATACAGCGTCAGTCTCGGAACGGAAGGCAGGCTTCGCCGGACGGCCAACTCGACCAGCCAAACTGCTGAAGCCGCTAAGCCAAGGGTGGTCAGGATGTCCCGTGACCAAGGCTCCGTTCCGCCATAAAGGACAGGCGCGCAGCCAAGACTGACGATCAGGATGAGTGCTGAAATGCTAAATGGACTGCCCATAACTTGATGTTGGAACGGAACTCAGATGGTATTCGGGTCGAGCCCAGGGCTAACACAGAGCAGCGTGGTCCCGCAAGAGGCTACCGATAACGACGGTGCGCAAACCAATAACACCTCGGGTGTGGCACAGTTCAAAGTCAACGCGGCATGCACACAGCAAAGGCTTTCTGAACAAGTTTTGCCGACAAATAGACAAGGTTGATTGAAGTTTCCTATTGCTAACTCGCCCCAAATGTTGAACTAATTGTCAAAATTGTAACTCGATATGCTCAAGCAATCT
>Ga0247831_1008894_pt1 | contig 10332 bp, 8 predicted proteins | sample LaCruzMarch2015__9_FD_192406 | JGI IMG/M metagenome (GOLD analysis project Ga0247831, IMG submission 192406) | Freshwater microbial communities from meromictic Lake La Cruz, Castile-La Mancha, Spain - LaCruzMarch2015_1m | ecosystem: Environmental > Aquatic > Freshwater > Lake | place: Spain...
TCTCTCCTGCAAATCCTGGGCACCCGTTTGCCCCTCATCCAAGCCGGAATGATATGGTGCAGTGGCTGGGAATTGGCCTCCGCGGTCAGCATGGCCGGCGGCCTGGGCACCCTCGGGGCCGGATCCATGCGCCCCGAAGAGCTTAGGAGGCAACTGGAACGGATGCAGGAGGCCTGCGATCGGCCTTTTGCGGTGAATCTGCCCCTTTTGTACCCTCAAATTGAGGAACACCTGGGCCTTTTGGCCGAATTCCAGGTTCCGGTGGTGATTACTTCGGCCGGTAGCCCCTCCAAATGGACCTCCTACCTCCACGATAAGGGCTGCAAAGTCCTTCATGTCGTGTCCAGCACCCGCTTTGCCGTCAAAGCCCAAGAGGCAGGGGTGGACGCCGTCATTGCCGAAGGTTTTGAGGCGGGGGGTCACAACGGCCGCGAAGAAACCACGACCCTCTGCCTGGTACCAACCGTGCGCAATGCCATCGACGTTCCGTTGGTGGCGGCCGGTGGAATCGGCAGCGGCGAGGCAATTGCAGCCGCCCTGATGCTGGGAGCCGATGGAGTCCAAATCGGATCTCGCTACGTGGCAACCCCGGAATCTTCGGCCCATCCCTCGTTCAAGGCCAAGGTTCTAAGCGCCCGTGAAGGGGATACCCATTTGGCGCTCAAGGCTTTGACCCCCGTAAGGCTGTTGGATAATTCCTTTGCACGCCATGTCAAAGCCGCCGAAACCCGGGGCGATGGGCTCGAAGACCTCCGAGAACTCCTAGGGCGCGGTCGGGCCAAAAAGGGCATGTTTGAGGGGGACCTTGAAGAAGGTGAATTGGAAATTGGCCAAGTTTCGGCCCATTTGGACGAACTAATACCAGCAGGGGCCCTGACCACACAGCTTTGGGAGGACGCGCTGCAGCGATTGGAGACCCTGTCCCAACTCCAAGTCCTGCGCCGGAACCCGTCTTAAGCCATCGAAGGGGGTGCTGGCCCAAAGAATACATCAGGAACCTTCGGGGCTTCGGTCTCCCCTAATTTTGCGTATCCGCTTTCTGGCCTCTGGGACAAAGGCCGAGTCTGGATATTTTAACATTAGTTTTTCGTATAAATCACGGGCTCTTTGGGGATCTCCCAAACGGGTTTCCCACAAGCCACCCCGCCTTAGACAGGCATCGTCCGCCCAGACTTCGTCCCCAAAATTCGCCAAGACCGAACCGTAGGCCGTATCGGCTTCGGCATAGCGACCCAAACGCTCCAGCAAGCTGGCTCTGCGCATGTACAAATCGTCGCCCAAGGCATGGCCCCGCAGCGTGTCTAACAAACTATCAGAGATGGCCAAAGCACGCTCGTATTCGCGGCGAAACACCAGACGATCGAGGAGCGCCAAACCCTGCAATGGCAAAGTGCTGGTATCCAAATCATAATGGTCATGAATATTGATTGACCAAGCCATGGCGTCGTTGGCCATCCGCGTTGTCGTGCTCCCCTTGAGCACATCAAACTGGGCCAGCGACCAAGCAAATTCGTGTTCAAAAAACGATAACCTGGCGTTGCGGAATTTGGCCTGATGACCTAATGGCTGGTTGGGAAAATCACGCTCAACCTGGCCGTAAACCAACGCCGCCTCCCAATAAATTTCGTCCAATAAATAAAGATCTCCCAACAACAGCTTTAGTTCCCCCAAAGCCTGCGATTCTCCCCCTTGTTGTATGATTTGTTCCAACAAATCCATGGCTTCTTCGTTCCTGCCCAAATCAAAGGCCAGCAACTCGGCATAGCCCGAAGCAAGGCGCAAGCGATTGGCAGAGGGTTGGGGCTGTTCCAAAAGCGCCTGATAGGCCTGGGCTAGGACCGTCATGGAATCGCGTTGGCTCTGGGGTTCCGCCCGGAGGAGATGGGCGCAGACCCGAAGCTTCTCGGTTTGGGCCTCGAGGCCCATGAGGGTCCCCGCCGCTTGCTCCCCTACATAATCCAACATCGGTAGGCAGGCCTTCCAGTCTTCGTTTTCGATGGCCACCCTGGCCAGGTTCAAGACCCGGCGTCCTTTTTCGCGAAGCCGCAGATCCAAAGCGCGGGCATGGGGGAAGGCCTCGGCAAAATCCTTTTGTTGCACCAAATACCAAACCAACAATTCCCCCCAAATCCATTCATCGGGGACCTGGCGTAGCCGCCGGATGAGCGCCGTCCGCAGACCATCCATTTCGTCGGCCTCCAGTTTTTGTTGGAGGCTGTATTGAACCGTCTCAAGGGCTTCGGGTTGTGCCTGCAAATAATCCAGGTAATGCTCGATCATGGCGGCCTTTTGACCTGAACCATAGGCCAAATCAGCCAATTCCAAGGCAAAGGCCGCGGGATTCCCCGCCATAACACGGCCGCGTTGGTAGGTTTTTTCGGCCCATTCGTTCTCGGAGCGCACCCGAAAGGCCCCGGCCAAGATCATAATTTGGTTGGGTTCCCCGCTGCATTGGTTGATCAGCCCCTCAAAAAGCCGGACCGCCTCCTCGGTACGGCCCCGCAATCGCATCGCATGGCCCCGATCCACATCGTAATGCACCGATCCCTTCCAGCGGCGCCCCGTCTTGTAAGCCAATTTCTCGGCCTCCTCCCAAGCCTTGGTCTGCAACAAAGAGGCATAGCTGTAGGCGTAGGCCGTGGAATACCATTCGGGATGGGTCAAAAAAGGCTCCAAAACCCGAAGACAGGACTCCCATTCTTGTTTTTGAAAATGCTGAACCCCGATTTGAATTTCGGCTGGCTGAAGGCTTTGGGCCCGCAGGGGCTGACCCACCCCCACCAGCAACATCAGGGCACAAATCAAAACGAATTTCATCCATGCAATGATAAAGCAAGGGGACGCATGCGGGATGGTGTAATTTCGTGTCTTCATGGCCAAAATCAAACGCAGTTTTCGTTGCCGGGATTGTGGAGTCCACACCCCCCAATGGTCGGGGCAATGCCCCTCCTGCCAGGCTTGGAACACCTTGGTTGAAAGTTTGGAACCAGGCCCGGCCCAGCCCAAAGCGGACCGACGCAAAGCTTCCGGGGATTTAATCCACGGCCAAGGAGAGGTACAGGCCATCGACCAAATCGTTTTGGAAGAGCAATGGCGCATTCCGGTGCCTGACGGGGAATTGCACCGGGTGCTGGGCGGTGGCTTGGTCCCCGGGGGCCTCTGTTTGCTGGGCGGCGAACCCGGTATCGGCAAATCCACCTTGCTGCTCCAATTGGCTCTAAGGCTCACCGATCTGACCACCCTCTATGTCTCCGGCGAAGAAAGCCGGCAACAAATTCGCCTTAGGGCCGAAAGACTGGGATCCCTCCACTCCCGCTGTTTGTTGTTATGCGAAACCGAAACCACCGCCATTTTTCGTGCCATTGAAGAAACCAAGCCCCAATTGATTTTGGTGGATTCGGTCCAAACTCTCTTTCAACAAGAATTGGACTCGGCTCCGGGAACCGTGGCCCAAATTCGGCATGTGGCAGGAGAATTCATGCAATACGCCAAGCAAAACCATGTACCCGTTATCCTTGTCGGGCATGTCACCAAGGACGGCAACCTTGCGGGACCCAAAGTCCTGGAACACCTGGTAGACACGGTGTTACAATTTGAAGGCGATCGTCATCAATCCTACCGCCTCTTGCGCAGCCTCAAAAATCGATTTGGCGCCACCCACGAATTGGGGATTTATCAGATGGATAGCGATGGTTTGAAAGAGGTGCTGAATCCATCCGATCTGCTCATGAGTCGGCATTGGCAAAACCGTTCGGGAATAGCGATTGGCAATACCCGCGAAGGCAACCGCTCCCTCATGGTCGAAGTTCAGGCCCTCGTTTCACCGTCCAATTTTGGCCAATCCCAACGCAACAGCACGGGCTTTGAACACAAGCGACTCCAAATGCTGATCGCCGTCCTCCAAAAACGATGCCGGCTGCCCTTGTCCCAACACGATATATTTTTGAACTTGGCCGGTGGTCTCGAAACCTCCGACCCGGCGCTGGACTTTGCGGTCTGCGCTGCCCTGGTATCCTCGCTCCTGGATTTGCCTCTGTCCAACCGTTGTGCCTTCATCGCCGAAATCGGATTGGGAGGAGAGTTAAGGCCCGTTTCGGGCATGGACGCTCGCCTGGCCGAGGCCCGCAAGTTGGGTTTTGACAAAGTCGTCCTTTCCTCCCACCAAGGCATCGAGGCCGGTATCCTTCCTGGTGGTCGCAAAAACAAAGGCCTGCGTATTTTGCCCATGGATTTTATCAGCGACTGGACCCAGACCCTGCGAAATCATAACAACGAACCAACCGAATCGAACCATGCTTAGTCCCGTGACCGGAACCAAGGAGCGGGCCATCCTGGTGGGGGTGATTACCCCCCAACAACCCGAAAACCAAACCTCCGAGTACCTCGACGAATTGGAGTTTTTGAGTGAAACAGCTGGGGCAAACGTCTGCGCACGCTTTACCCAACGCTTGGCCCACCCGGATCCCCGAAGTTATGTGGGCAGCGGCAAACTCCGGGAGATGGTGGACTATGCCAACCAAGAAGGTTTGGACCTGGTGGTTTTTGACGATGAACTCAGTGCGGCCCAACTCCGTAACATCGAAAAAGCCTTTAACCCGGACCCCCTGGAGGCATCCATCAAAGTCCTGGACCGCAGCACATTGATTCTGGATATTTTTGCGGCCAGGGCCCGCAGTGCCCAAAGCCGGCTGCAGGTTGAACTGGCTCAACACGAATATCTATTGCCCCGATTAACCCGGATGTGGACCCACCTTTCCAAGCAAAAAGGAGGGATCGGCATGAAAGGACCCGGTGAAAAGGAAATCGAAACCGACCGTCGGATTATTCGAAGCCGAATCACCCTCTTGAAAATCAAGCTTCAGGAGATCGATCGCCAAAACCAAACCCAACGCAAGAACCGCCAAACTCAGTACCGGGTGGCCTTGGTCGGTTACACCAATGTTGGCAAATCCAGCCTGCTGAATCGACTGACCAAAAGCGAAGTATTTGCAGAAAATAAATTGTTTGCAACCCTGGACACCACCGTCCGCAAATGGGTCTTGGATAGCCAGCCTTTGTTGTTATCCGATACGGTCGGGTTTATTCGCAAACTACCCCATCACCTGGTGGAATCCTTCAAAAGCACCTTGGACGAAGCGCGCGAAGCGGATTTGCTCCTCCACGTGATCGATGCCTCGCATCCGGGCTTTGAATCCCAAATCCAGGTGGTGGATCAAACCTTGGTGGACCTTGGCATCTCCGGGACCCCTATCATCCGGGTTTATAACAAAACCGACGCCCTGCAACTGGAGCCTGAGGAAATGAATTCCTTTGAGCGTAGCCACTGTGCCAGGCATCCCTTATCTGTTTTTATATCGGTCAAAACAGGGGCGGGCTTGGATGAACTGCGCGGCATGGTCCGCCAGCAGGCTCACGAAATTTTTTCGTAATGCGCTTGGCGGCTCACCTTTCTCTTGAAGCCATGTTGGGCAACCTGCAGGTCGGAGAGGCGGTGGTCCTGGGGCTCATGTCGGGTTCCTCCTTGGACGGGGTGGACCTTTGTCTGGCGCGATTTGGCTACGGACCAACGCGACCTTGGTCCTACAAAATCCTAAAAAGCCGCACCGTTCCATACGATGAGGCCTTCCAAGAACGACTTCGTCGGGTCCCCATGGCCGCCCGCCAGGAGCTTCTGGATCTAGATGTGGACTTGGGGCGTTGGTGGGCCCATGAAATCAACCGCCTGCTTCAGGATACCCCACCTTCGGGCCCCCACGATGCCCCCTGCCTCGTCGCCAGCCACGGTCATACCATTGATCACCGTCCGGAGCGGGGTACTACCTATCAAATCGGGAATCCGGCCTGGTTGCATGCCCTGACCGGTCTGCCCGTGGTCCATGATTTTCGGAGCGCCGATGTCGCCCTCGGAGGACAGGGCGCGCCCCTGGTACCGATGGGCGATGCCCTCCTCTTTGGGGACTACAACGCCTGCCTGAACCTGGGGGGAATCGCCAACCTTTCTTGGGAAGAACAAGGTCTTCGCAAGGCCTTTGATATCGCTTTTTGCAATACCGCCCTCAATCGTTTTGCTCAGAGGGCCGGCCTGTCCATGGACCGGGACGGGGTGCTTTCCCATAAAGGCCGCTTAATTCCCGAACTCCTAAGCGCTTGGGATGCAGCTCCTTGGTACCAACAAACGGGGGCTCGAAGCCTGGATACCGCGACCTTCGAAGAGCAATTTGAACCGCCCACCCAGCAGCAGGCCTACCTTCCCGAAGATTTGTGTTATACCTGGTGTGTTCATTGGGCAGGGGTTACCGCCAAAGCCCTGGATGCTTGCAACGAAAGTTCTCATAACAACGGTCGCGGTCGTGTTCTCGTCAGCGGTGGGGGGGCGGCCCACCCCATGCTTTTGCGTTGCCTGTCCGAACGAACCACGATGGAAGTAGTAGTCGCCGAGCCTGAACTCCGGGATTTCAAGGAAGCCTTGGTCTTTGGGCTTTTGGGGCTTTTGCATCAACTGGGTTTGCCCAATGTGCTTGGTTCGGGAACCGGATGCCCCTACAACCACCGGTCCGGGTCCAGGCTGGGCTAATTTCGGGCCATGCAATTGGATTCCTCTTCCCCTTCCACCACGAGCCGACCCGTTTGGGTCATCACCGGTGCCACCGGCCTGGTCGGCGAAACCCTGCTCACCGCTTTGAACGAAAGCCTGAATCCCAAAGGCCCCGCATCCAGGCCTTTGTTAAGGGCTTCGTACCGGAACCCTTCCAGGATTGGCTCCCAAGGGGTCCTTCCACCCAGCCTCCATCCTCAACACTCGGATTCATCGGGCCTGGTGGATTGGCAATCCTGCGACCTGAACGATTGGAACAGCCTCAACGATTTGGTTCAGGGAGCCGAGGTGGTTTTCCACTGCGCCGCCCTGGTTTCGTACGATCCAAGGGATGCGGAGTTACTCTTTGAACAAAACACCCGCATGACCGGGCAATTGGTGGACGCCTGTCTATCGGCCGGGGTTCGTCGGCTGGTCCATGTAAGCTCCATTGCGGCCCTGGGCCCTTCGCGCAACGGAGAAACCATTCACGAAAACACCCCCTGGGACGACAAGGGAGCCTCCTCCGTTTATGGCCGTTCCAAATTCGAGGCCGAGCTGGAAGTTTGGCGAGGCCAAGAAGAAGGGCTTGAGGTCATCGTGGTGAATCCTTCGGTCATCCTGGGGCCCGGCGCCTTTGATGCCGGCAGCAACCAAATGTTTCGCCAGGTCGATCGCGGCCTCTTGTTCTATCCGCCCGGCTCGCTGGGGGTCGTGGATGTCCGCGATGTGGCCAGGGCCTGCATTGATTTGAATGAACAGAATGTTTTGGGACAACGCTTTTTGTTAAACGGCGCCAACCTCACCTTCCAAGAACTTTTTGGAGAAATAGCGCGGATCATGGGACGAAAAGCGCCGGCACTTTCGCCGCCGTATGCTTTGGCCAGGCTGGGGGCCTTGATTCAACAAATCATCAAGCAATGGACAGGGGGGCGCAATTACCTCAGCGCTGAAACCGTCCGGGCTGCCTATACGCGCAAGCGCTACGATGGATCGGCGGTCCTCAAAGCCTTACCAGGTTTTGAATACACGACTTGGGAAAAAACAATGCAGGACGGCGTCCACCATTACCACCAAAAATCGGTCTAAGCCCTCCTTAATCCAGGCCCACCATGCGGCCTAAGCCATAAAAAACGGCCAACCAAACCAAGCCTTTGATCAAAAAAAACATGAAGCCGGCCCAGCCTAATCTCTGAAGCCACCTGCGGCCTTTGGAGGTAGGGGTTGGGGTGGGGTTGGGAGAATTGGAGTCCATGGCGGTAGGGCTAGGTGCGATTGGGCTATCCTTGACGGGTCCAAGCAGCACGCCGCGCCGGAAGCCATGCAAAAATAGCGCCTACAACGAGGACGCCCAAGAAAACCAGCAAAGCATCGGTCCAGCGCAGGTCAACCGGGTACGGTAACGGGTTCAAACCTCTTTGTCCCGGAAAGGTGACCAGCGCAAAGTGTTCTTGAAGCAAGCAGAGAAAAGCCCCTGCCGCTAGACCCACCAAAGCCCCTGCCGTAACAATACCCATACCGGCCAACCAAAAAACCTGGACGACGGATCCCGGCCTAGCCCCTAGAACCCCGAGAATTTCAATGTCTTTGCGCTTTTGGAGCATCAACATGCTGAGGGATCCCACCAAATTCAGGGAAGCCAAACCAACGATAAATAACAAAAAAACAAAGGTCCACCACTTCTCTGCCGCAAAGATTTTGAGCAGGGCCGATTCCTGCTGCAAACGATTCTGCAAACGCAAACGTTTCGGAATCGGAGCCGAAGCCAGCACGCGATTTAGATCTTGTTGAACGCGATCAGGATCCGCGTTCGGATGGGTAACTATTTCAATAGCACTGGCAAAACGATTCTCAACGCCCATCCGGGAACGCAGGCTATCGAGGTCGGCCAAGACCATTTCTTGGTTGACTTCCGGCTGAAAATCAAAGAGCCCCTCCACCAACAAAGGGACTTCCACAAAAGCTTGTTCGGCGGATAAGGCCTGAATCTTGGCCCCTTGCCGCGGAACATAGATCAACAAGGGAGGCGCTTGTGGGCCTACTTCCAGGGCCAATCGCTCGGCCAGGCCCACGCCCACCAAGGCCCATGGACGACCTACCAAACCGGAGGTCCATCCGGCGGTGGTCTGTTCGGGCCAAACCAAGGCGTCTTGGGTCGGAATGACCTCAAAATAGGCCCGGTCCACCCCTTTGATCCAGACCAAAGCTTCTTTGGTCCCGACCCGGAGCAAGGCGTTGGTCTGCAAGGTGGCCGAAACGGCGCGAACCCCTTCCACCTTTTGAATCAACGGAATCCAGGCCTGCGCATCCAATTGCATCCCCCGCTCCGGACTGGCCTTGAACGTGGGGTTGAAGCGGTTGTACATGCCCAGGGTTAGTTCCTCCAATCCGTTATAAACCGACAAAACGAGAATCAACGCTGCGGTCCCCAAGCCCAACCCTACCAAGGAAACCACCGAAATCCATTGGCTAAAATGCCATCCACCCCGGGTTGGTCGGTTCCACCGCAGGTATCGTCCGGCTATCAGCCAGGTCCAAAAAGGAATTCGGCGATTCATGGTCTGCTGGCACGGACAACCAATTCCGAGCCCTGCCAATGGGCAAAGACCACATCCAGCAAATTCAACAAGAGAATCAGGGGATAGGTTAACACAAAATAAAGGGGCAGCACGGCCATCCAGAGACCGGATTTTTTTAACAAATATTTGGGCAAACGAATGCCCAGCCTGGTGGAGAGACGACCGCTGTAACCGTACGCGTAGTGGGCCCTGATTCGGGTGTATCCAATTTCTTTGAGGGTTTTTTTGAGGCTCAAGGCATTGTAGCGATGGGCCAGACCTTGATTTCCTAACAATTTATTGGTAAAATTAGGCTCCACCGTGAGGGCCTTGTCGGATTGAACCGCTAACAAAAGCGTGCCCTCCGGTCGCAGGGAATCAAAAAAATTGGTCAACACCAAACGATCGTTGGGGAGGTACTCCAAGACATTGACAGCCAATACCAAATCAAAGCAATCGGGTTCACGATAGGTCTCCAGGTTGGCGGTTTTGAAGAAGACTCGGTGCTTGCCTCTTTCCAAAAAATAACGATTGCATTCGGCCACTTCGGAGGCTTCGCGGTCCAGGGCGCAGATATTCCAGCCCGGAAAACGACTGCTCATAAAATGCTCGTACTGTCCCATCCCGGCCCCGGCATCCAGGACATGGAGGTTGCGTTGGGACTGATTCAGGGCCAGACCCCAGAGTTCTTTGCGAATATGCCAAAAACTGACGACCAAGGCTTCGGTGAGCGTATAAAAGAGGGTTCGGAACCCCGGCCTTTCGTGCAGAAATTGTCGTAAGGCTTGCCTGAATTCGGATTGTTGCATGGCCTAAGGGCAAACCCCGTCGTCTTTGGTTTATTGTTGCAACAAACGCTCGATCCGCTCTGCATAATCCAGGGAATCGTCCAAGTAGAATTCCATATCGGGGACCACCCGCAATTGATTACGGACCCGCAGGCCCAGTTCCTTGCGCAGGCCTGGTTTGGCCTGCCTTATCTTTTCGATCATGGCTTCCTGAGCCTGGGCATCGCCGATCCCGTAAACCGATAGGTAAACCCTGCACAGGGACAAATCGGCTGTCACCCGTACTCGGGTGATGCTGACCAGAGCCGGACGGGTCAATTCCTGAAATTTTAGCCGCAAAACCTGTGCTAGTTCCTCTTGTACCAGTCCCGATACTTTTAGCTGCCGCTTACCCTGCTCCATGGGGGTAAAT
>Ga0247831_1008897_pt1 | contig 10328 bp, 7 predicted proteins | sample LaCruzMarch2015__9_FD_192406 | JGI IMG/M metagenome (GOLD analysis project Ga0247831, IMG submission 192406) | Freshwater microbial communities from meromictic Lake La Cruz, Castile-La Mancha, Spain - LaCruzMarch2015_1m | ecosystem: Environmental > Aquatic > Freshwater > Lake | place: Spain...
TCGCATCGGCTACCGGGCTGATGCAGCGACCAATGGACACGAGGCCCTGGCCGCGCTTGGCCGTCGATCCTACGATCTTATTTTGATGGATTGCCAGATGCCGGAAATGGATGGCTACGAGGCTACGCGTATCATTCGCGGTCCTGATTCCCCGGTGTCCAACTCCAAGCTGCCCATCATCGCGATGACCGCCAACGCGCTCAAGGGTGATCGGGAGCTCTGCCTGGCGGCGGGAATGGACGATTACCTCACCAAGCCGATTACTCCCCGTTCTCTAGCGGAAATACTCGCGCGGCACCTCATTGCCCTAGAGGCACCCATCGCTCCACCCCCTGCGGTCGATTGGGTAGGATTTGTGGGCAGTATCGATGGGGACGAGCCGCTCGCCCGGGAACTGCTCGAACAGTTCAGCCAGGAATTGTCGGAACATCTCGCCCGCCTGCGCACCGCCGGAGATTCCGATTCACAACAAAGGGCGCTGCACACCATCCGGAATGCCGCCGAAAATTACTACGCATTGCGGCTTCAGGCTGCCATCGCATCCGCCGAAAGGGCACTCGCTTCCGGCTGGGATACGGAGGCCAGCATGGCGGATGTGGAAGAAGAAATCGCCTCGGTGCTGGAGGCCATCTCGAACCTTGCGCCGCAACAGTCCTAGGTTTCGCTACGCCTCTCCGCTTCATGAAAACGCCCCGCTTAAGTGCACGTGCGCTCTCTCGCCCGGGAGATTTCGCAGGGCAAGCCTTGGGGGCTGAAGCCTCCAAGGCCCCGGCTCGCGAGGTTTGGCTGATTTTACCGTCCGGGGCCGAAGAGGTCGAGCTAGCCGCCGGTTTTGCGGCCCGCTCCTATGTTGTGCGTTGCAGCAATCACCTGCCCGGCGAGGAGGAAGCCGATGCCCCGGCTCCCTCGCTCATTATTCTGGATGCCTGCCTAGCACCTTCTCCCGTCGAGCCCTGGCCGGCTCAGTTCTCCCGGGCGGCGGTTATTATTCTGGGGGGAGGCGCCCAGCCTAATCAGGCCTGTCTGGCAGCACGTCAGGTGGAGCGGCCGATTTCACCCCGTGCCCTTATTGATTTTAGTGAACTTCTTCTTGGTGAAGCTGATACGAATAATCGGTTAAAGGGCTTGCTGGCGAAAAACCAAGATATGCAGAGGATCCTGGATTCCTCCGATCAGGTTTACCTTCTGCTGGATGCCTCCTCGAATATCAAAGCAGCAAATCGGGCGGCTTTCGAGATGGCGGCGGATTTCTGCAAAAAGCCCTTGGTTTTGGGCGAGCCAGCCTTCGCCTTGCTCAGCCCGGCTATTCGTCGGATCGCTCGTCCTCACTTTGACGCCGCGTTCGCGGGAAAAAACCTTAATGATGATATTGTTATTACAGATATCATTGGAAGAAATAGATTTATAAGTGTAAGTTACCATCCAGTTTTTGATGGTAACGGCGTCGTTCGGCAGGTTTGTTTCCGGGCCCGCGACATCAGTTTACGGCGGCAGACGGAAACTAATTTACGCGCCAGCCAGTCGCGCTTGCAGGCGCTTTTTGACCATTCGCACGATGCTATTTTGCTGGCCGACGATGGCGGCAACTACGTGGACGCCAATCCCGCCGCCTGCCTGTTGTTCGGCTTCAAACGAGAGGAACTGCTGGCCCTTTCCGTGGCGGATGTTTTTGCGGCCAGTGAGCGCTCCTGGGCGCGTCAGGCCTGGGGTGAATTTCTCGCCCGGGGCGCGCAAGACGGCGAGTGCAGACTGTTGCGCAAGAATGGCTCGATCGTTCGAGCTGACTACAGTGCGATCGCCCGAATCCAGCCCGGGCTTCATCTTACGATTTTTCGCGATTTGACCGAGAAGCATGCGTTGCAAGCCCAGCTCCTTCGGCAGCAGAGATTAGAGAGTGTGGGCCGGCTTGCCAGCGGTGTCGCCCACGACCTCAACAATATCCTAACGCCCATCTTGATGGCCCCGGCGATGCTGAGGCCGCATCTCAGCGATACCGGCGCTCGCATGCTGCTTGAAAGTGTCGAAAACGCGGCTCGCCGTGGCTCGTCGGTGGTGCGTCAGCTGCTGGTTTTTTCCCGCAGCGAACCTGGCGAAAAAGTCCGGATCGACCTGCAAAAAGTAGTGCGCGATGCGCGTGCTATGCTCCAGGAAAGTCTCCCTAAATCGATCAATCTGGAGTTTGCGCGTTCCGCCGGAGAATTCCCCGTTCTGGGTGACGCTACCCAACTACAGCAGGTGGTGGTCAATCTGGCGCTTAACGGGGTGGATGCGATGCCTCGGGGCGGGCGGCTGGGTTTCGGCCTCGAAGCGGTTTGCATTTCCGAAGAGGAAGCAAGCCTGGACCCCGAGGTTACCGCCGGAAACCATGTGGTGCTGACGATTGCCGACCATGGCCACGGCATCGCCCCCGAAAATATCGACAGGGTTTTCGATCCCTTTTTCACCACCAAGCCCTTCGGGCAGGGAAGCGGGATGGGACTATCCGTAGTCCTTGGCATCATCCGTGGCCATGGTGGCCATGTGCGCATTTCGAGCCGCTTGGGCGTGGGGACACTCGTGAAGGTATGTATTCCTTTAACCGCCGATGCGGCCGTCGAGCAACAGTCTGCAAATCCATTCAAAAAAATGGGTTCGGTGCGTGAAGCCGGACTGACCGTGCTGGTGGTGGATGACGAATCCGACGTTCGGGACATCGTCCGGATGATCCTCGCCCGCGAGGGCTACCGAGTGAGTTGTGCCGACGGGGCCGATGCCGCTTTCGGACAACTCAAGGCGAACGGCGGTCGCGTTGACTTGGTCATCACCGACTTGGCCATGCCGGGCGTTTCGGGTGCCCAGTTAATCGAGCGGTTGCGGAAGCAAAAACAGGAAATCCCCATCCTCGTTATGACGGGGACAGATATCGCCCATTTTCTCCCGGCCGAGGTGCGCGAGCACACGCAGGGCGTGTTGGCCAAGCCTTTTGATGCGAATGGCCTCTTGGTGGCCGTGCGTGAGGCCATTGCCACGCGTTCGTAACATATGGCGCCACTGCAACTAGCGAAGCCAAAGCCATGTGGCTTGGGGAATCTTGGCGCTAAAGTCGGACCGCTTTGCTCCGATATAAAAGTGGTGGATTTTGCGCTGCTCCGGTTTCCGGACGGTGCCTTTTCCCGGGAGACTAACCATGAAAATCGGCAACAAAATCCTCGCTATCTCGCTCCTGGCCATACTCGCCAGCGTTATTACCGGTCTATTTATCCAGCATCGAGTGATTCATAAACAAGGCGTGGAAATGACGCGCCAGACGCTGCGCTCCGCCATCCTCGAAGCAGAGAACGTCCGCGAAAGTATTTCCCAATTGGGCACCAAGGGCGCCTTTGATCGCGCCAAACTGCTCGCTGAATTTAAAAAGACCGGCGATCTGCGCGGTTCCACGCTTTACCAAACCATCCCGGTTGTCGCCGCCTGGTCGGCGATTGAGTCCACGGCCAAGGAAAATAAGTGGGAATTTCGTATCCCCAAGCATCAGGCACGGAATGAGAAAAACCTGCCAACTCCGGACGAGGAAAAAATCCTCGAATACCTCAAAAACGGCGATCGCGAAGAGTATTATCAGGTGGATAAAGCCAATAATCAGATCGTGCTGGCACGCCCAATCCGCCTGAGCGCCGATTGTCTGGCCTGTCACGGTGACCCCAAAAACAGTCCTACTGGCGACGGTAAGGATATACTCGGTTTCAACATGGAAAATTGGCAGGAAGGTGAAGTCCATGGTGCCTTTTTACTACGCGCCAGTCTGGATTCGGTGGATGCAGCGTCCCTGAGCGGAATGCAGGAAGCCGCCATTTGGGTTTTGCCCGTCGCCGTGATGATCGCACTGCTGACCTATTGGGTCTCACGCCGCAGTATCGTGCTTCCGCTCGGCGCCGCGATCGAGGTGATTGATGCCGCCAGCGACCAAGGCGAGGCGGCTGCCCGCGATATCGCCAGCTCCTCCCAGCGCCTCGCGGAAGGTGCCAGCGAACAGGCCGCTTCCCTGCAGGAAGCCAGCGCCACGCTGGAACAAATCTCCGGCATGACCCGCCGAAACGCCGAAAGCGCCGGCACCGCCCAAGATATCGCCAGCCAAACCCGCCGAGCGGCTGATCTCGGCACTACGGACATGCAGGAAATGATTTCTGCGATGGGCGAGATCAAGACGGCGTCGGATAACATTTCCAAGATCATCAAGACCATCGACGAAATCGCTTTCCAAACCAACATTCTCGCCTTGAACGCTGCGGTTGAAGCCGCCCGGGCAGGTGAAGCCGGAGCCGGTTTCGCCGTCGTCGCCGACGAAGTCCGCGCACTGGCCCAACGCTCGGCTGTCGCCGCCCGCGAAACGGCGGATAAGATCGCGGATTCCATTTCCAAGAGCGAGCATGGCGTCCGGGTGAGCAGCAAAGTCTCCGCCGCCCTAGATGAAATTGCGGAAAAGGCCCGTCGCATGGACGAGTTAGTCAGTGATATCGCCACCGGTTCGTCGGAGCAAAGCACGGGTATCAATCAGGTAAACACGGCAGTTTCCCAGCTAGACAAGGTTACCCAGGCCAATGCTGCTGCTGCGGAGCAATCCGCTTCCGCCTCCGAACAACTAAGCGCCCAATCCATCGAGCTTCGCTCGGCGGTCTCCCGCTTGGTCGCAGTAGTTTCCGGTGTGAGTAGCCAAAACCACCCGGCCCCCACGGTCGCCGCGCCTGTAGCCCTCGACCCCGTGGCGACTCCGGCGCCGGCTCCAGCGCGTCTGCCTGCCAACACCATCCACTACACGACTCCTGTTGTCACCAAGCGCAAAAAAACTGACGGGGCGGAGCCGCCTTTGACCTTCCGCGATAGTTAAATCCAGCTACCGCGATTAATAGGGGGCGTCTGGCGCAACCTGCGTCCCTCCGTCCGTCGCGTCCTCCGTATCTAGCGCTTTCCCGGCTAAATCCGGGATATGCACGGACCCAACGATTTAACAGCTTTGGCTGTGCTTCGCTGGGATTAGTGCGGTATTCTGGGTAAAACCGACTATTTCTCCGAACTTGCTAAGGCGTTGGCATCATTGCGGTGGCCGAAGCCGGTGTATTTCAATGATTGCTCATCCGCGTGGTAGCTGGAGCGGACCATGGCTCCGCTCTCAATCACGCCAATCCCAAGCCCCAGGCCAAAATCCTTCCAGCGGGCAAACTCATTGGGATGCACCCAGCGGGCGACGGGCCAGTGCTGGGGAGTGGGCTGAAGATATTGGCCGATGGTAAGGATGTCGGTGCGGTCGGCGGCGATGTCGCGCAGGGTCTGCTCGATCTCGTGCGCCTCCTCGCCTAGTCCGAGCATGATGCCCGTCTTGGTGGTAAAACCACGGGCTTTGGCGTGCCGAAGGATGGTGCGGGAGCGGTCGTAGCGGGCCTGCACCCTAACAGGTTTCTGTAGGCGCTCTACGGTCTCCAGATTGTGGTTAAAAATATCCGGTTTGGCATCGAGGACCACGTCCAGTAGGTCGATCTGGCCCTTCCAGTCGGGCGTCAGAACTTCGATCGCCGTGTCCGGCAGGCGGTGGCGAATGGCGCGGATGGTGGCAGCCCAGACCGCGGCGCCGCCGTCTTTTAATTCGTCCCGGGCGACTGAGGTGATCACGCAATGCTTGAGATTCATCGTAGCGACGGCCTCGGCCACGCGTGCGGGTTCGCCCAGGTCATACTCCGTCGGGCGTCCGGTCTGGATCGCGCAGAAATTACAGGAGCGGGTGCAGACGTTGCCCAAGATCATCACCGTGGCGGTGCCGCGCGACCAGCACTCGCCGAGGTTTGGACACTGCGCACTCTGGCAGACGGTGTGCAGTTTGTGCTCGTCCACGAGCTGGCGGACGGCGTTGTAGCCGGGACCGGAAGGTAGCTTGGCGCGTAGCCAAGCAGGTTTGCGCGACGTATCCATGGTGCTCAAGGGATGCTGATTAACCATGGAATCCAAGCTGGAGCACGGATTTTTTCAGGTTTTAGCCGATGTCAGAAAAGACGGCCAGCGGCTGGAAAACTCTTCCGCAAAATCGCGCCCTACGCGCTCCAATACGGGGCAACTTTCCCCTAACTCTGCCGCGAGGGAGGTGACGGACCCGTCCGCCGCGACGATGCCGCAAGGCACGATCCCGCCAAAATGCCGCAGATCGGGAGCCACGTTCAAGGCAACGCCGTGCATCGTCACCCAACGACGGACCGATACGCCGATGGCGGCGATTTTACGGTTAGCGATCCAGATTCCGGTCAGGCCTTCTCGCCGGGTGGCCGCCAGACCGTGGCGAGCGACGACCGCGATCAACACCTCCTCCAGAAAACGCATATACGCATGCAAGTCACGCCGGCGCTCCAGATTTACTATGGGATAGGCCACCAGTTGGCCCGGGCCATGATAAGTGATGTCGCCGCCACGATTGGAAGGGTGAAGCGCGATCCGTTCACGAGCTAAAGTATCAACATCCCAAACAAGGTGCCGATCGGCGCCGGCACGCAGGCCTAAAGTGAAAACCGGTTCGTGTTCGGTCAGAACCAAGGTATCAGGCTTATGACCCTCCAGAAGGGCGGTTTGCAAGGCGGCCTGGCGGGCGAGGGCCTCAGCGTAGTCGGTGCGGCCCCAGTTTTCCAACGCGAGCGATACGCCGGCGGGCGCGTTTGGAAGTTCTGGATTTGGGCCGGTCAAGAGGGGTGGGGGAGAATGAGTCCAGAATGCGATACATTATCGCTGCTCCCGCCACTGCAATCGTCGGCTTGCTCGCGGCTAACTCAAAGCCCAAGGTGAACTTTTCTCATGAGCGATTCCGTCCCCGACATTTCCAACGATCAACACGCGGTGCGCCGCCGGAAGCTGGATGAAATGCGCGCGGGCGGTTTCGATCCCTTCCGCGCCCACATCACGCCGACGCACTTTTCGGCCGACGCCAAAGCCCTCTACGTCGAGGGCCAGGACAATGTAGTGGGGGTCACGGTGGCCGGTCGCTTGGTTACCTTTCGGGTGCAGGGCGGCAGCTCTTTTGTAAAAATCCAGGATCAGCAGGGGCAGCTCCAGCTCTACTTCCGCAAGGATGTGTTGGGGGAGGACCGCTACCTTTTTTTCAAGAAGCAACTCGACCTGGGGGATATCCTTGGTGTCACCGGCACGCTTTTTATGACCAAGACCGGCGAGATCACGGTGCGGGTGGATGCCTTCACGCTCGTCTCCAAGGCCTTGCGCCCCCTGCCTGAAAAGTGGAGCGGCCTCACCGACGCCGAGCAGATTTACCGCCAGCGTTACCTCGATCTCATCGTCAACGCCGAGTCCCGCCAACGCCTGATGACCCGCGCACGCATTGTAAGTGCGGTCCGGCGTTTTTTGGAAGACCGACAATTTCTCGAGGTCGAGACGCCCGTGTTGCAGAGCGTGGCCGGCGGCGCGGCGGCGCGGCCCTTCCAAACCCACCACAACGCCCTCAATACCGACTTCGTGTTGCGCATCTCGCTGGAGCTTTACCTCAAGCGCATGCTGGTAGGAGGCTACGACCGCGTTTTTGAAATTGGACGTAATTTCCGGAACGAGGGCGTTTCCCGCCGTCATAACCCCGAGTTCACCATGCTTGAGGTCTATCAGGCCTACAGCGACTACCGCGGCATGATGACGCTGGTGAAGGACCTGCTCCTCCACCTCGTTCGTGACGTGGTCAAGCCCACCGAACCCGATGGAGAGGGCGAGAACGCCCCGCGCCGTTCTACGATGAAAATCAAGCACGCCGCGAGCGGGCAGGAAATCGACTTCGGGGCCGAATGGCGTGAGGTGAAATACAAGGATCTCATCGTGGAGAAGACAGGCGATGCCGCTTGGTTCGAGCGCACCAAGGAGGAGAAAGTAGCCGGGGTGCAAGGTCTGGGACTTTACGCTGATCCGAAGTGGGAGGAGTTCGAGCTGACCAACGAAATCTTCGGCAAACTCATCGAGCCGACGCTGATCCAGCCGACCTTTGTCACCCACTTACCCAAGGAACTTTGTCCCTTGGCGAAAATCACGGCCGACGACCCCTCCACAATCGACGTCTTCGAGCTAATAATCGGCGGCATGGAGGTGGCACCGGCATACTCCGAGCAAAACGATCCCGACGTGCAGAGGGCCATGTTCGAGGCCCAAGCCGGCGAGGAACAGCAGAAGATCGACCATGACTTTCTGCTCGCCCTCGAGCACGGCATGCCGCCCGCCGGCGGCATGGGCATCGGTATCGATCGCCTCTGTATCCTACTCACCGGCGCGGAGAGCATACGCGACGTCATCCTATTCCCCCAGCTCCGCAACGCCGCCGCTTCGGGCGGGGGCGCTGCGAGTTGAACGTTTTTTGTTCTCTTTGCAGGATTGCATCCTTCTTTGGGCTCTAAATTTGAGCACCCAACTCAACCCCTGCGCTTAGTAATGCCCTGGCCTCTCTATCTTGCGCTGAAGCAGCTTTTCCCAACCGGACGCCGCTTCCCGTTTTTCACCTTTATCTCGATCCTGGGCGTGGCACTCGGGGTCGGGCTCCTGATCGTTTGTATATCCGTGATGGGCGGCTTTGGACGGGAGATCCGCAACATGATCGTCAATACTCAGGGCGATGTGCAGGTGCGGTCTGAAGGTTTGATGCAGGATCCGCGGGCGGTGATGGACGCGATCGAGAAAGTCCCCGGTGTGCTCGCGACCACCCCTTTTGCCGAGGGCGTGGTCATGTTGCAGTATCAAAACAAACCTGCGTTTCCCGCCATTCAAGGTGTGGATGCCAACCGGGTCGATCGCGTCATCCCGCTTCGCCAATTCATCGTCGCGGGTGAATACGATGCGCTCGATGACGATCGGGTGATTTTGAGCGCCCAACTCGCCATGACCTTGGGCGCACGGTTGGGCAGCCGGATCTCGGTCTACTCGCCTCTGCTGCTGGAGAAACTGAAGACGGACGAGATTCTTATCCCCCGCGAACTTGAGGTGTGCGGCATTTTCGAAATTGGGCATCAGCAACTCGACAGCAGTGTCGTGATCGTAACCCTGCGCACCATGCAGGAGCTCTACGGACTGGGTCGCGCGGTCCACGGTGTTAATGTAAAACTGGGGGAAGGCATTGACCCCGACCGTGCGACTGCAGACATCAACCGCGCGCTACCAGTCGATGGGGTGGCCAAGTCCTGGATGGATGCGAACCAGGAGTTTCTCTTCGTGCTCCAGCTCGAGAAGAACATGATTTTTTTCCTGCTGCTTTTTATTATCGTCGTCGCCGCTTTTTCCGTCGCCTCATCCCTGCTCATCGCAGTGGTGCGCAAAACTCGGGAAATCGGCCTGCTGGGCGCACTGGGAGCTTCTCCGGGACAAGTGGCGGCCTGTTTTTGCTGCCAAGGTGTCATCATCGGGATCGTCGGGACAGCGGCTGGACTGGGGCTGGGTTTCGCAGTCGTGCACTTTCGAAATGACCTCGTGGCGGGCTTCACCCGTTTAACAGGCAGCCAGGCGGCGTTGGAGCGGTTTTATCAATTCAGCCAACTCCCCGCCTATCTTTCCCGCACTGACCTGCTGCTGATTATTTCGAGTGCGCTGATCGTCTCGACGTTGGCTGGTTTGCTACCGGCCTGGCGCGCGGCAAAGCTCAAACCGGTGGAGGCGCTGCGCAGTGAGTAACCGCCCGCCGATTCTCCAAGCCTGGGGCCTGCACAAGAGCTACGCCAGCGGCGCGCGGCGCTTGCAGGTGCTGCGTGGCGTGGAGTTGACGGTGTTGTTGGGCGAGAGTGTATCCATCCGCGGCGAATCCGGCTCGGGGAAATCCACCCTCTTGAATCTACTCTCCGGGCTCGACGCCCCTGATGCGGGCGAGCTGCAGTGGGAGGGTGAAGCGACACTTTCCGCCGCCCGGCGCGGGCGTTTGATCGGGCTGGTTTTCCAATCATTCTATTTGGTGCCGGAACTCGACGCCCTCGACAACGTGCTTCTGGCTGCGCGGCTCCAGGGACCGATCGGAGCCGCTGAGCGAGCCCGGGCCTCCGATCTACTGGGGCGGGTGGGTCTGGCCGACCGCACCGGCCATATCCCCGGGAAACTCTCGGGTGGGGAAAGGCAACGAGTGGCGATTGCACGCGCCTTGATGAATAAGCCGCCGCTCATCCTGGCCGACGAACCTACGGGCAATCTCGACGAGGGCAGCGGCGAGGCGATCATCGATCTCTTGCTCGCACTTTGCGCTGAGTCGGGCTGCGCCTTGGTGCTCGTGACGCATAACGCCGCCCACGCGAACCGCTGCGACCGTCGGCTATTTTTGCGCGAAGGCGGCTTTCATCCCGTTTGAGTCGGCATCA
>Ga0247831_1008900_pt1 | contig 10321 bp, 13 predicted proteins | sample LaCruzMarch2015__9_FD_192406 | JGI IMG/M metagenome (GOLD analysis project Ga0247831, IMG submission 192406) | Freshwater microbial communities from meromictic Lake La Cruz, Castile-La Mancha, Spain - LaCruzMarch2015_1m | ecosystem: Environmental > Aquatic > Freshwater > Lake | place: Spain...
AGCTTTCCACAAACGTTGTTGTCCACCAGTTGAGTTTCCATCGACAGCCAACATTTTTCCAGTTCCTGTGGTATGGTCACCAGAACTGACAAAAAACGGAGTGTTGATTAATTGAGGGTTTGTTACAAAAGCATAATTCCCTGCAGATGTGCTTCCTGAATAGGGTGGTGATAGTAAATTATAGCCTTGTCCATCCACGACGAAACCAACACCAGAACCGCCGTATTCAAACGTACCGTTATTGATGAGGTTTTGTGCAAAAAAAGTTGCAGGAATTAATAGGACAAGAACCCAAAAAGATAGTAGTATTCTCATAGTTTAATAATCGTTCAAAATTAACATTATTGAAATGGAAGGATGTTTTTTCTAGAATTAGTTTTCATCATTTATTCGTTAAAAATAAACAGAAAACCTTAGACTATAAACAAAATTAATTAGTTTAAATAAATTTAAAATAATGAAATACGATGCTATTCTAGTACTTATTAGTTGATTGAAAGTAAGCTATATATAGAAAACAAAACATAGAAAATTCCTATAATTTTATTTAGTTGCGAAAAATTTAATTTTAAATAATTCAAAAGTTTTAATCCAAAAATCATGTAAATAAACATAGCTAGTAAAGTACCAATAGCATTAAAAAAAGCAAAATACACTAAGATTAATCTATCTGTATCGAAATGAATCTGTTTATTGACAATTACCCCCATAATTACCCAAAATGGAATTTGTTGAGGGTGAAAAACTACATTTATTAAACCACGATAAATTGTGTTTTTGTTCGTTTTTGAAGTTTTTTTTTGACTTTCAAAAATCATCCAAAAACCCATAAAAAGTATCATAAAAAAAGAAACGTATTCAATTGATTTATAAATAGTTGGATTATTATTTAATGAATTTAACAACAAAAGAGAAGCAACACAATAAAAGGTTTCAAATACAATAATTAAAAATATACAAATTGATAAAAATTTATACTTTTTTAAACTGTATAATTCAACAATCATTAAGTTAATATTTCCAGGAAAAATATAACCATAAAAACCGATAGGAATTCCTATTAAGCTCATCATAAATTAATTCTTTGCTTGAACTCTTTTTCTGATTTTCTAATTTTTATAAATTCTTTAAATGACATAAATGGAATCCCGTTTTTGTTATTTTGAATTGCAATTTGATTCATTTTCTGAAAATATGTTGCTAAAGCTTTTTGAGCATTGAAAAAAGGAAAATTTGGATTATAAATATGAGCTGGTTCAGCACCAGCACCATTCAATTCTAAAATTGAAATGTTTTTACCATTTTTTAAATCTTCTAAACTTGTACACCTCAAATCAAATCTTCCAAAATAGAATCCTTCGATTTGTTGACTTATAAAATCAAAGATTTCAGTTAAATTTTCATCAATTAGATGATTGTAGTTAAGAAATGTTGCACCTAAAGAATGATTTCCATAAGGAACAATTACTTTTATTTCCCCTTTTTTTAGTATTTCATTAAAGTTCAATTGTGCATTTTTTTTCAGTTTTTCTAATTGTAAAAATGCACGATCTTTTTGGTAGATTAATTCTAACAAAGTTGATATTCCATTTCCTTCAACTGACAATAAATCTTTCAAAGCGACTGAAAAAAGTTGACCTTTTTTTTCATTAGGTAATCTATAGTAAAAAACACTTAATTCTAAAGGAAAATCAATATAGTCTTGAACTAAAAAAGGGACTTTTACTAAATTTACATACGATGTTAATTCATCAAAATCACCTATTTTTTTTACTCCTAAACCTCTTTCTCCTCTATCCGGTTTTGCAATTATTGGAAAATTTAAATTAGAAACTTTAATTTTTTCAATAATTTCTTCCAAATTTTCATTTTCAGAAATATAAATGGTTTTTGGATAAAATTCAGTTGGTATAAGTTTGAAAATTTTCCATTTGCTCTCAAAAAACATTCCTCCATTCTCAATTGATGGATTTGAAGCTGAAAAAAAAAAGAAACTTTTTGCCTTTAAAGCCAAATAAACATAGTAAAAACTGACAGGTAAATAAACAAGCCAAATTGGCCAATATTCCCAATTTTGTAGTTTTATTTGAAATCGTTTTATTTTTTTCTGAAGTTTGTTCATGAATGATTTAAATATCTTTTTTAAATTAACTTATGTCAGGTAAAATTTTAGATTATTTGGTGAATTTACTTGAATCAAAACAACAATCAATCGTACTTTCTACTAATTCAATTTTTGAAGTAGAATAATTAAAATTTTGTAAATCATAATAATCAAAAACGGCATTTTTTGAATCGTAAAGTTCTATAAATGAATAACTTAAGGTTTTCATTTTTTCATTTCTATTGATAACAAAGCCATTTTCTTCATCTTTATTTGATTTGAAAAAATTTAGCAACTTTAAATTGGTAATTTCTTGGTTTTTTTTTACCCAATCATGAAATAAATGTGCTCTTTCATTTTTTGAAAAAGAATCGTATAATGTGGAAGAAGACCAAATGTGAGAAACGCTTGAATCAAGTATTTTTCTATGTTTTTCTTTTCCATCCCAAACTAATTCAAACAAATTATCTTTGCTCCAAACGATTAATGTAAAAGGTTCTATATCAGATAAATCCAATAAATGCCAATCAATAACAGGAGTTACAGACAACAAAAGTTCTTTTACAATTTGACCTCTACTTTTTTGGTAAATTTCTTTTTTTAAATGATTTTCAAAACCACCATTAAGAAGAATAATTACATTCATAAATTCATTTATTCCTACCCACGTTCCTCCTGCTAAAGGATCTTGTGGCATTAAAAATTTTATATTTTTTGAAATATAGGTTTCAGGACTTTTAGCTAATGGACGTTCAGGATTTTCATCTCTAAGCGAAGCAAAAGTTATCTTGTTTTTAGCAGAAGTAAATATAACAGTACACATTTTACTGGTTTTTTTCTGACAAAATTGCCTTGAACTTAATTGTCGAATAAGCTATTCCGAAATTATCGTCAACTAAATTTAATTCTTGTTCAATTAAAGCAACTTTAATCAAAGCCAAATGATGAATAGTATGTTCCATATTATAGACAATTTCTCTGAAATAGGTTGTCGATACATTCATCATTAATCCGTTTTCTGCTTCACCTACATAAAGATTGAGTTCTTTATCTGTTTTACTTATTTTTCCTTCTAATTCATTCAATTTTTGAATAGCAAAATGAAGGTTTTGTTCCAAATTCAAATCCCTTTTTCGATTAAAATAATCAACAGTTCCAGACATGTATCCATCGTTGGCACATTGAATAAGTTCAATTATGTGTCGAGTGTGTCCACCAATACTTGCGTTTCCTAGATGAATTATCTGATGCGTGTATTGTTCATCATCTAATTGAATTAGAAGATGTGTTAAAGTTTTTAGTTGCTGTGTTAATTGCTGAAAAATCATAAATTATTAATTGAAAAGTGCTGATCCGAATAAGTGATTGTATTGAACACAATGAATAGAGATGTATTTATAAGTATTGAAATCTGGCATTCCAGGTATTGAATAAACTTGATTACCATTAATTGATTTTAAATTCCCTAAATCAATGTAATTTATGGGCATTGCTTCTTTTGAAAGGTAAACATGAAGTGCAGGGCCGTTGCTTGTATTAAATCCTGATAATTTTACTTTTAGAAGTTCATTTTGTTGAAATATTTCAACTGTCCCTGTTGTGGTACCATAAGGTCCAGAGCTAAATTGACCACTGTATTTTAAAACTGCTGTTGAATCTACAGTTTCGTTTAAAAATTGAGAATTAGTTAAATTTTCTTTCTTTTTGCAAGAGCTAATAAAAAAGAAAATTGAAATAACTGAAATTGAAAATAAATAACGCATAGATTAAATTTTTTTAAAAATTAATACTTAATTCTGGACTAATTGAAAATGCACGTGTTAAACCATCTGGTCTTACATCACGAACAATTATTGGAAATCCTCCTGAAATTCCAATGGTAATTGATTTGTTTATTGTGTAAAGGAGCATAGAAGTAATATTTACGGTTAAGCCAGCCGAGCCAGCAATGTTTATTGGAGAATTACTTACGTTTCCGTTAACATAAGTGTCCTCGCCTAAATGATAAATACTTAAAATTGAAGTATTCCAATTCAATCTTTTTTTAGCGATTAGTTGGTAACCTATCCTCAACAAAACGTCACCTTTACGTTTAAAATCGTTACTAGAAGGATATTCAAAAGCCTCTGGAGTATTGACATATTCTGGTAAAAATGTATTTCTGTTTATTCCTGTAAGAGGTTGTTGCCAAGCTAGATTTAAAGCAAATCTTTTTAAGGCAGCTTTATATCCAACAATTAAATCAATTGTTCCCAAACTACTTTGATAAATCATTGGTAAAGGTTTATCCCCATTTCTAATATCTCCAAGATTTAAAGGAAGTTTTGCTCCAATTGTAAACGAATTTTTAAGTTTCTTATCTGTTTTTAAAAGATAAGTAGTTGAGAGAAAAAGATCACCAAGCCCAACTGCATTTCCTAAATCTACAGAAGCATAGTTAGCAGTAAATTTAGATTGAAAAGACCAATTTGAGTCGACAATATGCTCATACTGAATTCCTGGAGTGAAAACGTAAACGCCTTGATCTCCAATGCCGTTTGTTAAAAAGACACTCCATTTATTTTTCACTTTCAATGTATCATCTTTGTTTGATTGAATATTTCCAATTGAACAAAACCCAGCGTCACTGCAACCTTGAGAAAATAAATTTGAAGAAATTAGTATTGCTAAACAAAAATTTAAAAAACATTTCATTTCTTCGATTTAATGATTTTATTCAATAAATTTAATCCTTGTTGTAAATGTAAAACGCAAGTTATCACACAAGAAATAAGTACGATAATTGCCAAGATAAATAATTGACCTCCATCTCCTTTTGATTCAATTCCAATAATCGCAATGTGAGAAGAAATTGCGCCAAACATTAATCCAATTCCTAGAGATGCCCCAATAAAAACAGTAGAAGGAATAAGCATAAGTATAGCTGCAATTAGTTCAATAATACCTGTTCCAATTCTTCCCCAAGGCTCAACTCCTAATTTTGTGAATAGCTCAACTGATTCAGGTTGACCGAGAAATTTAAAATAAAGCGTTTGAATTAAAATAATTGCTGCAATTATTCTAAAAATCCATGATAAACTATTTTTTACTTTCATAACTAATTGATTTAAAATTATTTAAAAATTGATTTCCAGTTTTTATCTGCTTTGACATTTAAATACTTTTGGTTATCGTTCCATTTATTTAAAGTGTTAGTACCCCACGAATTATAAAATAGATATAATTTACCATCGATTAATTTAAAGGTTTCTGGATCAACTTCAACTTTTTCGTTTGATGCTCCCATTGCGTAAGCACACCATCCACCATATTGTGGTTCGTATTTTTCTGGTTCTTTTAAAAATAACTCTTTGTTGTTTTGTGATGAAAAATAGTAGATAACTCCTTCAAATGTTGTTGATAAACTTTTCTTACCTTCAATCGCTTTTTTAGAGACAAAATAGGCAACGGGATCATATCCTTGTAGTGCAAGATTGTACTCAACGTTGAAATGTTTTTTTCTTAATGTTGCTTGTGCGTTTATGTTATTTAAAAAAACAGCGCATACAATTACTACGATAATATTATTCATTTTTAAAAATATTGGTTAATAAATAGGTCGAATAATACATTTATATTGACATTGCAAAAATGCTGTCAATAATGCTAGTATTGAATAGATATTGTTCCCGAAGATTGGTAGATTCTTCCCTAATTTTACTTCAAAGTAACTTTTTTGAGCTCACTTGGGCTAATGGAAGTTTGTTTTTTGAAAAATTTACTGAAATGTGCTGCGTCCGCAAACCCTAATTCATCAGCAATTTCTTTTACAGATTTATCAGAGTAATAAAAAAAACGTTTTGCTTCGGTTATAATTCTATCGTGAATAATCTGAAGTGGTGTTTTATTACTATACAATGAAAAATAATTAGAAATTGTCTTGGGTGACTTGTTCAACAAGTTTGAATAAAATGAAATTTTATGTTCATTTTTAAAATGAATTTCGACCAACAAATTAAATTGTCGAATTAAATTAAACTTTTCTTCAACTACCTCTTCTGTTCCTAAATATTGTTTTTTAGCTAAACGAGTTATATTTATTATCAAACGAACAAGTAACATTCGAAGCATTTCACTTTTAATATCTTCGTCTGAATTAAATTCCTCTTCAAATAAATCAAATAAACTTTGCATTTTCTGATTTTCTTCAGAATCCAGTGAAACAAACATCGTTGGAGAAGGACCATAAAAAATAAATCCGACACAGCCCACTGCTGCATCATGATTTACAATACAGTAAAATTCTCTATTGAATTGCCATGCTATAATATCGGCAGGATTTTCAAATTTGAAAGATTGATTCAGCATAATCGGCAAAATCGTATTTTCTTCAAATTGATATTCTATTTCGTCAATTGTAACAAGTTGACTTTTACTGCGATTCCAAGCAATCGTGTAAAAATTATTGTCTGCTTTTTGCTCAAAATAGTAGTGATCGAAATCTAACTTATTTGTAAGTAATTTTAATTTCCCTAAACCGTTACTATTAGTGAATATATGTTCCATTTTTGTTGAAAGAATTTAAAATCTAATTCACTTTTTTAAAACGATAAAAAGAAAAGATAATTGTAAAGCAATCAACGTTTAATGTTTAATATTATTTTCTTTGAAAGCTTCATGTTTATGTTTAAAAAACACAGCAAATAAAACAGTTATGACCATTGCATAGATTGAAAAAGAAATCCAAATATGATACCAATCATTCGTTCCATTTTCAAGTGTAAAATAATTTTTTATTATTAAACCGCTAGTGTAACTTCCTAAAATTGCACCAAATCCATTTGTCATCATCATAAACAAACCTTGTGCGCTTGAACGAATTGTAGAGTCAGTAGTTGTTTCAACAAAAATAGAGCCTGATACATTAAAGAAATCAAATGCCATTCCGTAAACAATACAAGAAAGAATAATCATCCATAAACCATCAGCAGGATTTCCGTAAGCAAGTAAACCAAAACGTAATACCCAAGCAAACATGCTAATAAGCATTACTTTCTTAATTCCGAATTTTCTTAAAAAGAAGGGAATTGCTAGTATAAATACAGTTTCAGAAATTTGAGATATTGACATTATAATTGTAGAATGTTCTACCACCCAAAGATTTGCGTATTCAGGAACATTTTTAAATTCTGATATGTACAAGTCGCCATACATGTTTGTTAACTGCAATGCTGCTCCCAAAAACATGGAAAAAAGGAAAAACATTGCCATTTTAGAATTTGCAAATAATTTAAAAGCGTCTAAACCAAATAAGTTGAGCAAACTTTTTCTTTCTCTCACTTCCTTATTTGGCAAACATTTTGGAATAAAAAAGAAAGAAAATAAAGCTAAAAGAACTGCTGCGCTTCCTGCAATATAAAATTGACCTCCAAGTGCTTTGTTTCCAGTAAGATTTGTTACCCACATTGCCACAATAAACCCGATTGTTCCCCAAACTCTAATTGGCGGAAAATCTTTAATTACGTTAAACCCGTTGTTTTTTAACACATTATATCCAACCGCATTAGACAAGGCAATTGTTGGCATGTAGAATATCATTGCAAGGAAAATCCACCAAAAAAAAGAATTAGGAGATTGAACTTCAGGAAGATAAAACAGCACTAATCCACCAAGTAAATGTAAGATTCCAAATAGTTTTTCAGCATTAATCCATCTGTCTGCAAGAATTCCCATTAATGTAGGCATGAAAAGTGAAGATAAACCAAGCGTACTAAAAATGGCTCCGAACTGAACTGAGTCCCATTCTTTCGTTTCAAACCAATAATTTGCAACTGTGATTAACCATGCTCCCCAAACAAAAAATTGGAGAAAACTCATTATAGTTAATCTTATTTTGATGCTAATACTAGTTTCGTTTTTTGATTTCATCACGGAGTCTTGAGGCAAGTTCATAATCTTCATTTTCTATCGCCTCTTTTAATTGAGTGGTCAGCTCCTCCATCGAAATAGCTTCCATTTCATTAATCACTTCGTCTAATTCGTCTTCCTCTTCAAAATCTAAATCTAAATCTTCTGTACCTCCAACTTCTTCCAAAATAGTTGTAAGTGTAAAAATAGGCGCATTAAATCGAACTCCTACAGCAATTGCGTCAGAAGTACGTGAATCTATTTCGGTGATAGCATTTTCTTTTTCACAAATTATTTTGGAATAAAAAACGCCTTCATGAAATTTGTAAATAAGGATTTCACGCACATTTACACCATACGATTTACAAAATGTTTTGATTAAATCATGCGTCAATGGTCGATTTGGAACCATTTTTTCTAATTCTACAGCTATAGCCTGTGCTTCAAAACCTCCAATTACAATTGGTAATTTTCTTTTGCCAGCAGATTCAACTAATGTTAAAACATACGAGCCAGACTGAGTCTGGCTGTATGCAATACCTGTAATATCTAATTTAACTTTTTGCATTTAATTCTATAAAATTCTTTTGAACTCTTAGTGTTGAGCTGCCTTGAATTTTTTGATTGCTTCATTTAATCTTGGAACAACATCAAAAGCATCACCAACGATACCATAATCTGCTGCTTTAAAGAATGGTGCTTCAGGATCTGTGTTTACGACAACGATTACTTTCGAACCGTTAACTCCAGCTAAATGCTGAATTGCTCCTGAAATTCCAACTGCAATGTATAAATTTGGACGAATCGCAACACCTGTTTGACCAACGTGTTCGTGGTGAGGTCTCCAACCAATATCGGATACAGGGCGAGAACAAGCAGTTGCTGCACCCAACGATTTTGCTAACTCTTCAATCATTCCCCAGTTTTCAGGTCCCTTCAATCCTCTTCCTGCTGAAACTACTAATTCTGCTTCAGGTAAAGGAATTTCTCCCTCTGGTTTTTTAGTTGAAATAACTTTTATAGCCGCTTCTCCACCTTGTCCAGCTGTTTCTTCAACAGAACATGCTACACCTGAAACTTCAGGTTGAATACTATTTGGCAATAAAGAAATGATCTTTGTAGCTGAATTAACTTTCACTGCTCCCATTGCTTTTCCTGAAAACACGTTTACTTTAACAGTTCCATCAGCTTCAGGGATTGAGATTGCTCCAGAAACTAAACCAGCTTTTAGTCTTACTGATAATCTTGGTGCTACTGCTTTTCCTATCAAATCGTGAGAAAAAATAACAGTGTTCGCTCCAACAGTTTGTGCTACTGAAGCAATCAAACGAGTCAATTGTTGTGCATCTTCACCATCAACACTTCTGTCAACGATTACTTTCGATGCACCATATTCTCCAAGAGTTGAAAGTAAGTCTGCACTTGCGTTTCCGTTTGTTACAACAGTAACGTCAGTGCCAATTTTTTTACCATAAGTAACAGTTTCCAAAGCTGATTTTGAAAGACCGTTTGTTGAATTTATATATACTAGTATCATGAAAAATCTTTTTAAACGATTAAATTACTTTTGCTTCGTTGTGTAACAATTCTACCAATTCATCCATATTTTCAGGATTAATCATTTTCACTGCTGATTTAGCATTTGGCATTGTATAATTAACATAGCTTGTCAATTCTTCAACAGCAACTGGTGCAACAACCGTAAGTGGTTTTGTTCTTGCGGCCATTATACCACGCATGTTAGGAATGCGTTGTTCAGCCATTCCTTTAGCGCAAGATACAACTGCAGGAGTTGAAACCTCAACCACTTGAACACCACCAGCAATTTCTCTTTCTAATGTAAGGCTTGAACCGTTAACATCTAATTTCTCTGCTAAAGAAACGAAAGGTAAATCTAAAGCTTCAGCAATCATTCCACCAACTTGAGATCCATTGTAGTTGATTGTTTCTTTACCTGTTAAGATTAAATCAAAACCATTTGATTTTGCATATTCAGCGATTTGAGTTGCGGTGTAATAAGCATCTTTTGGATCTGCATCTATTCTCACTGCTTCATCCGCACCGATTGCAAGTGCTTTTCTAATGACAGCCTCGTCAGCAGCTGCTCCAACGGTTACAATTGTTACTTGTCCACCACCCGCTTCTTTGATTTCCAAAGCGCGAACAAGTGCATACCACTCGTCGTAAGGGTTAACAATATATTGTACTCCATTTTCATCAAACTTCGTGTTTCCGTCTGTGAAAGCAACTTTAGAAGTTGTGTCTGGAGACTTACTGATACAAACCAAAATTTTCATTCTCTTTCGTTTTTAGTGGTGCAAATTTAAGGAA
>Ga0247831_1008901_pt1 | contig 10321 bp, 8 predicted proteins | sample LaCruzMarch2015__9_FD_192406 | JGI IMG/M metagenome (GOLD analysis project Ga0247831, IMG submission 192406) | Freshwater microbial communities from meromictic Lake La Cruz, Castile-La Mancha, Spain - LaCruzMarch2015_1m | ecosystem: Environmental > Aquatic > Freshwater > Lake | place: Spain...
CGGCGGACGCGGTCGGTAACTCGGTCACCGGCTATGTCTGCTCGACCTGCCAGGGCAATCTGATCGCCACCAATGCCCAGACCAACTCCGGCCCTGTCTCGGCCACGGCGACCACGACCGTCCGCGGCACGGGCCGCGCGACCGCGTCGAGCGCAAGCGCCGTCGGCAATACCGCGACCTTCTACGTCTCGCGGCCGGGGTCGTGATCTGCGCCCTGATGTCCGCCTAACGTAAAGTTTACTTTACGGCTACCAGAGATTGAGGAAGGCTGGTGAGGGGGCAACTATGGCCCCTGTCCGACCACATCCGGGAGTGCCTGTGCGGCGGCCCCGATTTCGCCTGAAGCCTTCATGACCCCTCGCCGTCTTCTGCTCGCCGCCGCGTCCGGCCTCGCCCTGCTGACTTGCCCCCTGTCCGGTGCCGCCATGGCCCAGACGGCGACCGCTGCGCAGCCCTCGGACCCCTGGGCGCAGGCCGCCAGCGACATTCCCGCCGATCCGGCCGTCCGGTTCGGGCAGCTGCCCAACGGCATGCGCTATGCGATCCTGAGAAACGCGACCCCGCCCGGACAGGCCTCATTGCGGCTGCGGCTCGACGGTGGCTCGCTGATGGAAACGGACGACCAGCGCGGTCTCGCCCACTTCATGGAGCATATGGCCTTCAACGGCACGACCAATATCCCGGAGAATGAGCTGCTGCGCATCCTGGAGCGCCTGGGCCTGGCCTTTGGCGCCGACACCAACGCCTTCACCTCTTTCGACCAGACCGCCTATGTTCTGGAACTCCCCCGCACCAACGACGAGACCGTCGACACTGCCCTCCGCATCCTGCGCGAGCAGGTCTCCGAAGCTCTCATGAACGCAGACGACATTGACGCCGAGCGCGGCGTGATTGAAGGCGAGGAGCGGACCCGCAACACGCCGGCTCAACGATCATTGAAGGCGCAGCTTGCGCTGTTGGCACCCGGCCAGCGGATCGCAGATCGTCTGCCCATCGGCGACCTCAACATCATCCGTACGGCACCACGCGAGCGCTTCGTTGATTTCTACAACGCCTACTACAGGCCTTCGCGCGCGACTCTTTTGGCGGTCGGGGACTTCGACGTCGATCAGATGGAGGCGAAGATCCGCGGGGCCTTCGAAAGCTGGCAGCCCAGGGCGGCTGACGGCCCTGAACCCGACCTCGGACAGATCGCGCCGCGCGGTGCCGACAGCCGGATTCTGGTCGAGCCGGGCGTGCAGTCCTCGATCCAGCTGAACTGGGTATCGCCGCCCGATAACGACCCTGACACCGTCGCCGAACGCCGTTCTTTGCTTCTTCAGAACCTCGGCCTGGCGGTCCTCAGCCGTCGCCTGGGCGAGATCGCACGCGCCGACAACCCGCCGTTCCTGGGTGCCGGGGGCGTGACCGATACCTTGTTCGACAGCCTGCAGATCGCGACCGTCGGTGCCGCCTTCAATCCGGGTGGCCTGCCCCGCGCGCTGCAGACCATCGAACAGGAGAAGCGCCGCCTGGTTCAGTTCGGCGTCACCGAGACCGAACTGAATCGCGAGATCACCGACACGCGGGCCGCGCTCGAGAATGCGGTTGCGACTGCGGCCACCCGCACGACCCCGGCCCTCGTGGGCGGGCTCCTGAATGCGACCAACGACCAGCGAGTGTTCAGCACGCCCGCGACGAATCTCGCGCTGTTCAACGCGGCGGTCGACGGCCTGACACCCCGGGCTGTGAATGAAGCGGTCGCGACGGTGTTCGCCGGTCAGGGCCCACTGGCGCTTGTGGCGACCCCGGAACCCATCGAAGGCGGCGAGGCGGCGGTTACGGCTCTGCTGGAAGCTTCGACGGCCGTCCCGGTCACGCCTCCAGCCGCCCAGGCTGCGCTGGAATGGCCCTATGCCACGTTCGGCACGCCCGCCCAGCCCGCCCGGCAACAGGAGATCGCTTCGGTCGGTGCCACGGTCGTCACCTTCGCCAACGGCACCCGGCTGACGGTCAAACCGACCACCTTCCGCGACGACCAGATCCTGATCAGCGTACGGGCCGGGCTCGGCGAACTCGGCCTTCCGACGGACCGGGCCGACCCCCAGACCCTGGCCCCCTTCGTCTTCACGGCTGGCGGTCTGGGCAAGCTGACAGCCGATGAACTGACCCGCGCCTTGAGCGGCAAGATCTACAATGCCGGCTTTGCCATCGACGGCGACGCCTATGAGCTGACGGGCACCACCCGGCCTGAGGACCTCGGTCTGCAGATGCAGGTTCTGGCTGCCTATCTGACCGACCCGGGCGTGCGCCCGGCCCCCTTCGAACAATTCAAGGGTTTCTGGCCCCAGATCATCGCCCAGAGCATGGCGACCCCCGAAGGGGCGTTCGGAATCCAGTCGAGCGGCCTGCTGGCGTCCGGCGATGCGCGGCAGACCTTCCCCTCGCCCGAGACGGTTGCGGGCTGGACGAATGACCAGTTCAAGGCGAGCGTGACCGCAGGTCTTGCCCAGGGGCCCATCAACGTCGTGATTGTCGGCGATGTGACCATGGAGGATGCGATCGCCGCTGTCGGCTCGACCCTCGCCGCGCTGCCCGCCCGATCGGCAGAACCGGGGGTATCCGCCGGTGCCGACGTCCGGCGTTTCCCGGCCGGAACGCCGGAACCGGTGCGGCTGACGCACACCGGGCCTGCTGAACAGGCGCTGGGTTATCTGGCATGGCCCACCACCGATGTTGTCGGCGACCGAACGGACGCGCGCGTCGCAGACCTATTGGCGGCCGTCCTGGAGCTGCGCGTGCTGGACGAGATCAGGGAAAACCAGGCCCTGGCCTATTCGCCTAAAGTCGAGGCCTCGGCGTCGGACGTCTATCGGGACTACGGCTCGATCGCTGTCACGGCCCAGACGACGCCTCAGAACCAGCCTGCGTTGTTCGCCGCCCTCGACGCGATCGCTGCTTCCCTGCGCGACACACCGATCACAGAGGATGAGTTGAACCGGGCGCGCGCGCCCAATGTGGAACGTCTTCGTCGCGAGCAGGCCGGCAATGAATACTGGCTGGGGGCCTTGGCCCACGTGGCGACCAGGCCTGGCGATATCGAGCAGATCGCGACCGAGATCAGCGATCGCGAAGCGGTAACGCCCGCTGACATCCAGGCGGCGGCCCGGAAATACCTGATGCCAGACAAGGCCTGGCGCGCTTCGGTGATCTCTGCCAACGCACCGGCGCAATAGACCAAAAAAGAGGCCCCGGGGTTTTCGCTCCGGGGCCTTCAGTCTTCTCAGGATCGTCGGCGATGAACCCGACCATCAATGTCTATCCCACCCGCCATTCGCACAGGCTGAACGGGTCGTTGTCTGTCATTCAGCTTCAAGGCTGATCGGCTCCAGACAGAAGTGGGAGCATGGGTCACGCTTTCGCGTTGGACCCACGAAGGGAGTCCGCCTCAAACGATCTGAACCGCCCCCGGTTTGCCGGAGGCTTCAACGCCTGAGAGAAAGCAACACGACGAACAAGGGCTCACCCGAGGCTCGCGAGCGAGCGGTCCGGATGGTGCTGGATGATACCGCATTTCATTCACTTAACGGCCACTTTACAATTTCTATTTAAAGTCGCACTGCGCTGTCCAAGGAGGTACTTTGTCAAATCCTTGCCTGAAATGCCCAACAGATCAAAGCTGCTGTCGTGAACTTAATGGCCTTAAGATTAACGAGTCAGAATACGTTCGGCACTTTGAAAGTAGAATTGAACATCTCACCGTTTCTCGAAAAGGCAAGATATTTGAGATATCGTCTCTTGGGAACGGTCCATGCCCGAACTGGGATCAACAGTGTCAAGTCTATGGGAACCGGCCCATGGACTGTGATCTTTATCCCTATACGATGGGAAATGTGTTTGAAGGGGATGGGGAGGTTTATGCGACCTATCACAGCCGCACCGATTGTCCTTTGACAGCCCAGCTCCTCGGCCCCCGCGAGAAAGCAGAAGAACTGATACGAAACTTTCTTAAATACACCTATGGCGAGCAATTCAAGATCACTGTTCGCTATGATGAAGGAGCAGCGAGAGTCTATCACCTGGCGCGCCGGGCTGCATCTAAGGCCAGGAGGCTGCTTATCGGAGAGACGACCTGATCGAAGAGCAGGAAATATCTATTCCAGCTCTGTATCCAACTCCATTTTTCCAGGCGTCCACACCCGATCGTCCACTTGAAGCCTGGCCACAAATCATGATTCCGATGCGCTCTGGTCACGTCGCAGCCGGTGAAGAGCAAGCTGGTCTGGCTGTCGGATGATCCATGGGCAGCCGTCGAGCCATATCTGGCCGGAGCTCGGCGGGTCGATGACCGGCGAGTGATCTCGGGCATCATCCATGGGCTCGGGACAGGTTGTCCAATGGCCGGATTGCGACGCCGGGTACAGCCCGTCCACGACGGTCTGTACCCGGCGTCGCCGTCGCATTCCTCGTCACCTGCCGGCCATGAATGAGTCTGGAGCCTAGAACACCCGCCCGCCGACGCCGCCGTCCAGCATGATCGAGGCCCCGATGATCGAGGCACCCTGCGTCTGGACGACCTCTTCGCGGTATTCGGTGTAGATCTCTTCCTTGACCCAGACGAGCACCTTGATGCCCGCGCCATAGCGGCGAAGCAGCGAGCGCTCGTTGCAGTCGCGAGCCACCAACTGGGTCTTGCACCGCAGGTCGCCGGCACGATCGCGCCACAGCGCCTCGCCCTTCTGGCAGGCGAAGGTCTGTCCGCCCTCGAAGCTGACCTGACCGGTCCATTCCGACCAGGTCACCTGCAGCCGCGTCCCGGCGATGCAGCGATACAGTTCGCCCTCATAGCCGTCATGGATATCGCGGTCGGGCGTCACCTGGGACGCTGGGTGCGGGATGTCGCGGTCGTCGATGCAGAAGGCCTGGATGACGACGCGCTTTTCCCAGCGGCGACGGGACTCGTAAGGCACGTGGACGACCTGGGACACAGTCCCGGCCTCGACAGTCAGGCCCTGGATCACGGTCGGATAGGGCTGCTCGACGCTGAAGTAGGCACCGCCGCCACCGCCGCCCCGCACGTTGCCATAGCCGCTGACGCGGGCATTCAGCAGGGCGCGGGCCCTTGCCGTGACCCCGGCATTGCCGTCCGCATTGGCGTTCGCATTGGCGTTCGCATTGATGTTGACGTTCACATTGATGTCGCCACCCCCCGGTGGATAGCTCGGCGGCGGGGGCTGGGTGCAGCAATCCGGCGGCGGAGGCGGAGGGGGCGGAGGCGGTGGCGGCTCGCACGATCCACACGGCGGAGGCGGCGGCGGTGTGCAGCCCGCGTGGCACTGGGCCGAGGCCGGTCCGGCCAGGCTGAGCAGGGCCATGGCACCCGTAAAGGCGCCTGCCACCGCCGGCAGCCAGATCTTGATCGCCACCCGCATGGGTCAGGCTCCTGAAGAATCGATCGCCGACCCCAACGAGACGCAGGTCGGCCCAATGGGCATCTGCGGGCAAAACCCTTGCGTTTCCGTTGCCAGGGGAATGGCACCGCCCTTGCGGCGCTCGCCACGAAAGCGAGACGCATGTTCCATCCCGGCACACAGACTCTGATCGATCACTGGGCTGCACTGCCCTCTCCCGGCCCTATCCCTCCACGCGCCGGGCTCGAGCCGATGCGGCTGGGTCGGCTGGTGCCCCAGCTGTTCACGGCCGACCGCAGCCCTGACGGCGCGACCCTCCGGCTTGCGGGCGCCTGGATCGAGACCCTGCATGGCCGGCCCATGCGTGGCGTCGGCTGGCTAGACCTGTGGGCTCCCGAGAGCCGGACCCTGATCGCCGCCGCCGTCGTCCAGACCTTCCGCGAGGCCCGTCCGGTCGTGATGGTGGCCGAGGCGACGCGCCTGCGTGGCGTGCTGGAAATCGTCATCGCGCCCATGCGCGGCCCGGACGGCGAGGCCAATCGGTTGCTGGGGCTCTATCAGCCGGCGCTGGATCAGGAACGGCGTCGCGAGGCAGTCGGCCCGCTGACCGCGCGGCTTTCAGTCGGCGTCGGCGTGACCGGACGCCCGCCCCTGACCCTGGCCGCCGTCGACGGGCGACGGATCGCCTGAAGGAACGATCGTTCGCGCCAGGGCTTGTCCCGCAGCAACGGGCTCGCCCCGCAACAAATACCACGACTGTTGCAGTTGTTGTCGGCCTGCCTATGTTACCGTCTTCGCAACAGCCCTGCGGGACGTCCCGCAGCCGGAGAGACTTCGATGATCGAGCGCAGACCGTTCGACAGCCTGGGTGGTGCCAACCACGGATGGCTGAATGCCAGACACCATTTCTCCTTCGCCGGCTATTACGATCCGGCCCGCATGAGCTGGGGCAATCTGCGCGTCTGGAACGACGACGAGATCGCGGCGGGCTCGGGCTTTCCGCCCCACCCCCACTCGGACATGGAGATCATCACCTATGTCCGCGAAGGCGCGATCACCCATGAGGACAGCCTGGGCAACAAAGGCCGCACCGAGGCCGGCGACGTCCAGGTGATGAGCGCCGGCACCGGTATCCGGCACGCCGAATACAATGCCGAACCGGTGCTGACCCGAATCTTCCAGATCTGGATCGAGCCGACCCGTCGCGGCGAAAAGCCCGCATGGGGGGCCAGGCCCTTCCCCAAGGGTGACCGCGCCGGTCAGTTCGTGGTCCTGGCCTCGGGCTTCGAGGGGGACAGCGATGCCCTGCCGATCCGCACCGACGCACGCATCGTGGGCGCGACGCTGAAGGCGGGCGAGAGCGCGACCTATCCGCTGGGCGCGACCCGCCGTGGCTATCTGGTGCCCGCCAGCGGCGAGGTCGAGGTCAACGGCGTCCATCTGAACGCCCGCGACGGTGCCGCCATAATCGGCGAGGACACCCTGACCGTGACCGCCGTCAACGATGCCGAGATCGTCCTGGTCGACGCAGCCTAGGTCGCCGTCGCGGTCTCCCTCCCCCGCGGGGGAGGGAGACCCTCGGCGCTCGCTAGAGAACCCCGATCATGCTGGCGACCAGGGGATGACGGACAATGTCGCCCTCAGCCAGACGCACGACCGAAATCTCCGGCACGGCCTCCAGGCGCGTGGCGATGTCAGCAAGTCCGGACAGAGACGGCAGCAGGTCCGTCTGGCCCGGATCGCCCGTCACCACCATGTTGGAGTGCCAGCCCAGCCGCGTCAGCAGCATCTTCAGCTGCACATAGGTGCAGTTCTGGGCCTCGTCGATGACGATGAAGGCGTTGTTCAGGGTGCGCCCGCGCATGTATCCGACCGGCGCGATCTCGATCAGGCCCTCGGCCATCAGGGCCCCCACCCGCTTCATCGACAGCCGGTCCGACAGGGCGTCGTAGAGCGGACGCAGATAGGGGGCCAGTTTGTCCTCCATGGCACCGGGCAGGAAGCCGATCGATTCGCCGGCCTCGACGGCGGGGCGGCTCAGCACGATGCGACCGACCTTGCCGGCCTCCAGTGCCTCGACCGCCTTGGCGACGGCCAGATAGGTCTTGCCGGTGCCTGCGGGGCCCAACGCCAGGGTCAGGTTGGAGGTGTCGATCGCGTTCAGCAGCGCCGCCTGCCCCTCGGACTTGGGCTTCAGCGTCTTCAGATATCCCTGCTCGCGATCGTCGTTCGACGGATGCGGCGACCAGGCCCCCCGGCTCTGTGCAACGGGCAACCGGCGGACCTTGGCGTCCTGGCCATAGTCGGGGCCATCGAAGGCTCCACCTTCACGGGATTGACGCTTCAGGGCGGCGCGCTTGGTCATGGCAGGCTCCGAGACATGAAAAAAGGCGACGCCGGAATGGCATCGCCTCGATCGAGGGTGGGGAGGGAAAAGAAGGTGCCGACAGGCTGTCCGGGGTCGGAGATGTATCCCACATCCAGCGGGAAGACCCGCCGCATACCCGAACGCGTCACGCACGCTCTCCTGGGTTCTGACCGGACCGGGGTTGATCCGGCTTCCGATCCGGGGCCGAAATGAAGGCCTCGAATCGCAGCAACACTTTGATGCTAGCGTGGTTTCCAAAGGCTTAAAGAGCCTAATGCGTTCAGTGCAGATGAGGGTTTCATGACGATCTATTCGCTTGCGGACAAGAAACCGCGATTGCCGCCAGAGGGTGAATACTGGATCGCCGACAATGCGGTCGTGGTCGGTGACGTGACCCTGAAGTCAGGGGCCAGCGTCTGGTTCGGCGTCACGGTGCGCGGCGACAACGATCCGATCGTCATCGGAGCGAACACCAACATCCAGGACGGCAGCGTCCTGCATTCCGATCCGGGCGAGCCGCTCACGATAGGAGACAACGTCACGGTCGGGCACATGGCCATGCTCCACAGCTGTACGATCGGCGACAACACCCTGATCGGCATCGGCGCGGTGGTCCTGGGGCGCGCCGTGATCGGGAAGAACTGCCTGATCGGCGCGAACGCCCTGATCACGGAGGGCAAGGTCATACCGGACGGCTCGCTGGTCATGGGACAGCCCGGCAAGGTGGTGCGGCAGCTGGACGAGGCCCAGATCGCCGCCCTGACGGCCTCGGCTCACCATTATGTGCAGAACTGGAGGCGGTATGCGCAGGCCCTGAAGCCCTCTCCCGCAGGGGGAGAGGGCCAGATGCCGTCACCGACCCAGGTCGTAGGTGCCGGTGATGTCGATGCGGACGGCCATCTCACCGGCGGCGACGGGCGTTGATGCGCTGTCGGCCATGGCCATGCGTGCCATCATCGGCATGGGCTGCGGGGCCTGATAGCCGCCGCCCTCGCTCAGGGAGCGAATGGACCCCAGCTCGACACCCAGCGCCCGGGCATACAGGCGCGCCTTGTCCTGCAGCGCGCGCACGGCCAGGACGCGGGCCTCGTCTTCGGCGGCCTTGGGATCCTTCAGACCGAAGGAAATGCCTTCGATCTGGTTGACACCAGCCGAGACCACCGCGTCGGCCGTCGTGCCGACCTTCGTCAGGTCCATGATGTTGACGGTCACCCTGTTCGACGCCTGATAGCCGCGCAGCCTAGGCGGCTCGTTCTGGATGTAGTCGTACTGAGCCGACAGGTTCAGACCCGAGGTCTGAATGTCGCGATCGGCGATTCCCGCGCGGCTCAGGGCGGCGAAGACCGCCTGCATGCGGCGGGCGTTGTCGGCCATGGCGGCCTGGGCCGTCGGAGCTTCCGTCGTCACGCCGAAGGTGATGGTGGCCATGTCGGGCGCGACCTTGACCTCGCCATAGGCCGACAGATTCAGCGCAGGCGCTGCGGTCATGGCATGCATCTCCGTCGGAGCCGATTGTGCCAGCGCCGCGGGCGCGGCCAGGCCGACGAGGGCGGCGCCCAGCATGAGGGCGGGAAGGGTGCGGGTCATGGATAGCCTCATCGAGAACGATTCCTGGGACGGCCCCCAGTTCTCCGCGAGGACCGTGGTGGAACCTTGGCCCTGAACGCCTGAACAGGGAGCAGGTCGCATCCGCAGAAACCGTTCATGTGCATGACATGGACGACAGGAAGCGGACTTTCCCCTCCGCGCCGCCCCTGCTAGGCGATGCCGTTCGGCGGGCGCGTAGCTCAATGGTTAGAGCCGACCGCTCATAACGGTCTGGTTGGGGGTTCGAGTCCCTCCGCGCCTACCACCCTATCGACGGCGGCGTCCGTCGCGCCAGCGGTCCTCTCCGCGGGGCGTCGGCTGGTCCACATACTGTCCCTGGCCGTTGTACCAGCCATAGCCTTGCTGGAACCGGTCATAGCCGGTCGGGCTATAGGCATAGTCGTCGTAGGGATCGCCGTAGGCACCGTCCATCTCGTCCCACCAATCGCGCGGATAGGCTGTGCGCTGGCACTCATAGCCCTGGCCGCCCTGACCCCAGTAGGGGGCGTAGCGATCCTGATAGACAGGGCGATAGGTCGGCCGGCACAGGCTGTCGGACCAGACCCGGTTTCCGTTGGCGGTCAGCTGGGCGCGGTACTCCTGCTGGAATACAGCCGTAACGCCGACGAAGATATTGTCGGTGACCACCGCCCGCCCTGAGGCGAGACCGACGCCGACGGTGTCGGCGCGGATGCGGCTGTTGGTCAGGCTGAGCTCGCCATTGTACAGCACCACACCCTTGTCGGACTGGCAGATCTTCGAGCCGTCGATCGTAACTGACGCCCCCTCGATGGCCACGCCTTCGACATAACCGCAGACCTTGGTGTTCGACACCTCGACCCGGCCATAGTCGCGGCGCGAGCGGACCGAGATGCCGATCGAGCGGGGACCATAGTTGTTGGGGGTCTCAACCCCGACCAGGGTGGTCGAGTCGATGCGCGAGGGATCGCCGGCGCCCGGCGTCAGTTCGATGCCG
>Ga0247831_1008902_pt1 | contig 10320 bp, 6 predicted proteins | sample LaCruzMarch2015__9_FD_192406 | JGI IMG/M metagenome (GOLD analysis project Ga0247831, IMG submission 192406) | Freshwater microbial communities from meromictic Lake La Cruz, Castile-La Mancha, Spain - LaCruzMarch2015_1m | ecosystem: Environmental > Aquatic > Freshwater > Lake | place: Spain...
CGTCGTGCTGGAACACTGCTACGGCCAGGTCGATGCCCTCTCCATCCACCTTTACGTCTGCGAGGCCGGCTACAAAACCCTCGCCGACTACCTGGCCTGCCCCGTCGTGATGGAAAACCAGATACGCGATGTGCTCGCCGCCTGCGACTTTGTGAAGGCCAAACACCGCCACAAAAAAACCATGATGCTCTCCTTCGACGAGTGGAATGTCTGGGACATGGCCCGCTTCGGAGCAAAGTGCGAACGCTGGGCCGAGGCACCACCCCAACTCGAACAACACTACACCTTTGCCGATGCCCTCGTGGTCGGCGGGTTGCTGCTCGCCCTCCTCCGCCAATCCGGGCGCGTGCGCTACGCCTGCCTGGCCCAGTTGGTGAACGTGATCGCCCCCATCATGACCGCACCCGGAGGCAGCGCCTGGCGTCAGACGATTTTTCACCCCTTCGCCCAGGCCTCCCGCCACGGTCGGGGCACCCTGCTTTTCACCCACCTCAGCGGTTCGCCTGTCGCCGAAACCCCCACCCACGGCCCCTCGCCCGACCTCGAGGCCGTCGCCACCCGCGACGGAGACCATATCACGGTTTTTATCCTCCACCGCGGTCAGACCGCCCCCGCCACGTTTACCCTTAGTCTCGAAGGCACCGCACGCTGGCGAGTTATCGAGCACCAAGTCCTCGCCGCACCCGATCCCCACACCACCAACGGCCCCGATTCCGCCGCCATTGCCCCGCTGTCCTTGCCCACGCATAGCTTGGGTTCGGACAACACCCTTGCCCTGACCCTCCCGCCACTTTCCTGGCATGTGCTCCGGCTCACCCCCGAAACCGCCGAGTAATCCGGCTGGCTCCCCGGCCCAGCCCCCACACTCAACCGACCGGCGACACCTTGCCGCCCAGGCGGCGGCTTGTTTCTGGCGCACCCCACTCCCCCCCATGCGTAAACCACCCCGTATAGTCGCCGCCGGCCTTTTCGCGCTCGTCGGTTTCAGCCTGGCCCACGCCGAGCCCTCCGCACCACCCCAAGCCTTTCCCGTGACCATCGAGGTGGACGCCGCCCACCCCGTGGGCGAACTCCGCCCGATCTGGCGTTTCTTCGGCGCCGACGAGCCCAACTACGCCACCATGAAGGACGGCCGCGCCCTGCTCGCCGACCTGGGCAAACTCGCCCCGCAACAGGTTTATTTTCGCGCCCATAACCTGCTCAGTTCAGGCGACGGCACCCCCGCCCTGAAATGGGGCAGCACCAATATCTACACGGAAGACGCTTCCGGCCGGCCGGTCTATGATTGGACCGTGGTGGACCGCATCTTCGACACCTACCTAGCCCGCGGCGTGCGCCCCTTCGCCCAACTCGGCTTCATGCCCGAGGCGCTCTCCACCCACCCGACACCCTACCAGCACGAGTGGCGCCCCGGTCTGCCCTACGAAAAGATCATCACCGGCTGGGCCTACCCGCCCAAAGACTACGAACGCTGGCGCGAACTCGCCTACCAGTGGACTAAACACTGCGTCGAACGCTACGGACGCGCCGAGGTCGAAAAATGGTATTGGGAAGTCTGGAACGAGCCCAACGGGCACTACTGGAAAGGCACCCGCGAAGACTGGTTCAAGCTGCACGACTACGCCATCGACGGCGTCCGCCGCGCCCTGCCCACCGCGAAGGTCGGCGGCCCCCACGTCGCCGGCAGCGGCGGTGCCTTCATGGACGATTTCCTCAAGCACATCGAAAGCGGGAAAAACCAAGCCACCGGCGGCACCGGCACACCCACTGATTTTCTGGCGTTTCACGCTAAAGGCTCGCCCAGTTTCATCAACGGCCACGTCCGCCTCGGCATCTCCGCCCAGCTTCAAGCCATCGACAATGGCTTCCGCAAAATCGCCGCGATCCCCTCCTTAAAGTCCAAACCGATCATTCTCGGCGAGTCCGACCCCGATGGCTGCGCCGCCTGCCAAGGTCCGCAACTAGGCTACCGAGCCGGCACCATGTATTCGAGCTACACCGCCGCCAGCTTCGCCCGAAAACACCAACTCGCCGACCGCCATGGGGTGAATTTGGAGGGCGCTGTCACCTGGGCTTTTGAGTTTGAGGACCAGAAATATTTTGCCGGCCAGCGCGTGCTCGCGAGCAACGGCGTCGCCCTGCCCGTGCTGAATGTATTTCGCCTGTTCGCCCAAATGAACGGACGGCGCGTAGCGTCCCGCAGCTCGGCTGAAGTCCCGCTCGAAGCAATCCTCCGGGAAGGGGTGCGCGGAGCACCCGACGTCGCCGCGCTCACCGGCCTGGAGCCGAACCGCCTCGCCATCTTGGTCTGGCACTACCACGATGACGACCTGCCCGGCCCGCCCGCCCACGTCGCCCTGGACCTCGCCGGCTTGCCGGCCGGAACCAGTCAGGCCCAACTCACCCACTACCGCATCGACGAGTTCCACTCCAACGCCTACGCCGAGTGGGTTCGCCTCGGTTCCCCGTCTGACCCGAACGAAAAACAATATGCGCAACTGCGGGCCGCCGGTGCCCTCGCCGCCCTGGGATCACCCGAGCCCGTCTCGTTGACTGGCGGTCGTGCCGCTTTGAACTTCGAATTACCCCGCCAAGCCGTTTCCCTGCTAGTCCTTACGTGGTGACCCAGCGAAACCGGCGCTTCACTCTGCAGGTGCTAAGGCTACATCCGCCTGGCCGGGCCGAACCTTCAGTTGCTGGCCATCGAAGCCGGGGTCGCGGTCGCTAAAATCATCCTCGACCTCGATGGGCTACGGGCTTCCTAAGATCTGCACCCGAGACCCATGCGCACAAACCCCCTTATGTCGCTTTTGCCCACCTTAGCCTCCTTTGCCATCCGGCTGCTGGCTCTGTTATACACCGTGCTAACTATGGCCCTATTCTCTTCTCTCCCGGCAGCGCAGCCCGCATCCTGGATCGGCCCGGCCAGAACCGAGGTCAACCAGTGGACCCGCTACGTGAAGACCTTTTCGCTCGCCGCCGTCCCGCCCTCCGCCGAGGCGAAAATCGCCGCCGACACCAAATACTGGCTCTGGCTCAACGGCACCCTGGTCGTCCGCGAGGGCGGCTTGAAACGCGGGCCCTCACCCGCCGATACCTACTACGACCGGGTGGATCTGGCGCCCTATCTCCAGGCCGGCGAGAATACCCTGGCCGTGCTCGTCTGGCATTTCGGAAAACACGGTTTTTCCCACCAAAACAGCGGCCGGTCGGGCCTCTATTTCAGCCTTGATTTAGCGGGCCATAATCTCGTGAGCGACGACACCTGGAAACTCTCGCCGCATCCCGCCTTTTCCACCTCGCCTGACACCCCGCCCAACGGCCGCCTGCCCGAGTCCAGCCTTCGCTTCGACGCCCGCACCGACGAGCCCGGCTGGCACCGACTCGGCCACCCGACCGAAGCCTGGCCCACCCCCTCCGTCTTCGGCCAGCCTCCCTGCGCACCCTGGGGTCAACTCGTGGAGCGGCCCATCCCCCTTTGGAAAGACTATGGCCTGCGTGACTACGTCGCCGCACCCGCCCTGCCCGCAGTCGGCGACGGCTCCGTCCTCCGTGGGAAATTACCCTACAACGCTCAGGTCACCCCCTGGCTCCAGATCGAGGCCGCCGCCGGCCTCGAGATCGACCTTCGCACCGACAACTTTCTCGGCGGCGGCGTGCCCAACGTTCATGCAAAATACCTCACCCGCGATGGCATTCAGGAATTCGAGGCCTTTGGCTGGATGAACGGTCACGAAGTGCTCTACACCATTCCCGCCGGCGTAAAAGTGCTGGGCCTGAAGTATCGCGAGACCGGCTACGCCGCCGAGTTCCGGGGCGCCTTCACCTCCAGCGACCCCGACCTCGACCTGCTTTGGAAAAAAGCCGCCCGCACCCTCTACATCACCATGCGGGACACCTATATGGACTGCCCCGACCGCGAACGCGCCCAGTGGTGGGGCGACGTGGTCAACGAGCTGGGCGAGGTTTTCTACACTTTTGATCCGCGGGGCTCCCGACTCACCCGCAAGGCGATCTACGAACTGGTTAACTGGCAGCGCGACGACGGCACCCTTTACTCGCCTGTTCCCGCCGGCATCCCAGCCAAAGGCAGGGGCGAAGTCCGGGACGGCACCTGGTCTGCCGAGCTGCCCGTCCAGATGCTCGCCAGCATCAGCAAATACGGTTTCTGGACCTATTTTCTCCACAGCGGCGACACCGCAACACTCCGCGATGCCTACCCGGCGGTGAAGCGCTATTTGAATCTTTGGCACTTCGATGCCGATGGCCTGATCGCCCATCGGAGCGGAGGCTGGGACTGGTCGGACTGGGGCGAAAATATCGACGTCCGCGCGCTCGATAACGCCTGGTATTACCTTTGCCTCGAGGCCGCCCTCGAAACGGCCAAAGTCACCGGCGACACCGCCGATCTCGGCGAGTGGCAACAACGCCGCGAGCGCATCGCCGCCAACTTTAACCGCGTCCTTTGGAACGGCACCGAATACCGTTCCCCCGGCTACGCGGGCGACACCGATGACCGGGCCAACGGTCTCGCCGTCGTGGCCGGCCTCACCACCCCCGCGCAACACCCCGCGCTGCTCGCGGTGCTGACCAAACACCGTAACGCCAGCCCCTACATGGAAAAATACGTGCTGGAGGCGCTCTTTCAGCTCCACGCGCCCGGCCTGGCCATGGCCCGCATGAAGGAGCGCTACCGTGAGCAACTCAATAGCCCTCTAACCACCCTCTGGGAAGGCTGGGGCATCGGCGAAAAAGGCTTCGGCGGCGGCAGCTACAACCATGCCTGGAGCGGCGGGCCCCTCACCCTCCTGTCTCAATACGCCGCCGGCATCGCCCCCACCGAACCCGGCTACGCCTCCTACACCGTCTCGCCACAGCTGGGGTCGCTCGACCACATCCACGCGTTCGTGCCCACCGTCCGCGGCGATATCGACGTCACGCTCTCCCAAACCGACGATCGCTTCACGGCCACCATCACCAGCCCGCCCGACTGCCTTGGCCTATTCGGCATACCGAAACGCCCCGGACGTATTATCACCCTGGCCGATCCCGCTCTGCAACCAGTCGCCGAAGACGAGCATTACCTTAAAATCGCCATCCAACCCGGCCGAAACCAAATCGAAGCCCGCTACGAAAAATAAACGGACCCATGCCCCTCCCCCGCCTCTTCGTCATACTTGCTTGCGCCCTGCTCAGCCCGGCCGCCGTGCGCTCCGCCAGTCCACCCGCCGGTCCGGTCATTTACCTGATCGGCGACTCCACCGCGGCAAATAAAACCAAGCCAGATCACCCCGAACGCGGTTGGGGCCAGCTCTTCAACGAACTGATCGTGCCGCCCGCCCGGCTCGATAACCGCGCCCAAAACGGCCGCAGCACCAAGTCCTTCATCCAGGAAAAACGCTGGGACGCCGTCGTTGAGAAACTCCAGCCCGGCGACTGGGTGATCATCCAGTTCGGCCACAACGACGAAAAACTCGACAAGCCCGCCGTCGGCGCCGAGGCCCGCGGCGCCTACCGCGCCAACCTGCTGCGCTTCGTCCGTGAGTCCCGCGAACACGGCGCCCACCCCATCCTCGCCACCTCCGTCGTCCGCCGCCGTTGGGACCCCGCCGGTCACCTCGTCGATACCCACGGCGACTACCCCGTCGTCGTCCGCGAACTCGCCGCCGAGGAGACAGTCCCGCTCCTCGAACTCAACCAACTCACCGCCCGCATGGAGGAGGAGGCCGGCGTGGAGGGCTCGAAGGCTTTCCACCTTTGGTTCGCCCCCGGCGAACACCCCGCCATCCCCCAGGGCATCCAGGACGATACCCATTATTCCGAGCTCGGCGCCCGCCGTGTCGCCACCCTCGCCGCCAAAGAAATTCATCGCCTCGCCCTGCCCCTCTCCGCTTCGGTGCATTTGCCCGCAGCCGGGCAACCTTGATTCCACCCACCACCACCACCCCTTCCATGACCTCCTCCCTTTTTGATCTCGCTGGCAAAGTCGTCGTCGTCACCGGTGCCACCGGCACCCTCACCGGCTCCGCCGCCGATTACCTCGCCGGCCAGGGCACCCGCGTCGCCTACCTCGGCCGCACCCAGTCCAAGCTCGACGCTGCCCTCGCCAAGGTCCGCGCCGCCCACCCCGCCGCCGAGGTCCTCGCCCTCGCCGCCGACGTGTCCGACCGCCCCGCCCTCGAACGCGCCCGCGACGAGATCATCGCGAAATGGGGCCGCGTGGACGCCCTGCTGAACGGCGCCGGCGGCAACCAGCCCGGCGCCACCATCACGCCCGACAAGACCTTCGCCGACCTCGATTTCACCGCCTTCGAGCAGGTCGTGTCCCTCAACCTCCACGGCACCGTCCTCCCCACCCTCGTCTTCACCCCCGCGCTACTCGCCTCCGGCTCCGCCAGCGTGGTCAACTATTCCTCCGCCTCCTCCGCCCGCGCCGTCACCCGCGTCATCGGCTACTCCGCCGCCAAGGCCGCCGTGGACAACTTCACCCGCTGGCTCGCCGTCGATCTCGGCAAACGCACCCAAGGCGGAGTCCGCGTAAACTCCCTCGTCCCCGGGTTTTTCCTCGGTGAACAAAACCGCCGCCTCCTCACCAACGAGGACGGCTCCCTCACCGCCCGCGGCCAGACCATCTGCAATATGACTCCCTTCGGCCGCTTCGGCCAAGCCGACGAGCTCCACGGCGCCATCCACTTCCTCGTCTCCGACGCTTCGAAGTTCGTCACCGGCACCACCGTCGTCGTCGACGGCGGCTTCGGCGCCTTCTCCGGCGTCTAAAAGGTCCGCTGCCTGCGCCCGCCGTGGTTAAAACCTCCCGCCCCCTCCTCGAAGAATCCTTCCGCTGGTTCGGACCCGCCGATCCCGTGCCGCTGAGCTACATCCGGCACGCCGGCGCGACCGCTGTCTTCACCTCACTGCACCAGATTCCCTACGGCGAACTCTGGCCGCGCGCAGCCATTCGCGCCCGCCGCGAGGAGCTCGCCGCCGCCGGCCTGCGCTGGACTGCCGTCGAGTCCGTGCCCGTCCACGAGGACATCAAAACCGGCTCCGGCGATCTCCGCACCCTGCTGGACAACTACGCCCAAACCCTCCGCCACCTCGCCGCCGAGGGCGTGCACACCGTCATCTACAACTTCATGCCCGTGCTCGACTGGGTGCGCACCGACATGCGCCACGTCCTGCCCGACGGCACCGAGTGCCTGCTCTTCGACCCCGTTAAGTTCTGCGCCTTCGAACTCCACGCCCTGCGCCGCCCCGGCGCCGAGGCCGACTTCACCCCCGATCAAATCGCCGCCGCCGCCCGCTGGTGGGCCGGGCTCGACGACCCCGCCCGCGATTCCTTCATCAAAACCATCATCGATGTGTTCCCCGGCGTGAAATGGGGCCTCACCCTCGACGACATCCGCGCCCGCCTCGCCGCCTATTCGCGCATCGGCCGGGCCGAGTTGACCGCCAACCTCGCCCGTTTCCTGCAACACGTCGTGCCCGTCGCCGCCGAGGTCGGCGTCCGCCTCGCCATCCACCCCGACGACCCGCCCTTCTCCGTCCTCGGCCTGCCGCGCATCGTCTCCACCGCGGACGACGTCGCCGCGCTCTTCGCCCTCGCCGACCACGAAGCCAACGGCCTGTGCTTCTGCTCCGGCTCCTTCGGCGCCCGACCCGACAACGATCTCCCCGCCCTGGCCCGCCGCTTCGCCCCGCGCATCCATGCCGTCCACCTGCGCGCCACCAAACGCCTACCCTCCGGCGTTTTTTTCGAGGCCGACCACCTCGACGGCGACGTGGACATGCCCGCCGTGCTTCGCACCCTCCTCGACGAGCAGGACCGCCGCCAGGCCGTCGGCCGCGCCGATTGGCGGCTCCCCCTCCGCCCCGACCACGGCCACGTGATGATGCAGGACCTCACCCACTACGTCCCCCTCACCCCCGGCTACTCCGCCATCGGCCGCATGCGCGGCCTGGCCGAGCTGCGCGGCGTCATGCACGGCCTGCGCTTCGCCGAACGAGACACGCCCCAGACGGGGCTCAAGGACCCACTTCCATCCTGAACGGCGCCGCCGGCAGGCCCTCCGCGTTGGCGAGGTTCGCGGCCTCCGGATAGTTGGCCCACGCATACCGCACTCGGCGCGGCGCCGTCACGCCCTCGGCGCGCAGCATCACCGTGTCGCCCGCTAAGGTCCCGGCCGCCGCGAAAAACTTGCCGTCCACCACCGCCAGCTCGAAGCCGCCCGGCGCGCCACCCGCCGCCCGCAGCACGCCCGCGTTCGCTTTGAACGCCACCTCCACCGCGCCGTCGCTCGTGGCGCGGGCCGACACCGGCTCGGGGCCGGTATCGACCACGTCGCGCCCGTAGGTCCGCGCCAAGGCCAGCCGCGCCAGGCGGTCGCCCACCGCCTGCTTGTTCTTGGGATGCACATCCGTCCGATCGCCGACATCAATCGCCACCGCCATGCCGGTCGCGGGCAGACGCAGCGCCTCCGCCTGCATCGCACGCGTGCCGGCGATATCGCCCTTGCCGCCATAGCTGGCGAGTTGCACGAAATAGAACGGTAGCTCGCGCCCCCAGAGCGAGCGCCAGTCGCCGATGAGCAGCTCGTTCCAGACCGGGAAAAGCGCGCGCGGGCCGGTGATGGACTCGCCCTGATACCACAGCACGCCGCGCACCGCGTAGGGGACGACCGGCGCGATCATGCCGTTGAACATCACCGTCGGATTATGCTGATCCTGCTCCGGATCGGGGTTGCGCGGCGCGCGCGACGGCTTGGTCCCCTTCGCCTTGGCTTCGGCAGCCGCCGCCTCCCAGGCCGCGCGGTCCGCGTCGTATTTCGCGCGTTTGGCCGTGTCGGCCCGATAGGCGGCCAGCTCCGCGTCGAACTTCGCCAGCTCGGCCGCCGTGCGCGGGTCGGCTGCCATAGCCTCCCGGCGCACCCAGGCCTGGGCGCAGCTCGCGCCGAAGGTGAGTTTCACGATGCCCACCGGCACATCGAGTTCCTGGCGCAGGCGCCGGGCGAAAAAGTAGCCGATGGCGGAGAACTCCCGCGCCGTCTCCGGCGTGCACACCTGCCACGCGCCGCCGACCCGCTCGACCGGCATCGCGCTCTTCCGCCACTCCCCGGTGAACATGCGGATGTGCGGATGGTCCGCCGCCGCGACCTCCTCCGCCTCGTTCTCGACCCCGGCGAAGTAAAACTTCTCCGTGCGCGCCACCGTGAAGTCCATGTTGCTCTGGCCCGAACAGAGCCACACCTCGCCGACCAGCACGTCGCTCAACTTGAGCGGCGTCTTCGTCTTTGCACCGTTCACGACCAGCTCGCGTCCCTTCGCCGAGGCCTTCATCGCGGACAACTCCACCCGCCACGCCCCGGCGGCGTCCGCCGTGGTCCGCCGCGTCTGGCCGTCGAACCGCACCTTCACCCGCTCGCCCGGGTCTGCCTTGCCCCAGACCGGAACGGGGAGTTCGCGTTGCAGCACGAGGTGGTCGGTGAACGGACTGGCCAGGGTCACCTCGGCGCGCGCGGCGCCGACCACGAGCAGCAGAACGGCGCCGAACACCCCGAGCCGGCGGCTTCGGGCGGGCTTCCCAACGATTGATTGGAGCGAAACAAACACGCGTGAAGGGGACGAAAGCGGGGTGGGCATGGGGTAGGAGAATGAACGGCCTCGATATCCGTTTCACTCGTGAATCCAGTCTCCTTGCCACGCGCCCCATGACGACACCGCCCGCGGCTTGACTGTCAGAACTGGAAGGCGCGGCGAGACGCACGCCCCGCCCTACGCCGCCGAAGAGGGTCTCGGCGTGAATCGAGCCCGCGCGAGCCGCGCGCTAAAGATTGAACAAACCCGCCGGTTTTCTCCCTTGGAAATACCGTTCGGTCCCGCTGCATTCGACTCACCCCTTGCTCCTTCCATGAAACTCCTGCCCTGCCTCGCCCCCGCCCTGCTCTGCCTCGGATTCCTCGCCGGTTGCGGCAAATCCACCGCCCCGGACTCCGCCTCCGCTTCGGCCGCCCCCGCCAAGATCAAGATCGGTTTCCTCGTGAAACAGCCCGAGGAACCCTGGTTCCAATACGAGTGGAAAGGCGCCGACAAGGCCGCCGCCCAATACGGCTTCGAGGTCATGAAGCTCGGCGTCCCGGACGGCGAAAAAACCATGGCCGCGATCGACAATCTCGCAGTCGCCGGCGCCAGTGGCTTCGTGATCTGCACCCCCGACGTGCGCCTCGGGCCGCAGATCATGCGCCGCGCCAACGAAAAAGGCCTGAAGGTCGTGACCGTGGACGACCAGTTCGTGAAAGACGGCAAGTTCATGACCGAGGTTCC
>Ga0247831_1008905_pt1 | contig 10316 bp, 7 predicted proteins | sample LaCruzMarch2015__9_FD_192406 | JGI IMG/M metagenome (GOLD analysis project Ga0247831, IMG submission 192406) | Freshwater microbial communities from meromictic Lake La Cruz, Castile-La Mancha, Spain - LaCruzMarch2015_1m | ecosystem: Environmental > Aquatic > Freshwater > Lake | place: Spain...
TCTCCGGCGTCGAAGAGGACGAGATTCACGGGGGGGCGCGGAAAAATCAGGCGAGGATGGCGTCGATGCGGGCAAGTTCCTCGGCGGAAAAGTGGGTGTGGGCGGCCGCGCCGACGCAGTCTTCGAGCTGGGAGATCTTGCTCGCCCCGATGAGTGCTGTGGTGACGCGGGGATCGCGCAGCACCCAGGCGAGAGCGAGCTGGGCGAGGGACTGGTCGCGTTCGCGGGCGACTTCGCCCAGTTGCTGGACCTTGGCGAGGACCTCGGGGGTGACGCCGGAGGCTTTGAGGAAGCCATGGGCCTTGGCGGCGCGGGCGTCGTCGGGGATGCCTTGGAGGTAGCGATTGGTGAGAAGGCCTTGGGCAAGGGGGGAGAAGGGGATGCAGCCCAGGCCCTCGGCGGCGAGGGTATCGAGCAGGGCGGGCTCGATCCAGCGATTGAACATATTATAGACCGGTTGGTGGATCAGGGCGGGCACGCCGAGTTCGCGGAGGATTTTCGCCGCGCGGGCGGTGGTGGGGGCGTCGTAGCTGGAGATGCCCGCGTAGAGGGCCTTGCCGGATTTCACGGCGGTGGCGAGGGCTCCCATCGTCTCTTCGAGTGGGGTGTGGGGGTCGAAGCGATGGCTGTAGAAAATATCGACGTAATCGAGCCCCAGGCGCCTTAGGGATTGGTCGAGGGAGGCGAGCAGGTATTTGCGGGAGCCCCATTCGCCATAGGGGCCGGGCCACATGCGGTAGCCGGCCTTGGTGGAGATCACGAGTTCGTCGCGATAGGGTGCGAGGTCGAGGGTGAGCATGCGACCGAAGGCCTCTTCGGCGGAGCCGGGTGGCGGGCCGTAGTTATTGGCCAGGTCGAAGTGGGTGACGCCGAGGTCGAAGGCGCGGCGCACGATGGCGCGGCCGTTCTCAAACTCGTCAACGCCGCCGAAGTTGTGCCACAGGCCGAGGGAGATGCGGGGTAGGAAGAGGCCGGAGCGACCGCAGCGGGCGAAGAAGGCGGGGTTAGCGTAGCGGGCGGGGGCGGCGTCGTAGGGCATGGGTTAAGCGTTTGCGAGTGACGGTGAGTTCTCGGTGGATCAAGCGGAGGCGGGTGGCGCGAGGCGGCAGCGCACGAGGATGGCGGGCGGGGTGGTGTCGGTGGCGCGGGATTCGAACAGAGAAGGGCGTCCGGTGTTTTCGTTCGGGAAATAGCAGAGTTGGAGCAACTCGCCGCGCCGGCGGAGGATGGCGCGCAGGCGCCGGGCTTCGCTGCCGTCTGGATGGTGCCACACGAGATCGAGGGTGGCGGGGGTGGCGGTGGGATCGTGCTCGACCTGGCCGACCTCGCGCGGGGTGCCGCTGACTTGCAGGGAAAAGCGGGACCCGAGGATTTGGAGTAGGCCGGTGCGGGCGGGCACGGTTTCGCCGCCGAAGTCCACCGCCAGGATGCGCCATTCGCCCTCGATCATGTTTGAAGAAAAAGGCCCGCGAGGCTGGCGGGAGGCGAGGGAAAACCGGCGGCGTGAGCCAGGTTTGAAGCAGGAATCACGAGCAGGAAAATCCGGCGGACAACGGCGCTTTGTGCCCGGTTCCGCGCGGCTGTTTACAGGGCGGCTTTGAGCTGACGGGCGCGTTCTAGGGCGCTGTCGGCAGTGTCGCCGATCACGGTGAAGTGGCCCATTTTCCGGCCGGGGCGCGGCTCCTTTTTCCCGTAGAGGTGCAAATGGACGCGGGGCTCGCGCAAGAGGGCCGACCAATCGGGCGTGCCCGTGCATTGTTCGCCGGACCATTTCCAGGCATCGCCGAGGATGTTGACCATCACGGCGGCGGGAGCGGTGGGGGAGATGTCGCCGAGGGGCAGGCCGGCCACGGCGCGCACGTGTTGCTCGAACTGCGAGGTGGCGCAGGCGTCGAGGGTCCAGTGGCCGCTGTTGTGGGGGCGGGGGGCGAGTTCGTTGACGAGGATTTCGTCTTGATCGGTCAGGAAGAGCTCAACGGCGAGCAGACCGACAAGATCCAGACGGGTGGCGATGGCCTCGGCTAGGGCGCGGGCGCGTTCCTGGACCGCGGCGGATACGCGGGCGGGCACGATGGAGAAATCGAGAATGTGGCGGGTGTGGATATTTTCCGCGACGGGGAAGCTGCGGGTCTCGCCCCGGGTGGAGCGGGCGACGAGCACGGACAGCTCGCATTTGAAGTCGATCCAGCGCTCAACGACGGCGCGTTGTCCGCGGAATCCAGACACGGCACGGGCAAGGGAGGCCTCGTCAGACACTTTTTGCTGGCCCTTGCCGTCGTAGCCAAAGTCGGCGGTTTTAACCACGCAGGGTATGCCGGTCTGACGGATAGCGGCGGTGAGGTCGCCGCCTGTCTCGCACTCGGTGAACGGCACGTGCGGAAAATCGTTTTTACGGAGCCAGGTCTTCTCTCGCAGTCGATTTTGGGTGATTTCGAGAATCTGCCATTTGGGGCGGAAGACGCCGGCGTGCTCGAGCCGCCAGAGGGGTTCGGCAGGGATATTTTCGAACTCGTAGGTGACGGCGTCGCAGCTGCGGACAAAGGCTTCGAGCGCAGCGAGGTCGGTGTAGGGGGCGTGGACGGCGTGGGCGCTGACCTCCGCGGCGGGGGATTCAGGCGAGGGCTCGTAGATGTGGATGCGGTAGCCGAGGCGTTCGGCAGCGTGGGCGAACATGCGGCCGAGTTGGCCGCCGCCGAGGACGCCGAGGGTGTTGCCGGGGGGGATCATCGGTAAAAGAGGAAAGCTAAAAAGCGGAAACCGGAAACCGGCTCAGGGGAGTTTGGCGGCGAGCACGGCGGCGGTTTGTTCGGCCCGGAAGGCGTGCCAGGCGGTGCGGATGGGCGGGTGATCGGCGGCGAGGATGGCGGCGGCGAAGAGGGCGGCGTTGATGGCGCCGGGTTTCCCGATGGCGAAGGTGGCTACGGGCACGCCGCCGGGCATTTGCACAATCGAGAGCAGGCTGTCTTGGCCCTTCAGGCTGTGGCTTTCGACCGGCACGCCAAGGACGGGTAGGGGGGTGAAGGCGGCGGTCATGCCCGGCAGGTGGGCGGCGCCACCGGCCCCGGCGATGATCACGCGGAGTCCGCGGCCTTCGGCGGAGCGGGCGTAGTCGGCCATTTTATCCGGCGTGCGGTGTGCGCTCACGACGTCTTTTTCAAAGGGCACGCCGAGGCGTTCGAGGATGGCGGCGGCGTGCTGGAGGGTTTCCCAGTCGGAGGTGCTGCCCATGATCAGGCCGACGAGTGGTTGCGACATAAGGCCGTTATGATGGGACGGGAGAGCACGACGCAAAAAGCACAAAAACCGGTGGATGGGTGAGAAAATCAAAACGCGGCGGCTGTGGCGTTGACGGGCGGGAGGTGTGGGCGCAGTGCTTTCGTCACCATGCGCGCCAACTTTTTTTCCCGCTTTATGATTGTCTCCGGGGTCTGCGCGACCGCCGCTTTTTTCAACGGGTGCAGCTCTGTGCCGCTGGACGAGAGCGGGCAGATGCAGGCGGTCTATGTGTCGGGCGAATTCCTGATGTTGGTGAACGCGGATGCCCGCGCTGCGAGCAAGGCGACGAGCGAGGCTTTCCGGCAGCTGGGTTATTTCGAAATCAAAAACCAGCAGCAAAATTACGCCGCCTTGCTGGTGGGGCGGACGCCCAAGGACGCCAAGGTCACGGTCAGGATCAAGGAGATCAACAGCCGTCAGAGTGACCTCACCATCCGGGTGAATGTGGCGGGGGACAAGGCGCTATCCCGGCAGATTTTTTATCAGATCGAGAAGAACCTCGGCGGCACGGGGGCTCCCGTAAACGCCCGCTGAGGAGCAGCGAACCTTCCGGCGGGCGCTCAGGCCGCAGTGCGCTGACGACGGCGGCGGTAGAAGGCGAAGGCGGTGAGCCCTCCGACGGCGAGGGCGCCGTAGGTGGAGGGTTCGGGCACGGGTGCGTAGGGGACGATCTGGTAGTAGGAGCTATCGTAGTCCTTCCAGTTGGCGGTGCCGCCGTAGCCGTCGAAGACGATGCGCGGCATGTCGGTCGAGTCGAAGCTGAGCTTGTTGACCAGCAGGAAGTCGGTGAATTCGATCCAGTTGCCTACGGTGAGCAGGGCGTCGCTCGCCACGTCGAGGATGTCGAGGTAAAGGAAGCTGGGGGCGCACACAGTGCCGCCGGTGAAATCGACGACCGAGTTGCCCTCGATGCGGAGCGAGCGGAAGGACTCGGAGCGGGCGGTGCCGCTGATGACGCTGGTGCCGTTCAAGTCGAGCACGGCCTGGTTGGCGTCGTTGCCGAGCGTTCCGCCTTGGAGAACGAGGTTGGCGTTGTTGGCGATTTGCTCGTTGCCTCCGAGCCGGAGGGTGTCGATGCCGCGTCCGTCGCCGATGAAAAGGTCGGTGGTGGAAGTATTGCCGTCGCCGGCGATGGCGGCGATGCCGTCGGACTTGGCGAGAACGAGGGTGCCTTCGTTTAGGCGGGTGACTCCGGTGAAGGTGTTGGCCGAGGTGCCGGAGAGGGTGAGGGTGCCGGTGCCGGATTTCACCAAGCCGCCGGAGCCAGCCACGGTGGAGGCGAGGGTGGTATCGGCAGTATTGTAGGCGTGAACGACGAGATCGGTGGCGCTGCCGGTGGTGAGCGAGCCGCCGGAGAGGGTGGTGGCGGTGCCGCCGGTGGTGAGGATGCCGCCGGACTGGAGGGTGAGGGTGAAGCCGGCCTGGGCGACATCGATGCCCGAGGCAAGTTTGAGGGAATTAATGGTGCGAGAGCCGGCCAGCGTCTGGTCGGCGGTGGGGGCGGCGTTGTCGGTCGTGAGGGTCCACCCGGTCTGGGTGCCGGTGTCGTAGCCGGTGTAGGCGCTAAGGCCGTCGGGGGTCACACCGTTTACGGAGCTGTAGGTGGCGAAGTCGGTTCCGTTCACCGTGGCGTAGGCCAGAATGCCGTCATCCAGCGCGGGGGCGGCGGTGAGGACGAGACGGGGATTATCGCCGGTGGTCCCGAGGATGCCGGCGGGATTGGTGAAATTGACCGTCGTGCCGGCGTTGCGGGTGAGGGCGGCGGCGGTGAGGGTGGCGGAGCCGGTGGCGTCGCCGCGTGCGACTTGGATCGTGTTGGCGCTGCCCGAGGTGCCGCCGGTGGCGGTGGTGCCAGCGAGGGTGACGGTGCCGATGGTCTCGGCGGTGCCGACGTTGCCGGTCTGGCCGAGGAAATTGAGGGTGGCGCCGGCGAGAGTGACGCCGACGGCTCCAATGCGGTCGGCGGCGCCGTTGGTGTTATCCAACGCGAGGGTGCCGCCGAGGCGGACGGTGAAGCCGGAGGACTGGGCGAGGTCGCCGGTGGCGCTGGCCAGTCGGACTTCCGCGCCGGTGATGGTGACAGCGCCGGTGTGGGTGTTGTTGGCGGTCAGGTCGAGGCGGCCGTTGCCGGTGACGGCGAGGGAAGCGGAGCCGGAAACGACTCCGGAAAGCACGCCGGAGGCGAGGGTCGAGCTCGTGCCTTGGGTGGTCTGGATGGTGCGGGTGCCGCTTGAGCCTAGGCCGATATCGTTGGTGAGGGTAACGGTGTTGTCTGAGCCGGTGGCGCCGAAGAGGAGCGAGCTGGCGGAGCTGACAAAATTCCCGGTGGTGCCCCAGGTGAGGGCGGTGCCGCCGGCGAGCGTGACGGTGCGGGCCGCCGAGGCGGCGGAGAAGCCGCCTGAGCCGGTCCACTGGAGGTTACCGGCGGCGTTGCCGAGCGAGGGGGAGTAGTCTCCGCCGGTGCCTCCGTTTAGATCGGTGCCGATTTCGAGAACGCCGCCGTTGAGCTGGACGGTGGAGTTGGTGGAGAGGCCGTCGGTGGTGGTGATGCGAAGTGCGCCGCCACGGATCTCGGTCGCTCCGCTGTAGTCGTTGGCCCCGGTGCCGGAATAGGAAAGCTCCAAGGTGCCGGTCCCCGTTTTGATCAAACCGCCGGTGCCGGTGCCGTTGTTGCCGCCTCGGATACGGCCGGAAAGGTTGCCGTCTACGGCGGCCGAACCGTCGGCGACTCGGATTTCACGTTGGGCGTTGTTGAAAGAGAGGGCGTTGGCGAAGGTGAGGGTCGAGTCGGCGGAGCCGGCGCCTAAAAGCAGGGCTTGGCCGTCGCCGGCAAAGTTAGTGGTGGAGGCCCAGGTGAGGTTGCCGGTGCCGTTGTTGAGACGAACGGTTCGGTTGGCTCCGGAAGCGGAGAAACCGCCATCGCCGGTCCATTGGAGGGCGCCGGCGGTGGCGGCTAAATTATAGGAAAAATCTCCAGTGGATCCGCCGTTAAGATCGCCGGCGATCTCCAGGACCCCGCCAGCGAATTCTAGATTGCTGTTTGAGGATAGTGCGCCGGCGGTGGTAATGCGCAGGGCACCGGCCGAGAGGATGGTGGCACCGGAGTAGGTGTTGGCACCGGAAAGCGTGACTACGCCGTCGTTGATCTTGGTGAGCGAGAAATCCGAAGCGCCGTCGGAAATGGTGCCGGAGAGGGTGAGGTTGCCAGAGCGGGAGCCGACGGCGGCGTTGGCGCCGAGGGTGACGGTGCCGGAAAGGGTGCTGTCGCCGCCGTCGTTGTAGAGGGCGCCGGCTTGTTCGCCGCGGCCGAGGGTGGTGCCGACGCCGGCGATGGTGACGTTCTCGGGTGAGGTCACGCCGCCGCGGAAGGTGAGGGTGCCGCCGGAGTTGACGGTGGTGGCCGAGCCGGTGTTGCCGAGGGCGTTGTTGGCGAGGACGACGAGCTGGCCGTTGTTGACGGTGATGGCGCCGGTGTAGGTGGCGGCGTTATTGCCGGCGATGGTGACGATGCCGGCGCCGGTGGCGGGGTCGAAGGTGGCGCCGTTGACGACGATGGGTCCGGAGCCGGTGATCACGCCGTTCAGGTTGGTGGCGCCGAAGCCGGAGGTGGTGAGGGTGTTGGCGCCAAGGCCGATGGCGCCGTTGATGCAGAGGGTGGAGTAGGAGTAGTTCCGGATCGCGATGTTTTCGACGATGGCGAGGTCGGTGTTGATTTTGTGCCGACCGTAGGCGCCGTTGTAATCGTTTACGTTGATCGAAGGGAGGCCGGTCAGCGTGGTATCGCCGAACGTGATCAGCCGACCGTCGCCGACGGTGCCGATGGTGTAGTTGATGCCGGTGTCGAAGGTCATGTTTCGCACCTCGACGTTGTTACCTAGGGCGACCTGCTGCGTGTTGTTAGTGCCGTTGTTGGTCGGGCGGTTGCCGAAGAGGACGTCGGAGTCGCGCAGGGGGGTCTTGTTGTCGTCGGCTGGGACGGTGGAATACCAGTTGGTGTTGGCTTCGCCGCCGGCGAGCGTGCCCCACGTGGTGGTGCCGGCGCCGTTGTCCCACTCGTAGGCGCCGGAGCCGGTTGACCAGAGGTTGGAAGTCAGGGTGAGGTTGCGGATTTCGTGGAGTTCGGTCGATCCACCGGTGGCTCCGGTGAAGCCAATCTTGAAGGTCTCGGGGCGTTCGTAGGCGGACAGGTCGGTGGTGAACGCGGTGGTGAAGGCGCTGTCGGCGCCGAACTTCATCTCGACGGTGAGCTGATTATTGGCGTCAAAAATGATTTTGAAAGCTCGGTAATCGGCGCCGGTTTGATCAGGGCGAGTGGTGGCTGCGGGGAAGTCCATCTGCCCGGGAAGCGGGGTGGAGTTGGAGGCGATGTAGGCGTAGTTGCTGGACTCGGGTCCGCGGACGGAGATGCGGTTGGGGTAGAGGGTTCCGTCGTTGGTGATTCCGCCGACGCGACCTTCGCTGCCGTTCGAGTAGTTACCGAAATTATCCAAGGCGAAGCCGAGGTAACCGCCTGGCATGCCGGCCTCCCCGGTGCGTTGAGCGTAGCCCATGGAACCGCCATAGGCGCCCGGGGTGAAAGTCGAGGAGTCCTTCGTGCCATCGATCAGGAAGAAGGTGATACCGTCGGCACCGGACCCGTTCCAGAAGGCATACTCCATGTCGATCTCGATGCGGGCGTTAGCCGCGAAAATCTCGGTGTCCAGCAGGGCGAAGGTGGATTGGTTGCTCGTGTTGGAGTTTAGTCTCAGCCAGCCATTTCCAGTGGTGTCGATCGCGGCTCCTATGGCGTTACCTGCCCCATCGTAGCCGCCGGCGCCGGTCGCGGCGGTGAGGAAGGGTTTGTTATCTCCGGTGTTTGCGCCAAAGACCCAACCCTGAGCGGAGCTGCCGGTAAAACTTTCCGAGAAAGTGGTTTGCGCGGACAGAGCGGTATTCAGCGTGAGCAAGGGGCAAAGCAGGCGCAACACGGCGCCGGATGGCCGGCGGCGTGAGGAGAGATTTGCCTGACGAGTCTTTTTCACGAATTTATGACAACTCTGCTGGATAAGCTGCCGTCGCAGCAAGCATAGGCCGATAGATGAACGGATAACAGGTATGCCATTGATTACTTAGTTAGTAGCCGGGGATTGAGCCGTTTTATGTGCCGGCGGTCGGGGCGGCGGTGGAGAGGGAAAGCCCGGAGGGCAGGTCCTGTTCAGAGGCGGCAGATCAGCAACTCGCGCTCGAAGATCATTTCTTTCGGCAGGTGGGAGTGGAGGTCGAGGAAGAGCTCCTCATGGTTGATCAGTTCGGCGCGCCAGGCTTTGCGGTCAACGGCGATGAGTTGTTCGAAGGTTTCGCGGGGGAAGGCGAGACCGGTCCAATCGATGTCCTCGTGGCTGGGCATCCAGCCGAGGGGGGTTTCGTGGGCGCGGGCGCGGCCTTGGCAGCGCTCGACGATCCAGCGCAGCACGCGGGCGTTTTCGCTGTAGCCGGGCCAAAGGAAACGACCGTCGGCGTCTTTGCGGAACCAGTTGACGTGAAAAATGCGCGGAGTTTCGACCAGCCCACGCTGCATTTTGATCCAATGGCGGAAGTAGTCGGCCATGTGGTAGCCGCAGAAGGGCAGCATCGCCATGGGGTCGCGGCGGACTTGGCCGGTGGCACCGACGGCGGCGGCGGTGGTTTCGGAGCCCATGGTGGCGCCGGCGTAGACGCCACCGGACCAGTTAAAGGTCTGGTAGACGAGCGGAGTGGTGGTGGCGCGGCGGCCACCGAAGATGATGGCGGCGATGGGCACGCCCTCGGGGTTTTCCCACTCGGGGTCGATGGTGGGGCACTGCGACGCGGGCGCAGTGAAGCGGGCGTTTGGCTGGGCGGCTTTGGCTCCGGTGGTCCTGGCAATCTCGGGGGTCCAAATTTTGCCCTGCCAATCGGTGCAGGTTGCCGGGGGGGTGTCGGTCATACCCTCCCACCAGACTCCGCCTTCAGGGGTAAGGGCGCAGTTGGTGAAGATGGAGTTTTTCGCCAGTGCGGCCATGGCGTTGGGATTGGTTTTTAGGGAGCTGCCGGGAGCTACTCCGAAGAAGCCGGCCTCGGGGTTGATGGCGCGCAGGTGCCCCGTGGCGTCTGGGCGGAGCCAGGCGATATCATCACCTACGGTGGTGATTTTCCACCCTGCGGCGGCGAGGGGTGCGGGTGGCACCAGCATGGCGAAGTTCGTCTTGCCGCAGGCAGAGGGGAAGGCGGCGGCGACGTAGGTTTTTTGGCCCTCGGGATTTTCCAGGCCGAGGATGAGCATGTGTTCGGCCATCCAGCCTTCGTCGCGGGCCATGGCGGAGGCGATACGCAGGGCGAAACACTTTTTGCCGAGGAGGGCGTTGCCGCCGTAGCCGGAGCCGTAGGACCAGATCTCGCGGGTCTCGGGGAAGTGGACGATATATTTCTCGGGGTTGCAGGGCCAGGGGACGTCCCGGGTGCCTTCGGGGAGGGGCAGACCGACTGAATGGATGCAGGGGACGACGCGTTTTTCACCTTTGTCGATCTCGGCCAGGACGGGAAGTCCGATCCGGGCCATGATGCGCATGTTCACCACGACGTAGGCCGAGTCAGTTAACTGGATACCCAGTTGCGAGAGAGGCGAGCCGACCGGACCCATGGAGAAGGGCAACACATACATCGTGCGGCCGCGCATGCAGCCGGCGAAGAGCCCCTTGAGCTTTTTGCGCATCTCGAAGGGCTCGACCCAGTGGTTTGTCGGGCCGGCCGCGTCCTTGGAGAGGGAGCAAATGAAGGTGCGGTCTTCGACTCGGGCGACGTCGGAGGGGTCGGAGCGGGCGAGGAAACAGCCCGGCCAGGCTTGTTCGTTCAACTTCACAAAGGTGCCGCCGGCCACGAGCTCGGTGCAAAGGGTGTCGTATTCCGCCTGGCTGCCGTCGACCCAGTGGATGGCGGCGGGCTGGGTGAGCGCGACCATCTTTTCGATCCAGCGGAGAAGCGGACGGTTTGCGGTGAGCGGAACGCCGGGATCACGGTTGGAGGTCATGGGTTTACCCTAGGAC
>Ga0247831_1008911_pt1 | contig 10309 bp, 8 predicted proteins | sample LaCruzMarch2015__9_FD_192406 | JGI IMG/M metagenome (GOLD analysis project Ga0247831, IMG submission 192406) | Freshwater microbial communities from meromictic Lake La Cruz, Castile-La Mancha, Spain - LaCruzMarch2015_1m | ecosystem: Environmental > Aquatic > Freshwater > Lake | place: Spain...
TTTGTTTTTCAGACATTCACTATTTGTTTGAGGTAAGTTCTTTAATTTGAGCTTCTAATTCAGCGACTTTGTTTAGTAAAAATGGCAATTTTCTAAATCCGAAGTATGATTTTTTAAAGTCTTCTAATGGGATTCCAGGTGATCCCATTAAGGTTTCTGCCTTTTTAACAGATGAAGGAATTCCAGATTGAGCAACTATTTTTGTGTCGTCAATAATGTATAAGTGACCACTAATTCCAGCTTGTCCTCCAATCATAACACGTTCACCAATTTTAGCTGAACCTGCAATTCCAACTTGAGCAGCCATCGCTGAGTTTTTACCAACTTCAACATTGTGTGCAATTTGACATAAATTATCAATTTTCACACCTTTACGAATGAATGTAGAGCCCATTGTTGCTCGGTCAATTGTGGTATTCGCACCAATTTCAACATTGTCTTCAATAACAACATTTCCAATTTGGGGCACTTTTTGAAATTCACCTTTTTCGTTTGGCGCAAATCCAAAACCATCTGAACCAATTACTGCACCAGCGTGAATAATACAATTTGAACCCACTTTACAATCTTGATATATTTTCACTCCGGGATGAATAGTTGTATTATCACCAATTATTACATTATCGCCAATATATGAATTTGGATAGATTGAAACATTCATACCAATTTTGGAATTTTTCCCAATGTAAGCAAAGGCTCCTAAATATAAATCTGTTCCTAAAGTTGCACTTGAATCAACGAATGAAGGTTGTTCAATTATTGGTACTTTTTTGCTTAGATTATTGTAGATTTCCAACAATTTAGCGAAACAAGCATAGGCATCTTCGACTTTTATTAGTGTCAATGTTGTTGGTAAATCTTGAGTCGGTTCAAAAGTTGAGTTTACAATGCAAATAGAAGAGTTTGTTTTATAAATATGTTCCTCGTATTTAGGATTTGCAAGAAAAGAAAGTGCTGCTGTATGTCCTTCTTCTATTTTAGCTAATGTATTTACTGTAACAGAGGCATCACCAACGACTTCTCCATTCAATAACTCTGCAATTTGTTGCGCTGAAAATTCCATTTTTCAAAAATATAAAAAGTGATAGCCTAAAAAACGCTTTGAGTATTCAATTTATTAACAAATAATTAATTAAAAAAGTTACTCGCAGTCTACTTTAAAAGGTAAAATGAAGCGATTAATTTGAATTTTTTCTTTATACCAAATCGCATTTGCTTCAATCAATCTTTTTTTCTTGTCTCTAAACTGAATCCAATGTTCAGGTTTAGGTTGAATTTCAAGATTTGATTTCTCAAAATTGAGCTTTCCAGTTTTTTTTATTTGATTGAAGATTTTGTTTTCATTCATTAGATTCATAGCTTCTTGCTGACAAAATATTAAATCAGTTGTGTCCATAAAAACGAAATCTTTTTCTTTTGGAAAATAGATGAAACTACCAAGTCCTTTTTTAGTATTTTTAACTTTAAATCCATTCTCATTTCCAATTTGAACCTCTGAAACAAAGCTATCTTCGTTCAAGGTAATATTGCATTGGAATTTTTTTCCTCTTGGCGTTTCACAATCAAAATGATAAACTTTAAAGCGATTGTTTTTTTTGCTTTTTTTGAAATCTACATCGCCTTCATTAATTGAAACGATTAATTCTTTTTTTGTAAGACCAATTTTATTAATATTTGCCAATTCATTATCAGAAAGTACAAGTATTTTATTGAAAATTGTATTTTTCACTCTATTTGATGGATACCAAGCACACCCTCGGTTCCCAAAAAAGAAAATGATAAAAACCAGCCCAATTCCAAAGCCAATTCCATAATATTTTAAGCGTCTAAAAAAGTTATCCATAAGGTGCAAAAAAAAAGCCGAGCGAACTCGGCTTGATAAAAATAATTAAATATTAAAGAATTGCTTCTAATTTAGAAGTTAATGTTGCTTTTGGAACAGCTCCAACAACTTTGTCAACAACTTCTCCATTTTTAATGAACAAAATTGTAGGAATGCTTCTAACACCAAATTGAGCTGAAACGCCTGAATTCAAATCCACATTTACTTTACCAATTGCTGCTTTTCCGTCAAATTCACCTGCCATTTCATCTACAACTGGTCCGATCATTTTACAAGGTCCACACCATTCAGCCCAAAAGTCAACCATTACTGGTTTATCTGATTTCATTACTAACTCTTCAAAGTTCGCATCTGTGATTTCTAATGCCATTTTTTTATTTTTTATTTATTAATACTTCCCTTTTGAGGGGTTAAAATTAGTTCAATTTCATTTAACAATTTAAAAGCCAAAGTTATTTTTTGTCAAAATGTCAGTTATTACTTAATTCCATTTTCAAATAATGAGCTGTGTATGACTTTTCAACAAAATCTTTAACAATTTTTTCTGGTGTTCCTTCACAGATTATTTCACCACCTTTCATTCCTCCTTCTTTACCAACATCAATGATGTAATCAGCCACTTTCACAATGTCCAAATTATGTTCAATTACGACCATCGTGTTTCCTTCATCCACCAAACGTTGTAATACTCCAACAAGTAAGCGGATATCTTCAAAGTGAAGTCCAGTGGAAGGTTCATCTAAAATATAAATCGTTTTACCTGTTGCTTTTTTTGATAGTTCTGTTGCTAATTTTATACGTTGTGCTTCACCACCAGACAAAGTTGTAGAAGATTGACCCAAGGTGATATATCCAAGGCCAACACTTTGAATAGTTTCAATAATTCGGTGGATTTTTGGGTGATGTTCAAAGAAAATTACTGCTTCGTTGATAGTCATATTTAAAACATCGGCAATTGATTTTCCTTTGTAGCGAACTTCTAGCGTTTCGTTGTTATATCTTTTACCATTGCACGTTTCACATTCCACATAAACGTCGGGCAAGAAATTCATTTCTATCAATCGCAATCCACCACCATTGCAGGTTTCACATTTTCCACCTGCAACATTGAATGAAAAGCGTCCAGGTTTGTAACCTCTAATTTGTGCTTCAGGCAAGGTTGCGTAAAGTGTTCGGATGTCATCAAAAACTTTGGTGTATGTAACTGGATTTGAACGCGGTGTTCTTCCAATTGGACTTTGGTCGATTTCAATTACTTTATCTAAATGTTCAATCCCTTTTATTTCTGAATAGGGTAGAGGTGTTCTGATTCCTTTTTGAAGTTCATTTAATAAAATCGGAAATAGCGTTTGATTAACTAAAGAAGATTTTCCACTTCCAGAAACGCCTGTGATACAAGTCAAAGTTCCTAGTGGAATGGTCAAAGTGACATTTTTAAGATTATGACCCGTTGCTCCTTTAAGAATTAACTTTTTGCCATTTCCTTTTCTTCTATTTTTCGGTATTTCAATTGATAGTGAACCATTTAAATAACCTGCTGTTAACGAATTTGATTTTAGAATTTCGTCGTAAGTACCAGCGCTTACAATTTCTCCACCGTGACGACCAGCTGCAGGACCAATATCTACCACATAATCAGCTGCTTCGATCATTTCCTTGTCATGTTCAACAACTAAAACTGAATTTCCAGCATCTCGCAATCTTTTTAATGATTGAATCAACTTCGTATTGTCACGTTGATGTAAACCAATAGAAGGTTCATCTAGAATGTACAGTACATTTTGAAGTTCAGTTCCAATTTGTGTTGCTAAACGAATACGTTGCGCTTCTCCACCTGAAAGGCTTTTTGAGGAACGATTTAAGGTAAGGTAATCCAATCCAACTTCGAGAATAAATCCAAGTCGTGAACATATTTCTTTGATTATTTCAGTTGCAATAACTTTTCTTTCAGGATTTAATAAATCTTCAATTTGACCGAACCATTGTGATAGTTCCATCAAATCCATTCCTGATAAATCACCGATGTTTTTATCCCCAATTTTGAAGTAAAGCGCTTCTTTTTTTAATCGACTTCCATTACAAGTTGGACAAGTAATTTTATTCATAAAACTTTGTGCCCAGCGTTGAATAGCCGCACTACTTTCGTCGGAATGGCGTGTTATGAAATTGATAATTCCTTCAAATCGAATAATAGTAGTGTTGTTATTTACTATTTCCATATCTTCATTTCCGTAAAGAATGGTATTGAGCAATTCAGTGTCTATTTCAGAAATTGGAGTTGAAATTGAATATCCATTATTGGTGAGTAAGGATTCTAATTTATCAAAAATCCATGTTTTCTTATAATCTCCAAGTGGAATAAGCCCACCTTGTTTAATAGATTTGTTTGTGTCTGGAATAATTTTGCTAATGTCTGCTTCTGTCACTTCACCTAAACCATTGCAGGTTCCACAAGCTCCATAAGGAGAGTTGAAAGAAAACAAGTTTGGTTCTGGTTCTGGATAACTTATTCCAGTTGTTGGACACATTAAAAACCGACTATATGTTCTAGTGTAACCAGAGTCTAAATCAGAAATCATCATTATTGAATCCCCTATTTTCATAGAAGTTACGACTGAATCATAAATTCTTTTGGTATCAACTCCGTCCGTTGTTAGCCTATCAATCACAATTTCAATATCGTGAATCTTATAACGATCGAGTTTCATTCCTTTAGTAATATCTTGAATGGCGCCATCAACTCGAACTTTGGTGTAACCATTTTTCAAAATCTGTTCAAATAGTTCACGGTAATGACCTTTTCGACCTTTGATTTTCGGAGCTAAAAATGCTATTTTCTTTCCTTTAAATTCTTTTTGAATGAGTTCAACGATTCCTTCATCCGAATATTTAATCATTGGTTCGTTGGTCTCATACGAATAAGCTGTTGCTGCACGTGCAAATAACAAACGAAGGAAATCGTAAAGTTCGGTTATTGTACCAACTGTAGAACGAGGTGACTTTGAAACCGTTTTTTGTTCAATTGAGATAACGGGACTTAAGCCATTTATTTTGTCAACATCTGGTCGCTCTAAACCACCAATAAATTGTCGCGCATAAGCAGAGAATGTTTCAATGTATCTACGCTGACCTTCTGCAAAAATAGTATCAAAAGCTAAAGATGATTTTCCACTTCCACTTAATCCAGTAAAAACGATTAATTTGTTTCTCGGAATCGATAAGTCGATGTTTTTTAGGTTATGTACCCTTGCACCGAAAACATCAATGGTTTTTTGCTCGTTATTTTCTTCTTTTTTCAATTGCTAGTATTACGTAGAAATATTAGATTAAGACTTCGCAAATTTAATTGAAGTTCAATCAACAGCAGCTTTTAAACAACTGAATTTGACTTTTTGTTAGCTTTAAGATGAAAATTAGTTTTTCTTCTTGTAAAGAATGGTGTTTCTATACAATAAATAGAAAACTATTACAAAAAATAAAAGAAAAGCAAAAATCGGTATAATAGTATTTTGTTTCACTAAATAGATAATCAATACTGAAAATGCAAAAGAAAGAAATCCAATTAGTGTGAAAATATACCAAACTTGGCGATCATTGTATCCAGCATACACCAAATGATGAGTTGTATGGTCTTTCCCTCCTACCATTGGGGATTTTCCTTCTTTTAGTCTATTCATAACTACAGTTAGAGTGTCAACAGCCGCTGGAGTTAATGCAACAAGGGTAATTATTAAACTCACCCATGAATGATTTTCAGTTAAAGTACCAAGATTCCAAAGGTATTTTACAGTAAAAAATGCAACAAAAAGACCAATAAATTGACTTCCTGCATCACCCATAAACATTTTCGAAGGATTTATATTGTAACGTAAAAATCCAACAATTGCTCCAATAACAGAGACAATTGTAAAAATCCAATAGGGTTCATTTGAGTTTCCTATAAAATAACAAGCGAATAGACAGGATAATAGTGCAAAAAGTGTTGTAGTTGCCGTAATTCCATCCATATTATCAAGCATATTTAAGGAATTCATTAGGATAATTACCCATAAAACAGTGAATGCTTGGTCAAGAATAGTTATGTGGAAAAGTTCAATTTGTGTATCAGTCCAAACGAAAATTAAACCGCAAAGAATTTGAATTATCAATTTAAAATAAGGTTTTGTATCGTAAGCATCATCGGCTAAACCCATCATAAATGCAAGACTTGCAGAAATTAAAAGTCCTACGTATGATAAATTAGAAAACAATTCAGATTTTGGATCTAAAATCAAGTACATAAAAGTAGAAAATAAAAAACCTAAGAATAGACTTATTCCACCAAGTGAGGGTTTAGAAGTACTGCTCCAACGAACAGTTACATCGTTTTTGTTTCGAATACCTAAGTTTTGAGAAAATTTTAGCATTAATAAATTTACAACAAGTGAAATAATTAAAGCACCTGAGAAAAAAATTAAGTAGTTGGAGTAGTCAGTTATATTCATAATAATTAAAATGGTGATACAAAGTTTAAAAATTCAGTTCCTTTTTTATCTTTTTCAGAAATTGTCGGGTTTTCAATAGTCCAATCTATGTTTAATATTTTATCATTCCAAAGAATTGAACTTTCATTCTCTGGTGAATAATAATTCGTGCATTTGTAAGAGAAAATAGTATTGTCTTCCAAAGCACAAAATCCATGTGCAAATCCAGGTGGTATCCAAAACTGATTTTTATCTTTTTCAGTAAGTAGAATACAAACATGTTCTCCGTAAGTTGGTGAATTTTTTCGAATGTCAACAGCAACATCAAGTGCAGAACCTTTAATTACTTGCACTAATTTTCCTTGATCAAATGGTGGTTTTTGAAAATGTAAACCTCTCAAAACCCCTTTAGATGACAAAGAAAGATTATCCTGTACAAAATTGTAATGACTTAAAATAGATTCATATTTTTTTTGACTAAATGTTTCTAAAAAGTATCCTCTTTCGTCACCAAAAACTTTAGGTTGAATTGTAAACAAACCCCTTATTCTTTCTTCTTTGATTTCCATAAGCGCATAAAAAATAATATTATTTTACCAAGTAAATTTGGCTTTTCTTCTTCATCTTCTGTGTAATATCCTTCACTTTCTGACCCGTAATTTTCACCATATCCATATCCATATCCGTATCCATATCCATACCCATATCCGTACCCATATCCATATCCATAACCGTATCCATAAATAGATTTTTTGGTTTCAACTCCGTTTAGAATCACGTTAAGTTTAGTTATTTTTTGAACTTCAATAAGTTCTTTTACACGATTAACAAAAATTCTTTTTGAATAATTTGCTTTAAATACATACAAAGGAATATCTGCATTCGCTAAAATGTGAATACCGTCTGAAACAATTCCTACAGGCGGATTATCAATCATGATTATATCATATTTTAACTTCAGTTCCTCAAAAATTTTCGCTAATGCTTCACTTTGAATAAGTTCAGATGGATTAGGTGGAATAGGACCTGCTGTAATAAAATGTAAATTTGGCAGGTGTGATTCTCTTATAACGTCATCTAATTTTACGAATCCAGAGATTAAACTACTCATTCCATCGCTATTGTCTGTATTGAAGCCATGATGAACTTTGGGTTTTCTTAAATCTAAATCAATAACAACAGTTTTTTTACCATTCGCCGCAATTAATCCTGCCATGTTTAAAATTACAAAAGTTTTACCTTCACCTGAAATGGATGAGGAAACAGCAATGACCTTCGCATCTTTGTTTATAAAACTCATATTTGCACGAATACTTCTAATTGCTTCAGCCATTCTTGATTTAGAAGATTCTGTAACCACAACTTGTGAATACTTCATTTTCTTTTTATACAAAGGAACAGCTCCTAAAAAGTTAACATTTGATGGTAAAATCTTCTGTAAATCCGAAGGACTTATAATATCGTTGTAGGTTAAGTATCTCAATACAAGAATTCCAAAACCTAATAATAAACCCAATATTATACAAATTGAGTATACTAAAGTTTTATTTGGTTTTAATGGAGAGGTAGGTAATATAGCTTCGCTTAATACTCTATTTGTTGTAGAATAACCTGCATTTGAAAGTTCATATTCAATTTTTTTTTCAGTAAATAAAGAGAAATATCGGTTATTCAATTCTTCCATGTATTTCAGTCTTTCATATTCCATTTTTTTTACTGGAAGATTAAAATATTCACCTTCAATTTGGTTAATTTTTGAAACTATTTGATTTTTATCGTTTCTCAAACTTTCTTCAATAAATGACATACTTTTTTTAATAGATTGCATTCGAGATAGAATTCGTTCGTTTAGAACTTTTATTTTAGGGCTTTCTTGTGTGACATCTCTTAGCAAATCGTCTTTTTGCTCTAAAACTTTGTTTAAATCCTCAATTTGTCTTATTATAGTTTCTTGAAAACTCTTTTTACCAACCATTTCAGGAATTAACTTATAAAGCTCGATTCTATTTGGTTCCGAATTTAATTTACTATAAACTGACCTTATAGTTGAAAGTTCCTCTTCAATATCCAGTAATTTATCATTTAATTGATCTATATTGTCCGAAAGGTTTTCCCCAAATTTTTCAATATCAGGCATTTTTTCAGTCCTTTGAAAAGAGTTTAAGCTATCTTTCGATATTTTTAAAATTTTGGAAAGGGAATCTAATTGTTGATTAATAAATATGATGGATTTATTTGCTTTGGTTTGTTTTGAATCTTTATCAAAATTTGAATAAACATTCAAAACAGAATTAACCATGTCATAAGACAAACGTGGATTAAAATGTGTGAAACTTATTTCTATAGTTTTAGCATTTTCGTCTATGGGATTAATTGTTAAATTTTTATGTAAATCTCTGAATAAGTTCTCACTATCATTGAAAACAAAAAAAATTTTATTTTGATTAACAAAATCTCTAAATTTTTTTAAGTCCAAAACTCTACAAACAATATCAAAATTATTATTTGATATATGTTCATTAATTTTACCGCGATAAATTTTTGAACTATTGTTTAGTTTTAGTTTAATCACGTCATTTTCAATTGATAAATCAATTCTTTTGTTAAGGATATTAGAATCCTTAAAACTATAAACAATAATTTCAAATGGAGCTGAACGATAAAGATCTCTAGTCAAAACTTTGCCTTCTGAAAAAATTGAAGTTTCAAGCTGAAGATTTTTAATACATTTTTTAAAAAGTACATCTGAGCGTAAAAGTTCAATTTCTCTTGACAAATCTGTTGATTCATTGATTGTTTTTTCACCCAAAATAATCTCTCCTTGATCTTCTTCAATTATCTGCAATACACTTGTTGATTTGTAAATAGGTTTGGTATATCTCAAATAAATGAAAGCTGTTATTCCAAATACAAATATTAAGAATAATGGTGTTAACCAATGCCTTTTTAAAATAATTAAAATTATTTTAAAATCAAATTCGGTATTCGAAATTATTGAATTTTGTTTTTCACTCACTTTTTTTAATTTCTAAGAATTGCTAATACAGCCAAAGTTGTGGTTGTTAAACTCAACCAAGGTCCTACCTCTCTGAAAATTAATGAGCCAACTCTTGGTTTATAATCTACATAAATAAAGTCATTTCCTTGAACTATCATTTCTCCTTGAACTAAACCAGAAATCGTTGACAAATCAATTTTATATATTTCTCTTTTACCATTCTTACCTCGTCTCATAACTTTAATAGAATTAGCTTTTGCATTTTCTGAAATCCCTCCTGCTAATGCAATAACCTCAATTAAACTTGTATTTGTATTTTGTAAATATACAACCTTAGCGTCGCCACGATCACCAAAGAAAAAAACTCTTTGATTTGATAATTTAATTTGAACAAAAGGATTTATGAAGTTTTTAGATAATTTCTTTGAAATTGTATCTTCTAATTGAATTAAAGTTAATCCTTTTACATAAACTTCTCCTACAAGTGGTAGGTTACTTTTACCATCTTGTCTTACCAAATAATCAAAAACAAATTTTTGTTGTGATAATACTTTACTTTCCTCTGTTAATTCAGAAATACCTGATTGATTATAAATAATTCTTTCACCTTCATTTGTCGAAAACTGAAAACTAAAACGATCACCAGGTCCTAGAATATAATCATCAGTTGGATTCATTACCAATGAATCATATTTGAAGATTGGGTCTTTTGGAATTTTGAATAATGCATCACTATTAATATTTCCACAACTTACTAAAAAGAAAAGAAAATAACTTGATAAAACAAAAATAAATATATTCTTTAACCTCATTTTTTCGTTTTTTCGAGTAGTGAGAAGTAATATTTTTCCATGTCTGAAACTAATCTTGTGTAGTGGAATTTGTTCTTTACGAAAGTCCATCCATTTTGTGACATTCTTTCTCTGTTTATTTTATCTTCTGTTAAAAGTAATAGATTTTTTGAAAAGTGTTTTGCATCGTTTTTAGGTGAAATATATCCTGTTT
>Ga0247831_1008913_pt1 | contig 10307 bp, 9 predicted proteins | sample LaCruzMarch2015__9_FD_192406 | JGI IMG/M metagenome (GOLD analysis project Ga0247831, IMG submission 192406) | Freshwater microbial communities from meromictic Lake La Cruz, Castile-La Mancha, Spain - LaCruzMarch2015_1m | ecosystem: Environmental > Aquatic > Freshwater > Lake | place: Spain...
AGAAAGTGTTGTCTTTTGATTAACAAATTTCAGAATAAATCCATACATTTTTATAGTTTTGCTGAAATGAATTGTATATTTTTTTTAAAATATGTTTTTTTGCTGAATGAAAACATTTGATAAACAATCAGTTTTGATTGAATTGCAATATTTGCCTAGCATAGAGTTTTTTAGTTGCATTCAATCTTTCAATGAAATAATACTCGAATCAAACGAAAACTTCGTCAAGCAATCTTATCGAAATCGTAGTTATATTTTGGGTTCAAACAAAACAGAAATGTTGGTTATACCAGTAATTGGCGGCAATAAAAAGGTTTTGATAAAAGATATAAAAATTGATTACAGCCAAAGGTGGGACGTTAATCATTGGCGAACATTGAGTGCGGCTTATGGAAAATCCCCATTTTATGAGTTTTATTCAGATTATTTTAAAAATATTTATGATAAAAAATATAATTTTTTGTGGGATTTTAATTTCGAAATACTGACAATGTGTCTGAAGTTATTACGAGTAAAAAAGACAATTCGTCAGACTGAGAATTATGAAAAAGAAGCCAATTCGACTGTTTTTGATGCTCGAAATCTTATAAATCCTAAAAACGACTCTAATAATGGTCAATTTTATCAATCAAGCCCATATCATCAAAATTTTGGCAATGAATTTGTTCCGAATCTTTCCATAATCGATTTGTTATTTTGTCGTGGAAACCAAGCTTCAGAAACTTTAAAAAAATCTAAGGCGATTTGAACACACTTTATCAATAATCCGTTATATTGCAAAACGTAAATGTTAATTAAGAAAGTAGAATCGAAAGTGTAAAAAGGTTTTTTCAAGTATTGAAACATTTTACCTTGAAAAAGCTACATTTTCTGATTCTCGTTTGATTCGTTATAATTGTAAAAATATTCTGATTGTAGCTTGCAAATTTATTCTTCATTCTACATTCTTCATTATACATTAATTTCAAATGGAGCCTAAATTTTCACAGAAAGTCAAAGAAATCATAACCTTAGCTCGTGAAGAGGCGTTACGACTGGGTCATGATTATATCGGAACCGAACACTTGATTTTGGGGATGATAAGAGATGGTGAGGGGATTGCTCTAAATCTATTGAGAGATTCAGGCGTACAACTTGACGAACTACGCATCACTATTGAGCAAGCCACAAAAGGCACTGCAACCAACAATATTAAAAATTTGGCAAATATTCCGCTGACTCGCCAGTCTGAAAAAGTTTTGAAAATTACCCATCTAGAGGCTAAAATTTTTAAATCTCAACTAATAGGCACTGAGCATTTACTTTTAGCCATTTTGCGAGATGGCGATAACCTCGGTGGGCAGATCTTGCAAAAGTTCAAGCTTAATTACGAACAAACAAAGGAAATGCTTGATTATCAACTAACTGGTCAGAAACCTATGATGGAACGACCGGAAACTGACGATGATGATGAAAGAATATTCGGTGGTGCTACTGGTGGATATCAGCAAAAAGGAGAGCAGAAAAATCCTGAAAAGTCTAAAACCCCTGTTTTAGATAATTTCGGACGTGACCTAACCAAATTTGCCGAAGCCGGTAAACTAGATCCGATTGTAGGACGCGAAAAAGAAATTGAGCGTGTCGCTCAAATTCTTTCAAGGCGTAAGAAAAATAATCCTATTTTGATTGGTGAGCCTGGTGTTGGCAAAACTGCCATCGCAGAAGGTTTGGCTCTCAGAATTGTTCAGAAAAAAGTTTCAAGAATTTTATTCGGAAAACGCGTCGTAACGCTTGATTTAGCTTCATTGGTGGCAGGGACAAAATACCGTGGCCAGTTTGAAGAACGAATGAAGGCAGTAATGAATGAATTGGAGAAATCGCCAGATGTCATTTTATTCATTGATGAGATTCACACAATCGTAGGTGCAGGTGGTGCAAGTGGCTCACTAGATGCTTCGAATATGTTTAAGCCTGCTTTGGCTCGTGGCGATATTCAATGTATTGGTGCAACAACCCTTGATGAGTACCGTCAATATATCGAGAAAGATGGAGCTTTGGCTCGTCGTTTCCAAATGGTAATGGTTGAAGCAACATCAATCGATGAAACCATCGAAATATTGAATAATATAAAAGATAAGTATGAAGATCACCACCATGTAAGTTATACACAAGGTGCTTTGGAAGCGGCTGTTAAATTATCGGAAAGATACATTACAGATCGCTATTTACCTGACAAAGCAATAGACGTTTTGGACGAAGTTGGTGCGAGAGTACACATTAATAATATTTCTGTTCCACAAGATATTTTGTTCTTGGAAGAACAAGTTGAGTTAATCAAGAAAGAAAAAAATCAGGTTGTTAAGAGCCAACGCTACGAAGAAGCAGCTCAACTCCGTGATCGTGAGAAAAAACTTTTAGAACAACTCGACAAAGCCAAAATGTCTTGGGAAGAAGAAGCGAAATCCAAGCGTTATACTGTAACCGAAGATCACGTAGGCGATGTTGTGTCAATGATGACGGGCATTCCTGTAAAGCGTGTCAACATGAATGATGGCGAGAAAATTTTGAACATGGGCGATGCACTTCGTGGAAGAATCGTTGGTCAAGACCCAGCAGTTGAGAAACTTGTGAAATCAATTCAGCGTACACGTGTTGGATTGAAAGATCCTAAAAAACCAATCGGTTCGTTTATCTTCTTAGGTCCGACGGGTGTTGGGAAAACCGAATTGGCTAAGACTCTTGCAACCTATCTTTTTGATAAAGAAGACGCTTTAGTAAGAATTGATATGAGCGAGTACATGGAAAAATTCAGTATCTCTCGCCTAGTTGGAGCACCTCCAGGATATGTTGGCTACGAAGGAGGTGGTCAATTAACCGAGAAAATACGTAGAAAACCGTATTCTGTTATATTGTTGGATGAGATTGAAAAAGCACACCCAGATGTTTATAATATCTTATTGCAGGTACTTGATGATGGCATTTTGACAGATAGTCTTGGTCGACGAGTTGATTTTAGGAATACAATAATTATCATGACCTCAAATATTGGAGTTCGTGACCTAAAAGATTTTGGTACAGGCATTGGTTTCGCAACTAAATCACGTACGGACAATCAAGATGATATTGTGAAAAGTACCATTCAAAATGCTTTAAAGAAAACATTCTCACCCGAATTCTTGAACCGTCTTGACGATGTAATTGTGTTTAATTCATTGAGCCGTGATGACATTCATAAGATTATTGACATTGCTCTCGGTCGATTAATTGCTCGTATCACCAATATTGGCTATAATATTTCTTTGACAGACAAAGCAAAAGATTTCTTGTCAGAAAAAGGGTATGACCAACAATACGGAGCAAGACCATTGAACCGTGCGATTCAGAAATATGTTGAAGACCCATTGGCAGAAGAAATCTTAAAAGGAGATGTTCAAGAAGGCGATACAATTGTGGTAGATTATAGTGGAGAAGGAGAATTACTTTCGTTTGGGCGAACCAAAATGGAAGAGTCTATTGAAAATAATCAGTAGCATTAGGTTTTATCTTGTTTTCAATAAAAAAAGCACGACAATCTGTCGTGCTTTTTTTGTTTTTTAGAAATAATATGTCTGAAATGATAAGAAGAAGTCCAAAAATACTGGATTTTACCACGTACTTTTATAATGTTTTACAAAAAAAAATATTTACAACTTTTCCACGAACTAAATATAGAGACAGTACATGAATTAAAATATTGAGATAGGTAAAAATATATATTAGCGTTTTAGCTGATGAGCCTGTTTCTGAAATCGTGAAAATTTCAAAGCACACAGGAAGTTCAAGTATAAACACCACGGTATGCGTGGCGTTGCTTGGCTTTGTGTGCAAGGTTTTCCCGAACCTCAGAAACAAAGTACAGGCAATGTTCACGCTTTTTTGTTTTTAGAATTTTAACTGAAATAAAGTGTAAAAAAACGCTAAATATGACGATGAAAATAGCTTTATTTATTTTTCTTTTAATGCAAAACTTTAATACCTATGGAGCAAATAGCATTTACGTTTCAAGCGATTCGACTAAAACTGTTGCCAAGGATTCTATTACAATAATAGCCCAAAAAGATGCAAAAAAACATTTTAAGAATAAAAGAGAAAATAGAATTGTAATTGCTGGAGCTTTTATAGGCACACCAATTTTAGGTTGGATTATCCCTTTATATTTTCAGAAAAAAGGAATAAACCATAACAAAATACAAATCCCTAAATCAATCTATTCAGAAAACCAAATGTATATTAATGCTTATAGAGAAGAGTTTTCTAAAATTAGAAGAAAAAAATTATGGATAACCTACTGCTTATCTTCATTAGGATTTATAATGTTAATGCTAATTCTTTACGCCATATTACTTTTCTATATTTTATGGATGTTGACTAAGTTTTTTAGTGATTGGTTTACAGGATGGTTTTATTAATTCCTTAACTCTTTTAAATAGAAATAACATGAAACAAATACTCTTTATCATACTAATTTTCGGTGGCTGTAAAGGTTCTAACGTTGAACCAAGTCCACCAACAGACAACGAAAGATTTTATTGTGAAATTGACGGAGAAAGGTATAGACCTAATAGTAATGGAGATATTTTTAATGAGGTATTAATTGCAGATTGGTATAAATTAAAAGGAACTTTTACGGTTTCTGCTTATAACTCCAAGACTTATAAAGATGTTCTTTTATATATAAATTTGAAAGGAAAAAAATTGGAAGTCAAGAAATATGTTATTGATTCCCTTTATACCAATGCGTCATACTATGGTGGATATATTAGAGTTAATGGAAATAGTGTTAAAGAGGGTTACAATTCTATAAATAATATAGGTTTTATTAATATTACAAAAGTAGATACACTTACTAAAAAAGTAAGTGGAAAATTTGAATTTGATACTAAAAGCGAGATAGATAAAACAAAAATAGCTAAAATTCGTAACGGTCAATTTAACAATTTAACTTACTAAAACACATCATTCTATGAAGTATTTTTATGCCTCCATTATGTGGTTGGCTTGCTGTGACTTTGCATTTTCTCAAATTCCAAATTGCAATATTCCCACGCCAATTAATACAGAAATTGCTGATATTATTAGCCCCCTTGACAAATCACAAGTCCCCACAGGGATTCTTTATGAGTCTGTTTTGGACATTTTTTGAAAATTGGTTTGGATTATGATTAAAAAAGCAAATTAGTTTCAAGTTTATCGTTAGTAAAATTAAAAACAATACTATGAAAAAAATAGCATTAATAATTTTCATTTCATTGTTGGGGTGTAATAAAAACAATCCAAAACCTAACGAAAAATTCTACTGTCAAATAGAGGGTGTAGCTTTTAGAACAAGTAACGGTGGTGACGTTTTTAACAGTCCTTTATGTGCAGAGTGGAATACAAAAGGTTGGTTCAATCTTTATGGACATAATTTTAATGGCAATGGAAAATCAATATTGATAACAACTAAACTTGTAAATGCAGAAGTTTTAGTAAATGATAAATATTTACTTGATGGTTCAATTGGAAGCGGTCTTTATGATGGAGATTTAATTTATAATGCCAAATTAGATAGGTACGAACATGAGTCGTTTAATTCAACAGAAGGGTATTTAATTATTACCAAATATGACAAAACATTAAAAAAGTATCAGGGTCTTTTGAATTTACTGCAAAAAGTAAGCAAACTGAAAAAAATGTAAAAATAACTAAGGGTCAATTCAATGATGTAACCGTATTTCAAGTATTCTAACATAAACTAAACATTTTTCACGATGAAAAAACTAACTTTTGCACTAATTATATGCTTATTTTCTTCTTGCCAACTCTTCGAGCCTAAACCCGAAAGTGAAAAATTCTATTGTAAACATAATGGAAAAGCATGGAGACCAGAAAAAAATAGCACTTCACTTGGTACTAATCTCAAAGCCGAATGGAATAAAAAAGGCAAATTTAATATTTTAGCTTATCAATACCCTGAATATGTTTGGATGTTATTGAAAGTAGATTCGGGCGGTATCAAAATAGGTAAATATGATTTAAGTAATGATATTACAAACTCAGTTGGAAATTACTCGTATGATTATAGAGTATCAAATAATGAAGTAACTATTTCAAAAAGTGGCTTTGTAAATATTACCAAAGTTGAAAATAAACAAGTATCAGGTACATTTGAGTTTACAACTCATAGCAATATTCAAAACAAAGACTACAAAATCACAAAAGGACAATTTAACAATTTATATTATTCAGAATTTTAAATAAAAATCAAGATGAAACAATATTTGTTATCTATTTTGACATTTGCTTCTTTTTTTTCGTATTCTCAAAAAATCAATTTAGCTAACGAAACCCAAGTTTCACTAAAAACCAATGTTCTTCAAATTCCTAATACAAATGTCCATTGGAATTTAGTTTACGAAAGTAAATTGACAGATAAATACCAAAGTAACAATTTTTCGCTTGCATATACTGTAAAAAACTATGGAAACAGTAGTAAAAGAGAAAGATTTTATATTGCTTATGAAAGACGATTTTATGTCAACAATGACATGCCAAGAATCTTTATAGCTCCTTACCTAAAACTTTTATATAGAAAAGTAAATCAGAACTCCAATGCACAGAATATTTATGATTTTCTTGCTTCTAATAATAAGAGGTTTACAAGTTTTTCTACACCTGTTGGACTTACTTTTGGCATCAAACATTCAAATAACAAAAAATTAACCTTTGAATTACCTATTAGTTGCGGAATGGGGTATTTATTTTTTAGTAATCTAAAAAGTGGCTATTCGCCAACAAAAGCCCATTTAGATGGTCAGATATTATTCCAAATGATTTTAAAAATATAAATCAACTAATCAAAGTGAGAACTTTTACTAAATTTTAAATAAACAAACAACATGAAACAACTTTATGCTATCCTTTGCCTTTGGGCAACGTGCTTAACTTCTTTTGCCCAAATTCCAAACTGTAATGCCCCAATGTCTATCAACGAACAGGCTTACAATATTCTCAAAAACGTTAATAAATCTCAAATTCCTACTGGTGTACTCTACGATTATGTTTTTCCGTGGGCTGATGTCGAGTATTTCGATGATACTGAAAATGCTGATACAACTAACTTTTCTCATTTTTTGCAAGCATATTCGGAACTTCATAACTCAACAATTAACAGACAAAATATCATACACCCATTCGATTACGAAAAAGCTATTCAAACTTTTCACCCCGACAAAATATTCCATCATCCTATCGGAATCATTGACTATCAGTTCAATACGATAAAAGATGATGCCGTAACTAATAATTTATTTTCAGTTTCAAACGGTCAATTATTCGATGTGGAAGGGCGAACCGAAACACCCTATTTATCAAAAACTACTGCCATTGCTTCAATTTTAATGGCAGATGAATCCGGGCTTTCAGCGGGAACGCATTATTTACATTTTGCTCCCGAATTTGTTCTTACAAATACTGGTTTTTCGCTTTCTGATGTTACCGAATATAAAATCTTCAAAAATGGCATTCAAATTAGCGGTGGAACAGTAGCAGGAATTATTAATACTGTTATCCCTATCATCATTATAAAAAATGCAGTACCATCTGTCATAAAAATTGTTTTGACCTTGGGGCTTGGCATAAGAATTTACAAAGGGATTACTAAGAAAAAAGATGAAACTTTTGTACCTACTCCATGTGGTGGAACAGATGTAGTAGAAGTATTCGGAGATTCTTTTGGCACAGGATATGACAATGCTTACAGTGCAAAAGGTATTGCCACTATTTTCTATGCCACTGGTAATTGTGCAGAAAAGAAAATCACAAAGCCATTAATTTTTGTTGATGGTTTTGACCCAACCAATGGGCAACACGCTGGCGAACTTTGGGAAAAGTACATAAATAAACCATTTCCCGGTACTTATGGACAAGTTCGATTAGGAGATTCACTTCGTAGAAGTGGTTTTGATATAATTACCTTTGACCAAGGAGATATAGGCGTTAATCGTGGTGGGGCTGGTCGAATGGAAAATAACGGTTTAGCTTTGGCTAAATTCTTAGAAACTTTCTATGCTCAACACAGTTCTACGATGCTACAAGGGTTTGTAATTGTCGGTGCAAGTATGGGCGGTAAAGTTGCTCGTTATGCTCTCACTCACATGGAACACAACAATATTCCACACCATACCAAACTTTTTATCTCATTCGATAGTCCCCAACTCGGTGCTCAAATTCCACTCGGTATTCAACAATTTGCCGATGTAATTACCCAATTCGGGGGCTTGCGAAATACGCCTGCCGTTCGTAATGCCGTTCATCAAAGCGATGCAGCCAAACAATTAGCAGTAGCTCATTCTTCTACCGAATCAGAGTTTATTCAATCTCATGCTTTTAAAACTACTTTTGATAATAATATGGTTTCGATTGGAAACTGGCCTACTCAATGCAGAATGATTGCTATTATTGATGGAAACAGAAACGGAGTATTAAAACCAAGTACAGTTACACCCAATCCATTTGGTTACGAACCTATCAACCCATGTGGTAATGAATTGGATTTTGCAGTCAAAAGAAGGCTTTTTCCTAATTGTAATGCCAATATTTGCTACAAAATGAGAAGCCTTAGTTCGGCTCAAACAGAAACGACTCGTTGCGAATCCCTTGATTTTAAGGTGAATAAGGATGCGTGGCTTCTTAAATTGGTTTTCGGGGCTGACCAATTTACAACGAGAACACTTTATACACAGCATCAAAATGATACAAGTTATGACATCGCTCCTGGTGCAAGATTTGGAGCTGACCCATTAGATGCTATTCAATCTTGGATGACTGACATTGCCTATGTAGTTACTGGGCAACTCAAAATCCCAACCAATATTATAACCAGTACTAATTTTATTCCTACTGTCAGTTCAGTAGCTTACACTTTTCCAAACAATGAAACTTTCAGCATTTATAAAAACTTTACTGGCATAAATCTCTCAAAATGTTCAGGAACTACTCCTTTCGATACAGTTTATGCACCTTCAACGGATTTATACCATGTAGATATTAACCAACAAGTGGCGGGTTGGTTTCTTGATGAAATATTCAACGATAAAGTTTCTTCTTGTGGCAATAATGGAGATTGTCCCGAATATCTAACCCTCAATTCCGCAATCCCAAATAATACAAGAGTTTTGAAAAAAGCACAAAAAGCTATTTTCATCGAACCCAATTTTAAGGCTGATGGAGCATCGGAATCTGTCGTTTTCAAAGCCGCTATTGGTTGCGATCAAGTACTTCAAAACCAATCAATGAAACCAGTTCAGTTTCCAAATGCTCAAAACAACGTCCATAGTTGCTCACAGCCATTTGAGTTCGACCAAGCACGAAACTACAAAACCTGTGATAATGGATTTACAACATTTCATGTTTTTTTACATAATATTGACATCAACACTTATGCTGAATTTTCAACTGATGGAATAACATGGTACAAAGCAAATATCTTAGATAATGGCTTTGAAATTACTCTTCTAAATAGTACAAATGCACAATATTTTCAAGCACGAACAGCAGATAATAGAAGTAGAAATATATACGGGTATTTGGATTACTGCAATTAAAATATCACCGACATAAAACAAAAAAGCACGGCAATCTGTCGTGCTTTTTTGCTATTTTTGCAGTATGATTCTTGATTATATTAAATATCTTCTAAAAGCCAAAGACGAACATTCATTGCATTCGCCTTTTGTATTTGACTTTTTCACCCAAGTTTTGAAAGATAAAACGCATTATGCAGAATATGATTTAATCGAGTCTTTAAGAAAACAACTCTTGAGTGATAAACGTATCGTCAATATTACGGATTTTGGTGCAGGTGCAAAAACTAACAACAGTATTAAACGAACTATTGAGGATATTGCACAAAAATCACTCAAAAAGCCAAGTTTAGCTCAACTTTTTTATAGAATTATTAAGTTTTATGAATATAAAAATATTTTAGATTTAGGTACTTCTTTAGGCATAACGACTGCATATTTAGGCAAAGCAGATCAAAACTTAAAAGTTTATAGTTTTGAAGGTTGCGATGAGACTGCAAAAGTTGCTCACGAGAATTTCGGTAAACTTGCCTTAAAAAATATTGAAATAATAGTCGGAAACATTGACGAAACATTGCCCAAAAAATTACAGAACTCTACACAAATAGATTTTGTTTTCTTCGATGCCAATCATCGTTACGAACCCACGATTCGATATTTTGAACAATGCCTTTCAAAAGCCCATGATGAAAGTTGCTTTGTTTTTGATGACATTTACTGGTCGGA
>Ga0247831_1008922_pt1 | contig 10294 bp, 10 predicted proteins | sample LaCruzMarch2015__9_FD_192406 | JGI IMG/M metagenome (GOLD analysis project Ga0247831, IMG submission 192406) | Freshwater microbial communities from meromictic Lake La Cruz, Castile-La Mancha, Spain - LaCruzMarch2015_1m | ecosystem: Environmental > Aquatic > Freshwater > Lake | place: Spain...
GGGATTAAATACGTAACACCAAATCAGCGTTATTTTGGTTTAGCAGATAATATTTGCGAGATAAGACGTAGCACCTATGAAACAGCGAAAAGAAAGCACCCCAAGCGCTGGAGTAGACATATAAAAAACTGGCAACAACCAGAAATTGTAAAAATAAATCATCCAAGACCGATAAAATCAATCGAGGGTTGATAAATTACTAAGCTATCTTGCATGAGAGGAAGAAAATAGCTAACCAGTAAATAATTATAAGAAATAATACATTAATCGGCTATTCATGTGCCTGTTACTGTGCCATGAGCAGGAGGCAGTTTATATTCAACTTGTTGCCTCGCACGGCATCACAGGCGGACAACTTTGCTGATAGATACCGGCGTGGCATTGAATATGGACCTTCATATTCGCCTGCGCTACCAAAAGCGCAGGGCTTTAACACCATTGTGTGCGATCATGCTACTCAAGAGCAGCTGATAGCAAAATATTCCCAATGGAACGTTCCGACCGACCTTATTGAGTAAGTTGACATTGTACTTAGCGACGACGCGCCCATAGAAGACCAGCTACAATCCGAGCTTAATGAATTTGACTATATCTTAGCCTCTCATGTTTTTGAGCATCTTCCGAATCCTATACGATTCCTTGATGTTTGCCATCAACTGCTTAGCCCGGGTGGGATTCTTCGTCTAGCTATACCCGATAAGCGCTTTTGTTTTGATGCACTTAAGCCCCTTTCATCGGCTGGGGACTTGATTCAAGCCTACATCGAAAATAGAAAGCGTCATTCACTCGGGCAGTATTTTGATGCCCTTTCTCTTCACTGCCTTATGGATGGGAGCCTGGCATTTCCCGGTAAAACTGGGTCTGATGGACTTACCCTTCAAGGCGATATTAGGCAAGCCTACCAAAATGCGCTTTCTTCGCAGAACTCTGAGGCTTATGTCGACATTCATGCTTGGACCTTCACTCCTTCGAGCTTTAGAGTGGTAATGAGTATAATTAGTCTGTCTGGTCTTGTGAGCCTTGCCATAGAGGAAATTGACTCTGATGGCGCTTATGAGTTTTTTGTAACGTTTAGAAAGCCCGACGAAGCTAATGTCGGGGCAAGTCGTGAGCAGTTGCCCATGGATCAAGAATCAGTTGTTCGTGGATTAATCAGCTCTTTCGAGGAGGAGCGAATAGTGCGATCAAATTAAGAATAGTGCCATCACTTCTGCGGTAAAATAATGAGTCTCTGAAAAATCTTCGTGATACTCGGAAGTTCTTTCCCTGTCGGTCACGCGTCATTCACATTTTAGTGCTCAGGCTAGCAGGATGTTTAACAAATATGTATTCAAAGCTGATAAAGCCATGTGAGGGAAGCATGGCTTCAGGGAAGAAGAAGGTTTTTGTAGAATTCTATATTCGGCTGGCCACCAGGATTCTCTCGAATGAACTGTTTCTTGATCAATGGGCAGCGCAAATGCAGATAGAGTGCTTCATGCAGGTAGTGGTGTGGATTAAGATCTTGCCCCTCGGCAAGCTTTGCAAATGTGAACCCTTCCCAGCTTTCAGCAGGAAAGTCAAGATATTTTTCACGTGTCATGGTGATTAGCCGCTGCGTTTCATAAATGGGCTTGCTACGAATGCCCGCTTGGCTTAGGCTTTGCGCCAACGCAATCTCCCCATGCTTAATCACATCGTCTTTTGACTGCAGAGTGCGGCTTAGGTACTCCTCAAAAAAGTGCTCCAGCAGTGAATCGCAGACTTGGTAGTTGCGAAACAGCAAAAAATTGCTCTGGAGATGATGCAGGAATTGATGGCTGTCGGTAAGTCCGACGACATCGACATCGATGGCGCGTGCTCGTTCGATCAGGTCTGAGGCGGGGTCGACTAGGTAGCAACTGTCATTAATGATTAGAAGCTCCTCAGTTTTGGTGACATCGAGAATGCCTCGCTGCTTCAGCAGGAAGAATCCTTCCGCCCAAGAGCCGAAGTCATAGCCTGTATTGCTGCGCTCAATATAGAAGTCACAGTTTAAATAGGAGCAAATATGGTCGACGCCGATTTCCCTTGTGTACTCGTAGCCTGGATTAATATTGATTACGAAGTATCCGTTGCTCCGTAGGTAGGAGCAGATCTGCCTAGCGTTGCTCACATCACTCGCATCGCGCACGTAGGTGGCCAGAAGTGCTACCCGTTGCTGGTAGGAGCTGCTGCTGCGCTGCTGGGTGCGTAGCACCCCGGCCGTATGGATCGGATTCGCCCCCGCTAAATCAATCCGGCCCTCGAGATCGGCAAATCGATAGGTGCCGCGAGCCGCCACCTTCACTTCACGTCCATCGGTCTGGCGGCAATCCAGCCCAGCGGCCCTCACAAGCAGCGCGATCGCTCTTTCCCAAGCGTGCGCGAGGGTGCCATCAACCTGGCCACGTTCATATTCGAAGTGGTAGACACGCTCATCTTCACTGAGATTTTCCAGAACCTCACCCCGGATCCAGAACATTGTTCCACTAGAGAAGTAGCTGGTGCTGGTCTTCTGGTTTTGTGCCTGGTGAGCATCTAGGATTAGGTCCAGAAGGCTTTCATTGCCACCCATGAATTCCCAGAGATTGATAGCGTGACCCTCGGGAATCAGCATCCCCACCTTCCCCTCCAGAAGAGCCTTAACTCGTTGCATGCCTTCAACGGGTAACAAGCCTTGGACTATCTCATCAAGCCAGGCGGCACCATCGCGGCGGTGCGATGATTTTTTAGTATGCAGCTTGCAGAATTCCCGATACCTGATACGTCGCGTTCGCAGGAACTGGATCAGGCAGAGAAAGGGCAGGACATCACGACCCTGATTCTCAGAAATGAAGAAACGGGCCTGCGGGAAGCGCTCGCGAATCCGTGAAACTTTCTCATGGCAGCATAGGGGTGGCAGTGTGAAGTACAAGTCGCAGTCACCGCTGTACAACTGGAGGCGGCTGGAGATCGTTTCGAAACAGTCGAGGTAAAATGCGTGGACGACAATTGCCGCACTGTTGCAGGCAGACCACGATTGGGCCTCCTTCTGCACTGCCGCAATCGTGCGAGCGTCGGCCAATGCCTCAAGGTGGGCGTATCCGTAGCGACTGTCCGGTTCAAGGCAAGCGGATTCTGCCCATTCATTCCACGCATTGACGAAGCAGATGCCAGCAGAGTTGTCCTTGTGGGCATGAAGAAGATTTGCAGCGGTCCAGTCGCGGAACTTTGCTGGTGTCGAACCGACAAAAATATCCCCCTGCTGGGGCCGCCGGGATTCATTATCCCATGAGGTAACACTAGTGCGATAAACAGCATGGTCGTATTGCTGCACCAATGCGCGCCACTGCATTTCGTCATAGCTGAAAAGGTTGCCCTTGAAGCTTTGGGTGTAACGGGCGATTTTCTGATGGGTTCCGTGGTTGGGGAAACCATTGGGTGGGAACTGCAGCATTCCGTCGAAGCCGTAGTCCCTTGGATTCGTGTCCGGCAGGAACTGGACGCATACCAGATGAAGCTCACCATGACCCTGCCGCCTCCAGTATTCGCGCCAAGTGGTGACCCATTGCTGGCAGTCAGGAAGATCGTCGGGGCGGTAGACGATCAGCAGGGGTGCGCCGTTAACACGCTCATATCGCGGATCCAGCAGCAGGGGTTCCACATCGCTGATAAACCGTAGCTGATCAGATTGGTTGTATTTCTGGCCGATGATCACATCCTTTGACAGCCCATCCCATTTGCGAGTCCAGTTCTCATTCGCCCAGAGGATGCAGAAGGGGAAATCTGCTTGATCTTTCTCCTGAAGAAAAATATCCAGTGGCTGCTCTAGAACTCGCTCACCGCTGAACCAATAGTAATAGAAGCAGAAACCGTTCACGTCATGCCGGCGAGCAAGCTCTATCTGATCGACAATGTTCTGCTTAAGCCGCAGGTCGTAAAAAGATGAGTCAGCAGGAAGCTTGGGATGGTAGTGACCGAAGAAGCGTGGAAATGCCTTGGTGACGTTCCGCCATTCTGTGAACCCTTTACCCCAGACCAAGTCGTTCTGAGAAATTGGGTGATACTGGGTGAGATAGAAGGCGAAGATGCGTGCGATGTCCTGCGCTTCAGCAATTACCACCTGTGCTGGTTGCTGCCGGTAGTCTGGGTTGGAGTTGCTGTTGTGGTTGTTGTTTAAGACCTCGAGTTTCTGCTCGCCGCTAATACTTTCGGCTAAGTAGCCGCAGAACCCATTTGAATGCTTGATCGCCTCGGGGAAAACCTGCAGCAGCCAGCAGTGTGGGAAGGCCTCACTGGGATCGCGCTTCTCGCGCCAACCGTGAATAATGTAGTGAGCGAAGGGGTCTAAGCCAGCTGCCTGCACATCCGGGTTGGTATCCAGATAAAACAGGGGATCAAAAATAGGTGTTGCCTGTCTCCCCTCAAGGCGCCCCTGGCCAAGGAAATGGTCGAAGGCATTTATTCCTGCTATGCGAATGTCTGAGTAAGCACCGCAGTAGAAATTGGCGTCAAAGCAAAGTTCAACTGCACTGATCTCATCGTGCGTCAGCGACGTAAAATCACCTCGCCAATGATCGCCGAAGCGTTCACGTCGTTTTTCGATGGTCCTGTAGCCAGAGACCAGACATGCTTCTAGGCATTGCAGCAGAGACGCACTGCCGACGTAGCCCTTCAGCTCCGGCGGCGATCCGGCTAGGAGCACCTGCAGTCCGAGCATGGCCCCATAAGTATCCTGCTGGCGCAGCAGGCGGCGGAACGCCTCAGCGAAGCTGTAGAAGGGGTCTTTGACTAGGGAGCGATATGGGCTGCGGTCACCGAGATGTTCCGGGTAAAAGTAGACCCCAGCTGCCTCACTCTGCTTCAGTTGCTCCTGCAGGATGGTGTAAATGCTGCCGCTGAACTCATCTCGCAGGACTGCACGCACCAGCTTGCTGACTTCATAACGAGCTCGGTAGCTCTGGGCTTGTCCCACGGATCTGTAGTGCGACCAGGCCTTGTGCAGCGGCACGTCGCTGATGTTGTTGGTCGCTAGATACCAGTGAGCGTCAAACGACGAGATCGCAAAGACACGTGCCTGAATAGCAGGGTTACCAAAATCTTGCTCGGAGGACTTGGCAGCGACCATGAGAATGCTTGGGTTGGAAATCGAATGGGGGCTGGCTGGTTGACGATCGGAGCCACCTGGGATCGTGTGCGATCGGAGTGACCTGGCTAGGCGCTGGCGTAGTGCTCCAAATACCAGCGCACCGTGGCCTGCAGGCCCACCTCAAAGCTGTGGCGCGGCTGCCAGCCCAGTTCGCCGCTGATCCGGGCGGGATCGATCGCGTAGCGGCGGTCGTGGCCGGGGCGGTCCATAACCGCAGTGATCAGGCGTCTGTGGGGAGCACCAGCCGGCAGCAGCGCATCGAGCACACTGCAGATCGCCTCCACCACCTGCTTGTTGGTGCGCTCCCCATGGCCCCCCACGCAGTAGCTGCGGCCTAGCTCACCCCGGCAGGCCGCCAGCAACAGGGCATCAACATGGTCGTCCACGTAAAGCCAGTCGCGCACGTTGGCGCCATCGCCATAGAGAGGGATTGGCTCGCTGGCGGCCGCCTTGAGGATCACCACCGGAATCAGTTTTTCGGGGAACTGCCAGGGGCCGTAGTTGTTGGAGCAGTTGGTGAGCACCACAGGCAGGCCGTAGGTGTGGTGCCAAGCGTTTACAAGGTGATCGCTGGCGGCCTTGCTGGCCGAGTAGGGGCTGCGCGGGTCGTACGGGGTGGTTTCCGAGAAGCGGCCCGTTGGGCCCAGAGAGCCGAACACCTCATCGGTGGAGATGTGGTGGAAGCGAAAGCCCTCGGCGCGCTCGGTTGGCAGCGCCTCCCAGTGGGAGCGCACCGCCTGCAATAGATGGAAGGTGCCCGTCACGTTGCTGTCGATGAAGGCGGCGGGCCCCTCGATCGAGCGATCCACGTGGCTCTCGGCCGCCAGGTGCATCACCAGGTCGGGGTCGGCCTGACGCACGGCCTCGGCGGTGGCGGCGGCATCGATGAGATCCACCCGCAGCAGGGTGTGGCGCTCGGCCGCCTGCGGCAGCGCCTCGATGCTGGAGAGGTCGCTGGCATAGCCGATCTTGTCGAGGTTGAACACCTGGGCATCGCTCTCGGCCAGCAGGCGCCGCACCACGGCGCCACCGATGAAGCCGGCGCCGCCGGTCACCAGGATGCGGCGGCGGCCTGCGAGGAGGGCGGATACGTCGGGCGGGGTGGCTTCAGGCATGGGTGGAGGCGTACGCACGTACTGGGCTGGTAGTTATCGGAATCGGGTTGGGCTGTTTAGGGTGAATGAAGCTTCTGGGGATCTGGATGCGCCGCTGTCCTGGTGGCGGCTGGGGTTCGATGGCAAAGCATTCCTGGAAGCCGTCGTTGGCAGTGTTGTTGGCCTGATCGCGCTTTTTTCGTCCTATGACCACGTCTCCCTCCCCCACCGCCAGCTCCCCCTTCCGCTCGTTTTTGCGGATGCTCAATTGGCGGCGAGATCCCGCCAGAGAGATGCGGCTGAAAGAGCTCGAGAAGCGCTCGAAACAGCTCAAGAGAGAGATCGCGTTGCTCGACTGGATGCACTCCGAAATCGACTTGATCGAGGCCGACTTGCCGTCTGACCGCACAACCGCCGCAAACTCCAACGACTGCTGAGCTTGATCAGCAGCCCAGGGATGGCTGAGCTTTATCGCGCTTGAGTTCATTTCACCACCTCCAGCAGCCGCCGCAGCGCCTGGCGCCAATGCACGGCAGGAAGCTCCAGCACTCGGCGGGTCTCCGAGCAATCCAGCAGCGAATAGCTCGGCCGCTTCGCTGGGGTGGGGTAGTCGGCCGTGGTGATGGGGTTCACCTGGGCCATTCGCTCCAGCAGCCCCAGCTCCAGGCCCAGTTCGCCCACCGCCACGGCCACGTCGTACCAACTTGCCGCTCCCGCATCACTCCAGTGCAGCACCCCCGGTAACTCTATCGGTGTATCCACCAATGCCATCGCCCGCCAGCAGGCGGCCGCCAGGGTATGGGTGCTGGTGGGGCAGCCCACCTGATCTGCCACCACACCGATTTCGGTCTTGTCGCGGTGCAGGCGCAGCATCGTGAGGGCGAAGTTCTTGCCCACGGGGCCCATCACCCAGCTGGTGCGCAGGATCACGCCGCGGCCGCTGGGGCCCAGAACGTGCTCCACAGCTTCCTCTCCCGCGGCCTTGCTGGCGCCATAGATCCCAAGTGGATCACGGGCTTGATCGGCGCGATAGGGATGGCCCTGGGCGCCGTTGAACACGAAATCGGTGCTCACCTGCAACAACCGGCCTCCGCTGTCGCGCAACGCCTCCGCAAAGGCCCGCGGGGAACCGCCATTCACGGCGTGGGCCAGCTCAGGCTCGCTTTCGGCCTTGTCCACCGCCGTGTAGGCGCCGCTGTTGAGAACCCAATTGGGCCGGTGCTGTTGCACCATCGCCCGGCAGGCGCTGGCATCCGTCAGATCCAGGGCCAGCAACCCATCGCCCCCGCCGCGGCTGGTGGCGATCAACGCCACGCCCGCCGGAACCTGCTGGCGCAGGGCATGGCCGAGCTGGCCGGCGGCACCGGTGAGGAGCACCTTCATGACTTGCCTTCCTTGGCAGGTTTCCGTGATTGCACGGATGCAGGCCATGCCCCCATCAGCAGACAGTGGCTGTGTGATGAGTCGAGTCCATTGGCGTGAAGATCCGGGAGGTGATCAAAGCCCTGGAGCAGGCGGGCTGGGTGTTGGTCGCCACCCGTGGCAGCCACAGGCAGTTCAAGCATCCACAACGGCCAGGTCGCGTTACGGTTGCTGGAAAGCCCAGCGACGACCTCGCTCCCGGCAGATGAGCCAAGCCTTTGCTGTTGTGATCGAAGAAACCGAGCACAACTTCTCTGCGTATGTGCCCGATCTGCCGGGGTGTGTGGCCTCCGGCTCATCGCGTGAGCATGTGTTGGCTGAGATCCGTGACGCCATTGCCTTTCACCTGGAAGGCCTGGCCGCTGACGCCCAGCCTCAGCCCCCTTTGCGATCCAGTGCTGCCACCGTGCTGGTGTAGCCGCTCCGCTACCCATCACCCAAACACCTCCCCCGCTGCCAGTGCTTCCGCCAGCGTGGGCGCAGCCGCATCCTTCTCCGCCAGCAGCGGCTCGGTGCCACCCAGTGCCTCCAGGGGCCAGGCGATCGCCAGCTGCGGGTCGCTCCAGCAGATCGACCGCTCGCAGGCCTTGCTCCAGTAGCCACTGGCTTTGTATTGCACCTCGGCGGTTTCACTCAGGGTGAGAAAGCCGTGGGCAAAGCCCGCCGGCACCCACAGCTGGTTGTGGCTCTCGGCGCTCAGCCGCGCTCCCACCCAGTGCCCGAAGGTGGCCGAGCTGCGGCGCACATCCACCGCCACATCGAAGATCTCACCCACTGGGCAGCGCACCAGCTTGCCCTGGGGCTCCGGCTCCAGCTGATAGTGGAGGCCCCGCAGCACCCCCCGGCTGGAGCGGGAGTGATTGTCCTGCACGAAGCAGACGCTGGCGCCTACGGCCTCATCAAAGCGCCGCTGATTCCAGCTCTCAAAAAAGAAGCCACGGTCATCCCCGAACACCTGTGGTGTGATCAGCAGCGGCCCCTCCATCAGGGCACCGCTGGCGGTGCGGAGCTGTTCAATCGGCATCTTGGCCCTCCTGCAGCAGCTGCAGTAAATAGCTGCCGTAGCCACTCTTGCGCAGCGGCATGGCCAGCTCTTCCAGCTGTTCACTGTTGATCCAGCCCTGCCGCCAGGCTACCTCTTCCGGGCAGCCCACCTTCAGGCTCTGGCGGTGCTCCAGGGTGCGGATGTAGCTGCTGGCCTCCTGCAGGGAATCGCAGGTGCCCGTATCCAGCCAGGCCATGCCGCGCCCCATCAGCTCCACCCGCAGCAGGCCGTCGTCGAGGTATTGCTGGTTGAGATCGGTGATCTCCAGCTCGCCCCGGGCTGAGGGCACCACCCGCCGCGCTCGCTCCACCACGGTGTGGTCGTAGAAGTAGAGCCCGGTCACCGCATAGCGACTTTTGGGTTTGGCTGGCTTCTCCTCCAGGCTGGTCACGCGCCCCTCGGCGTCAAACGCCACCACGCCGTAGCGCTCCGGATCACGCACCGGATAGGCGAACACCGTGGCCCCCTCCGCGTTGCCATTGCTGTTGAGCAGCTGGGTCACCAGGTCGTGGCCGTGGAAGAGGTTGTCGCCCAGCACCAGCGCCGCCGGTGCACCAGCCAGAAACTCCGCGCCGATCAGGAAGGCCTGGGCCAGCCCATCGGGGCTGGGCTGAACCGCGTACTGGATCGTCATGCCCCAGGCACTGCCATCACCCAGCAGGCGCTGGAAGGCAGCCTGATCGATCGGGGTGGTGATGATCAGCACCTCCCGGATGCCCGCCAGCATCAGGGTGCTAAGCGGGTAGAAGATCATCGGCTTGTCGTACACCGGCAGCAGCTGCTTGCTCACCGCCTGGGTGATCGGATGCAGCCTTGTGCCGCTACCGCCGGCCAGGATGATGCCTTTGCGGTTACTCATATTGCAATAAGTGGCGATGGGCAATCAGCAAGATCATCCACACTTCCTTGGCAATGAACCAACGTCTAAGGCCACTTACGCACTCTTCCATCTAAGCAGGCCGAAGGCAAGGCTGCGTGGTAGCGCTAGATAGACAGGGTTAGTCATTATGCATTTTTTGCATAAATGGCTCCAATGCAGGGCACGCCCAGACCTTGCTCCGCTACCACCGCTGTGTCCCTGCTTATGTACAACCTGTACAGAATTAAGGACATTGCCAAAGGGCCTCCCCTGGCAATGGGGCGGCTGAACGCACAACCGCCGCAAACTACAGCGATTGCTGAACCTGCTAAACAGGTGCAACAGTGCTATGGGCAGCGATAATCCCTGTGCTGCACTGCAGTTCACATGCGGAGACCTCCGAAGGCCTGCAGTGGCAGGAAGAACTCAGGCGTAGGGGCTTTCGGCGTAACCTGAAATCGGTTCTGCTGAGCACCACGGGAGGAGCAAAACCCATGCGTCTCGTCGGATTGCAGCACCTAGCACCCCAGATCTATGAGCTCCTAGGCCGTTTTGGAGCGAGCAACGTCGCGGTCTTCGGGTCTGTTGCAAGAGACCAGGCAAAACCTGGGAGCGGTAACTGTCAGGAAACGTACCAGTACACCTGAGCACGCCCTCGCGTCCGAAACACCCACGGCCATGTCCAAAGGCCTCTGCCAGACTGGTCATGGGGACGTCAGGCCATGACCGATGACATCTTTGGAGGC
>Ga0247831_1008927_pt1 | contig 10290 bp, 9 predicted proteins | sample LaCruzMarch2015__9_FD_192406 | JGI IMG/M metagenome (GOLD analysis project Ga0247831, IMG submission 192406) | Freshwater microbial communities from meromictic Lake La Cruz, Castile-La Mancha, Spain - LaCruzMarch2015_1m | ecosystem: Environmental > Aquatic > Freshwater > Lake | place: Spain...
TGGAGAAGCCCACATGGTTCCGCAAGCTCAACGGCCACCATCTTCTGCACCACCGCTACATGCACAAGAACTTCAACGTCGTGCTCCCCCTTGCGGATTTCTGCCTCGGCACCCTGATCCTTCGCGCCAAGATCCGCTTCATGCAAGCCACCGGTCCCTCGGTGCCCGACGTGCAGCCGAAGACGGCTTGAGATCCCCGCGACCCGAAAGGTGGCAGTGCGACAATTAGATTTTCTGCCCAAAGTCCTTTCGTATGGAACCGTAGCTAAGGATTCCAGCCTCAGTCTATTGTTGGGCACTTAGATGTCAGATAGAGAGATAGAGAGTGTCAGATAGGGGTTAGGAGTCGAATTCCTTTCGGGCATTCTCAGATAGGTTCGATTTTTAAAGACGTGTTATTGAGGTCCATCGTCGCAGCGTATTGTCGCAGCGCATCGTCGCAGCGCCCAACAGAATCCGCGCTTCAGAGAGTCGTGGCGGGAAGGCGGAGGAGGACGAGGATGCGGTCGAGGTCGTCGTTGCCGTAGTATTCAATCTCGATCTTGCCCTTTTTCGCTGCATGCTGGATGGAAACATGGGTGGCAAGGTGCTCTTGGAGGCGCTTGGTGAGTTCGCGGACGTGGACGTCGATTTCGCGGGGAGCGGCTTTCTTCGGGTCGGTGCTGGCGTCGGGGTTGGCGAGGAGGGATTGGGTGAGTTTCTCGGCGGCGCGGACGGTGAGCTTGCGGCGGATGATTTGGTCGGCGGCGAGTTTCTGGCTCGCGGCATCTTTTAGGGCGAGGATGGCTTTTGCATGACCGACGGTGATTCGTCCTTGGGCGAGGCTCGTCTGGATATCGGGATGGAGATCGAGCAAGCGCATTGCGTTGGCGACAGAGGCGCGGGACTTGCCGACACGGGTGGCGATTTCTTCCTGTTTCAGTGTGAACTCTTTTGCCAGGCGGACGTAACCGGCGGCTTCCTCGATGGGGTTGAGATCCTCGCGCTGGAGGTTCTCGATGAGAGCCATTTCCAAGACATCGCGGTCGGAAGCGATGCGCTCGATAACCGGCACGGTGGCAAGTCCGAGCCGCATCGAAGCACGCCAGCGCCGCTCGCCAGCGATGAGTTCATATTTTCCGTTTACCAGACGCGCGATGAGCGGCTGGATGATGCCGTGCTGGCGGATGGATTCAACGAGGTCGTCGAGCGGTGCGTCGATGAACTGGTGGCGCGGCTGTAGGGGGGAAGCGATGACGTTTCCGATGGCAATGTCACGGACGCGCGGCGAGTCGTCAGCGGAGTCGATGACAGGTGTGCCAGGCAGGCTTTGGTTTTTTTTGATCAGGGCGCCGAGACCTTTGCCGAGTGCTTGCTTTGACATATGGGGAGCCAGTGTGTGGAAACGGAGTGGGGAGGGGAAGATGAATTAAGGTTACGGAGAGATTTTTTTGAAATTTCTACGCGAGGGTTATGAATTACGGGCCATCGTGAGTATCTCTTCGGGGGTGAGTCCCTGTTCGCGCAGCGTGCGGACCGACCGGGCGGCATCGCTTTTCGCAAGGCGTCTGCCGTGTTCATCGCGGACGAGGGCGTGGTGGAGATAAAAGGGTTCGCGGTATCCGTGGATGGATTGGAGCTGGCGCTGGACGTGGGTCGCTCCCAATAGATCCTCGCCGCGGGTGACGTGGGTGATTTCCTGGTACGCGTCGTCCATCACCACTGCGAGATGATACGCGGTGCCGATGTCCTTGCGGGCAAGCACCACGTCACCGTTCATGGCCGGATCGACTTGTGTCGTGCCGCAACGGAGATCGGTGAAATGGATCGCGCCGTGAAGCGCGGCGGCCTTCGCGGAATCGAGCCGCCAGGAATGTGCTACGCCGTCTGCGATGCGGTGTGCGGTTTCGGTTGGATCAAGGCTGCGGCAAGTGCCGGGATAAATCATTTCACCGTGACCATGGGGGGCGGAAAGGGCAGTATGGATGTCTTTTCGGGTGCAGAAACAGGGATAGGCCAGGCCGCGTTCGCGGAGTTTCCCCAAGGCCTCATCGTAAGCCTCCCGGCGGTCGCTTTGGCGGAGCGGATCACCGTCCCATGTGAGGCCCAGCCATTCGAGTTCCTCTTCGATACGAAGATAAGATTCGGGTTTCACGCGGGGTGTATCGATGTCCTCGTGGCGCAGCAGGAAACGGCCGCCGGGGACCGATTTCGCGAGGTCGCGGGCCACTTTCGCGGCGAGGATATGCCCGAGGTGGAGATCACCCGTGGGGCTGGGGGCGAATCTTGTCACGATGCTCATCGGTTTAGAATTCAACGTTTTAGGGCAATTCTCTAACAGAAGAGAAATTTAACCACAGATCCGGCTTCGCTAAAGCTACGACGGACAAGTGGACGCAGATTCACGCAGATGGGAGAGAAGAGATATTGGGAAAAGCTGTCGCTAATTCTTCCCAATTTACGTCCATCTGCGTTCATCTGCGGTTTTTGTTTTTAATGTAGCGGTTTGGCTGCGCTCGTGCGCTCGGGTTGCCGGGCAGCAGAATGCAGCCCCTCCTTGGTGCCGCTCAGAAAAACACGGTGAAGTAGATCACGAGTAAAACGCCGAGGCCGAAGCTGAAGGCGTAGGCCTGAAGGTTGCCGGACTGGGCCTTGGTGAAGAGCCTGCCCGCACTGTCGGCGAGGCGGGTGAAGCCGCCGACGAGGAGGCCGTTGATGATCAGATCGTCGAGGAAATGCACGATGGCCGCGAAGCCGTCCTGGAGATATTTCACGAGGCCTTTCTCGTAGATCGTGTCGAGGTAGAAGCGGTTGCGGAACAGCGGGATGGAGAGCGGGTCTTTCGTCTTGCCGTTGTAGAGGACGAAACCGGCGGCGAGGCCGAGAACTAGCGAGGAGATGGACGCGATCAGGATGAAGGTGTGTCCTTCGGCGTGTCCGTGCTCGTGGACGGGGCGGATCGCGTTGAGCGCTTCGGAAAGGAAGGGGAAGCCGGAGAGGATCGCCATCCCCGCAAGGGCGACGAGCGGGATCAGCATCAGCGGACCGACCTCGTGGGCGTGGTCCGCGTTTTCGGAGCGGGTCTTGCCGAGGAACGTGATCACGAAGGCGCGGGTCATGTAGAAGGTCGTCAGGAAAGCGACGAGGACGGCGATGGCGAAAAGTAGCTTGTTGCCGTTGTAGGCGGCGGCGAGGATTTCCTCCTTGGACCAGAAACCGGAGGTGACGTATGGCACGGCGATGAGGGCGGCGGTGCCGATCGCGAAGGTGACAGCGGTGATGGGCATTTTCTTGACGAGACCGCCCATTTTCCAGATATCCTGCTCGTGGTGGCAGGCGTAGATGATCGCGCCGGAACCGAGGAAAAGCAGCGCCTTGAACCAGGCGTGGGTGAAGAGGTGGAACATGCCTGCCTCACCGACGAGCAGGCCGACGGCCATCACCATGTATCCGAGCTGCGAGAGGGTGGAGTAGGCGAGGATTTTCTTGATGTCATCCTGCTGGGTGGCCATCAGCGCGGCCATCAGCGAGGTGATGCCTCCGACCCAGGCGATGGTGGTTCCGGAAAAGCCCTCGAACGCCTCGGTGCCGATGGAGAACTGTACGCGGAAGAGCATGTAAACGCCAGCCGCGACCATGGTGGCGGCGTGGATCAGGGCGGAAACGGGGGTGGGGCCTTCCATCGCGTCCGGCAGCCAGACATGGAGCGGGAGTTGGGCGGATTTCCCGACCGCGCCGCAGAACACGCAGAGCAGCGCCACGCCGAGGACGCCGGCGGAAACCGTGGCAGGGACCTCCATTTCCGAGAACGTAAGCGTGCTGGTGATGCCCCACATCATCAGGATGCCGATCATAAAGCCGAAATCGCCGATGCGGTTGGTGAGGAAGGCTTTCTTCGCGGCGTCGGCGGCGGAGTCCTTTTCATACCAGTGCCCGATGAGCAGGTAGGAGCTGAGGCCGACGAGTTCCCAGAAGATGAAGGTCATGATGAAATTCGAGGCCAGCACGATGCCGGTCATCGAGAACATGAACAGGGCGAGGCCGGTGAAGTAGCGGGCCTTCGCGGAATCGTCCTTCATGTAGGCCAGTGAGAACACATGCACCAGCAGACCGACGCCGGTGACCACGATCATCATGCCGGTGGAAAGCTTGTCCAAGGTGACTCCGATATCGATCTGGAAGTCGCCTACCGTGGCCCACGCGAAGGAGAGGCTTTCCTGTTTTCCGAGCAGCAAAATTGCGATCACAAAGGTCGCTGCAGCAGAGGCGGTGGAGACCCAATGCGCGATCCCAAGCTTGCGCAGGAAAAGCTGGTTTGAGACGGCGGACAGTAGAGGAAGGATTAGGAGGAGCCAAGGCATGACGGTGCGCGGGGAAGATGGGGGGAGATGCCCCTGTTTTCCAAGCAGGAAATTCCGTGCAGGAGCTACGTCGTGTTTTGAGTAGGTCAATAGACTTTTAGCAGAGCGTCCCGCTGTATGATTGTGGTCTCGTTGGTTTTCCTCACGTATAATTTCAGCGAAGGTGGACAAGCCTTCACCGCAAGCGTGTTCACTTTATACAACCGCGTTTTACCAGCCATGCGTCGAGTGAGGCTTCCCAGGACGGATTCTTCTTGAAGGCATTAGGACCGTGGCCGCCTTCCTCGAAGATCAGGCAGGTGGTAGGCACCTTATTGGCGACAAGAGCCTCGTAGAAACGCAGGCTGTTTTCCACCGGCACGCCGCTGTCGTCGCTGCAGTGAAGCAGGAAACAAGGTGGGGTCTCCGGCGTTACGCGGAGCTCGTTGGAGTAGCGCTCGATCAGATCCTCCTTGCCCATCAGGTTTTGGCGCGATCCCTTGTGGACGATTTCCTCTTTCATGCTGATGACCGGATAGAACAGGACGGAGAAATCCGGGCGTGAACCCATGCGTTCGACCGGATCGTCACTGGCAGGATTGCCCGTATCAAACACCGTCGTCACCGTGCTGGCCAGATGGCCGCCCGCCGAAAACCCCCAGACGCCGACACGTTTAGGATCGATTCCCCACTCCGCCGCATTGTTCCGAGTCATGCGGATCGCACGGCGTGCGTCGTTCGCTGGAATGAGATGATTTTGGTTTGGTAGTCGGTATTTGAGCATCACCGCCGTGATGCCGCGTTCATTGAGTTCCCTGACGATCGGCATGCCCTCGACTTCCGCGCAAACCACCCCGTAGCCGCCGCCAGGCATTACCACTACCGCCACGCCCGTGGTATTTTCCGCCGGTGCCTTGTAAACTGTGATGGTGGGGATGCTGATGTTGCCGATGCAGCCTTTCACGGTCTCCGGCCCTTTCAAGCCGTTGCTGTCAGGGGTTCCATTCGGCCAAAGAAGCTGCGGCTCGGGCGTGGGTTCGGCACCCAAGGCCGCAGCGGCACTCAATAGCAGTGCCGCCATCCAAGCGCCTATTCTCATCGACCCTCGGTTAAGATGTGAATTTTGCATACGCCCGGAGGGTAGTCACGCTACCGACCGGGAAAAGCCCAAAGAACACATCAATCAGGGTCTTCCACTTCCCCTTGCACCGCCCGCCTTATCCATTCCCGCCGTTGATGGAAAATACGTTCGCAAATACACTGGGGCATAAGTCTTGCGGTTGCAGATCACTGCGAGGTCTTGAACTCGTGCTTCGGCAACAGGACTTCCTCTTTCTGTTTTTTTGGCAGGCAGAGCAGGGCTTCGCTGATCAGGAAAAAGAGCACGGCGAGAAGGAAGGCGCGCCACATGTCGGTGGAGAGCGAGGGATCGGCGGATTGGCCGACTTGGTCGAGCAGGCGGTAGTCCGTCCCTGCGAGCATGGTGTCAAGGTTGTCCTTGGTGGTGATCTGGAGGTCGTCCTCCGCGAGCGGGCGGTTTACTGCGACGAGGCGCTCGCCGAGGCGGAAAACACCGGCGTCGTGGGGGGTGTTTTCCTGCGAGAAATCGTCCACGCGGGCACGGGTTTCCCCGGGGGCGAGGGCGGCGGGATCGGTGTTGATCTCGGCGAGGTAGGAGGAATCGAAGCGATCCGCACCGAGGGCGAGGATGCGCTGGGTGGCGGGGAGGAGCACGTCGGCATCGCCGAGGTTCGACCAGGTGTAATCGGGGAGGGAGCCTAGGAACCAGAGGGTGCCGCGATCTACGATTTTTCTAGTAATAAACGGTTCGCCATCCTCCCAGCGGGCGAGCGGGGCGGAGTCGCCGGTGGGGATGGCGCGCTTGATGGCGCGGAGGCGCTCGGCGGGAAGAGGCGTGCCGTCGATGCCGTCGCGCAGTGGGCCGTCGGTCTTGTTCCAATCCTGCAGGATGAAGAATTTTCCCCTCTGGGCCTCGGCAACGGGTTCCCATTTTATGCCCAGAAAGGTCTCGCTGGAAGGCTCGGTGGCGGGCAGGCAGACGATCTGGCCACCGGCTTTGAGGAAGGCTTCGAGTAGGTTCGCGTGGGTGGCGGAGGGCAGGGGAGCCGCCCAGAGGATCATGGAATAGTCGGCGGTGGAGGTTTGCGCGAACGCGGCGGGATCGATGCGCTTGGCGGTCTGTTTTTCAAAGCCCGGAGGTGCGGCGGCGAGGGCGAGGTAATCGGCGGATTCACCCTTTGGCGCGACGATAAGAGATTTTACAGGGCGGGCGGGGCCGTAGGCGAAGAAGACGGCGTTGTCGCGTGGGTTGCCGTCGGCGGGGATGGAGAGCCAGCCGTGGCCTGATTCCGCCTCGTCCTTGATGGCGATGCGTTTCTGGAAACGGAAGGACTGGCCGGGAAGGGTCAGGGACTCACCGGAGGCGCTACCGTTTACTCTGACGGTGAGTGGAAGGTTCAGCGTGCCGCGGTCGTCCTCCGAGCGGATGAGTTCGAGATCGAGCAAGAGACCGTCCGACGAGCGGCGGCTGCTGAGGAAGCGGAGGGAAACGTTCGGCGCGGAGTCTCCGGTGAGCGAGAGGACGCGGAGTGCGGGCTTCTGTGGCAGTGCGGCGAGCTTGGCACGGGCGGAATCCCAGCGTTCGCTGTCGTCGGGGCGCCAGTTCGAATTCTGGAGGTCGGAGGCGAGCCAGATTTCGGAGCGGCCCGAGCCGGTGGAGAGGGTTTCGGCGGCGGCAGAAACCAGCGCCGGTATGTCAGCGGCGGAATCGGTGGCGGCGGTGGCAGATATCTCAGCGAGGACATCGGGGGACGGGACTTCCTGGGCTTTTCCTGTGGCGCTATCGATGAGGACAAGGCGCGGGTTGCCGATGTCGGTTATGGAGTCGCGGACTTTCTGCAGCACCATCTCGCGCTTCGCTGCCTGGCCGTCGCCGGAGCGGAGTTCCATCGAGGCGCTGCGGTCGAGGATTAGAACTACGGTATCTATCGTACCTGCGCCCCAGCCTAGGAGTCCGGAAACGACAGGGCGGGCGGCGGCGAATGCAAGGGCGGCGATGCCGAGCGCGCGGCAGGTGAGGATGAGGATGTGGCGGAGTTTCTTTTTCCCTCGCGATTCGCGGGTGGCTTTGAGAAGAAACTGCATGGCGGCCCACTGCAACGTCTTGTGGCGGCGCTTGTTGAGAAGATGGATAATTACAGGTATGCTCGCGGCGGCGAGGAACCAGAGCAGGAACGGGGAAAGGAAAGTCATTCGCGGGAAACTTTAAACTTTAAATTTTAAACTCCAAGGGAAGAGATTTTCAGATGAAGGTCTCTTCTCCGACATGTCTAGGGAAGTCCATGGACTCGTGGAGGATGCGGGCGATCAGGAGGAAATCGGCTTCACGGCGATAGAAGATTACGTGATACGCCACCTTGAAAACGCGGCACCGTTTCGCCAGTTTTTCAGCGGGTTTGCTTCCGGGGCGCAGGGGATTTTCTGCAAGCTGGACGAAGGCTGACTCGAGTTGAGCGGAATAAATATGAACCTGTTCCTCGCCCCATTTCCGCAAGGTGTATTCGAACATTGCCAGAAGATCGTCCTTCGCAGGCGAGGTCAGTAGGTAGCGGTTCACGCTTCCGACTTTTTATTGTGCATTCGGATTGCTTCGGCGGCGATTTCCGCAACCGATTGGCTCGAGATATCGCCACGATCAAAGGCATCAAAACCTTTCCTAACGTCTGATCTTAGTAGATCGAATTTCGACTTCGTGAGGTTGTCGTAGTCTTCCCTGGAGGTAAGAATGAACTCGGGGCGCCCGTGTTTCGTAATGGTTACGGGTGCTGTGCGAGCGCTGTCCAGAACCTGGCCGAAGTTCTGTTTCGTCTCGTTGGCGGTAAATGTTTTCATCAATTTCATCCAAAATAGATGAAACGGATGAAAGGGCAAGGTCGGAGTTTTCACTTACTCGGAGCAAGGAGGACGGAAACCTCGGCATGGAGCGCACGTGCTGCAGCTTTGCGGTCAGCGGGGAGGGGAGGGGCGCTTCCGATGGTAAGATGGGCGGTGAGGTTTTGGATTTTCGCGAGGCGGAAAAGGTGAGTAGCGAAGGTGTGATCGCCCCAGTAGCAGACGTCGTTTTTCAGGTCTCCGGTGGTGGCGTGGTAGGAAATGGCGGCGGGGGTGATGGGCTTGCGGGTGTCGAGTGCGGTTTGTAGGAGGGCGGGTTTAAACGGGAGGACGCGGGAGCCGTCGGAGCTGGTGCCTTCTGGAAAGAAAACGACGGGGAGATCGGATTCCATTACGTGGAGCATTTGCTGTGAGGTTTCCGCAGCGCTGGTGCGGCGGCTGCGGTCGGCGAGAATGCAACCGGCGGATTTGATAATGAGCCCCATGATCGGCCAATTTCTCGCGTCCGATTTAGCCACGAAAACAAGGGGTCTCTGGGCGCCGATGATGATCGTATCCAGATAGCCGAGATGATTGCAAACTACCAGGCCAGCGGAGGGAAACGTGCCGGTGACAGTTACCTTCGTTTCAAGTGCGCGGAGCATGCGGCGGGCTTGGCGCTTCTGCCACTCGGCTTTTCGGGTGAGGGAGGATGATGGCCGATCCAAGATGAGGCCGTAGAAGATGGACCAAGCGAGTTTGGTGAGTCTGCGGAGTGCGATGAGGGAGGCGATCAATCGGTTTTGAAAAAGTGTCGTTTGCCTGCGCGGGTCATGTTTTCCAGATCGAGGATGGTAAGGAAGTCGATTGTTTTGAAATCCTTATCCAGAGCGGGTGGGCCGGCGATCTTCGCTCCGACGGCGAGGTAAGCGGCGAAGAGTTTTGGGGTTTTGACAATTTCAGCGGGCGCTGAGGGGCGCTGCATAAAGTATGGTCCGATGGGATGAGTCCGCAAGTTTGAAGGCGCGAGGAATTTTTCTTCCAACTGTTCGTAGAGACCCCAGCCTTCTAGAGGACTTTGAGAAGTGAGCGAGCTACAACCGAGGAGATAGCGCGAGCCGCTGGTCTGCGCGTAGCGGGCGATGCCGGTCCAGAGTAGATCGAGGACGGCTCGGTTGCGGTGATCTGCGCGGATGCAGGCGCGGCCGAGTTCGAGGATTTCATGGCGTAGGGATTCGTAGGGGGAGAAATCGAATTCCGTGGCGCTGTAGTAGCCGAGGCCGGCGGCGGCCATCGCACCGGTTTGGAGGCGGTAGGTGCCGATCACTTCGCCGGTTTCCTGTTCCTCAATGATGAGGTGATCGCATTGCGCATCGTAGGGATCGGCATCGAGTCCGCTTTTTTCGGAGGAAGCAAGACCTTCGCCAAGCTCGACGTTGAAGACCTCGTAGCGCAGGCGCTGGGCGCAGCGGATGTAGGCGGCGCCACGGGTGGTTCTGATACGGTAGCGCGGCGAGACGGCAGTTACGGGCATTTGCCGATTATGCTGAAAAAAGACACGCCCCCGTAGACATTATTTATGAACTTTTCGACACACGGAATCAATACTTCGCCTTCGGGAGCCGCGCTGTGAGGAACTCGCGGAGCAGCGGCTCGAGCGGTGTGTCGGTGGTGACGAGCTGGTATTCGGCGTTGGCGTCGTGAGACTTGTCGCGGACGTTTTTCAGGAAATCCTTGAGGGCAGCGTGGTATTCCTCGGCGATGAGGTTCGGCTCGGCGACGATGGCGGTGCCGTCCTCGAGATCGACGAAGCGGTAGGGTCGGTCGAAGGTGAAGCCGATTTCCTGCGGATCCATGAGGTGGAAGAGCGAGATGTCATGCTTGCGATAGCGGAGGTGCTGGAGGGCTTCGGAGAGCCGTTCGGTATCGGTGAAAAAATCGGATAGGATGACGACGAAGGCGCGCTGGCCGATTTTTTCCGCGATGGTGTGCAGGGCGGGGATCAGGCCGGTTTCGCCGGCGGGCTCGACTTTTTCGATGGTGGAGAAAAAGCGCTCCAAGTGCGCGGCGCGGCGGGAGG
>Ga0247831_1008928_pt1 | contig 10290 bp, 4 predicted proteins | sample LaCruzMarch2015__9_FD_192406 | JGI IMG/M metagenome (GOLD analysis project Ga0247831, IMG submission 192406) | Freshwater microbial communities from meromictic Lake La Cruz, Castile-La Mancha, Spain - LaCruzMarch2015_1m | ecosystem: Environmental > Aquatic > Freshwater > Lake | place: Spain...
CAGCAACTTCTTCGAAAAAACCAAGCAGTTTTTTGAAGACGACAACAACAGAAATTCCTGATTAATACCAATTGTTCAACAACCAAAACCACAATCATCATGACTGAGAAGAAAGAAATCAATCTGAACTTCGATCTGCCGAAAGATCAAAGCTCTATCATTAAAGTAATCGGCGTTGGCGGCGGCGGAAGCAATGCTGTTAACCACATGTTCCGCCAAGGAATTCGCGGTGTAGAATTCATCGTTTGTAATACCGATGCTCAAGCACTTGAAGCGAGTCCTGTTCCAACACGCATCCAATTAGGATACACCTTAACCGAAGGTCGTGGTGCAGGATCTAATCCAGAAAAAGGAAAGAATGCTGCAATCGAAAATATTGACGAACTAAAAACCATCCTTGGAAAAGACACTAAAATGGTGTTCGTAACTGCAGGAATGGGCGGCGGAACCGGTACAGGTGCTGCTCCGGTAATTGCAGCTGCTGCTAAAGAAATGGGCATCCTTACAGTTGGTATTGTAACCATTCCCTTCATGATGGAAGGAAATAGAAGAAAACAACAGGCAGAAGATGGCCTTAGTGAACTTCGCAAGGCTGTGGATACACTACTGATTATATCAAATGATAAACTTCGTGAAATCTGCGGAAATATGGCTCTTAGTGCTGCTTTCGCTCAAGCAGACAATGTGTTAACTATCGCAGCAAAAGGCATTGCGGAAATTATTACAGTGGCTGGATACATCAATGTGGATTTTGCCGATGTTCAAACAGTAATGACAAATGGTGGATCTGCAATTATGGGATCTGCAACAGCAGAAGGTGAAAACCGCGCTATGCGTGCAGTTGAATTAGCACTTTCATCGCCATTGTTGAACGACAACAGAATTACTGGCGCAAAACATATTTTGATCAACATCACAGGAGGATCGAAAGAAGTCTTGATGGATGAAATGAGTGATATCATCAACTATGTGCAAGATGAGGCTGGCAAAACTGCTAACGTAATTTTTGGTACAGGTAACGATGAAACATTGGACGAAAAAATCAGCGTAACGCTTATTGCTACTGGCTTTGACAACAAAGAGCAAAACCTAGAACGTGTTGTTAATCAATTAGAGCCTACAAAAGCAAATGAATCGAAAGTATCACCTGAAATGGTAAAGAATTTCGATGATAAATTTGTGAACTCGCCTCCTGTTCAAATCGAATCGAAAGTATTGCCTATGCCAAAGGCAGATCCAGATGAAAATCTCTTACTCAGAGATAAAGTAGCTGGAAACCCATACCTCGATGGGATCACTTTGAAACAAATTCCAGAAAATCAGTTACAACAAGATTCAATGAATGATGATGAAGACAATCTTCGTCGTTCAAAAGAAAGACTTGACAACCTCAAATCTCTAGGAAGCAAATTACGCTCTCCAGCATCAATTTCCGACATGGAAAGTTTGCCAGCATTCAGAAGAAAAGGCATCAAGTTAGAAGCGATTAACCATTCTTCAGAAACAACACTCTCTCGCTTGGTAGTATCCGAAACGGAAGACAAGAAGATGGAAATTCGTCCGGGTAATACATACCTACACGATAGCGTAGACTAATCAAACATTTGCCTAGATTTTAGATTGTGGTTTTTCTGAAATCTAGGCAATACATATTCAATCATTATGAGCCTGGAAATAAAAATTAACGAGGACATTAAAACAGCAATGCTTGCCCGTGAAAAAGACAAGCTTGATGCTTTGCGCGCTGTAAAATCGGCAGTATTGATGGCAAAAACAGAAAAAGCTGGTGGAGCCATTGATGAAGAAACAGAAATCAAAATGCTCCAAAAGATGGTGAAGCAGCGAAAAGAAGCTGCAGAAATTTACTTGGCACAAAGTCGCCAAGATATGGCCGATGCGGAATTGTTTCAAGCTAGTGTGATCGAAGCCTATCTACCTGCTCAGCTTTCGGCAGCTGAAATTGAGTTAGTTTTAAAAGAAATCATAGCAGAAACAGGCGCTACATCGGCAAAAGAAATGGGCAAAGTTATGGGTATCGCAAGCCAACGACTTTCAGGAAAAGCCGACGGGAAATTGATCGCACAATTGGTTAAAGAAATGTTGAGTTAAATTTGAGTAAATTGGTTGTTGTTGATTGCGTAAAGCCCTGGGAAACTGGGGCTTTACTTTTTTACACAACTTGCATTATCCACTAAAACTTTTATTTCCCATTTGAGGTGAGATGGAAATTCATCGAAAATTCGTTAGTAAAAAGAAGAAATGGCTGCTAAAATTCTGCATTGACTCGCTCAATTGATGACATATTTTATAAATCTATCACATCAAAATCTAGCTTCAAATTGGCAAATTCAACCTGTTGAATAAAGTTCGACCATTTAGAACCCAAAAGTAACACCATGAAAGCGCTTTTAACTTATTGTACAAACATCTTAATATGTGATTTTTAGCTATTAAAACAATCCCAAACCAGCAAATTTCTTTCTACACATTCAAGAAAATAAAACATACTTATATAATTGATTTTCTGAATGTTATATAATTATTATTGCTGCTTAATGCACTATTTTATTTAATCCCATTTGAAACTTACATCCTTCGGCAAATCGGGTAACTGCAAGGATTTCAGCATCGTATTCATTGTAGCAAACAAAATCCAACACGGATTCGGTTGTGCTCAAAGGAAAAATGTTGGAAAAACGGATTATCGCCTTTATTGTCACAATTTTTTGCCTGTCGGGAATAGCCTCGGCACAAGGCGGAAATACTTGTGTTACAGCGGCTGGAACTCCAATCAATCTTCCTTTTACTGCAAACAACCAAAGCACTTGTGGCGACTTAAACGACTACAATGGTCAAAATGCCTGTGTAACCACCACAACTGGAAATTATTACGGTGGTCAAGATTGGCTTTATGCGTTTACGCCTACAACTGATGGTTATATCACCATTCAGTTAACAGACATTCAATCGTCTGGCTGGGCTTATCCTACCCTTTCACTTTTTGATGGTTGCCCCGGAACGCCTGGAGCTTGCATGGCTTGGGCTCAAGGGAGCACATTTTCGGGAGGCGCAACACTTTTACAACAGGTACAGGCTGGCACTACCTATTACATTCAGTTAGACGCTTACACTTGGAATAACTACTATTCTAATTGCTACCAATTCGACATTGCAGTTAATTTCACTGGGATTACGGTTCAACCGAGTTGCACAAACATGAACTTCAATGCTGGAAATCTCACAGGCTGGTACGGAACAAGAGGAACGTCAATCACAGGATCAGCAGGATCGATAACACCAACCTACGTTGCAACGACATTAGGCATTGTTGCAATCCAGCAATCCATTATGTCGGGCGGCGTTGACCCATGTGCTGGATTTCCAAGAGTAGATCCATTAGGTGGGCCATTTTCGGTGCGACTTGGAAACAATGGGACAGGTGCAAATGCCGAACAACTCCTTCAAACATTTTCTGTAAACCCATCAAACTCCTCATTTTCTTATCGCTATGCTGTGGTTTTCGAAGATCCAGGACATACTTCCGAAGAACAGCCATTTTTTAGAGCTCTTTTAAGAGATCAGAATGGGGGGATCATTCCTTGCTCTGACTTTGTTGTTTCAGCAGCTGCAAATCTTCCCGGATTCTTCGATTCACCTAACTGCTTAGGCGTTCGCTACAAACCATGGAGCACAGTGAACGTCGACTTAACCAATTATCTTGGACAAAACGTTACTGTAGAATTCACCACTGGCGATTGCAGTCAAGGTGGACATTATGGATACGCCTACATCGATGCCAATTGTGCTCCGTCGATTCTTGCTGAACTTGGCGATACCATTTGCCCAGGACAATCTACTACACTCAATGCACCAACAGGATATCAAAATTATTCATGGTCACCAGGAGGTGGTACTGCCCAATCAATCACAGTTTCACCTACCACTACAACCAACTACACATTGAACTTAACAGCCTTCAACGGTTGTACAAGCACCTTCCAGATTCCAGTGGTTGTTTCTCCAATTCCAACTGCCAGCTTTACCTATCAAGCTCCAGCTTGCGACTTACCGGTATTACTTCAAAACACTACCACATTAGCATTTGGTTCCATCACTTCGCAATTGTGGACAATTCCAAACGGAACTCCAACCTCCTCCACTCAAACTGATGTAAATGTCACCTTCCCCACCTCGGGAGCTGGATCGTATCCTGTAACGCTTTCAATTGTTTCAGATCAAGGTTGCACCTCAACAATCACTCAAAATGTGGTTGTTCCACCTTGTATTTTCAGAGGCACTATCACTGGCGACACGATATGCCCAGGAAGCTGCTACACCATGGCAACCAGCACAAACTATGGAACTCCTCCTTACTCCTATCAATGGTCAAACGGAAGTACATCGAGTACACTATCCAATTGTCCAACATCAACAACAATTTACACGGTTACAATCACCGACGCAAACGGACAAACAGCAACAGACACAGCGCAAATCACAGTGGTGCCAGTGGCAAGTTTTAATCAAATGATTGAACATCCATTGTGTTTTGGACAAACCAACGGAACCATTTCAGTTCAACCAAACGGCTGGGGACCATTCACTTATTTGTGGAACAATGGATCAAGCGATTCTTTGCTCATTGGAATTGGTGCTGGGACATATACAGTTGAATTGACTGATCGTTTTGGTTGCCAAACAGATACATCCCTTCAAATCATCCAGCCTGCCTCAATTACAGGTTCAGCAACTGCGAGCCCTACGACTTGCAACCTGAACAATGGATCGATGGAGATTACCATACAAGGAGGCACTCCAAATTACACATACAGCCTCAATGGCGGAAATGCCCAAAGCAACAATACCATCGGAAATCTATCCGCGGGCAATTACAGCATTTTAGCAACCGATGCCAATGGTTGTTCAATCACACTCACAGCCACAGTAACCTCAACAAGTTTCCCTACGGGGATAAATTTAACACAGTCAAATCCTGCATGTGGCATCAACAATGGCTCCATCGATTTAAGTAACATTCAAGGTGGTATCGGTCCTTTTACTGTGAGCCTAAACGGAGGAACTCCACAAATCTTCCAGAACAATTCACTTCAGTATACTGATCTTGGAACAGGTAACTTCCTCATGACTATTACAGATGCTAATGGATGTGCTTTCGACACTTCGGCTGCATTAACCATGATCGAAGGACCTAATACCATCAGTTTAGATATTTCTCCTTCTAGCTGCGGACTGAACAATGGAGAAATTCAAATCCTCCAGATTCAAGGAGGAACACCTGCATATAATTACCTTCTAAACAACCAGCCTGTAGGTGCCCAAACCAACTTCACGAATCTAACTACAGGAACATTTATAGTTTCGGTGATCGACCTTAACGGATGTACAACTGATACTTCGGTTATAGTAACCGCCTTACCAAATTTGAGCACAAGTGTAAGTGGAACTTCGAATGTAACCTGTTTTGGCGGTAATGATGGAACTGCTGGCATAAACATCCTCTCAGGGATAGCCCCTTTCACAGCAATTTGGAGCAATTCTGCAACAGGTTTATTAGCAACAGGACTACAAGCCGGGAATTATTCAGTTCAAATTACAGATTCGGTTGGATGCATCGATAATCAGCAAGTAAGCATTTCTCAGCCCGATTCTTTGCACTTCGAAATTGAACAAACCTCACCAGTTTGTAACACGAACAATGGTCAAATTCAAGCTGTAGAAGTTTCAGGAGGAACAGCTCCTTATTCATTCGCACTTTCAAATGGAAATACTTCCAATGTTGGGATGTTTGAAAATCTTGGCGCTTCTGCTTACATAGTTTCAATTACTGATCAAGCAGGTTGTAATACATCACGAACAGCAACATTAACAATGCCTTCTGCTCCAACTTCTTTGGTTCTTTCTGGAACAAATGCATTATGTAACTTGCCTAATGGAGGTATCACCTTGGTGCAAATAACTGGAGGTGTAACACCATTCGAAATTGCTTTTCAGGATACGCTTTTCGAATCGATAGGTTCGTTGCCTTTTAACTATCAAAATCTCGATGCTGGCAATTATCATATTACTGTAAGAGATGCAAACCACTGTGAAATCGCGGCGAACAGAGTAATCGTTCAACATCCAGGTCCAACTTCGGCGATCCTCGATATGAATCCATCAACCTGCGATTTGTACAATGCATCAATGGAGGTTGAATCGGTAATTGGTGGAACAGCGCCTTACACATACAGCTTTAACAATGGTGTATTCGGTCAAGTTACTAGTTGGAATAATTTGACCCCTTCACAGCATTCGGTTGTTATCAAAGATTCGAATGGCTGTATGCTTGATACTTTCCTTACCATTCAAGCACTTGAAAATATTGATGCAAATGCATTTATCATTCAACCAATTTCCTGCTTTGACTTCGCCGATGGAGCTTTACAGGCAGTTGCAACAGCGGGATATCCACCATTTAGCTTCACATGGCAAAATGGGATAACCAATGAAATACTAGAGAATTTATCTGCTGGAACATATTCAGTTACTGTGACGGATTCGAATGGATGTCTGAAGAATTATAGTGTAACCTTACAAAATCCTGAGCCACTATTCGTACAAGTAACAGGTCCAGATTATGCATGTAGTGGAGAATCAATTGAATTGCATGCTTCTGCAAATGGAGGAACAGGTCACCTCGATATTCAATGGCCTGAGTATTCGCATGCTGAAGAAACAATCTTAATCAATCCAACAAGTTCGGGATATGTTGAAGCAGTTGCTAGAGATGAAAATGGATGCCCTGCAGCTGATTCACATTATGTTCAACTTCGGTTACGCCCAGATGGACAACTTGTGCCTGATATCGCTGAGGGATGCGCACCAGTATGCATAAACTTCGCATTTGAACAAACGGCTGGCGATTCGATTCAGAATTATTTGTGGAGCTTCAACCAGCAATTTTCAGGAAGTAATTCGATTGAAAAACAATGTTTTTCTACACCTGGATCGCCAAACGTAACGCTGCAGATCATCGATATTTATGGTTGCACAAACGTATTGAATACAGAGGGCTTGGTGCAGATTCATCCCAACCCGGTTGCAGCTTTCTCAAAAACACCTTTCGAAGCAGATATCGTAAATCCTGAGTTTCGCTTTTTTAACGAAAGCACCGATGCTGTCATGTTCAGATGGCAATTTGGGGATGGTGCTATTTCCTTGCAAGAAAATCCGACACATACTTATGCCGACACAGGCAATTACAATGTTTGCTTGAAAGTTACCAGTGGTTTTGGATGCGTTGATTCAACTTGCGATGATATAAATGTTGACCCATTCCCAACCATATACGCACCGAATGTTTTTACACCCAATGTTGATGGTCACAACGAAAAATTTAAAGTAGTTGTAACCTACGCTACCAAATTCCGACTTGAGATTTTCGACCGGTGGGGAGAATTGATCCATGTTTCGACCGATCCAGATGAAGGATGGGACGGAACATACAAAGGCAATGAAGTACAAGAAGATGTATACGTATGGCGAGCCTACGTGACCAACTCAATGAACTGGAACAAGGAATTGATAGGAAGAGTTACTGTTGTTGAATAACTAAGCTCCCTCGATTACATTGTGAACCACTGACAAAATCTCAGTTTCTTTTGCCGTTGTTTTGGCAATCAGTTCATCGCAAGATTTGAGTATTTGCTCTACATAAGACTTGTCGTCGTAACCAGCACAATTGATCTTTACATTCAGCCACGCGCCAAAAACAGCCGTTCTAGCACACAATGCACCAACACCAGCATCTGACACCGAATTTGGATTGCCGTTTATTGCCATGTTTTGAATGATCGACATCGACTCAAATGCAAGTTGCATTACACGAAATGGTGTTTCAATCGCATGAAGTGTTGCGGCTTGAATGGCTGCTTTGCGAGCACTTTTTTCTTCAGGTGAACCATTGGCCAATCCAAATGCATCCATGATTTTATTGAATGCACGGGTATCTTCATCTACCATTCTGATCAGGTCCTTTTGGAATTTCGCGGCATTTTCAGCTACGTCAGAAAACTCCTTCCAACGAGCGTCCCAACCACGTTTATGTGAACTCAAATTCGCAACCATTCCTGCCAAGGCAATTCCCAAAGCACCAACATAAGCCGAAATGGAACCTCCACCTGGAGCGGGCGATTCTGATGCTGTTTCCTCTGCAAAAGCCTTCAAGCTCATTTGCACCAGTTTTTCGTTGGCTGCATCTTCAAGTAAATACTCAATAATGCGCTTTTCTGGTTCGAAAGCGCCCAATTCGTCGAGACCCATCGACTTGACAGCAATCTTAATAAGTTCACGCTCTGAAACTCCAGTTGAGCGCTGTTGCTTCTCTAGGAAGTAGCGGCCTGCATCCAACATGCATTGCAATGGAATCAAGCCAACCAATTCAGATCCAGTTACTCTTATTCCGCGTGCATCGGCCTTTTTACAAACCTCATCGAAGGCAATATGTACAGGTGTTTCACGGATATTGGTTAGATTCATCGAAATCTGTGCAACTCCATATTCTTCAATAAACCATCCGATGGCTTTAACAGCCTTCAGTGTTCCTGGAACATTCACTGGATTTCCATCGGCATCTTTTACAATTTTCCCTGTAACAGGATCGCCATCGCGCAAAACACGGCCTCTTTCACGAACATCAAAAGCAATTGAATTCGCTCTTCGAACCGATGTTGTATTCAAATTAACATTGTAAGCGATCAAGAAATCTCTAGCGCCAATTACAGAAGCACCTGCACGGATGTTCATTTCTGCAGGACCGAAATCGGGTTTCCATTCAGGCAGCATAATCTTCTTGAAGAAACCTTCATACTCGCCTGCTCTGATTTCACTTAGGTTGTTTCTGCCTTCTATCAAAGCAGCAGCCTCATATAGGTAAATCGGAATTTCAAGATTGTCTCCAACGCGCTTAGCCAACTTGCGCGCATACTCGGCAGTTTCATCCATGCTTATTCCGGCAACTGGAATTAGCGGACAAACATCCGTTGCGCCCATCCGGGGATGTTCACCTTTGTGCTTACTCATATCGATGATTTCAGCTGCCTTTTTGATTGCTAGATAGGCTGCCTCAATTACAGGTTCGGGCGCACCAACAAATGTGACTACAGTTCTATTGGTAGCTTTTCCTGGATCTACATTGAGCAATCGAACACCTTCAACAGATTCGATTTCATCAGTAATTTGTTTGATAATACTAAGGTTTACGCCCTCAGAAAAATTTGGCACACATTCGATGAGTTGTTGCACAGCTATGATTTTGGAGGTGCAAACTTAAGAAGAATGCATGTAAAGGTCCTACACTTCAAAATATCTCCAAAGTGAGACTTTTTGAAAATCATCTATGAAAAATTCGTCAACAAAAGCGCAGACCTTACTTCATGGGTCGCCCCTTTGCAACTGGTGTTGCGCTCCAAGGGTCGTCGGGCCATGCGTGTTTAGGATACCTGCGTTTAAGCTCCTTTTTCACTTCAAAATAAGCATTGTTCCAAAAGCTTCGAAGGTCGCTAGTAACTTGAACTGGCTTGTATCCAGGCGACAAGAGATGCAGCACAACAGCCGTTTTTCCTTGGTTGATAGTTGGTGTATCGGCCATTCCGAAAAGCTCTTGTAGCCTCACAGCAAGAATTGGTGTAGCGCCGTTTGACTGATAATGCAACCGAATGGATGAACCGGTTGGCACCGCAATTTTTTCAGGAGCAAGTTGATTCAACAATTGTTGCAAATCCCATCCGATGAAGCCAAGCAACGCTTCCTTTAAGGAAATTCGCTTTAGATCCTCTGGCCTTTTGACACCTGACAAATAACCACTCAACCACTCTGCATTGGAACTTAATAAGGCTTCAGTAGAAACATCAGGCCAATCCTGTTCCGGATTCCATTTTTGCAATGATAAAATCCTCGCTTGTAGCTGTTCGAATGCTTCATCAAAATCCAACAACGAAACTCCTTCTTGTGCAATTGCCTTAGAAATTGCAACAACAATCTTTTCTGGATCTGGATTGTGCAAAGGTTTGGATTGAAGAACAATCGAACCGATACGTAAATCTTTGGTGGCAATGAGCCCACCTTTTCGTGAATCCCAAATGAGAATTTCTTTCTCTTTTACCAATGGAAGCAAGTCTTTGGGATTGAGCGGTGCTGCCATGAATATTTTCCCAAGACCATCGCGCATGTCCATTTGAGCAACAGCTAACCATGCTTCATGCGCCAAGTCATCTTGGTGAGATATCTGGG
>Ga0247831_1008930_pt1 | contig 10288 bp, 4 predicted proteins | sample LaCruzMarch2015__9_FD_192406 | JGI IMG/M metagenome (GOLD analysis project Ga0247831, IMG submission 192406) | Freshwater microbial communities from meromictic Lake La Cruz, Castile-La Mancha, Spain - LaCruzMarch2015_1m | ecosystem: Environmental > Aquatic > Freshwater > Lake | place: Spain...
AATATTTCTGTAGGTATTCAGTCTTCTCGATACAACACTACAGGTTATAGTAATATTTCAATTGGTAACGCTTCCCTTTATAGTAATTCAACTGGTAGTAATAATATTGCTATAGGGCGAAGGGCTTTACAGTATAATAAGGCTAACAACTCTAGCGTAGCAATTGGGTATCAGGCAATGATGTTCGCAAATAATAGCAATTCCGCAAATACAACAGGTAATACAGCTGTCGGTTATGAAGCTTTGAGAGGTAGTGTTACTTCTGAAAATAATACGGGAATCAATAATACGGTTGTAGGATATAAAAGTATGCTGAATAATACAACAGGTAATCAGAATGTTGCGTTAGGTTCTTTTAGCCTTAATGCAAATACAACGGGATCAAATAATACAGCAGTAGGAAAAGATGCGTTATTCAGTAATATTGATGGGTGGTCTAACCACGGAATTGGTTATAATAGTTTAAGAAATAATACAGTTGGATATCAAAATATAGGAATAGGTACAGAGGCACTTTTATCAAATACTTCTGGTCCAGATAATATAGCAGTTGGCAATACTGCCTTAAAAAGCAATATAACAGGAGGTGGGAATGTCTCAATAGGGAATTATTCTTTACGGGCAAATACAACGGGATCAATTAATACTGCAGTTGGAAATGCAGCTTTAGTTGAAAATACTAATGGCTATGGGAATGTTGCAATAGGTCATTTTTCTTTGCTTGAAAGTAAAACTGGGAGTGGTAATATTGGAATAGGCGTAGATGCTTTACATTATAATGTAGGAAATTCTGGGTCTGTTGCAATTGGAAATGGAGCGATGTGGTATGCAGATAATCGAACTTCTGGTATTACAACAGGAAATACAGCAATTGGCACTGAAGCTTTGAGAGGTAGTGCTACACCTGCCAATAATACAGGTGTTAATAATACGGTTGTAGGATATCAAAGTATGCTGAATAATACAACAGGTAATCAGAATGTTGCTTTGGGCTATCAAAGTTTTATAAATAATTCTACAGGATCTATGAATATTTCAATTGGAGGTCAAGCAATGTGGGGAAATACTATTGGAATTGGGAATGTAGCAGTAGGTAATGGTAGTTTGCTTTCTAATTCAAGAGGTAATTATAATGTTTCATTGGGATTTCAACCTTTATGGTATAATAACTTAGGAAGCGACAATTTAGCTATTGGACAATCTGCTTTATTTTCAAATGTTAATAATTCAGGTTCAACAGCAATTGGGTTTCAGTCTATGTCAAATGCTGATTCTCGAACTACAGGAATTTACACAGGCAATACCGCAGTAGGATATCAAGCCTTGAAAGGAAGTGCTACTCCAGCAAATAATACGGGACGAAATAACACAACTACAGGTTATCAATCAATGGTAAATAATACAGCTGGGAATTCGAACTCGGCATATGGTTACCAATCGTTATTAAATAATACAACAGGTGATAATAATGTAGCAATTGGGCAGACTGCTATGATATCAAATATTGGTGGATCAAATAATACTGCTTTAGGTGCAGGTGCTTTAGGTCAAAGTACAAATCCATATAATGTTACTGCAATTGGAAAACAATCATTGGAATATAATGTAGCATGGAATAATACTGCAGTAGGACACACTAGTTTAAGATTTACCACAACAGGAGGTGAAAATGCCGCTTTCGGATATGACGCGGGTATTACTAATATAACTGGTAATTTTAATACTTTAATAGGTCATCAAGCTGATGTTGCTAGTGGTAATTTAACAAATGCAACTGCTTTAGGAAAAGGTGCAATAGTATCAGCTTCAAATTCAGTTCGAATTGGCAATTCAAGTGTTGTTTCTATTGGAGGACAGGTTGCATGGAGCAATCCTTCTGATAGAAGATTAAAAGAGAATATTATTTATACTAATCGCTTGGGCTTAGATTTTATAAAAAAACTTCAAACTGTTAGCTATAATTACATCGCTGATAATACCAAAACAAGATATGATGGGTTTATTGCTCAAGATATTGAAAAGGTTATGAATGATTTAGGAGTACCTTTCAGTGCATTAAAGAAAAGTGATGATGGAACATTATCCTTAGCTTATTCTGATTTTGTAATGCCATTGGTAAATGCTGTTAAAGAACAACATAAAATAATTGAAAGTGTAAAAAACCAATTATTAAATCAAAAAGAAGAAATAACAGCTTTAAGAAAAATCATTGAAAAATTACAGGAAAAGCAACCCAAGTAAACCAACGACCATATAAGGTTATTGTTTTACTTTGGTGGGTATTAAGTTATGTAAACTCTATTTTACTCTTAGTTTAGAAGAATTTAATAATTTTTTTTATAATAAACCAAGTGGCTGATTTAGCATACCTCAGGTGGAATAATTTAATAGTATATTACTAAATCTTACCATTTTTTAAAAAACATATGAAAAAAAGTTTTTTTTAGGAATATTTCTAATACTGAATCTTAACGTTATCGCCCAAAATGTTACTATTTTACCAACGGGAATTACTCCTGCACCCATTATTGAGGTATGCTAATTTTACCGCACGGTTTATTGTAAAAGATTTACTTAAATTCTTCCTAACGAAGGATGATTTACTCACCTTTTCGTTAGGAAGCCGTTCTGATTTTTTTCAAGATAAACTTAGTTTAATAGACTCATATTTTTCTTCAAATTTGTCTAGAATCTCATAGTTTATACCAAAATGCCTTCTTTTTTCATTATACGGGGTCGCCCGTGTGATGTACTTCGATATATTCAAATATTTCAGTATTGGCATCAGCAAAATTAAGAAATGTTCCTTTTTGAATCTATTTCGCTTTGAATCTAATAAACAGACTCTCACCCATAGCATTATAATAGTGGTTGTCCTTTCGGGTCATACTTTGACAGAATTTATGTTTTTTAAGCCAATTTCTAAAATCTTTTAGGCGTATAGGGCTATGCTAATTTTACCGCACGGTAAATTGTAAAGTTTTGTAATAAATTCTTCGAAACGATAGGTGATTTAGTTACTCTTCAATTAGGAAGCCTCTATGATTTTTTGTTTAAAACAAAATTAAAAGAGTTTTGTATGCGAAGAAATTAGACAGTCTGAGCTTAGTCCGTGCTATAAAAAAATACATTTCATATTTTTTGTTATATATCCTTTTTTAGCCTCCTACAAAACCGGATCAATGTTTTCTGCCCAACCGCATTTGATTCAAGTTAACATCCATTATTGAATTATTCTAATAATTTTAAAATCGTAAAGTTTTGATTTAATCAATAATTAAGAAATTGAATTTAAAATATATTCCAACTAAATTTAACATAATTGTAATGATTAAAAACTATCGGAAACGTTTTCGGAAACGTATTTGATAGTTTTTGTTTGATACTCAAAAAAAATTAAAACATTTCTTTTTAGAATATCATAAAAGTTAAATATATTCAATGAATTATCATATTATGTAAATAAAATAGAAGGCTCCGTTCAAAATCTTTATTGTTTATGGAAACTCTTTTGAAATAGCTTAATTGTACTTTTCCGTGATTTTATTAAAAAAGTCTTTGTCATTTATCAGTAATTTAATAATGCTATAAAAATTATTATGTTTTTTATCACAAATTCATTTGTTTTTGCTCAAAAGCCGAGGAAATTTTCAACCCTAAACCCTGGTCACTTTCATTCATCTTTGGTACTAAATAATATTTATGAATATATTAATTTAAATGCAAATGCCAATGCACAATTAGAACAATATTTGCAAGACCGTTTAAAACGTAATTTAATTATGAGACGAGTAAAAGCAAATATAGCTTTTCGTCGTTTAACTATCCGTTTTACCGAAATTGGTGCTGAAAAATTATTTAAACTTAGTTTTTACAAATTTCTTAAAAATGTATTCGATTCAATTAGTATAATTTTTGTCAATTTCTAAACAATTCAGAGTGGGTAAAATAACTCACTCAATCATTTAATCATTTCTAAATTATGAAGAAAATTTATCTTCTTTTATCTGCTTTGTTTTTGTGCATGCAGATAGTTATTGCCCAAACAGGGCAATTGACCGGTAAAGTGTCTGACCCATCGGGCGAAGGCTTACCAGGCGTTAGCGTGAAAGTAAAAGGTACCTCGCAAGGTACAGTTACTGACATAGCCGGAAACTATTCTTTGAATTTACCCGCAAAAAATGCGATAGTGGTTTTTTCTTATGTAGGCTATATTAGCAAAGAAGAGGTACTCGGAACCAGAACCCAAGTCAATATTGGCCTCGTTGAAGACAGTCAGAGTTTAAACGAAGTGGTAGTGGTCGGATATGGTACTATTAAAAAAAGTGATTTAACGGGGGCAGTGGCTCAAGTTAAAGCAACTAGAATGGAAAACGAAAATCCAAGAACAATTCAAGACATGTTGCGAGGAAATGCACCCGGCTTGGATATTTCAAATAGTGCTTCTCCAAGAGGCGGCGGAAGTTTCTTGATTAGAGGACGTGCTTCACTAACCGCCTCTACTGCTCCCTTAGTTGTGGTTGATGGTGTTATTTATCCTGGTTCTTTGAGTGATATTAATCCTAATGATATAGCGACCATTGATATTTTAAAAGATGCAAGTTCAGCAGCTGTATTTGGGGCAAGATCTGCTAATGGTGTTATTTTATTAACTACTAAGAAAGGAAAATCAGGAAAGCCTCAGATAACCATCAATTCTAATTTAGCTATTAATAAAGTAGGAAAGTTTAACCATATCTTAAACGCAGAGGATTTTTTATCTTGGAGAGGAGATGTACTTTGGAGCATGAATGGACATAATCCAGCCACAAGATATAATTTTTATGACCCAAGTAAATTACCATCAAATATCACTATAGCTCAATGGATGGGCAGCGATAAGGGAGATCCTACGGACATTTGGCTCAATCGTATCAAAATGCTTCCAGTTGAGGTAGCCAACTATAAAGCAGGAAGAACCACTGATTGGGAAAATCTATTTATTAATGACGAGTCTATTCAGCAAGATCATACCGTTGCGATTTCTGGAAGTACTAATAATACCAATTATTACATGTCTTTGGGTTATTTGACTAATGAGGGATTATCAGTGGGTGATGTTTTTAAGACAGTTAGAGCCAGAGTAAATCTAGAAAACAAAATCACTAAATTTCTTTCGGTGGGTTTAAATATTCAATTTGGTAATAGGGACGAAAGCAGTATTCCTATCAATTTGGGAAATGCAATTCGTACCACACCTTATGGTCAATTGTATCAGGATGACGGCATAACTTTACGCCAAAGTACAAATGATGACGTGGGTAACAACCAAAATCCATTTCTTGATCAAACCTTTAATTTTCGTGACAGAGCAACTAATAACTTGTTTAGTTCTATTTATGTAAAAGGAGATATTGGTTATGGTTTTTCTTATCAAGTTAATTTTACCCCTCGTTTTGAGTTTGTAAATAATTTAGACCATATTTCAGCTTTAAAACCTGGTATTACTAATAGAGCGGGTATTTCAAGAAGAGAAAACAGCACCTCTTATCAATGGCAATTGGATAATATTTTGAAATGGAATAAAACGTTTGGAAAACACAATTTTGATGCAACTTTCTTGATAAATGCTGAGAAAGCTCAAAGCTGGCAAAACGTTATCAATGCGGAAAATTATTCTCCAAGCGACAACCTGACTTTTCATAGTGTTCAGGCGGCAACTCTTTACCCATCAATTACTAGTAATGATATTTATTTTACTGGACAAGCTTTGATGGGCCGTATAAACTATAATTATAATTCTAGGTATTTTCTTACTGCTACAATGCGTCAGGACGGATATTCTGGCTTTGGTCAAAGTAACCAAAAAGCAAATTTTCCTTCGTTGGCTTTGGGATGGCAGTTTACCGATGAGCCCTTCTTAAAAGGACTTCAAAAATATTTAGATTATGGAAAACTTAGAGTTTCTTATGGTGTAAATGGAAACAGAGAAATTAATAATTCTGATGGTTCTGCTAATCGTTTTGCTTCACTTTCTGCACTTTCTGCGGGAGTTTATACTTATACAACGCCAGCTGGAACAACCTATAATACAGGTACTGTAAGGACAACCAATATGAGTAATCCAAATTTGAAGTGGGAGAAAAACAGCTCTTATAATTTCGGTTTGGACTTTGGAATTTTAAATAGCAAAATCAACGGTTCTGTGGATTATTATATTCGTAAAACTAATGATTTATTGTTGTTCCGCTCATTGCCCAATGTAACAGGTTTCAGTAATGTGATTTCTAATTTAGGCTCTGTTGGTAACAATGGACTGGAAGTAGCCATTAATACGGAAAACATAAGCAAGAAAAACTTTGTTTGGAGATCTACTTACAGTTTTTGGACCAATAATAATAAAATCTTGAAACTATACGGTGCAGTTCCAGTTACTGATGCAAGTGGAAACACCACACTTATTGATCAAGACGATAAAGCCAATGGCTGGTTTATCGGAAAACCAATCAGTCAAATTTGGGATTATAAGGTTTTAGGCGTTTGGCAAGAAAACGAAAGAGATTTAGCAAAAACTTACGGCTTTACACCAGGTGATTTCAAACTCGAAGATTTTAATCAAGATGGCAAATTCACTATTGACGACCGTCAGTTTTTAGGAAACCAAAACCCTAAATTCTCTTTCAATATGAGACAAGAATTTAATTTTTACAAAAATTTTGATTTTTCGTTCTCTTTATATGGCCGTATTGGACAATTGACTGCATATAACGAAGCTAAAAATGTGGATTTGTTTTATGACCGTTCTCAATTCTACAAAAGACCATATTGGACCCCAGAAAACCCAATAAATGATTATGCCAAAATGATGTCTGCAGCGGGTGGTGCAGTAGCGTTTAATGTTTGGAGGAAATCGTCTTTCGTACGATTAAATAATATCAGTTTAGCGTATACCTTACCTAAAGCTATGATGAGCAAAATCAAATTTGATAGTATGAAACTATATGTAAATATGTCAAATGCAGCCGTATTTACTCCTTGGGAATATTTCGATCCTGAGTCAAGAGCCAATACCGATACCAATAATGCATTTTATCAAAATTTAATGCCTCGTACTACAACTCTTGGATTAAACATCACATTCTAAACGTAGATTCTATGAAAAATATATTTAAAAATAAAAAAATAGCTATTGCAACCACTGCACTCTTACTGGCAGTAAGCACCAGTTGTAAAGATACTTGGCTTGACCCTAAACCCTTATCTTTTTTCACTCCCGAAAACACATTTTTAAACGAAGCGGGTTTTAAATCTGCTCTTGCATCTTGTGCTGCCAACTTAAAAGGAGAATGGTATGAAGATGGTACTCCAATTATAACCGAGTTGCTTTTTTCAGAAATGGCAGTAGAAGGTACCACCGATAAATTTGGACCTGCCGTTGATCTAAATGTTTTGATAACACCCGATGCAAATTTAAACAGTGGAGACTTTAATAGAATAGGCTGGTATTGGGAAAGACATTGGATAGGAATTCGTTTAGCAAATACCATAATTGAACGCCTACCCACCATTACGACAATAAAAGAAGATGTAAAAAATACACTTTTGGGAAAAGCATATTTTTATCGTTCCTACCATTATTATCGTTTGGTTCATCAATTTGGTGATGTGCCTACTACATTTAAAGAAATCACTACTCCGAAGCTTGATTTTCAAACGGTAAAAAGAGAAGTAATTCTAACAAAAATAAAAGCAGATTTGGAATTAGCTTTTAAGAACACCTCATTTGCCGGGGATAAAGGAGATGTAAATAAGGGATCCATTGGCCATTTACTTACAAAAGTCAACTTATCTTTAGGCCTATATGACGATGCAATTGCAATTGCAGACCAGGTAATCAACGGCGGAACTTATAAGTTGGTAACCAACAGATTTGGAGTAGATGCAGGAAACACTACAAAAAATGTTACTTGGGACCTACATCGCCCGGCCAATAAATTTGTTGCGGCTAATACCGAAGTTTTGTTTTCTGTCACCGACCGATTTGGTTTAACAAGTGCTATTGCAAATGGTACAACAACCATGCGACAAGCAGTTCCTTTTTATTCAAATAGTACCATTTTAACTCCTGACGGAAGACCAGGCATGGTGCCTGGACAAGTGGAGTTTGATTTAGGAACTAAATTTGGCCGCGGAATCGGTAGATGTCGCCCAACCAATTATTCACAATATGGGGTTTGGGATGATGAAAAAGACTATCGTCATGATAGAAAATCTGGAAACTGGATGAGAATGGAAGACTTGGTGTATAATAACAATGCTATCAAAGGAGTATCCCCTTTTTATGGCAAGCCACTCCAATTAAGAGACGCCGCCGGAAAATTATTGATTAGCAATGGCGATACTATCAGAAATTGGTACAATTGGCCTCATTATAAACTATATATTGAAGATCAAATACGTATACCATGGCAAGGTGGAAATTCGGATTGGTATGTTTACCGTTTAGCAGAAACCTATCTTTTGAGAGCAGAGGCACATTGGTTTAAAGGAAATAATGCACTAGCTATAGCGGATTTAAATGCTGTTAGGGTAAGAGCAGGTTGCAGTCCTTATGCTGCTAACAAAACAATAGATATTGGTACAATATTGGATGAACGAGGTAGAGAATTATATTATGAAGAACCTCGTAAAACAGAATTAACCCGAATAGCCTATCAAATGGCAAAAGGAACCAAATCCTATAATGGAAAGACATATTCTGCGGCAAATTTTTCAACCAATAATTTCTTTTATGATAGAGTTGTGGAGAAAAACAACTTTTATAACAAAGTAAAAAACGTAAGAGGAGATAGTTATACTATTAGTCCTTACCATGTTTTATGGCCTATTCCTAGACCAGCAATTTTAGCAAATAGCTTGGGACAGATCAATCAAAATTTAGGATATGCTGGGAGTGAGAAAAATAAGCCAGCACTAGATAAAATAGTGGAATAAGTAAAAAAAATGGTCAATAAATAAGCCCCGTTCCATTAATGGGGCTTATTTTCTTTTCAAGAGTGATTTTTAAAAATAAGTCATTTAATGAAAAATAGTGTGAGTTTTTGGCCCAAATTAAATTTTTAAATTTGTCGAAAATATAGCATTAGTTATATTGAGGACACATTTTTAACTTGTTTTTATAATACTTAGATTCAAGTATTAAATGCAACTATACGAGTCATTTTAAATAACGAAACAATTCAAAACAAAGAGGAAGAAACCTTCCCCCTTGTGAAGAAGCGAAAAAAGTGTTATTTTGTGTCCTCGTCCAAAAGTTGCAAAATATGGCACATGTTACGCAAGAGCAAAGATACACAATTAGTGTATTAAAAACAGAAGGATTTAGCCAAAAAGCTATCTCAGAAAGAATTAATAAAGACAAATCTGTAGTAAGTCGAGAGCTAAAACGCAACAGTGATTTGCGGAATAATGAGTATAAAGCAGATTTGGCTCAGCAAAAATACGAAAAGCGAAAATCTGAAATACCCAAGAAGATTTATTTTACCACAAGCATCAAAGAAGTTGTTTTAAAATATGTATCCATTAACTACAGTCCTGAGCAAATAGTGGGATTTTGTAAGCTGCATAAAATACCGATGGTATCAATTGAGCGAATTTATCAATTTATTTGGGCAGACAAGAAAATTGGGGGTAAATTACATGAAAACCTGAGAAATAAAGGGAAAAAGTATAGAAAAAGGGGGAATTCTAAAGATAAACGGGGTGTAATTGTCGGGCGAATAGACATTGACCAAAGACCCAAAATTGTAGAAGAACGCAAGCGTTTTGGCGATTTAGAGGCGGACACAATCGTTGGGAAAGACCATCAAGGAGGTTTGCTAACAGTAAACGATAGAATGACTGGGCTTGTAAAAGTAAGGAAATTAACCACGAGAGAAGCACAAGAAATTGAAATTAAAATGGTTGATTCATTACAAGTTTGGAAGCCCTACACCCATACTTTAACCAGTGATAACGGAAAGGAATTCGGTAATCACAAAGCTATTAGTGAAGCGTTAAATATTGATTTCTTTTTTGCAAAACCGCACCATCCGTGGGAGCGAGGCTCTAATGAAAATTGTAACAGGCTTTTGCGTCAATTTTTTCCAAAGGGAACTGACTTTTCAACCGTTACAGAGGATGATATTCAAAAAGCAGAAGATTTAATCAACAATAGACCCCGAAAAAGACATGGATTTTTGAGTCCTAACCAAGTTTTTAATAATATAATTTTAAACCCAAAAGTTGCATTTGTGACTTGAATGTAGCA
>Ga0247831_1008933_pt1 | contig 10283 bp, 9 predicted proteins | sample LaCruzMarch2015__9_FD_192406 | JGI IMG/M metagenome (GOLD analysis project Ga0247831, IMG submission 192406) | Freshwater microbial communities from meromictic Lake La Cruz, Castile-La Mancha, Spain - LaCruzMarch2015_1m | ecosystem: Environmental > Aquatic > Freshwater > Lake | place: Spain...
CAGACGTTCCTGGTACGCGAGCTCGACCTCGCCGCAAACCGGGCAAACCTGGAGCCGACCGAGGTCCCTTACTACACGCAGCCGGTGATGGAAAGCAGCCTGACCGACCGCCAAACGCTGGACTCTCGCGATGGCCGTCGTTTGGTTTCGTGCACCGTGTCGGATCAGGTGATTGGCTACCGCCGCAAAGCCCTGGATGGCGAGCAGGTTTACGACGTGGTTGACCTCGATCTCCCCGTGCAAACGTTCGATACGTATGGCGTTCGTTGTGATTTTCCTGCTCTTTCGCTGGATGAGGATATGGCGGCGCAGATTGGCGGGGTTCATGGGGCCGAGCACGCGCTGATGGCGGTTGCGCCGTGGTTTGCCGGGTGCGACCGGGGCGATCTCGGCTCGACTTGGTATGCCTACGGTCCGGAAACGGGTCGGCCGGGGGTCGCGATCTACGACCGGGTACCGGGCGGGGTCGGCCTCGCCGAGGCGGTCTATGCGGCTTGGCCGGAGATCGTTCGAGCGGCTTTGGAGCTCGCGACGTCTTGCCCCTGCCGCGATGGCTGCCCGGCCTGCCTGCTCTCCCCCCGCTGCGAAAGCGGCAACGAGCCGATCGACAAACCGTTGACGGTGCAGAACCTCCAGCGGCTGATCGATTCACTCTGAGCTCCCCTCCTTCCGGGCAGAATCGCTGTCTTGAATCTCACGAACAAACGCTTTGTTTTTCCTGAGGCAAAACGATCCCGGCGCGATGCGCGTAAGAAGGAAAGGAGGAATTTTCCTTCAAAACGTTCAGGAACTTCGAAAAATGCAAAACATTGTTGAAATCGCCGTCGCATCCGGCTCATTCAAAACCCTCGTCACCGCCCTCACCGCAGCCGACCTCGTCGAGACCCTGAGCGGTCCCGGCCCGTTCACCGTCTTCGCCCCGACGGACGACGCATTTGCCAAGATTCCTGCCGAGACCCTCGCGGCAGTACTTGCTGACAAGGAGAAGCTGACGGCTATCCTCACTTACCATGTTGTTGCCGGAAAGGTAATGGCCGCTGACGTGATGACGATGAGCGAAGCAATGACCGTACAGGGAAGCAACGTAATGGTTAGCGCTATGGACGGCGTTAAGATCAACGACGCGATGGTCGTCACCGCAGACATTGAAGCTTCGAACGGCATGATCCACGTGATCGACACCGTTCTGATGCCGGCCTAAGGCTAGCGAGCACCGAGCCCCGCTCTGGCCGTAGCGGCCGCAGCGGGGCTTTTTTGCGTCGCCGCTGCAGACATTGAAGCTTCGATCGGCGTGATCCATGTGATCGACACCGTTCTGATGCCGGCCAGGCTGGCGGAAACAAAACCCAACTGAAGGATGACTAGAAGCGGGAATCCCGCAACTTAGCATGGTGGCACCTGTAAAAAGCTGAGAATGAATTCTCAGCAGTAATGACGGGTTGTCCAAGCGAGAGAGTTCAGCGGGCCTTTCTGTTTACTTGATGGCGATGACTCCACGCACAGAGGCTCGAACCACGGGAATGTACAGGATTCCGCCGTTTCCTGGAGTAATCGAGACTCTCATCAGATTGTATCGGCTGCTCTCGACTACGGAGGACAAGCCGACGCCGGAAGGCAGCAGCGTTTTCCACAGGACGTTGCCTTCCGGCCCGAAAGCGACGATGTATGCCCGCTGAACGGAGGGAGAAGCGTCGAACCCGTGGCCATAAATCACTTTGGTGTCGGTGACGCACACGATTCCGCGAAGTCCAGGAACCGGCACTTTCCAACTAACCTCACCGGCGGACGATAGCTTTACAAGCCGCGGCTCAATATCGTCTTTTTCTGTGATGCCGTAGGAAGAGCCGTCACGATCGATGAGGTTAGACCGAATGCCATCGTTCCGTTTCCAAGCCACTTCACCAGCCGACGTAAACTTCACGGTCTCTTCCGGGTATCCAGGGGGCCGAATGATCCCGTAAATTGAGCCCTCGAAATCGACGGAGATCGGGTAGTCCCCTACCTTGAGCGATGTTGCCCTCTCGCCTCCGTTGCCTTGGAAGATCAGAACTGGAGAGGACAAGGTTTCGGGATCCGCTTTCGAGAGTGAATAGATGGTTCCGTTTGATGCCTCGACCGCTTGATGGAGTGAAGCGGTGCCGCTCGCTTTCGTCCACAGGAGGCGGCCGGCGGGGTCGAGTCGCTTCAGTGCCGTTTGGTCCGGGGGAAATTTCGTGCCAAAGATATTCCCACTTCGACCGACATAGTACGACTCGATGCCATCGTCACGGGCAGGGGTTGGGGACGCCGGGTATCGCCAGAGTCTGCCGCCCGCAGGTGACAGTTTGAATAGGGAAGTGTCGCCGAAAGGCGGATTCCAATTTGCGGACGAGATTACCGAGCCATCCGCCAAGGCAGTTGGGGTCTCGATATGATAGAACTGGCTTGTATCTCTGTAAAGCCAGCGTACGGTGCCATTGGAATTTAGGGTTACGAGGTTTGTTCCCGTGGCAAAGGCCAATCCGCCGTCTGGGAGCGTAACGATCGCCGACCCGGCCACATGGTCGCCCCCGTACGTTTGCCACAGAATCCGGCCGGTGCCCAAGTCTTGGGCGCTGCTCGCGTAGGTTCCCAAATAGTTGCCCCTTGCGGTTGGCCAGGTCGTCGGCGCGAGCGCGTAGGGAGGGTAAACGCCTAGGTTTGCAGACCTTGCCTGATCGGCAATCCTGAATGTGAGTTTGGCCTCCTCGGGAGCGGTCAATTCACCGGTGGTGACCGTAAAGGTGACCGAGCGAGCACCCTTCGGGATGGCAACCGGGCTGACGGGGGTGACAAACAGCTTGTCCGACTCAATGAACATCGAAATGCCATCCGGGGCCGCTCCGGTAAGGGTTACTTTCCCGGTCAGGCTTGAGTTTGTTAGGGCGTACGGACGATCGAACGACACCTTGTCAGGAGCCGGGGGCAGGAGCTTTAGCGTGGTGATGCTTTGGAACTCTCCGGCGGTTGCCGTGAGCTTCGCATAGACGACGCTCGCCGTGGGGAGCGTGGCAATGGTGAAGTTTGCGGATCGCTCGCCGGCAGGAATGCGGACTTCCGCAGGCACACCGACTTTCTTGTCGCTAGAGGTAAGCGCAACGACCTGGCCGCCGGCCGGCGCGGGTGTGCTGATTTGGACGGTTCCGGTCGCCTTCACACCGCCTGTAACCGCGGCTGGCTCAACGGTTACCAGAACCTTTGCGGGCGATAGAGAGACCCGGCACGAGACCGAGGCTCCATTCGCGGTTGCGATGACCGAGGCGGCACTGACGGTTGAGATGCTCCCGGCCCGGCCGGTGAATGTGGCAGAAGTTGCCTTCTCGGGGATCGTCAACCCGACTGGGACGGTGAGATTGGGTGAGTCGGACCGAAAGGTGACTTGTACGCCGCCGGCCGGGGCGGCGTCTTTAAGGAAAACCTCGAATGTGCCGGTGTTTCCGCTAAGGAGCGTGGTTGGCTTGGCGGTAATCCGGTCGATATCGGGAGCGAGAATGCGCACCGTTTTTCTCACGGTTGTTCCGTTGAGTGATACCGAAAATGTGACGAACTCGCTCTTGCCGGTCGGTCGGGTGGACGCAAGGAACCAGGCTTCCGCCGGATTTCCCAGCAACCGGACCGGAATGGGCGACTCTACGAGGCTGGAGTTCGCGGTGACGTCTATTTGAGCTGCATCAAGCGGCAAACCGGAGCCGAGGCGAACCACGCCGTGTAGGGGCTGTCCGCCGATGACGGTTGCGGGAAAGACTTGGAAGTCCGTGATCTTGACCGGAACGACGTCGACCGCGCGGGTAAGGGTTTTGGTCCCGCGCTTGGCCGCGAGTTCGGCGGTGACTTGGGTTTCTACCTTGCGTGTCGTCATCGTGAAATCGGCCGACCTGGCACCCGGCAGGATGGCAACGACGGTCGGCACGCTGAGGGCCGGGATGTTTGATGCGAGGGTCACCGAGGCGCCGGCGGGACCGGCCGTCCCGAACAGGGTGACCGTGCCGGTAGAAGTGGTGCCGCCCAGGACGTATCGCTTTGCGGTAAGCCCGAAGAGAACCGCAGCGCGAGTTTGGATGGACGCGGTGCTCGAAAGGCCGCGCAAGGTTCCGGTTACTCGAATGACCTCGTCGGAGTCGATGTTGCCGCAGGTCAGCGGGAGTTCTTTCTGGGTTTGCCCCGCGGGGATCGCCACTTGGGACGGGACGGCAAATATTGGTTTCGATTGGGCGATCGCGACGGATACTCCGCCGGTCGGAGCGGGTTCCGAGAGCTGAATCTTAAGAGTTACCGGATTGCCGCTGTAGACGGAGGCGGCAGAAAAGGACACGCTTGCGGTTGGATCGGCCCAGGCGGTTCCGGTCAGGACGAACGCGAGCAGGGCGAGGATCAGCTTAGAGGAAGCGGAAAGGTGTTTGCTCAACGATGAAAACAACAATTCTGGGCACCAAACCCGAGACGGGATTGGTGGCCAGAATTGTTCGCACCGTTGAGCGGCACCGTTCTGATGCCGGCCTAAGGCTAGCGAAGACCGAGCCCCGCTTCATAACTAGACTCTGAACTCCCCTCCTTTCGGGCTGTTTTTTTGCCCGAAAGGAGGGGGTTGGGGGGGGGTGGAGAGTCCGGCACGCTCTCATATACGAGCACAGGTTATTCATCCAGTCTGAGCTCCCCTCCTTTCGGGCTGTTTTTTGCCCGAGAGGAGGGGGTTGGGGGTGGAGAGTCCGGTCCTGGTTTGCACGTCAAGCTCCGAACTTTCCGCGCCCGGCGTAACACGGATTACACTGGCGTCTAGAGGAGAAAGGAAGATGAGCAAAAAGATTGTGTCTCAGGCTGCCAAAGCTTTTGGGTTAGCTCTCGGCGGTTTCTTGTTGCTGTGCATCCCGGTCTACATGTCGCTTCGCGAGCATTACAACCCGGACTTGGTGAAAGTCCGCGATCTCTTGAACAAAAAATCCCGGGAGAACAAATACGGCTTTCAGGTCTCCAAGGTTCTGTATGCCAACTACGATACGTACTCCTTCATCTTTCTTGGAACGGACGACGCTCGCATCGGCAAGGCCCGCCCCACGATTGTTACGGGAAAGAAGTTCGAGGAGCTCTTTGGGCTATACGGACTCCTCGCGGTTGATCGCAGCCGCCACGCGCGGGTCGAAGTCTACGTTTGGACAGTTACAGCTTTTGCCCCTCCTTCCCCTGCCCAAGAAGAGGAACGATTGAAGCGCTGGAGAACATTCCTAGAAAAGGAGTAGGCGTATTCGAGCGGGCAACGGCGGAACTTTCTGCCGAAGTTTTGCCGCCTATAAATTTTGGGAGAAAAGTGTTCCTAACTCCATCAATTTCCTAGTTTCAATACGTTGATTTCTGAAAACGAGATTGACACTCCGCGCCAATCCTATGGTAAGGTCAGAATGGCCATGCGTTTGATTGGATCTCCACAAAATTCAAACGGGATTTGCTCTTTGTTCCAATTCGATTGCGATCAGAAGGAGTCGAGACTTGAGCGGTCGGAGAGGAGCAGAAGCTACGAGCCCGGTGCGTTTCATGATAGCTGTCGTTTACAAGACGGATTCGGCGGGGCAGGCGATTGTCGCTAGCTCAGACGATCGTTAAGCTGACTGTGCATATCTTTTTGCTGTGCCTAACCTATTGGCGCCAATCACAGCAAACTACGATGGCCTCACCTAGTTTTCTTTTGCTCATGGCTCTATTTTTAAGCTGTCTCGATATTCTGCGTCCACAGAAAATCAGCCCACACGAGCTAGTTAAAGACTGGCTTCGAGACATCCTTTGGCCTGCTGTTCTACTAACGTTCTATTTCTTTTTATCTGCGCCCCTATGGTTGTTTTTATTGTACCTCGTTGTGGTCACTATAGGTATCCTAGACTCCGGCTTGCAGCAGAGAAAAACCACTTCAGTTGAAAATAGTACTGACTTACTTTGAGGTCAACCGCGAACCGCACGACGAGAAACGAAATTCTGGCACGCTAGAGCCGCACCTGAAGAATCATGTCTAACTCGACGTCCAACTTCCCTCATCCCATTCTCATCGCGACCTTTCCCGCGATCAAGATTGGGGCAGACAACTTGACACCAACGCATCCGGGCCACACCCAGCGCGTTTTGGTTGAAATTCAGATTGGTAAGATCGAAGGCCACGCTTGGGTCGACATGTCGGTGAGGCAGGCACGAAAGGTTAAGCCACAGCTCGTACATTGCCTTGAGTAGGAGCTCCCGATTGTTGACAAACGTCGCAATCTCCCGGCCCGCAAGCAGAGCCGACAAGTCCGCGCCAAGGGTCCTGCTTTGATCGCTTGTGTCGGTTACGATTTCGGGAAATATGTGGAGACGCGTCATGATCAAAGACAGTCTAAGCCCCCTCCTTTCGTCCGCGAGAGGAGGGGGTTGGGGGTGGAGAGCTGGCGCGTAGGTTGCAGAGATCCTGAATCTCTTGGATCCATTTTGAAAAATGGTCCTGGTTTTTTTCGAAAAAGTCCAACGACGGAATTCTCACGGTCAGTATCCCACGCTCCGCAAGGTAGGCGTCGCGCAGCCGATCCTTTCCCACGGAAGCCGAGTGTTGTTCCCCATCAATCTCGATACAGAGCTTCGCGCTTGGAACGTAGAAATCAAGAATATACGGTCCCATGGCGACTTGGCGTCGGACACGAAATCCAAGCTGATCCTTGCGAGCTACACCCCAGAACCACTGCTCGGCGACGCTCATGTTGGAGCGAAGATCTCGCGCACGATCCCTCGCCTCAATCGTTTTGTTGCGCCTAATGGGTTTCATCGTTCCCCGTTCCGTACAGTTGGCTCTCCCACCCCTGCCCCTCCCTCTCGCAGGTGCGAAAGGGAGGGGTTCACAGCTTCCTTGCGTTCTCGTTAACAAGATTCTACGCGAAAAGCACTCACCACTCATGCCTCGTAAGCCGATGCATTGTGTTATAGTGGAAGGGTGAGACTTCAGAGCGACACGAAGGCGATCGTGCTGGCGATTTTGGCCGAGCGGCCCGCCCACGGCTACGCCGTGGTGAAGGCAGTCCGCGAGAAAAGCGGAGGCAAGCTCCGCCTCAGCGAAGGGCAGCTGTATCCCGTTTTGTATGCCCTGGAGGCCGCCGAATGGGTGACCGCCGAGTGGGAGAATGGCGACCCGGAATCGCGCCGCCGCATCTACGCCATCACCGACGCCGGGCGGGCCGAGCTTGCCGACCGCACAAAACGCTGGTCCGACTTCGCCGCCAGCGTTACCCGGCTGCTTCGGCCCGACGCCACGACGGAGGCGAAATCATGAACTCAGCGGAGTATCTGGACCAGTTAAGGCAACAACTGACGAAGCGAACTTCGGAAGGGTTTGCCAGCGACTGCATTCGAGAGCTTGAGGGTCACCTGCTGGCATCGCGGGCGGCTCGCGAGGAGCTCGGCGAAAACCCTATCGAGGCAGAGCGACGTGCCATCCTCGACCTCGGCCCGGTTCGGCTTGTCGCCCGCGACCTTGCCCGCCAATACCGGGACACGGGCCGCCAAGCCGAACCTGCGCTCGGCCCAATTCTGATGTTTGGCCTCATTTTCGCTTACGGCTTGGTCTCGTTCGCGACTCCAGGCCTGTCAAGCTTCACAACGGCGAGTTCGGCGGCCATCGTCGGCGCGATCGGCTGGCGAACCTGGCAGACCCGTCGCTGGTTGGTGCGTCCGCTGATGAGCTGGATCGTGGGTGCCGTCGTTGCGGTTCTGGCGGTTTCGCTTTTTGCCAGCTTGAGGCAAGCGGAGGCTTTTCGGGCATCTGGCGAGCAAGCCCGGATGATTCGGCAGGACGAAATCGCCCTCGCACGCGACCGCGCCGCCCTTGCCGCTTGGCAACAGGGCGCGCCGCCATTGACGCAGGGTCCGTCTCCGGTTGCGTACACACAGCAAACCTTCCTGCCGCTCGTGCCGTGGGCTTTTTCATGGGTTGGTTCGGGCGAGCCGTCATTAACAGCGATGGATGCAAAAACCGCCCGGCGCGCCTGGGAAAAGCACGGCGCGGCTTTTGCCGAGGCGGTGAAGGGCCGAGAGGAACAACTGGCCCGGCAAAAGTCGCATCCCGGCGAGCTTGCGCCCATTGCGCGGAACCTCGTGCAGCAGGGCGGATCGGCCCTCGTGTTCCTGCTGGCGGTCGTGGCGGCGTGGAACTGGCTCTTTCTAACGTTGTTTTCTTTGCTGGATCGCCTGGAAGTCACGCGATTCCGGCGGCAAGTTGGTTAAATCGCTCGCGCCTCTCCAACCCTAATCCCCTCATCCCGCCGAGGGAAAGGAGGGGATTTTTGGAACTTAGTTGATGTTCAGCTTCGCGGTGTGGGCGGCGTCGATGTCCAGGGTGGTGTTCGTTTGCGCGGTGATGCTCGCAGGACCGGCGGTTGCGGTGCTCCTCACCGTAACGGTGAAGGTCGCAGAAGTCTCGCCAGCCGGGACGGTGACCGTTGCCGGCGCATCTTGCAGCCGGTAGCTGACCCGAACCGGGAACGTATAGCCACCGACCGGAGCCGGAGTGAGTAGCTGCGCTTTCACGGTTACGGTGCTTCCCGGGGCGGCTGAAGACGGCGCGGAAAGGTCGACGAAGTACTCCGGTTCGTTCCACAACGTAACGGCTTGGAACCCGGTCGAGGTCTTGCCCACCGTCCAGAACCGATTGTTCGGCGCCGGGATCACGAACGAAGTCGACACCGTAAACGGCTGGGTCATTCCGGCCGAGTAAAGCTTTTCGCCGGTGCTGCTAAACGCGCTGTACAGTCCCTGCACGCCCGCAACCGTCGGGCCTCCCGCCAGATAGGCGCGGCCACGAGAAGCAACAAGGCTTGCACCCGAGAAGTAAGGCGCGGCAGCCGCATCCGAGATCGTGTAGGCACCGGAAGATACGCCACCGTCGGTCGAATACTTCAATAGGAACTCACCAGCTCCCACCGTGCTCTGGCCATAGACCAACCAATCGTTCCCTAGCCGGGTTGCCGTCAGGGGCACGGAAGAAGCCGGAGTATTCACTTCGTACGAAACAGTCCCCAACCGCATGGCATAGCCACCACCGAGGGGCTCCCGGCTGACCACCAAGTTCTGGGTCTCAGAAGTACCCAGCCCTTCGGCTCGGGCGTCAAACTCGTTACGAGTTGCCGCGCTGACAAAAGTTAGGCTGGTAGAACCAGGTACGACGTTAGCGGCATACGTCTGCAAATTTGCATCCCTTAGGAAAGGCTGGTTCTGGGAATATCGGAAGTCCATCGCCACTTGCATCCTAGGATCGGCCGGCGTGCCAGTCTGAGTGAGGCCCACCAATTTGTAGTTAAAAGTCGCCCTAAAGTCCCCAGCTGAAAAGCCACCCCCAAGTTTCTCTCTCACATCGGTTACCGATATAAAGGAGCTGTTGACGATACCGGAGGAGGACATCAAGGCCACGCCTAACAAACCGCTCGCATTCCTTAAGGTCACGGCGATTCCGAAGTCGGTTGAGTTTCTTCGGGGCATCTGCATTTGACCGTCTAGGACGTCATAGACTTGGCTGGTAAAAACCCTAAGGATGTGAACCAGAGACAGGCTGCCGACCGTGGTGCCGCTGTCATCGATCTTGCGGATTACAAGGTCTTCCGTCGTGCCGGGATAGTCCGGATTGCCGGCGCGGGGCGAGAGAACGAAGGTATTTCCCGCGCCATCCAGCATGATTTGGAACTTGCCAGCAACTTGGCCCGGCGCGGTCACCGGGACCGGTGCGTTGATCGCTCTTGACCACCGTCGCACTCCAGCCGCGTTGAATTTCGTAATGATGATGTGCTTTCCGCCACCGATGTTGTCCGCCTGCGATGCCATCACTAGGCTGCCGGTGGCATCGGTTTTGGCGTCCAGAATCTCCGGGTTCGTTCGTCCGGCGGGAATGAAGAAGCTCGTGGCTAAACGAACCGGCCCGGCAAGGGAAATGGAGGCTGCCAGGGCAACCAAGGCAGTCAGAACGGATCTACAACTCGTCGCTTCTACTCTACTGCAAATCGACCGTCAAAAACTAGTCCGGGTGTTCTTAGCATCTCTCTCGTCGAGCGACAGGGAAATGCTGTTGCTAATTTCAACCCACTCTTTCATTTCACAGGCGAGGGGTCAGTGTGCGGGGAGTCCGATTACTCCGAGCTGGATTTAGCAGACTCTCCCTCTCCAACCTCTCCCTCTCACAAGTGAAAGGGAAGAGCTTTCCGATTTTAGCGAATGCTAAACGTAGCCGTATGGGCGGTGTTGATGTCGTACGTGGCGTTGGTACGTGCGACAAC
>Ga0247831_1008934_pt1 | contig 10282 bp, 11 predicted proteins | sample LaCruzMarch2015__9_FD_192406 | JGI IMG/M metagenome (GOLD analysis project Ga0247831, IMG submission 192406) | Freshwater microbial communities from meromictic Lake La Cruz, Castile-La Mancha, Spain - LaCruzMarch2015_1m | ecosystem: Environmental > Aquatic > Freshwater > Lake | place: Spain...
GCTGCCCAAAGCTTGGCGTACGCTGGTGCATCCGCCCAAAGCGATGACGGCCAAACCAGTGACTGCCAACAGGCCAGAATAGGATTTTTTCACAGCACTCGCTCCATTGTCTCTCAAAACTTGTCTCTTAAGGGCACCGTTCTGGATCGGGACTTGAGGCTGCATTTGCTCGCAGGCCCCTCAACTAACCTTCTCCATTACCCTTCAAACCGTTTGCACCGGACCTTCTTAGACGCAAGGCCGCCCGAAGGTCCAGATCTTCACGCCGCTGGCGGCTCTGACTCACTTTTTGAGCCAGAATTTTGTTTCGATTGTGGCGTGTCTTCGGGGTTTATCAGCATATCGATGGCGAGCAAAATCGCGCCGACCGTAATTGCAGCATCGGCAACATTAAACACCCACGGAAAAAAGAACCCCGAGAAGTCCAAGAAGTCTGCGACAGCGCCGAATCGGACGCGGTCAATCAGATTGCCAATCGCCCCACCGATCACCAATGCCAAGGCAATAAAGGTCTGACGGCGTTGGGCCCTGAACAGCCAAACGGCAAAGACAGTTGCGATCACGCAAGACATGGCGACTAAACCCCAACGCTGCCAGTCGGCATGGGCTTTAAGGGCCCCAAAGCTCACGCCATAATTCCACACCATCGTCAGATCGAAAATGGACGAAATCTCAATCTTGCCAACGGTCAAAAGGTTGAGATGGTTTAGGACCCAGTACTTAGTGGCTTGATCCAAACCAAGGACGACCACAATCAGCAAAACACCCCAAAAAGGCGCGGGCGCGGCAGCAGGCAGTTTGGGGGCAGGGAATGGCGTTGTCATGGGCGCTCTTTAGTGTGTTTTGATTAGCCAAGGAAATGCAACAAACAGTGAGGGGGCAAGCGGCCGATCAGGACTTAATCATTGTGCTCGCAAGCTCGAGCGCATTGGCCATAGCCCGCTTTAAGGCTGGTGGCTCTAGAATCTCCACCTTGCCACCCCAGCGGAACAAGCTCCACGCTAATTCGTTCAAGCCCCCGCCGTGTAGACGGACCAGTAAGGCCCCATCGGCTTGGCGTTCCAAGCTCTGTTGCGGGTGAAAGACCCAACGGCTGGCTTCATCAGCAAAGTCAGGGAAAACACGCAGGCACACATCGACTGTGTCTTCCTGATAGACGCCAAAGGACCGCTCGGAATAGGCTTGTAGTTCAAAGCCGTCGGGCGCGCCGCCCGGTAAATCCAGCATGAGCGGTTGGCTTATGCGGTCAATCCGCCACATGCGTGGGGCGGTCGTTTCCTCCATATGGGCCTCGCGCGCGATCAGATAGGCCTCGCCGCCAAACAAAATGCCATAAGGGATCAGGTCGCGCTGGCGCGGGCCACCTGACCCGCCGCTATAATGCACCCGCACTTGCTTAAGGGCCAAAAGCGCATCGCGCAGGACTTGCAGCACATCTTTATCGACACTGGCCCGTGGTCCGGGTTGGACTGCGATGGCTTCAGCCTGCATCAAGGCTTCAATATCTGTAGCCAAGCGGCGCTTTACATTCGACTTCAGCGCCGACAGCATCTTGGTCTCTAGGCTCGCCAATGCACCTGCAGCTTGAGGATTGCTGCGCTCAAGTTGTTTTTGGCCGGTACTCAGCGCTGCCATTTCCTCGCTGGTGGGTGCCAAGGTAAAGCTGTCCAACCCTTTTGGCAGGCGCCATCTTTTGGTCGGAGGGTCAGAGATTTCCTCCAAATCGGGATACATCATCACCAATTGATCGCGCATCCGCTCAATCGTGCGGCGCTTTACGTCCAGTTTCTCGGCCATCTCATCCAAAGTCAGACCATAGGTGGTTGCGGCCAGATGGCGCGCCAGTTCAACAAGTCGGGCAGATTTTTCGTGTCGCATGTCGCCTTCTCGCCCTGAATCTACCATCAGGTCAAACGCGAAAACGTGTCGACTTGGGAGGGCGCTGCGGTTAGAGCGATCTTCATGAAAAATCTGCCTGTTTCCCCGCTCGCTCCTGCTGTTTTCCCGACCTTACCGCTTGTCGCGGGTATGCGTGCATCGGCGAGCCGTATCGGGCTCTATGGCGGCACACGCAATGACCTCATGGCGGTGGTATTTCCAGAAGGTGCCAGCGTGGCGGGTGCTTTCACGATTAGCGCGACACGGTCAGCCGATGTTGAATGGTGCGCGACCCAAGTCAAACAGGGCAAAGCGCGCGCTTTAGTGGTGAATGCTGGAAACTCTAACGCGTTTACCGGCCTGGCAGGGCTTGCCAAAAATGCCGCGACAATTGCTGAAGCCTGCCGCCTAACCGGCGCGGTCGAGCATGAAGTGTTTCTGGCAGCGACAGGGGTGATAGGGGCGCCTTTGCCACCTAGAACAGTCGCAGATGCATTGCCAAACGCGATTGAGGCCTTGGCCGCGCCCGAATGGGAAAGCCTCGCGCGGGCATTTTCTACGACGGACACCTTTCCAAAAGGGGCAGGCACAACGCTGGAACTGGACGGAACGGCGGTGAATATCGTCGGGCTGGCCAAAGGCTCGGGCATGATCGCGCCCAATATGGCGACCATGCTGGTTTTCGTTTTCACCGATGCCACTGTCGCGCCAGACGTGTTGCAGGCGATGGTCTCTGCCCATGTTGAGACGACCTTCAATGCGATCACGGTCGATAGCGATACTTCCACGTCTGATACGCTGCTGGTCTTTGCGACAGGCGCAAGCGGCTCAGCGCCGATAACCGACCAAAACGACCCACGCGCCGCTGTGGTGTCTGAAGCTTTGCGGGGCATTTTCCATGATTTGGCCATGCAAGTGGTTCGCGATGGGGAAGGTGCCCAAAAGCTCATCCAGATCGAGGTTCAAGGTGCCGTTGACGACCTCTCAGCCCGAAGAATCGGATTTTCGATCGCCAATTCACCCTTGGTGAAAACCGCAATTGCTGGTGAAGACGCCAATTGGGGGCGAGTCGTGATGGCTGTTGGGAAAGCTGGGGAACCCATTGCTGTTGATCAGTTGGCGGTTCGCTTTGGCGGGCAATGGACGGCCAAAGCGGGGGGTGCCGTTCTTTATGATGTTGACCAAGTTGATGCGCATATGCGCGGTCGACTCATTGATATTCTTGTAGATGTAGGTCTGGGGAGCGGCCAAGCAAAAGTCTGGACGTGTGATTTAACCCACGGGTATATTAGTATAAATGGTGACTACCGGTCCTAATTGAATTGGATTTAGCGACTGAGAATCGGGATTATTTAATACTTCTGGCTTATGTAGGGACTGGGTAGGGCCTGATGCGACTTCTATTGGTATCGGCAGCGGCTTTGATTAATGGGGACGGTGCCGTGTTGCTAGCACAACGACCAGAGGGGAAAAGTCTTGCTGGGCTCTGGGAGTTTCCAGGCGGCAAGATTGAATCTGGCGAAAATCCAGAAGCCGCTTTGTGTCGTGAATTGGCGGAAGAGCTGGGCTTGGACGTCGATCCTAAGGACCTTAAGCCATTGACTTTTGCATCTCATGCCTATCCCGATTTCCATCTGCTGATGCCTTTATGGACAGCGCAGCGCTGGCGGGGAGAGCCGAAAGGCCAAGAAGGGCAGAATTTAGCGTGGGTCCAACCGCAGGATTTAGACAGCTATCCCATGCCAGAAGCCGATATCCCGCTGGTTTCAATTCTACGTGAGGATCTAGAACAGAGGCGCTTGTCGTGGTTTTCAAAAAGCTAAAAAATGAGCGCGGCGCCACCGCCATAGAATATGGTCTGATTGCAGCCCTGATGGTGATCGTAATGATTCCAGCCATGCAAGTGGTTGGCGGCAACACCAACGGCCTTTATGATCGGGTTACCAATCAAATCGTTTCGGCGATGAATCGCTAGACACTCGGCTTTTCGCCAGTTGGGATTTCACGGGTTCCTAAAGCATCCGCAAGCCGCATTTTTGCACTTCCGCGTGGCAGAGGCTTTTGCTGACTTTCATGCGGGGCCCAGCCGGTCAACGTAATCAACTCAAACGTCGCGCGCACTTTTCCGTCCGCATCGCCATGATTGGCTTGATAAAGATCAGCGGCGCGCGCGATGATACCACGGGTCAGCTTACGCGGTGCTTTTTGGTGAAAGACTGCCGTCTCGCCCATGGCTTTCAAGTCCCGGAAGAGGCCGAACAGGTTGGCGTAGCGCACCGTCACGACATCGCTGTCAGCGACCGGTAGGGCAAAGCCGGCCCGCTGTAACAATTGCGCGCCATCTTGGGCATCAGCAAAAGGCGAAACGCGCGCTGAAGCTTCGCCAAAGGCTTCCGTTTCTGCCTGCGCCAAACAAGCACGTAATTCTTGCAGGGTACGCCCACCCAAAAAGGTCAATAATAACAAGCCATCCGGGCGAAGCGCAAGGCGGGCTTGCGCCAAAAAGCCTGGCACATCATTCACCCAATGCAGGCCGAGCGTTGAGACAATTAGGTCCAAACTGAGCGGCGCTAAGGGCATATGATCTTCGTCGGCCACAAAGCCCGCTCCGCCACTTTGGGTCAGCATAACTGGGCTTAGATCGCATTCCGCTAAAGACCCAATTTTGTCGAGCAAATTGCCGTGTCGGGCGATAGCCGCTGCCAAAAACCCGCCTTGGGAGCCGATGTCGAGGGCATGTTCAAAACGGCGATTGATAAAGTCCAACCGCTCACAAACATCGTCGACCGCGCGATCCTTCAAGAATGAAACCGCACTAAACCCTTTAGCGGCTCGGTTTCGCCGGATTGCCAAAAGCTTCCGATCAAACAGCAGGGTTGGGTTAGGGCTTTCCATGATGAGGGATTTTGCGCTATTTCTGAGAAATGAACCACAGGTAGAGATATGACGCCGCGATCTCAAAGTTCTTACCGCCTCGGAACTACACTTGCTGATTTGATTTGGCCACCTCGTTCGCTGCTTTCAGACGCGCGTGTGGACTGCTTGGGCACCCTAGAAGCAGACCTCTGGCGTGCACTGGGTTTTCTCTACGGGCCTAGCTGTATGCGTTGCGGATTTCCGATTGCTGAAGCAACTAGTCCGGATATTTTATGCCCAGTCTGTTTAGCTCAGCCGCCACTTTATGACCGGGCGCGGGCAGCCTTAGCGTATGACGATTTATCCAAACCTTTAGTCCTCAATCTCAAGCACGGGGGCCGCAAGGATGGCTTGCGGGCATTTTCCGCTTGGATGTTGGAAGCTGCCCCATTTGTGGCTGAAGCCGATCAAATCCTGCCGGTGCCTTTGCATTGGTCACGGCTGTGGCAGCGAGGCTATAATCAGGCTGGCTGGCTGGCGGCTGCTTTGGCCAAGAGGGTTGGTCGCCCTTACAATCCGTTACTCTTGCAGCGCAAACGCGCGACGCCCAGTCAAAATGGCCTCTCCGCCAGCGGACGGAAACGCAATGTCACAGGGGCATTCCACGTTGCTCAGTCCGTGAAAGGACAGTCCTTTGTGCTTGTTGATGATGTGATGACGACAGGGGCAACGCTGCGAGCCTGCACAGCAGCCTTGCGGCGCGCAGGGGCTGTGCGGGTCGATTGTGTGGCCTTGGCACGGGTGGTGCGACCCACTAAGATTGAGGTTCCGTCGGAGCTCATAGGCTCGCCGCAGGAGTTATTTAATGCTTGAAAGTTCCCCGGCCATTCCCCCGCAGGCTGATCATTTTTTGCTGGTTATGCGTGGGAACCGGTCTAAGACGTGGCGAACCATCGCCGGCGGCGTTGGGATTTTTCTGGTTTGGCAAATCAGTATCGTAATCTTGGCTTTGTTGTTTGAGCCGCTGCGGAACATGCTTTTAAACAAGGGGGCTGAGTTCAGTGCCTCTGAAGAAGCGATGGGCTCTTTCGCCTTGATGGTCGGTGGGTTTGGCCCCGCTTTTCTTGCCTTGATGGCTTGGCGCAAATTTGTCGAACGCGCGCCGATTAAAAGCCTTTTCACCGGTGCATCTAAGTTTCGTTGGCCTTTAGCCATTGGGGCCGCTTTTTCCGTTTTGGTCTTGAGTTATGTGACCTCGGCGGCCTTTGATCAGGAAAGCATGGGGCCATTTGAAGCGCGGCTGGCACAGTTTTCGACAAGTGACTGGTTGCTTCTGGCTGGCGTCTATCTGTTAGGAACGTTGGTGCAATCGACCTTTGAAGAGGTCTATATTCGCGGCTGGCTGTTACAGCATGTGCAGCGCTTCATCGCTCATGGCTTGGTCGCGGTTTTGGTGACCGCTGTGATTTTCTCGATCCTCCACGTCGGCCATCCTGGTTGGGCTACCTATGTGGTGACGTTCGTCATGGGCCTCCTGTTTGGCTATTCAGCCTGGCGTTTGAACGGCTTAGAAGCCGCCATAGGTGGCCATGTCGCCAACAATTTCATGAGTGCTTCGCTACTTGGCACGATGGTTGGCGGCAATCCGGCCGAGATGGACCTGATGCAAGGATTTGCATACGCCCTCTATCTGCTGGGCTTCCTTGGCTTTGTGGAAGCTTGGGCGCGCTTTGGCCCGTCGCCCGCCCGCCAAGGCGCTGCGTGAGGTTTGGCCTTTGAAGTGGGTCCGGTGTCAGAAGGCTTTTTGAAGCCAACTTTTGACTTGTTAGCCCAATCTGATTTTCCCTTTGGCGTAGGTGTGCCTGCACCGGCATGTACCGCGCGACTTTTGGCTTTGCCCGCCTCGCGACGCATGGTCTCTTCTTCGAGCAGACTGACGCGGGTCTTAGCGGACTTGGGCGGTGGTTTCGGACCCCGACGACCTGTTTTGACAAGGGCAGGGGCCTCGAGCTCTGGGCGCGGCACCCGCGCTGGCCGGCTTGAAAAGCGCTGTGGCAAGTCTGGCATAAGGGCTCCCAACATTTCCTTCAAAGCTGAAGGGGCCACTTCTTCCACACTGCCCGGTGGCATCTTGCCCAATTGGAACGGGCCATAGGAGACGCGGATCAGGCGGTTTACCTTTAATCCAATGGCTTCCAGAACGCGACGGACTTCGCGGTTCTTGCCTTCGCGGATCGAGACGGTGATCCACGCATTAGCTGTCTCTGCCCGATCAAGGATCGCTTCCATGGGCCCATAAGTGATGCCGTCGACTGTGATGCCATCGGCCAGTTGCGCCAGTTCTTCTTGGCTAACCCGACCAAAAGCGCGCACGCGGTAACGCCTGAGCCAACCGGTTGAGGGCAGTTCCAATGACCGAGCTAATCCGCCATCATTGGTTAGCAAGAGCAGCCCTTCAGAGCTTAAATCCAACCGTCCCACTGAAATGACGCGCGGCAAGTCTTCAGGCAAATGGTCGAACACTGTTTCCCGGCCTTGCGGGTCCCGATGGGTGGTCACCAAGCCATCTGGCTTATGATAGCGCCACAAGCGCGTCGGTTCTGGGCTGTCGACGGGGCGGCCATCTACGGCGATACGATCTTGAGCTGTGACGTTAAAGGCTGGGCTTTCCAGCACCACGCCATTGACGCTGATCCGACCTTCCTCAATCCAGCGCTCTGCTTCCCGGCGCGAACATAGGCCCGCACGAGCCAAAGCTTTCGCGATCCGTTCACCGGGGCGCTCGACAGCGGAATCAGCAGGCAGTGGGGTGGCTTCAGGGTCGGTTTTGCGCAGCCAAGGCTTGGCATCTTGCGCGTTTTTTTTGCGCGGGGAATCGTCGCTTGGATCAAATGTCATCGTTCATGCGCCTCGCAGCCCTCACGGGCGGCCTTGTGTTCGGTGCTGTGATTGCAGGAATTGCACGTAAAGTCGAGCGAAACGCGCAACGGCCTATCAATCGGCTCTCAAACTCTGCGCGCCACGCTGATCTTATCAAAGTAACAAGGTTAGTCGTATAATGTTCGACTATAAATCCAGAGATTAGGTCCAACATGCTCTATCCAGCCGATATACGCCCACTTACAGGTTTGCGCTTTGTCGCTGCATTTTGGCTTTTGGTCTATTTTTTCTGGGAACGCTTTGATCTAGGACCACGCGACTCCATCGGCATTGTTCAGGCTGGCAATTATGGCGTCGACCTCTTCTTTATCCTATCCGGATTTGTTTTGGCCCATGTCTACGGCCCGCAGGTCGAAGCGAAGACGTTTTCTTGGCGCAGCTTTGTATGGGCGCGCTTGGCACGAATTTACCCGCTACATCTGATCTGTTTAGCCGCTATGGTTGCCATTTGGGCAGCGGGCTCCTTGATGGGGGCTAGTTTCAAAGCTTCCGCCTTCGTGGTGGAGCAAATCCCTTATCATCTCGCCTTGTTGCATGCGTGGGGCTTGGTGGCTTCTGATGGCTGGAACTTCCCTTCTTGGTCGATTTCAGCAGAATGGTTTGCTTATCTGACTTTCCCGATCAGCTTTGGCATCGCAGCCTTATTTGCAAAGCGGCCTTTGATCGGTGTCGTTTTGATGGTGGTGGTGTTCGCTGCCTTCGTCGCTTGGATGGGCCACTACAAGATTGAGCTGATGAACATGACGTGGCAGGGCGGGATTGTCCGTATTGTGCCGTCCTTTGGTATGGGGATCACTTTATGGCTCCTTGGCCGTAATTTGTCCTTGCCCAATGGCGTTGCAGGGCTTGGTGTGGCCATCAGCGCGATTTGGGTAGCCATGGCAGCTGCGTGGGGCTGGCCTTCTTATTGGATTTGGCCGGGCCTAGCGGGTCTTGTGTTCTTTCTGGCAGAGACGTCTAAAACGAACCAATCCCCGCTATTGGCTTCCAAGACTTGGGTCTATCTGGGGGAAATTTCGTTTGCGGCCTATATGGTCCATCTCCCCGTCGATATTGCCCTGTATCAGATTATTGATCGGGTGATTGGAGAGCCTAAGGGCACACTTGCCTTGGTCATTGGCGTTGGCGGCGTTTTTGCCAGCATTGTCGTGGCAGCAATTGCCCATGCACTGGTTGAAAAGCCCGCCCGTAACTGGCTCCGCGCGAATATTCCAAGCTTTATGGCTGGAAAGCCGAAAGCTTAAGACGCGCCGACTTTCTCGGTTGCGGCGAAGGCCTGATAAGTCGCCGCTTTGATGCGCCCTTGCGATAGCTTCACCATCCAGGAACCGAGCTGGCCTAGGCCATCGCGAACGATGACGACGCCATCATCGGCGTCAAAAACACTGCGGACATAAACAGCGTCGACCGGTCCGGAGCCGATTTTGGCTGTCTCTGTTTGAAGATCGAGGCACGCTGGCTGATTACCCTCGCGGCGCGCCTTGACCCAAGCTTCTAGCTTCGCGCGCTGCACGGCGGCATCGGTTTCTAGCGCCCGACGACGTGGCCCGCCGGCCAAGGAGCGCAGCGCACCCCGGATCAGGCTGATCTCATTCATGGTGAAGCGGCCCCGTACAAAAGCGTTGCGCATGGTTTCCAACATCGTGCCTTTGCGGTCCTCTGGCCAGAAAAAGCGGGTCTCGTCTAAGTCGGCTACCCAATGCTCAAAAAAGCTTTCAAAGGCTGCGCGCGGGGCGGTGGGCTTTTCTTCAATGGTCCAACCGGGGGGCGGGCCGCTCGCCTCGGATCCACTCGCCCACTCATAACAGAAGCACGCAACCGATTGGGCGAGGTTCAAGCTGGGGAAGCGGCCGTCGACTGGAAACGTCACCAAAAGGTCCGCCCCAATGATCAAATCATTGTCGAGGCCTGAACGCTCAGACCCGAACAGGATCACCGGCTTTTCGCCTGCGCGCATGGCTTCCCGCATGCGGGCGACGGCTTCGCGCGGTCCGATGAGCGGCTTGTCCAGTTGGCGGGGCGTGCCCGTGGTCGCAATCACAAAGGTTTTTTCAGCCAGAGCTTCTTCGGCCGTTTCAACCACCTGCGCACTTTCCAAGGGCCATTCTGCGCCACTCGCCAGTGCCCAAGCCTTTGGATTGGGCCAGACATCGCGTGGTTTAACCAGAATCAGCTCTGAAAAGCCAAAATTGGCCATGGCCCGCGCCGTCGCACCAATATTCTCGCCCATTTGAGGATGAACAAGGCAAATGGCAGGTGCCGCACCCCAGCCGGGTAGGGCAGCCTGTTCGGCTTTCGACAGCGGCCCATTGGGGCCTACACCCACCGGGCGGGAGCCGTCAAAAGCAGGCATTGGCGGAGCCCAAGCTGTTGGTGCGGGGGCCGGTTCTGCATCTTTGCGCATCTTGTCGCTGTCACTCTTGTTGAAGACGTCTTTTACACATCGCTGGAGGTGCTATAGCCCACCCAACCGATTTGCGGACATATCACTTACAGGCCGCGGCGTTCGTGGACCAATAGGGGAAAAACATGGCGAAGATTAAAGTTGCTAATCCAGTTGTCGATCTTGATGGCGACGAAATGACCCGCATCATCTGGCAGATGATCA
>Ga0247831_1008935_pt1 | contig 10282 bp, 10 predicted proteins | sample LaCruzMarch2015__9_FD_192406 | JGI IMG/M metagenome (GOLD analysis project Ga0247831, IMG submission 192406) | Freshwater microbial communities from meromictic Lake La Cruz, Castile-La Mancha, Spain - LaCruzMarch2015_1m | ecosystem: Environmental > Aquatic > Freshwater > Lake | place: Spain...
TGGACTGTCGGTCGGGTGATGCATCAAGTTTGCCTTGGCCGGATCGGTCCTTTGACTTGGTCGTGATTAATCACGTTCTCGAGCACGTAGCAGATCCATGGCTGGCTTGCCGCGAGGCGGCACGTGTGTTGCGGGATGGGGGTATTCTTTACGTAGGTGTGCCAAACTTCGGCTCATGGCAGAGTCAGGTTTTTGGGGGTTCATGGTTCCCGCTGGAGATCCCCAGGCATCTTTTTCATTTTACACCAGATACATTATCTATGGTTGTCTCGGCCTCGGGTTTTTCTCCTCGGAAAACCTCCACTTGGTCCCTGACTCAAGGAACGTTTGGGTTTATCCAAAGCGCACTCAACCAAGCCGACCATACGCGTAGAAACTCCTTTCTCGCCTTGGTTAAGGGGCAACGGGCGACAACGCTCTCCGCAGCCCTTCTTCATACCCTCGCGGCTTGTGTCTTGCTGCCGGTTGGCGTTCTTGAGACGATTTGTAGCTCGGCAGCAAGCCGAGGACCGATTGTCGCGATGGTGGCAATAAAGTCGTCTGTCCATTAATTGCCGAATTTTCTACGCTTATGAGCAGCAACGCTAAAATCGCCATCGTTATGCCGTGCTTCAACACCGAGCAGACGATGGAGCGGACCTATCACACCGTAAGGCAGCATTGTCCGATTGATATTGCGATTGTAGCTGACGATGGAAGTCACGATCGAACAGCAGAGATCGGCCGGGAACTTGGCTGCGTGGTGGTTTCGCATCCGAAGAACCGTGGCTACGGCGGTGCTCAAAAAAGCGGCTACTCCAAAGCGCTTGAAATGGGGGCGGACGTCGTTGTGTTGGTTCATGGCGACAACCAATACGATCCGTCCCTGACAGGTGAGTTTGTCAAAAAAGTCCGCGACGAAGGGTATCCGGTCGTGACAGGCACACGCATGGTTCTTGGGGATGCTCTCGCTAGTGGGATGCCTTGGTGGAAATTTCTGGCAAATAAATTTCTTACGGGTCTCGAAAACTTCGCGTTTGGAACCAACCTGACGGATTTTCACAACGGCTTCCGGGCTTACTCTGCGGATTTTCTGCGGTCCGTTCCGTTTGATACTTTCAGCGAGAAGTTCGATTTCGACACGGACATCATACTTCACGCCGCTCTTCGTAAGGTCAGGATTGCGGAGATACCGCACACGACGCGCTACCGAGAGGAAAACTCCCAGATGACTTTTCTAAAAGGCGTCCAATACGGCACAGGAATATTGATCACGGTGGGCCGCTACTACCTCCACAAGTTCGGCCTCAAGAACGAGCCGTTATTTGACATTGAAACGCACGATGAAAAAATAGGTGATAAAATGCTGCGTAATCGCGAATGATCTTGGCATTGCTATCTAGGACGCGCGCATTGCCTGACTTCGCGTTAGTCTAGCAACCCCTAAACTGTGAGGAAGTTGCGCTCTCGACCATGAAACCGAAGACCCTTGTAACCGGAGCGGCTGGCTTTATTGGATCTCATCTTGCGGAAGCGCTGCTGGCCCGGGGTCATGATGTGGTTGCGGTCGATGACCTGAGCGGCGGATTCACGAGCAATGTCCCGGCTGGCTGTGAGTTTGTGCAAGCTTCTGTGGCTGATCCCATTGCCGTTGCGGATCTCTTCAGCCGCAATCGGTTTGACTACGTTTACCACGCAGCGGCCTACGCGGCAGAAGGGTTAAGCCACTTCATCCGTCGGCATAATTACACGAATAACGTTCTCGGTTCGGTTTCTCTGATCAACGAGAGCGTGAAGTCGAAAGTAAAATGCTTTGTCTTTTTTTCGTCTATTGCTGTTTACGGCAAGGGCCAGCTCCCGATGACCGAAGATATGCGCCCGCACCCCGAAGATCCATATGGCATCGCAAAGTTCTCCATTGAAATGGATTTGGCGGCGGCGCATGCCATGTTTGGGCTGCCCTACGTCGTGTTCCGACCGCATAACGTTTACGGTGAGAGACAAAACTTGAACGACCGCTTCCGCAATGTTGTAGGAATTTTTTGCCGTCAACTTCTCAAAGGTGAGCCTCTCAGTGTATTTGGGGACGGCGAACAGCGGCGTGCTTTTACCTACGTTGGCGACATTGCGGATATTCTGGCGCGCGCGGCGGAGACGAACGCGGCGCACCAGCAGGTATTCAACATTGGAGCCGACCAGCCGGTGTCGGTTATTAATTTGGCGAAAATGCTCATTGAGATTTCCGGTCGGAACACGGAAATAAACTATTTGCCTGCTAGACTCGAGGTTGTTGACGCCTTCTCAAGCCATGAAAAGCTGGAACGTGTTTTTGGCCCCATGCCGAAGACGCCATTGTATAACGGTCTCGCAAAAACATGGGAATGGGCGCTCGGAGAGACTTTGGAATCTTATCGCTTGGGTTTTGATATTGAGGTAAGTCGCAACATGCCACCGAGTTGGCGCTAATGTGAGCAGAATAAGCCAGACTAGTCCGTCCTTCGCGTTAGCGCAGGGCGGCAGTCCGCTCCAACACATAGTTTTGATCATTCTGTGTGGCATTGCAGCGCACGGATCAATCCTGCTCACTGACTACATTGTCTGGGACGGTTGGAGTTACGGTAGTTGGCTTTCTCAACATGACCAGATCACCCATATTAGGCGTCTTTTCCAAGAAATAGGCCGTCCGGTCGATATGCTCTTTTGGCTTCCTTTTGTTGGGGCGGAGAATACAGCGATCTGGGCCAAGTGGGCAGGCGTCGGCGCATGGCTCATCAGTCCGTGCCTAATGTATCTTGTCCTAGCGAAGGCAAAGTTGGTGCCGCGTGAAGTTGCTTTGTTCTGCTGCGTATTAGCTGCAGTGCTGCCGGTGTTTGACGTGCTCGGCGAGCTGTCAATTTGGATGAATACTGCGAGTGTCGTGTTGTTTTGGGGAGCTTGGTTGCTTGTCTTGAGCCTGCCGAGGAGGGCTCCGCTCTCATGGTTTGTTCGCGCGGTGGCTCTGGGGGCCTTCTGGCTGGCTTTCAACCTTAACTCCCAGCTCGTTTTCTACTGTGCGTTCGCCGTGTCGCTTGCTGCGCTGCCTAAGCTTCGGGACGGGTTACCAGCTGTCTTCGACTCTCTGCGGCGATCATTCCTACGCTATCCTGACTTTGCCTTGCTGCCCTTCTTCTACTGGGGTTGGAAGCGGATCTTCACCCCGAATTCAGGCTACTATTTGGATTATAATAGACCCACACTGTCTGCGGATGTCTTAGGCCAAACAAGCCGATCGCTGTGGGAGGGGTTTGTGTTGAGTGAGTGTTACAGTCTTTTTGATAGCGGCTTCTGGGTCGTCCTGAGCATGCTGGTAGTCGCGCTTGCTGGTTTTTTGTTGTCCCGACGCCCACGCTGGTGGCCTCCGCTTGGTGGTGTCGGATTAAGCGCGGGACTTCTTTTAGGTGGATTGTTTCTGTTGCTAGCTGCCGCTCTGCCGTATGCCGTCGTTAATCAGTCTTTTCAATCATTCGGTTGGTTGAGTCGCAATTGCATACTTTTTCCTTTGCCTCTTGGCATGATGATAACTGGAGCAATTGGTCTTTCTTCAGCTGCTTTTGCCCCAACGCGCCCGGCAGTGCCATGGTTGCTACTCTGCTTTGTTGTTTTACTCGCAATAGGATCAGCTAATCGCACAACTCTCCGATGGCAGGCTTTCGGTGCCAAGCAGGTGTCAATTGCTGAAAAGCTTCGGGCTAGTTTGGCTCAGGATCCGCCTGCTGTTGTTCAATTGCGTGATTACTTTCTGCTTCCGCAGACAATTTACTTTTATCCGCCTATCATTTGGACGCACATCCTGTCTTACGGCAAAGGAACTCCACGGACTTTTGTCGTTGAGACGACGCAAATGGCTCCGGACCAAATTGTCACCGGCCCTAATGGGCGCCAGGAGCGCAGGGTGACAGTTCTCGGCATAGACGAAGCTTCGTTGGTAGCAGCCTTGGAGCAGACCACTATGCCCTACGCTTTGACCGGGATCCCGCGCGTGGGCTCACAAGCCGTGGCGATCGTTGAGCCTGGAGAACTTGGCGTAGATGCTGTTGGTCTCGGGTGGGATTATCTCAAGCGGAGACTATTTGACCGTGCGGCTATACCAGCATTCCTCGATCAGTTGACATCGGTGCAGGTGAGGGAATTACCTGCAATTCAATCTGCGAGTTCCTCGGGTATGCTGCCTTCTTACTGAGCTGAGATGGAGATCACTAGCGCGGCTTTCTTCACGCTTTTTGTGGCATGGCTGCTTCATCTTGCGCTTTGGCGGGTGTGTCTTCCCAATGCGCAACTCAAGACGCTGCTAATCATCTTTCTTTTGGTTTGGGCGGCGGTTGTTGTCGCGCTATGCTTGAGTGAAGCTGCGTTCTCTGGCGTTCTCGGGTTTCTCTACTTTTCGCTGATCTACTGGTCGGCGGCTCTGTGCTACGTAATCACTTATTCGGCGATGGAGGGAGACAGCCCGACGCTGAGTTTGACGCGGTATTTTCATTGCAGAGGCGATGAGGGTATTTCGCACGAAGAAATCGAGGAGTTTTTCCGGCGGAGGCCGTTTGTCGGCGCGCGCGTGAAAGCGTTGGTTACAGATAAAGTCTTTATTGAAGAACAGGGCGGATATCGCTTGTCCCCTGGCAGCTATGTGTTTTTCCGCGTTATTCTCGGCTACCGGCGGGTCGTCTTCGGGCCGATCAAATCCGGGGGGTAAAAAAGAAAGGGATGAGACTTGAGTTTGAGGCTTGAGTGAGTTGCTCCAGCCTTCAGCTGTCTTTATTTGACTCAGGTTTCAGGTCTCAGGCTTCATCCCTCGTCCACCATGTTGGCAATTTTTCCAGAGTGGTTTTACTTGTTGAGCCCGATTGTGGCTTTGGCGGTGATGGTCGTGGTCCAGGCGGTCGTTCTGCGTCTGCGCCGCGCTGAGCAGTTTTTTGGCTCGGTTGTCGTCGGATTTGTCGTCGGTCTGCTGGTTGTGCTTGCTCTTCAGGCGGTGTTGCTGCTGGTCTTTCCGCGCAATTTGGACCGCTGGGCTCTGGCGCTCGTCGCCAATCCGGCCATTTACGTGATGCTGGCGTACTGTTTTTACAACTTTATCAACCTGGGGCACGCGTCGATCCGTATCCGCATTTTCAAGGAGTGCGACGATCGGGGGGGATTCATCACGCGCGAGGAATTGCGCGCGGTCTACGACGATGAACTGATCAAAGAGGCGCGTCTGCAGCGTCTGCTGGAGGGTGGGGATGTGGTGCGGGAGAACGGCCGCTGGAAGATGGTCAACCCGCGGTTGGTCCCTGTGGCCAAGATGGTTTTCGGCTTGAAAAAGTTCGTCCTACGACGCGAAAGCGAGTTTGATTCGGCGCCATGATACCCTTCGGTCCCAAGGAAGAAGCGACGCCTGCGGCGGCAGCGCTGAAGCCTCCTGTGTTTTTGAGTCTTTTTGTCGCCTGCTACAACGAGCAGGACAACATCATTGGCACCCTTGAAACGCTGGTTGAAGCCCTGCGGAAGACGGTGCCGTCATTCGACATCATCGTTGTCGACGACGCATCGAAGGATGAGACTGTGCCGCGCGTCAGGAAGTTCATGGCTGAGCATCCAGAGTTGCCTGTGCGCCTGTTACTCAACGGACACAATGAGGGCGTGGCCAACAACTATGCTGAGGCGGCCTTCCGAGCCAAGGGCGAGTGGTATCGCATGATCTGCGGTGACAATGTCGAACCAGTCGAGACGCTCGAAACCATCTTCAAGGCGGTGGGGAAGACCGAAGTCGTGGTTCCCTACACGGTGGAGATTCGTGGACGCAGCACCTTTCGTCGGTTGCTTTCGAAGACCTACACGACCTTGGTCAACGCGATCAGCGGCTATCGGATGCATTACTACAACGGGCTGCTTGTCACGCGCACCGATTACGTCCGCCGCTGGCACTCGAATTCGCATGGTTTTGGATTCCAGGCGGACCTGCTGACTCGCTTGCTCTCCAAAAACCTCACCTACGAGGAAGTGCCAGTCTATGGGAACGAGCGTCTGACGGGCGAATCCAAGGCACTGACCATGCGGAATCTCGCGTCGGTTGCTCACTCGCTGCAAAACGTCGCCATTCGTCGGATCTCCAAGGCCCTTTACGGACAATGCTGATCGGGATCGATCTTGATAACACCATTGTCTGCTACGACGGGGTGTTCGAGCGTCTCGCCTCGGAGCTTGAGCTGCCCGGGCATGTAGCTTCGGCCGGTAAACAGGCTATTCGGGATTATTTGAGGCAGCAAAATCGCGAAGACGAGTGGACAGTGATGCAGGGAAAGGCCTACGGGTCGCGAATGGATGAAGCAAAGCCGTTCGAGGGGGCCCTGGAATTCATGGCCTGCGCGCGCGATCGCGGCCACGCACTCTGTATTGTCAGTCACCGAACCAAGCAGCCGTTTCTTGGCGATCCGGTCGATCTGCATGCCGCGGCCCAAGAATGGCTTCGTGATCGGGGTATTGATCGATTGGCGTCCGTTTTTCTCGAGGAGACCGCCGCCGACAAAGCCGCGCGAATCACTGCCCTGGGTTGTGACGTTTTCATCGATGATTTGCCGGAGTTCCTCGGCCGGCCTGATTTCCCGGCCAAAACCAGGAAGTTGCACTTCAGTCCATCGGCGGCAGGGGTGCCTCGCGGGACGGAGAGAGTTGGCGCTTGGGAAGATATCGCGAGGCTTTTGCTGGACCAGTGATGGCAATTGATGATCTCTCGCCGGGAGTGGCGGCCTGGTTGGAAAGCAAAGGCTACTCCAAGCCCGAAAGGGTTTCAGGGGGACGAAACAACAGGGTCTTCAAAGTTCGCGGGCAGGGCGAGCCGGCGGCACTCAAAATATACTATCGTGGCTCCGAGGATACCCGTGATCGTTTCGCGGCAGAGCGTGCCTTTTACGAAATCGTCGCGAAGCGCGATGTAGCCGCTCCACAGCTGCTGGACTGTGATCAGCAGCTCGGAGTCTCGCTGCTTAGCTGGATCGAGGGCGAGCCGGTCGGCGAATCAATCGGGGATAAAGAGATTGGCGCTGTCGCGGGCTTCTTGGCCGGAGTCAACGAGCCGGTTCCTGCGGAGGAGGTTCCCTTCACGGCAAGCGAAGCGTGCTTCACCACAGCCGAGCACTTCCAATTGCTCGAGCGGCGTATTGCCAAGCTCCAGAAAGCCGCGTCTCAGGCGCCTATCCTAGCGCATTTTCTCGATGCAAAGCTGGCTCCCTTTGTCGTGCGGGTCCGACGCTCTCTTGCGACCAATAGCAAAGCAGAGTTTCGCTCCATGGAACGCAGACATATCGTTTCGCCTGGAGATTTCGGTTTGCACAACGCCATGCGCGGCGCGGACGGCACCATTATGTTTTTCGATTTCGAGTATTCGGGGTGGGATGACCCCGTTAAAACGGTCGCTGACATTTTTCTTCAACCGGAAAAGCCGGTCGATTGGAAGTTGCTTCCGGGGTTGTGCGCGGAACTCAGAGCGTGGCCTGATTTGCACGACCGGGTTCGCGCATGGCTGCCGTTCTTCGCCGCGAAGTGGGCGGTGATTTTGCTCGGACCGGCGGCTAATGACGCCGCAGAGCGGCGCCGCTTTGCCGGCGAAGAAACCGATGGGGGAGCAATCGAGCAGCAGATTGCCAAAGCTGGGAGCGTAATGGAACGCGCGGGCGAGTTTCTTGGATGACGGAAGGTAGGCAATGGACTGCGAAACCTTGAAGTGTCACCACTGCTCGGCAGAAGCTGGAACAACCGCGGCGATTTACTCGCTTGAATCGGGAGTGACCTCGGATTGCCGGCCATGGAACGAAAAGGTGCGGATCTTCGTGTGCCCTTCCTGCAGTGCGGTGCAGGCGCCAATCAACGAAGCATGGCGTGGGGGCGTGGAAAAAATTTACCGTGACTACGACACTTATGCCGCAGCAGGTGGCGAGGAACAAAAAGTTCTTGATAGCGATGGAATGAGTTCGCGGTCGCGCGTTATCGTCGGATGGCTGGCTTCGCTCGGTCTTTTGGCGCCCCGAGGCGAGGTGCTGGATGTCGGTTGCGGGCGCGGAGCTTTCTTGCGCGAGTTTACAGGTCAGTTTCAGGAGTGGGGCCTGAGCGGTACGGAGTTCGACGATCGCAACGCGCGAATGTTGCAGCAGTTACCGCGGTTCAAGGGGCTCCAGACGGCGCGGTTCGATAAGTTATCGGGTGAATATGACGTTATATCGATGGTTCACGTGTTGGAACACATCGAGGATCCGGTGGCGTGCCTCGACGCATTGCGACGCCGTGCGCGCAATGGTGCGCTGTTGCTCGTTCAGGTGCCGGACTGGACGGAGAACCCTTTTGCCTTGGCGATCGCCGATCACGCCACCCACTTTACCCCTGCGATTCTCGAGCGGGTGGCGCGTAGGGCGGGATGGGAGCCGGTTGTGACCCCGGGTCAAGTGGTTCCGAAAGAGCTCACCCTTCTGGCTAGAGCGGGCGGCGATTGCACTGCGAGCAACAAAGCGGACGAGGAGATCGAATCGCGACTGGATGAACGACTGTCCTGGTTGCGGGGGGTGAGGCGCCAAGCGCAAGCCCTCCGTCAGAATGCCACCAACTTCGGCATTTTCGGCACGGCAGTGGCGGGCACATGGCTGGCGGGAGCCCCCGATATGGAGGTGGAGTTTTTCGTCGATGAAGATCCGAGCCGCATCGGGGCGAAGCATCTCAGCATCCCGATTATATCCCCGGGCGACGCTGCGGAAGGCTCGGATGTCTTCGTCGGCATGGCGCCGGCAGTTTCCAAGCGGTTAGCCGACAAATATCGCGACGCCGCTGCGCGTTTTCACGCGGTCAAACCGCTCGACGCCTTGTGATTCTCGTCGTCGGGACTGATGGGCTGATCGGCGGCACCCTGTGCCGGTTTTTGGCTGAGGCGGGCGAAACCGTGGTTGGCACCAGCCGCAAACGGCGACGCGATGCCGTCTTTTTGGACTTGGTGCAGCCGGAATCTTTTGCCCTGCCGCAAAACGTGAGGACGGCCGTCATCTGTGCAGGCATTGGCGGTTTGAGGGAGTGCGCCGATAATCCAGTGGAAACCTCGAGGATCAACGTCGAGGCTGCGGTTGTAATCGCGCAAAAAATCGCCGCTGCCGGAGGATCGGTCATTGCGCTTTCCACGAACTTGGTTACGGACGGCAGGCAGCCGTTCGCGACGACTGGAGAATCCCTGGAGCCGTGCTGCGAATACGGGCGGCAAAAAGCCCGTATGGAGGAGATGCTCAGGGGGCCGGAATTCGCCTGCGTTCGCCTGACAAAAGTGGTCGAGACGCTCGGGCCGCGTTTTGCGCCGTGGAAAGAAAGTTTGCTCGCGGGGCGCAATGTCTCCGCGTCTGCAGAGCTCCCTTTTTCCCCTGTTCCGCTGGTCGAGGTCTGCGTAGCCCTTGCGGAATTGGCTCGGAATTTTCAGTCCGGAACCTTCCACATCTCGGGAGACTGCGATTTTTCCTACTTCGATGCGGCGCGTAGGTTGGCGTCGGTGCTGGGGGTCTCCGAGAGCTTGGTCCACGTGGACAAACTCGGAGGATCCGACCTTTTTGATCCCGTGCCGAATTTCGGAACTTTGGGCATTGCCGCGCCATCCGACTGTTCTCGCTGGAGATTTTCACCGTCTTCGGACACTTTGACGGGTTTTCTTACCAGCCTCTGAAGAAGCCGCAACAGCATGTTAGTTAAATCCACACCCAAAGCGCACGCTGGGGCAAACTCGGCCAAGATCTTCCTTGCCACATTTGTGGCGGTCTATTGCGTGGTCTTAGGCTTCGGTTGGTTGTCGCAGACTCCGTCTCAAGAGGAGTTGTATGGGGGCGGGGGACGGTTTTTGAACGAAGTCGTGCACAACTTCCGGACGACCGACGGCATCCCGTGGTGGAGCGCCAACTTCATGCAGGGCCATTCCATGGCGAACTTCGCACTCTGCGCAGTTCCGTTGATCTGTGGTATTCTGAGTTCGGCTGTCTTTGGGGACCCGGCGGGCATCAAAATTGCCGCTTTGCTCATCATTCCGCTCGCGGCGCTGACGATGTTCCTCTTCGCGAGGAGGCTCACGTCCAACGAGTGGACGGGAGCCATTGCTGCCGTTTTGTATGTCTTAAGCGGCCAGATGTTGGTCCGCATCGGCAACTTCGAGCATTGGATGGGGAGTTACTCCTACATCTTCCCGCCGCTGATTTTGTGGGCGTTCCTCAAAGTTGCCGGGGAGGGTTCCTTGCGGGCCTCTGCGTGGTTGGCCTTCGGTTGGTCGGCCATG
>Ga0247831_1008949_pt1 | contig 10264 bp, 11 predicted proteins | sample LaCruzMarch2015__9_FD_192406 | JGI IMG/M metagenome (GOLD analysis project Ga0247831, IMG submission 192406) | Freshwater microbial communities from meromictic Lake La Cruz, Castile-La Mancha, Spain - LaCruzMarch2015_1m | ecosystem: Environmental > Aquatic > Freshwater > Lake | place: Spain...
GCAAGAGCATCAGCGTGGCCTGCAAATGAGGCAAAGCGCCAGCGGTACCGGCACTGCCAATGATCAAGGGCACATCCAGCGCTCGGGCCGCGCACACAACAAGCTCCAGATCGCGCCGCACCATGGCGTGGGGCGCCGCCATCTGACCCGAACCCAGGTAGTAAGGCCCGGGGTCTATGGAGCCCATGTCGCAGCCAATAAAGTGCGGCAGGCGCTCAAGGCCGCGCTCAAAAGACTCGGCTGCGATGCCGTAACCGAGCTGACCGGAGGCCGACAAGACGCGCAGGCGCTCGGCGCCTGGTTGGTGACTGGCCAACAGCCTGGCCACTGCGCTCACAGCACCACCGCCAACAAGGGCGCGTGCTGCTGCGCGCCGTACACATCGCCATCGCCCGCATCGCCCGCACACAGAGCGCGCGGCATGGCCAGCTTGATGGCCAAAATATCGGGCAAATCGAATCGCCTGACCTGCGCAGGCGGCACGCTGTAAAGCGCGGCCACCGCCGCCGTGCTGAGCGCAGGGCTGGCCACGGCCAGGTCGTAGTCACACCGGTGATTGAAAAAAAGGTCAATCGTCAAGCACAAGGGCCCTGCATTTTTGCTGCGCACCACGCGGGCCACCTGCTGCAGGCTGGTGGGGCTGACACAGCCTGCGCCACTCATGCGGTCACCGAGCCGTGAAGCCACCATCGGCGCACAGGATTTGCCCGGTGATGAACGAGGCGCGCTGCGACAGCAAAAAGCTGACCGCCTCGCCTATTTCCTCGGGCCTGCCGAGCCGTCCCATGGGAATGCTCGCGTTCATCGCCGCCAGGGCCTGCGGGTCGGCGGCCACGGCGGCCACCATGGGCGTGTCGACCGGCCCTGGGCCTATGGCGTTGATGCGCAGCGCCTCGGGCGCCCACTCCAGGGCCAGCGAGCGCACCATGCCGTTGAGCGCGGCTTTGGAGGCGGCATAGGCCGCACCACGCGCATGCCCGACCAGCCCAATTTGGCTGCTGATCACCACCACACTGGCGTCGCCCAGTCGCTGCGTGCGCATGCAGGCAATCGCCGCACGGGTGAGGATGAAAGTGGCATCCAAATTGAGCGCCAAGGTGTGGCGCCATTCTTCGAGCAAGAGCTCGTCAGAGCGTTTTTTATAAAAGACACCCGCGCAGCACACCAGGCCATCCAAGCCACCCAGGCGATCACTGACCAAGGCGGGCAAGGCTGCACACGCAGCGTCATCCAACAGGTCTTGCACCAAGATGAGGCTGGGCGGCAGCAAACCGGCCAGCGCGCCCTGCTGCTCTGGGGTCTGCACCACTGCCGCCACCTTGGCGCCGTGCTTGAGCAGGGCCTGCACGCTGGCCAAGCCTATGCCTGAGCCTGCCCCTGTGACCAGGGCATGGCGTCCGTCCAGTTCAGAGTTGCCAAGGGACATGCTTCACAGACCCAGGTAGTTTTTTCTCAATTGCGGGTCTCGTACCAGCTCAGAGGCCTTGCCCTGCATGGCGACCTGGCCATTTTCAATGATGTAGGCGCGGTGGGCGATGGCCAGGGTCTGCACTGCGTTTTGCTCCATCAACAAAATGGGCATGCCTTCGCGGTTGATGCGCTGGATCAGCTCGAACATTTGTTCGACCAAGAGCGGCGACAGGCCCAAAGAAGGCTCGTCCATGATGAGCAAGCTGGGCTCGGACATCAGGCCACGGCCAATGGCGAGCATTTGTTGCTCGCCGCCCGAGAGCGTGCCGGCCAGCTGGTCAAAGCGCTCTTTCAGGCGCGGGAATATGCCCACCACCCGCTCCATGTTTTGCACGCGACGGGCCTTGCCACGCACCAAGCTGCCAAGCTCGAGGTTCTCGCGCACATTCAGGTTGGGGAAAATTCGCCGGCCTTCGGGCACGTGAATCAAACCTCGGCGCACCACCTCGCTGGAGGACAAGCCCACCATTTCTTGGCCTTCAAAGCGAATCGAGCCTGAAAAAGGACGGTAAAGCGCAGAGATGTTGTTGTTGAGCGTGGACTTGCCCACGCCATTGCTGCCCAGCACAGCCACAATCTCGCCGGCGGCCACATCGAGGTCAATGCCCCGCAAAATTTCAATGCTGCCGTAGCCAGCGTGCAGTTGACGAATCTCAAGCATGGGGGTTCTCCGCAGAAGACGTGGCCATTTGCTCAGCCGCGCCGCGCCCCAGGTAGGCTTCCACCACATCGCGGTTGTTCACGATCTCCAGCGGCGCGCCTTGCGCAATGATCTTGCCGTAGGACAAGACGTAAATATGTTCAGACAGGCTCATCACCGCGTGCATCACATGCTCTATCAGCAAAATGGTGACGCCAGCTTCGCGGATCTTGCGAATGATGCCGATGATCTCGGTGATTTCCTGTGGGTTCAGACCCGCCATCACTTCGTCAAGCAGCAGCAGTTTGGGCTCTGTGGCCAGGGCGCGAGCGAGTTCCAAGCGTTTGCGCCCGGCCACCGTCAGCTCGGCTGCCGGCTGCTCGAGCATGGACTCCGAGATGCCCACTTGTTGGGCCACCGTGCGGGCATGGGCCAGCGCCTTGTCACGGCGGGCATGCAACTGGTGCGAGCCCACCGCAATGTTTTCCAGCACCGTCAACTTGGCAAAGGGCTGGGTGATCTGAAAGGTCCGCACCATGCCGAGGCGGGCAATGTCATGCACCTTCATGCCGGTGATGTCTTGGCCCATGAATTCCACCCGACCCTGGTTGATCGGCAAGAAACCCGCAATGCAGGCGAACAAGGTGGTTTTACCAGCGCCGTTGGGGCCGATCAAGGCCACGATGCGGCCCTGGGCCACCTCGACCGAGGCCTGGTCCACGGCGCGCAAACCGCCGAAGATTTTGGACAGGTTCGTGACTTTGAGCATCATGACCTCCCAGGCCGTTGGCCACGGCGCTTGAACAAATCAATCAGTCCGTTGGGCAAGAAGGCAATGATGACCACCAACAAAGCGCCATACAGCACCAACGACAAACCTTGAATGGTGAACCAAGCGCGGGTGACCTCGCTGATAGCGGCCAACAGCACCGCACCAATCAAAGGCCCATAGACCGTGCCAGCGCCGCCAATCATGCTGACCAGCAGCATCTCCACGGATTTGTCGACACCAAAGGCAATGGTCGGGTCGATGTAGAGAAAGTACTGCGCAAAAAAGCAACCGCCCACACCCGCAATGGCGCCCGAAATCATCATGATCTTGGTCTTTTCAACAAAGATGTTGATGCCCAGCGCGCGGGCAGAGTCTTCGTTTTCTCGGATGGCGGCCAGCCGGGCGCCAAAGCGCGAGGCCTTGAGCCACAGCGCCAGCAAGATAGAAATGACTGTCAGTGCCAAGATGATGAAGTAAAACACCCGTCTGTCGCCAAACTGAAAGTTGGCCATGGACTGCTTCATGGGAATGAGCATGCCCAAACCACCGCCGGTGATTTCTACGGAGTTGGAAATGATGCGAAAAACCTCTGCAAAGGCCAGCGTGATCAGCGCGAAATAGGAGCCTTTGAGTCCAGCCCTGAAAGACAACACCGCAATCAGCCAGCCTGCGGCAGCACCGGCGAGCGCCGACACGGGCAGGCCCAGCCAGGGGTTCCAGCCCAAGCGCATTTGCACCATGGTCGAGGCGTAAGCACCCACCCCGAAAAACGCCACATGGCCAAAAGACAGCTGCCCGGCAAAACCGCCGGCAATGTTCCAGGACTGGCCAATGAAGGCGTAAAAAAGCGCCAGCACACCGAAATTGACCATGAAAGGCGAGCTGAACACCACTGGAAACACCAGCGAAATGGCCAACAGCAGCAGGTGCAACCACCAAGACGAGCGGAAGGTGTTCATCGCTTGTCTCCAAAAAGACCCGAAGGCCTGAACAACAAAATCAAGATAAAGATCAAGGAGATGCCGATCTGACCCAGGCTCTCACCTAAAAACAGCCCGCCAAAGGACTCGGTCAAACCCACAATCAGCCCGCCAATCACGGCCCCCAAAAAGCTGCCCATGCCGCCCAGCACCACCACTGTGAAAGCCACGATGACGAACACATGGCCGCTGGAAGGTGAGACATAAAAAATAGGCATCAGCAAACAGGCTGCGGCACCCAAGGTGGCCAGGCCAATGCCAAAGGAGACCGCAAAAATACGATCGACGTCAATGCCCACCAAGCGCGCGCCCATGCGCTCCTTGGCCACGGCCCGGATGGCCTTGCCCGTGTCTGTGCGGTTGATGAACAAGCCCAACATGGCGCACAAGACCATGGCCGCCACGAAGGAGATCACCTTGGGCACGCCCAGCAGCAAGGGGCCAAGCTCGATCATCTTGTCGCTGTAGGGCAGCGAGACCGTGCGCGAGTCTCCCTTGAAAAACAAGAGCGCCAAGTTTTCAATCAGGATGGACAGGCCCAGCGTGATCAGCAAGATATTTTCATCACGGCCCAGCGAAAGGCGCCCAATCATGTGACGGTAAAGAAAGTAGCCCAGTCCATACATGGCGGGCACCATGACAAAAAGCGCCAGGTAAGGATCAATGCCCAGCTTGGTGAGCAAGAAATACACGCCAAACATGGCCAGCATCAGCATGCTGCCATGGGCAAAATTAATGATGTGAAGCACACCGTAGATCAGCGTCAAACCTGACGCGACCAAGGTGTAAATGCCTCCCATCAGCAAGCCGTTGATGGCGGCTGCGGCCAGGATGGTGGGATCCACTGGGTCTTGTCCTGAATCGGTGAGTGAAATCGAAAAATGCGCTGCCGCGGGCAACGCGGAGAAATAACAAAGCCGCCGGCCCAAGGCGCGGCGGCTGCCTCGATTAACTGTAGGTCAGCTGTGGATCAGCTGAATTTTGGACGCGGGAAGATGGGCTTGGTGCCGCCAAACTCGTTGGGCCAAACCACATCAATGTCGGTGCGGCTGGCTTGCAGCAAGACTGCTTTTCCGCCCTGGTTTTGACCGTTGACAAACTTGGTGGCACCGTAAGGCATGAAGTGGTCAGACCAGGTGCTGGACTCCAGTGCAGCGATCACCTTTTCTTTGTCTGCAGTGCCAGCGCGCTGCAGCGCATCAGCGTAGAGCTTGACCGAGTTGTAGCCGCAGTAGACCTCGAAGGTGAACAAGGCATTGCGGTCTGCTGCACGCTTGCGCAGATCAGCGGCCTTTGGGTTGCGCGGATTGAACCAGTGGTTGAAGTCCATCATGTGCTGCGCCACGTCAGGCTGCTCTTGGACCAACTTGTAGTTAAAGCCGCCACCCAGCACGCTGAACATGGCTGCCAGGTCAACCCTTTGCTGGTGCAAAGTGCGCGCCAACAACACATATTCGTTTTGGTAATTGCTCATGATCACCATGTCTGGTCGCAAGCTGCGAATGCGCAAGGCAACGTTGGTGAAGTCGCGGGTGGGGTTGGCATGCTTGATGACTTCAAGCACCTCAACGCCAATACTTGGGAGCTTGCCCGCCAGCAACTTGGCCGTGCCCGTGCCAAACTCTGACTCTTCGTGCACCAAGACCGCTTTTTTGGCCACGCCACCGGCGGCCGTGTTGACTTGGCCCAAGCCCTCAATCGCATCGTCCACGCACTTGCCAAAACCGGGCGCCAAACGGAACACGTTTTTCAGACCACGGTTGACGATGTTGTCAGACACGCCCACATCAATCAAAAATGGCGTGTTGTACTTGGCAGCCGCCTGGGTGGCGGGCAGCGCAATGGCGCTGGAAAAGCAACCCACGTAAGCAGACACAGCCTCTTGGTGCAAGCGCTCCACCTCAGACACACCGACCTCTGGGCGCGATTGAGAGTCGCCCAACACCGCCTCCAGGCGTGCGCCACCCATGGATTTGATGCCCCCTGCAGCATTGATCTCATCAATGGCCAACTGGCAACCCAGGCGACCCTGACCACCGCTGTAAGCCAAGCCGCCGCTGACGGGATGGACCAGACCAATTTTGACGGCGCGAGCCTGCGCCAACAACAGGCCAGGAGCCCCTAAAAGGGTGCTGGCCGCACCAGCTTGGAGCACCAGGCGGCGTGAAAGGCGGGGGTTTTGTTTCATGTTGAATCCTAGGCGAAGAATTTAAGGGAAATCATATTGTTCTATACATAGATCAATTGATAGACTTTCGCTGTTTGGTTCTTGATTGTCAATACCCCCACAGGGAAAACCACCACGCGCTGTCAGCCCATCTGCTTGCATGGACCACGCCCACTACCCTTACTCGGCCTTGCCCAGCCGCCCCGCGCCCGCCGCTGCGCAGGGGCTGCAGGCTTACGTGTTGCTGTGCCTGGAGCATTGGCACGCCGAGCCCCCAGCCGGGGCGGTGCGCGACCCGCGCTTCATGGGTGAGTTCGGCAGCTTCACACCCGACTACCGCAGCTGGACCCAGCGCGAGTACGGCTTGCGGGTGGGCGTGTTCCGGGTGATTGAAGCGCTGCAACACGCGGGCCTGCGCCCTGCCGTGGCCGCCAGCGCCCGCCTCTTGGAGCGCCACCCCAGCTTGCTGCGCACACTCAGCGACTGGGGCTGCGAATGGGTAGGGCACGGTGTGGCCGCCAACGAGTTGATGCACGCCAAAATGCCCCTGGACGAGCAGCGCGCCCACGTCACCCAGGCCCTGCAAGCCCACGCCGCTGTGCTGGGCCAGCAGCCCACAGGCTGGCTCAGCCAAGACTGGGGCACCACGCCCCAGACCTTTGAGCTACTGGCCGAGGCCGGCCTGGGCTACACGCTGGACTGGTGCAATGACGACCAGCCTTATTTTTTGAATGCCGCCACGGCCCAAGGCCAGCGCTTGCTGGCCGTGCCCTTGTCGCCCGAGTGGGACGATGTGCAGTGCCAATGGCTCAGAAACCTGCAGCCGCGCGCGCACGCCCAGCTCAGCCTGCGCGCTTTTGAGCAGCTTCAGCTTGAATGCAGCCGCCAGCGCCGCAGCGCCGTGTTTGGCCTGGCCTTGCACCCTTGGGTCTGCGGCATGCCCAGCCGAATTGGCGCGCTGCGCCAGCTGCTCACCGACTTGGCCAGCCGCCCTGATGTGCACTGGACCAGCCCGGGCGAGTTGGCCGCCGCACACCGCAACCACCACCCTACTCACTGAAAATCACTGAGAACACCCCATGGACTACCTGGACCGCTTGAGCGACTTTGCCGCCCGCCTGGACTTTGCAGCGCTGCCCCACAAGCTGCGCGCCCACACCGGCTGGTTGCTGGCAGACACCGTGGCCGCCATGGCCGCAGGCTCGGCCGAGCCTGAGCTGCGGGCCTGGGCGCAGCAACACGCTGCCACGGGCGGCGCCACCTTGGTGGGCCTGGGGCGCGGCAGCGAAAGCCTGGTGGCCGCGCTGATCAACGGCACCTCGGGCACCTTTTTGGAAATGGACGAAGGCAACCGCTTTTCTCGGGGTCACCCTGCCGTGCATGTGCTGCCTGCCGCACTGGCGCTGGCTCAAACCCGGAGCCTGGATGCCAACACTTTTTTGTCGGCCTTGGTGGCCGGCTACGAGGTGGGCTCGCGCCTGGGCGCGGCCTCGCAGCTGCGCTCGGCCATGCACCCGCACGGCACCTGGGGCACGGTGGGGGCGGCCGCGGCCTGCGGCAGGCTGCTGGCCTACGACGCAGCGCTGATGCGCCAGACGCTCAACATCGCCTCGTCCATGACCACGGCTAGCTCCAAACGCACCATGCTTGAAGGCGGGCTGGTGCGCAATGTGTATGCGGGCCTGAGTAACCACAACGGCGCCTTGGCCGCGCAATTGGCGGGCTGCGGCTTCACGGGCGAGCGCGACGGCCTGCGCTCGCTGCTGGGCGCGATCGTCTCCGAGCGCTTTGACACGGACGCCCTCATGCAAGGCCTGGGCGAAGACTGGCACCTGAGGAAAAACTACTTCAAGCTCCACTCCTGCTGCCGCTACAACCACGGCACGCTGGACGCGCTGGATGTGCTGGACGCCCGCGAGGGCTTGCCCGCTGTGGAAGACATTGCCCACATTGAGGTGATCAGCTACTCGCACGCGGCCGAGTTGTCGGACCCTGCCCCTGCCAACACCTTGGCGGCCAAGTTCTCCGTGCCCTTTGCCGTGGCCACGCGCTTGGTGCACGGGTACAGCGGGCTGACCAGCTTCACCTGGGACGCGGTGCGCGACGAACGCGTGCTGGCTTTGGCGCGCAAGGTCAGCATCAGCGAAGACCCTGCCATGACGCAGCGCCTGCCGCTAGAACGCCCCGCCCGCGTCACCCTCACCAGCCACAGCGGCCGCCAATGGACGGCCGAGGTGGGCGCCAACCGGGGCGACGACGCCCTGCCCTACACAGACCAAGAGCTCACCACCAAGTTCATGGCTTTGTGCGGCCGCATCTGGCCAGAGGCCCATGCCCGCCAGCTGCTGGACGCCACGCACGCGCTGTGCGCGGGCCAGCAAGACATGGCTGGCTGGCTGGACCTGCTGGGCCGGCCGCCGCAAGCCTGAGCGGACCCCACACTGATTCAGCCGTATAGTTTTATGAACAGAACACCTCCCCAGCTGCACGATGCTTGGCTCTTTGGAGCAGGCTAGAAAGCTGTTCACCTCAACCCCAAGAAGGTCCTTCCACCACCATGCAAAGCTCCGACAAATCCGCCAGGCAACTGTTTGCCGAGATCAAGGCCAACCCGACCCGCAAACGCTTTGGCTTTGGCCGCACGCCGGCGCTCATCAACGTGGACCTGCAAAAGGCCTACACCTGCGTGGGCGAGTTCGCCACGGCCTATGAGACCGACCCCAAGCAGCTCGATTACGTGAACGAGTTGGCCCAGGCCTTTCGCGACAAGGGCTTCCCCGTGGTCTGGACCTATGTGGCCTACATGGACTCGGGGGAAGACTGCGGCGTCTGGGGCACACGCACAGACACGCCCGATTCGCTGCAAAACATCAAGGTCGGCAGCCGCCGCTCGGAGTTTGACGACCGGCTGGTGATAGACCGCCAGCGCGACATCGTCATCAACAAGCGCATGGCCTCGGCCTTTTTTGAAACCAACCTGGGCTCCATCTTCAACTTCCACGGCGTGGACACCGTGGTGGTCACGGGCGGTTCCACCTCGGGCTGCGTGCGCGCCACCGTGGTCGACAGCCTGCAGCGCAGCTACCGCACCATCGTGCCCGAGGAGTGCACGGCCGACAAACACGAAAGCCCGCACTTTGCCAACCTCTACGACATGGGCCTGAAATACGCCGACGTGCTGAGCATCCATGAAACGCTGGAGCAGCTGGGCCAGGTGCCTGCCCGCGCCACGCCCCCAGGAGGCGCACGGTGACACGCGACCCCGGCTTTTACGACTACCTGCCCTACGACCAGCGGCCTGTGATCCGCTGGCCCAACGGCGCGCGCGTGGCTTTTTGGGTGGCACCCAACATTGAGTTTTATGAGCTGGACCCACCGCGCAACCCCGCGCGTGCGGCCTGGGCCAGGCCCGCACCCGACGTGCTGAACTACAGCTACCGCGACTACGGCAACCGGGCCGGCTTTTGGCGCATGTTGGACAGCATGAAGCGTTGCGGCATGCCCGGCAGCGTGTCGCTCAACGTGGCCATGTGCGAGCACCACCCCGAGGTGATACAGGCCTGTGCAGAGGCCGGCTGGGAGTTTTACTCGCACGGCACTTACAACACGCGCTACCTCATGGGCATGACCGAAGCCCAAGAGCGCGCCGTGATTCAAGACTCCATAGACACCATCAAAAAGCACACCGGCCAAAAGCTGGACGGTTGGCTGGCGCCTGCGCTGACCTACACCGAGCGCACCATGGACCTGGTGGCCGAGATGGGCTTGAGCTATGTGTGCGACCTGTTCCACGACGACCAGCCCGGCCCCGTCAAGGTCAAAAAGGGCAAGCTCACCAGCATGCCTTACTCGCTGGAGATGAACGACGTCATCGTCTACAACGTCAACCTGGTCTCGCCCCGCCGCTACGCCGACATTTTGAAGCGCCAGTTCGACAGGCTCTACGCCGAGGGCGAGCACTCGGGCACCGTGATGTGCATTCCTCTGCACCCTTACCTGGTGGGCCAGCCTTACCGCTTGGCCGCCTTTGAAGAAGCCCTGAGCTACATCACCGGCCACGACAAGGTCTGGCTGGCCACCGGCCGCGAGATCGCCCAGCACTTCAACACCCTTTACCACGACGCGTTTGCGGCAGCCGCTCAAGCCGTGGGAGAAGCACCATGAGCCAGCCCCTGCCCGACAGCTACCTGCAGTACGCCCACCGCCGCTACGGCATGGACCACGCGCGCTACGAC
>Ga0247831_1008951_pt1 | contig 10263 bp, 9 predicted proteins | sample LaCruzMarch2015__9_FD_192406 | JGI IMG/M metagenome (GOLD analysis project Ga0247831, IMG submission 192406) | Freshwater microbial communities from meromictic Lake La Cruz, Castile-La Mancha, Spain - LaCruzMarch2015_1m | ecosystem: Environmental > Aquatic > Freshwater > Lake | place: Spain...
CGGATTTTGGAAAAAATACGTTTTCTCGACGGATCACAAATGGATCGGGATGCAGTATGGCATCACCGCCATGCTCTTTTTGGCGTTCGGCTTTTATCTGATGATGGTGATGCGCTGGAGCATCGCCTATCCGCATGAGCCGCTCCCCGAGTGGATGAGCTGGATCTTCACCGACAACTGGAAAGCCCGCTGGCTGCAGGACGGAAAAGTGACGGGGGAAACCTATAACATGTTCGGCGCGATGCACGGCACGATCATGGTGTTCCTCGGTATCGTGCCGCTCGGTTTCGGTGCCTTCGGAAACTACGTCACGCCCCTCCAGATCGGCGCGGTGGACATGGCCTTCCCTAAGCTCAACATGGTTTCCTACTGGGTCTATCTCGTCGGTGGATTGATCATGTGTGCCTCCTTCTTCATGGAGTCCGGAGCCGCGAAATCCGGCTGGACGAACTACTCCCCGCTCGCCGGTTTCGCCGACGGACAGATCGTGAACCAATGGCTGGCAGGGCAGACCCAATGGTTGATCGGTCTCGTCATGCTCATCACCTCCTCGCTGCTGGGCTCGGTCAATTTCATCACCACGATCATCAACCTCCGCGCCCGCGGCATGACCTGGATGCGCCTGCCTTTCTTCGTGTGGGCGATGCTTGTCACCGGATTCCTGCTCCTGCTCGCATTCCCTCCTCTTGAAGCGGCCGGCATCATGCAGTTGATGGATCGCGTCGCGCATTCCTCCTTCTTCATGCCCTCCGGGCTGTTTACGAAATCGGACGGCCTCGCCGATCTCTCCGGCGGCGGATCCCCGCTGCTCTTCCAGCACCTTTTCTGGTTCCTCGGCCACCCGGAGGTTTACGTCCTCCTGTTGCCCGCCATCGCCTGCGTCGCGGAAATCATTCCCGCCAACACCCGCAAGCCACTCTGGGGCTACAAGTCGATGGTCTATTCCGTCCTGATCCTAGGTTTCCTCTCGTTCATCGTCTGGGCTCACCACATGTACATGACGGGCATGGGTGCCGCAGTCTCGACCTTCTTCCAAACCACCACGGTGCTGATTTCCATCCCCTCGGTGATCATCATCACCGCGTTGCTAATCTCGCTATGGGGTGGCTCGATCCGTTTCACCCCCCCGATGCTCTGGGCCTGCGCCTTCATCCCGATGTTCGGCATCGGCGGCCTCACCGGCCTACCGCTCGCCTTCAACCTCGTCGGCCTCCACCTGCACGACACCTATTACGTGATTGGCCACTTCCATTACGTAGTCGCGCCGGGCATCCTCTTCGGCCTCTTCGCGGGGGTCTATCACTGGTATCCGAAAATCACCGGTCGCTACATGAGCACCTTTCTTTCCCACGTGCATTTCTGGCCCAGCCTTGTTTGCATGAATATCATCTTTTTCCCCATGCTTACCCAAGGCATGGCCGGCTTCCACCGCCGCTGGTACAACGGCGGCGACGCCTACCTTGACAAGGCGACCGCCGCCACCGCCGACGGAGCCAACGTTTTCGCCAACACCGTCGCGCAGAACATCGACCTAAATATCGTGATGTCCTACGGCGCATGGATTCTCGCCATCGCGCAGATCCCGTTCATCATCAATCTGTTCTGCTCATGGAAAACCGGTCGCAAGGTGGAGAGCGATAACCCATGGAACGCCACCACTCTCGAGTGGGCGACCCCGACCCCGCCTCCTCACGGCAACTTCACCTTCGACGTAGCCGTTTACCGCGGCCCCTACGAATACTCCCGCCCGGATTGCGATAAGGACTACTTCCCTCAATGGGAGGCGCCGAAAAAGCCTGGTGGCGAGGCGATGGATGAATCCGCAGACAAGAGTCATCATTAATCGCTCGGACTTCCCAAGGGCAGCATACGGAACACTAGCAAACTTTTAGAAATGGAAATCCCCTACATCGTCAATCCCCGCAAGGACACGGGCCTGATCAACTCAAAGATCGCCATCTGGCTCTTCCTCGCGTCCGAGGTCATGCTTTTCGGCGGCTTCTTCTCGGCATACGTTTATCTCCGCCTCGGAGCTGATTACCCGTGGCCGGAGCGGACGCTTCCCGTCCTGCCGGGTCTGATCAATACCTTTATCCTCATCGGTTCATCCGTAACAGTCGTGTTCGCATGGGTCGCCCTGAAATTGGGGAACTGGCGGCAGTTCCAGGTCTACATGGGCATCACGGTCGCCTGTGCCGCCATCTTCATGGTGCTCAAGGGCATTGAGTACAATGTGAAATTCCATCACCAAGCCGCCCGCTTGCACGATTACACCGTCGTGGAAGGTCACCTAGGCTACGAACTCAAGGACGGCGCGGACACCCATCACCCGAAGGGCGGCGACTACGTCCTTGATCGCAACGGCAAGAAGATCGAGGAGAATATGATCCGCGTGGTTGCGGAGAAGGTTACTTTCGCGGTGAAACGTTTCCACGCGCCGTGGGTCAACGAGATGCTCGCCGAGGCGGAGCATGCAAAATCGGAAATTAAGCTCGCCGCCGACATTAAGGCGGTCACTGAGGAAGGCAAGGAGCCCGTAACCCTCGCGAAAGCGGGCGAGCCACTGAGCTTGGAGCTACTGGAGAAAATCAAAAAACAGCAACTCGACGCGCTTGAGTACAACGCCGCGCTGCGCACCGACGCGCTTCGCATGGAGTGGAAAGAGACGAAAGATGCGAACCCGGGTAAAAGGGGCTGGCAGCTCGCATCGGATGTGAACATCGACATGGACGCGCTTGCTCCACGCCTGCTCACAGAGATTTCCACCGTTGAGTTTACGGTCAATCCTCCGACCCGCCTGCTTTTTAAGCCACGCGACATCAAGGAAAGCCCGACCTCCTCCCGCCTACGTGACGACACGGTCATCGCCGGTGCGATGGAAGCCAGCCCCATGGTTTTCCACAATCTCGATGCCATCGACTTCCAATGGCTCGTGATGAAAGCGAAGGAAAAGGGGATCTCCCCCGAAACTGCCATCGCTAACTCGTGGCTAATGAAGAACAGCGAATTCGTCCGCGAGGCATGGGCATGGCACCTGGCGCGCAACGTGAAGAAACAGGAAGTCCTCAACCAGCGCTTCGGTTTCAGGCAAGACGGCAAGACCCCGCAGCAGACACTCACCCACAAGGAGCTCTACCGCCTTGGCTGGAAAGATCTTGGCGAAATGGGTGTGGAGACAAAGGGCGTGAAAATCGGCGGCGTCGCCAAGATCAAGGAGGAGTTCATGGGGCCAAACTACAAGGCGCGCGGTGAAAAAACCTTCCCACACCTTTCCGTTCCCCGCGAGGAAATCCGACATGCGGCGAAATTCTCACCGGCATGGAATACCTACTATGCGATCTATTTCACGATCACCGGCCTCCACGGCCTGCACGTGATCGGCGGTGCGCTGGTGCTGCTCTACTATCTCGTCTTCGGCCGCAAGATGTTCCTCTCCGATCCGGAGTGGCTCGCCAACCGCGTCGAGGTCGGTGGCCTCTTCTGGCACTTCGTTGATCTGGTCTGGATCTTCGCGTTCCCGATCTTCTACTTGATGTAAATTTAACTACACAATCTTTACCCCTACCCCTGAAATGGCAGATTCCATCGAAGCGATCCAAAAAGCGAAGAAGACCTATCTCATGGTTTTCGGCGCGCTACTCGTCGGCACCGTTCTGACCGTCCTTGTGGCCACCGTGCCGGCCCTAGATGTGGGAAGCCACGGCTTCGACATTTATGACGCCATCCTCGGCCTCATCATCGCCACCACCAAGTCCACCCTTGTCGCGGCGATCTTTATGCACCTCAACCATGAGAAAAAGCTCATCTACTGGGTGTTCTTCGGAGCGATCTTTTTCTTCTTTGCGATGGGAGCGCTATTTGCATTATCGGAAAGCAGCCCTATCTATGATACATTCTTCTACAAATAACCGCCATGTCACTCCGTAGCTTCCACCTCGTCTTTGTCACCGTCTGCACGCTGTTTTCCGCGTTCCTGGTGTTCTGGTCCTTCGTGCTCGCTCCGGAGCCGTCCACCGCCTCCACATTATTCGGCGTGGTAGGAGCCCTCGGTCTCCTGCTCATGCCCGCTTACGCTATCTATTTCCTGAAAAAAGCCACCAAACTCCACCTCTAACACCACCATGAACCTGACAAGCCTTCTCGCCTGCTCGACATGCAGCACTACCTTCGGAGCTTCCGGTGACTCCATCGGTTACTCGATCTTTTTCCTCCTCGTGCTAATCCTCGCGATGCTCGGCGGGGTCGCCTTTTTCATGATCCGTCTCATCCGCCGCGACACAGCCAGCCTCGACCCCGAACTCCGCGACGACTACATTCACGAGTAAACTTTTCAGCGTTTCAGTATTTCAGTTTTCAGCATTTACCAACATGACCTTCTCCGAACTCATCGGCCTACAGGAAAACTATTCCGCTCACGGCGGCCACGTGGATCACCTCATCGTCGTGGTGCACTGGTTTATGATCGCCCTTTTCGTCGGATGGACGGCATTTTTTTTCGTTTGCCTCTACAAGTTCTGGCACAAGCGCAATCCCAAGGCGTCCTATGACGGAGTACGCAGCCACCTGTCCAGTCACATGGAGGTCGCAGTGATCATTATTGAGGCGGTTCTTCTTCTTGGCTTCGCCTTCCCGCTCTGGCAACAGCGAGTCGATAGCTGGGCGAAGATCCAGGAAATGGATCCCGTACGAGTCCGTGTGGTCGGCTGGCAATACGGCTGGAGCTATCACTACCCCGGACTCGACGGCAAATTCGGGCGGACGGATCCCGCGCTCATTTCAGGTTCCAATAACCTCGGTATCGACTACACCGATCCGAATTCCCACGATGATTTCACGGCTTCCGCGCTCAAACTTCCCGTCCAGCGCCCCGCCGTACTAAACATCGGGACGAAGGACGTGATCCACAACTACGCGATCGTGCCCATGCGCGCCCAGCAGGATGCCATACCCGGCAAGGAGATCTCCATGTGGTTCACTCCGGTGAAACCGATGGAAACCTTCGTCGTCTGCGCCCAGCTTTGCGGCGAAGGCCATGCGAACATGGTCGGGACGATGGAAGTCATCTCTGCGGCCGACTTCGATTCATGGGCCACAGGGCAATCGGAATCCGCCCTCAAGGCGAACCAGAAAGCGTCGGAATCGGTCACCGCTTCGGTTGCCGATTGAAGGTTTACTGTCCCTTCGTCTGGGGTCCGGACGCTTCTTGATTGTGTTTTTTTGATGATTTTTTTGGGTTTTTCTTGGCAAGCATCCCTTGACTCCTTCATCTTTAAGCAGCTTCAAGAATCCTAATATGTCAGCGAATCCCGCCTCCGCCTCCTATTCCTTTGCCCGGGAACGCTACGCCGCGATGGGCGTCGATACCGAAGCCGCGATGGTGAGGCTGGCGGAAATCCCGATCTCGCTGCACTGCTGGCAGGGCGATGACGTGGGAGGTTTTGAAAACACCGGCGAGGGCTTGAACGGCGGGATCGCCGTGACGGGAAACTATCCGGGCCGCGCCCGCACGCCGGATGAACTCCGCGCGGATCTCGACATGGCGCTTTCCCTGATTCCCGGCAAGCACCGCCTGAACCTCCACGCCTTTTACGGCGAGTTCGGCGGGAAAAAGGTGGAGCGCGACGAGATCACGCCGGAGCATTTCTCCAACTGGATCGCGTGGGCGAAGGCGAACGGCATGGGCATGGATTTCAACCCGACCTGCTTCGCACATCCGAAAGCGGCGGACGGTTTCACGCTCTCCCATGTCGACCAGGGCATCCGCGATTTCTGGGTGGAGCACTGCGTCCGCTCGCGGGAAATTTCCGCCGTGATGGGCAGGGAACTCGGCTCGCCTTGCGTGATGAACGTGTGGGTGCCGGACGGTTACAAGGACACGCCGGTGGATCGCGTCTCGCCGCGCCGCAGGCTGGAGGAATCGCTCGACCGCGTGTTCGCGAAAGCCCAAGACCCCGCGCACATGCTCGATGCGGTGGAGTGCAAGCTCTTCGGCATCGGCAGCGAGAGCTACGTGGTTGGCTCGCATGAATTCTACATGGGCTACGCGGTGAAAAACCAGAAGCTGCTCTGCCTCGATGCCGGGCATTTCCATCCCACAGAAACCATCGCCGACAAGCTCGGCTCGGCGCTCATGTTCGTGCCGGAAATTTTACTCCACGTCAGCCGCGGCGTGCGTTGGGACAGCGACCACGTCGTCACGCTCGATGACGCGCTCCAATCCATTTCCTGCGCGCTCGTCCGCGACGACCTGCTATCCCGCACGCACATCGGCCTCGATTTCTTCGATGCCAGCATCAACCGCATCGCCGCATGGACGATTGGCACGCGCAACACGCTCAAGTCGCTGCTCATCGCATTGCTGGAGCCCGCCGCGCTGAAAGAGGCGGAAGCTGCCGGCGACCTGACCACCCGCCTCGCCCTCATGGAGGAGCTGAAAGGCATGCCCTGGGGTGCGGTCTGGGATCAATACTGCGAGAAGCAAGGCGTGCCCGTCGGCACCGCGTGGCTCGCCGAGACGAAACGCTACGAGAATGCCATGCTGAGCAAGCGTGCCTGATAACGCATCACCCATCGGATTGAAACCCATCCTAAAACTTACTGAGATCAGGAAATCCTTCGGCGCCGTCCGTGCGTTGAAGGGGGTTTCCTTCGAACTCCTGCCCGGCGAGGTGCATGCGCTGTTAGGCGAGAACGGTGCCGGGAAATCCACGCTGATCAAGGTGATCACCGGGGCGCATCAGCCGGACGGCGGCAGGCTGGAGGTGGCGGGAATCGAAGTTTCCCACCTCACTCCCTCGAAAGCCCGCGAACTCGGCATCGCCTGCATCTACCAGCAGCCGGCGCTTTTCCCCGATCTCAGCGTGGCCGAGAACATCGCTCTGCGTTTGAAGAAAACCGGCGTCCTTAGCCGCGTGCGCTGGCCGCAGCAACGCGCCCATGCCGTGGAGTTGCTCGGGCAGATCGGCGCGGAGATTTCACCCGATGCGGAAGTCCGCTCGCTCTCGATGCCGGAGCAGCAGCTCGTGGAGATCGCCTGCGCGCTCGGTTCCGGCGCGAAGATCGTCATCATGGACGAGCCGACGGCTTCGCTCACGCAGAAGGAGCAGCACCTGCTCTTCAAGGTGGTGCGGGACCTGCGTGCCAGCGGCGTCGGCGTGGTTTACATCTCCCACCGGCTAGAGGAAATTTTCGCCCTCGCCGACCGTGTGACGGTCCTGCGCGATGGTGAGAGCGTCGGGACCAACGCGGTGGATACCCTGACGGAATCCCAGATGATCAAGCTGATGGTCGGGCGCGAGGTTGCTTCGATCTATCCGCCGTGCGAGGGCGCGCCGGGGGAGGTGGTGCTTTCCCTGAAAAACCTCGGCTGCGCGGCGGGCGCCGTGAAGGGTGTGACCCTAGACGTCCGGGCCGGTGAGATCGTCGGGATGGCGGGGCTTGTCGGCGCGGGCCGCACCGAGCTGGCGCGGATCCTTTTCGGCATCACACCGGCCGATGCCGGGGAGATTTTCCTGAACGGCGAGAAGGTCATGATTTCCAGCCCGCGCGAAGCGATCGCACGCGGCATTGCCTATGTGCCGGAAGACCGCCGCCGGCACGGGGTGATCCTTGAAATACCCATCGCCCACAACATGACCATGGCGATCCACCCGAAATTTTTCCGCGGCTCGATTCTGCGCTTCGATGCGGAAAGCGAGCTGGCCGCGAATTTCATCCGTGACCTAGGAATCAAGGCCTACGGACCCGAGGCTCCCGGCGGCAGCCTGAGCGGCGGGAACCAGCAGAAAGTCAGCGTCGCCCGCTGGCTGGCGACCAAGCCGAAACTGCTCATCCTCGACGAGCCGACCCAGGGTGTCGATGTCGGCGCGAAGAGCGAGATCCATAAGATCATCCGCAGCCTCGCCAAGGACGGTCTCGCGGTGCTGATGATATCCAGCGACCTTCCCGAGGTGCTCGGCATGAGCGACCGCATCGCGGTGATGCGCGGCGGGGAGATGACCGGCCTGATCGCAAAGGAACACGCGGACGCCCATACGGTCATGGCCGCCGCGCTCGGAACAAACGGAAAGGAGGTCGCCTGATGAACAAATATTTCCGTGAAATCACCGTCGCGGCGGCGCTCGGCCTGTTGCTGCTTTCGCTGGCGGTCTTCGCCCCGCATTTCTTCCAGTTCCAGCCGTTCACCTCCCGCCTGACCTCGCAGATGCCGGTGCTTGTCGCGGCGATCGGCATCGCGCTGGTGATCATGTCCCGGCAGATCGATATTTCCATCGGCTCGCAGTTCTCGATGTGCGCGATCATCGCGGGCGTAACCGCCGCGTCCGGCCTGCCGCTCGGGGTGTCCATCGCCGCCGCGATCGGGGCGGGTGCCTTGATGGGCGCGCTCAACGGCGTGCTGGTCGCCTACCTCGGGCTGCCGAGCATCGTGGTCACGCTCGCGACCATGGTGACATGGCAGGAGGCGCTGCGGCTATGGCAGCAGGGGCGTTTGCTCAACCTTCCCGATGGCATCCAGTGGTTCGGCCTCAGCCAGCCCGCCGGGCAAACGGTGGTGATCTCGCTCGCATTCCTCCTTCTGGTCGGCGCGGCGTTTGCGATGAAACATTTGTCCGCCGGCCGGTTCATCTATGCCACCGGATCGGATGCCGAGGCCGCCCGTCTTGCGGGCATCGATCCGAAACGCACGACCTTCGGGGTTTTCGTCCTGATGGGTGCGCTCGCCGGGTTGGCCGCTGTCCTCAACCTCGTGCAGTCTCCGCAGGTGCAGCCGAACTGCGGCGACGGGCTCGAGCTCAAGACCATCGCCGCGGCCGTGGTCGGCGGGGTGGCGATCAGCGGCGGACGGGGGACTTTGTGGGGCGTTTTGCTGGGGATCCTGCTGCTTGCCAACGTGAATCCGGCGCTGACCCATTTCCACCAGCCGCCCTATTGGGAGAAGGCGATCCAGGGTCTCGTCATCCTCCTGGCGGTGTTCGCGGACGGTTTACGCAGCCGGAAAGCCCAAACTTAACCGAACGCAAACATGTCCAGTCCCAAGTCGTTTTCCTTCAAATCCTTGCTCGCCCGTCATGAGGCGGTGCTGGTGTTCGTGATCCTTTTCGAGGTGATCCTTTTCCAGGTGCTGGGGCGGAATTTCCTCACTGAGAGGAATTTCTCCAACGTATTCAGGCACTCGGTGGAAATCGGCCTGCTCGCCGTGGCGATGACGCCGGTGATCCTGACAGGCGGGATCGACCTTTCGGTGGGCTCGATGATGGGGCTTTGCGCGGTGCTGTTCGGCATGATGGTGAACGCCCTTGGGATGGATCCCTGGGTCGCGGCGGCGCTGGCGGTGGCTTGCGGCGCGTTGGGCGGCGGCATCAACGCCGCGCTGATCACCCGGCTCAACCTGCCGCCCCTGATCGTGACGCTCGGCACCTTTTCCCTGTTCCGTGGCCTCGCGGAGGCGCTGACCAAGGGCGCGGAATCGTTCTCGGGATTCCCTGCGTATTTCCTCGCTCTCGGCAATGCCACTGTCGCCGGTCTTCCCGCCCAGATATGGGTATTCTTTGCGGTCGCCGCCGGGATCTGGTTTCTCGTCCATCGCACGACCTTCGGCCGCTCTTTCCGCGCGATCGGCTATGCTCCGGAAGGGGCGCGCTACGCGGGCATCCCGGTCGCAAGGAACACGAGCCTCGCCTACGTCATCGCCGGGGCGGTGGCGGGACTCGCCGCGGTCATCCTTGTCGCGCGTCTCGGCGAAGCCCGCGCGAACGCCGGTATCGGCTACGAGCTTCTCGCCATCACGGCGGTCGTCCTCGGCGGCGTGAGCATTTTCGGCGGTTCCGGCACGATGTTCGGCACGATCCTCGGATGGATCGCCCTCGCCATCCTGAACAACGGCCTCACCCGGATCTCGGACTACAAGATCATGGATCAGACCGTCGCCAGCGTCGCCCGCGAGCTTTCCGGCCTGCTGACCGGGCTTCTGCTTCTTGCCGCCCTCGCCATCGGGGCGTCCATAAAAACGCTGGCAGTCCGCCACGCCCGCAAGCAACCTATCCCCACTTCCAAACCTGAACCCGCAACCCAATGAAACGCAAAACCTTCATCCTCTCGCTCGCACTCCTCGCGGCTCTGCCGCTTACCTCGTGTAGAAAATCCGAACCCAAGGGCGAGCTCACCATCGCCCTGCTGCCGAAGAGCAAGGGCAACCAGTATTTCGTCACCTGTGAAAAGGGCGCCCGCGCCGCTGCCGCCGAACTCGGGGCCGAGCTGCTGTTC